>Ga0268276_1002648_pt1 | contig 14935 bp, 15 predicted proteins | sample saktaG_4_FD_190145 | JGI IMG/M metagenome (GOLD analysis project Ga0268276, IMG submission 190145) | Saline water microbial communities from Sakinaw Lake, British Columbia, Canada - sak_2010_1_5_45m | ecosystem: Environmental > Aquatic > Non-marine Saline and Alkaline > Saline ...
CTCCGAAACCAGACGTCGATGGCGTGGGCGACTATGAAGTAACAGAAGTGCAACGAGAAATGGTTGGTGGCTATTCTTTTGTTCCGGATGGCGCAGGCGCATTGATTCGCTTCCGTAACAACTCTGTTTCACTCTCTAGATACCAAGCATATGTCTATGGTACAGATCCATCTCAAACCATCGGAACTTATCGTAGTTGGGCTGGAACTTATGTTCCTTTCAAAACAGCTTCCATTCCAGTTTACGGAATGGCTCATGGAAATAACCAAGCGGCTTACGTTGCTTATGCTACATCCGGCGATCCTTACATGTACATTATCTCCACTCCGGAAGAAAATGTGTTCCATTACAACTATACACATGCGAAATTCAAATACAATTTCTTGTATGATAAACTTTACACGCTCGATGGAGACAATCCAGTAAGCTCGATTTCTCCTAGTTCAAATGTATTCGATATCAACATGCATTACGACTTCCTTTCAGGAGATGGGTCTACAGATCCTTATCCTGCAAACTATGTCGGAATGGCATTGAAGTACAAAGACTATTTAAAATCCATCGGTTATTTGAATGATTATTCTTCAACCAAAGACGACATCGGACTTCGCCTTGACTTTCTAATGGCTGACAGTGAATCCTCAATCGTCGGATATCAAACACAAGTTGCGACTTCCGCCAAAGATGTTGAAGACATTCTCAATCAAGTCATTGCAACAGGGATTACCAACATCTCATCTGGCCTGATAGGATGGCAAGATCAAGGAGTGACACTTGGAGATCCATCGAAGACGAAATTTTCGTCTTCCATTGGTTCGAAAACAGCGTACAAGGATCTAATTTCAACCTTTGCAGACCAAGGTGTCGATATTTCGTTCTATCAAGACTATTTCAATATCAATGACCAACAGATTTCGTTATACAGAAATGCAGCGAAACATCCTGCTGGTTGGTATACTCGAATTATGACCTATGAAAATCCAGTTTCAATCTTCTATTACGCTAGACCCATCAAGAGCATTGAGTGGCTGAACAATCAATCGGACACTTTCCTCAGCATGGGCGCAACTAGCCTTACGATTGACGGTGTTTCATCCAGACTGATTACGGACTATACCGGAGACGGCACGTCCCGTACGAGTGCCATTTCGATGTATCAAGATTCGATGGCCTTGTTGAAGGAAGAAACAACCATCAACATGACTTCTCCGAATGCATATCTATTCGCTTATACCGACAGATACCTTCAAATGAACGTTTATACGACCCAATATCTGATTGAAACGGACACCGTTCCATTCTTACAGATTCTTTTACAAGGAACCATGGAACTGTATGCGATTTATTCAAACTTCTCGTTCTATACGGACGATGATGTTTTAAGAATGATTGACTATAACGTTTATCCTTCATTTGTCGTCACGAAAGAACCTTCATTCGTATTGACGGACACGAACTCGAGCGAATACTACTCAACCGAATACACGTTGTATGAAGATATGATTCAATCGATATATTCCAGAGTGAATACGGCTTTAAGCCCTGTTATCAATGCCGATTGGCTCAACAGAGAAGTTGTTGAACTTGGATTGATTCGGAATACGTATTCTAATGGCGTTACGGTCCTCATTAACTATACCGATGTTACAAAATCCGTTGATGGCCATGACATTGCGCCTGCATCCTTCCTTGTATTGGGAGGTGAGTAATCTTGGCTAAAAAAGATATGGTCAAAACCTTGACCAACGTATCAACCATCGAAAATCAGAACAAGATTGCATATTTGTTCATCTTACCTTGGTTACTCGGATTTTTGGCATTCGTCATTTATCCATTCTTCCAAACCATCTACAACTCTGCATTCCAAATCACTTCGGCAGCGAATACACTCGTCTATGAGTTTAATTTAAATGTGAATGGAGGAAACTTTGGTACTGCATTCAGAAACCTTTATTTCTTTCCACAATTATTAGACTTTATCGTGATGGAAGCAACTTATGTTCCAACGATTATCATTGTTGCCTTCATTCTTGCACTATTGCTTAATACCGGAAACAAAGGACAATCGGCTTTTAGAGTCATTTACTTCTTCCCGGTAATCATTATGAGCGGCCCAGTTGCTGGTATTTTAAGGTACAACGGCGCAGGATCGTTGTTCGACTATATGAACAACATCATATTTAAGATGCTTGTGAGCTATTCTCCGCGTTTTGCGAGTGCACTCTCGGATTTGTTCGCAAACTTCACTATGGTCCTCTGGTTCACTGGAATTCCGATTATTCTGTTCATTAACGCTCTCCAAAAAATCAATACCAACCTCTATGAGGCAGCAAAAATTGATGGTGCGTCTTCTTGGCAGATTCTATGGAAAATCAAAGTTCCAATTGTGAAGTCAACTGGATTCATCGTCAGTATCTTTACGATTGTCCAGATTGGAACTTATTCACTCAATCCGATTTATAACACAATCAAAGGTTCAATTTACAGTACAGCGGGCGGAATCGGACTTGCGTCGACTTTCGCATTCATCTATACACTTGTCGTTTTTTCACTAGTAGGCATCGCTTTTCTGTTACTTGGAAGAGAGCCGAAATCGAAAGTTATTCATCTTTCGTCCATTCAGAGGGCCTCACTTGAAGCCGTTCACCTGAAGAGACAGTCTGTCAACAAAGGGAAGGTGAATGAATCATGAAATCACTGATCCTTAAATTGAAAAATGTTCTACAATTCATCAAACAAAAAGAAGGCGGTTTAAAGGAATATTATCGTACACATAAAGTCAAGATTAATAGACTGATTTCACGGATTTTTGTCTATGTATTCCTAATCACAATCGCCTATGTATTCGTTTATCCAATTATGAAGATGATTTCAATCTCCTTCATGTCATCGACAGATCTCGTTAATCCTGAAGTCATCTGGCTTCCAAAGAAATTCACTTTCAGTAATTACGCTGTTGCGTGGAAAGTATTGAAGGGGCAAGTCAGTCTATTTAACTCCATCAAATATTCGACTTTACTCGCAGTTTTGCAGACAGTGATTTCAGCTATCACTGGATTTGCTTTCGCAAGATACGAATTCAAAGGAAAAAAAGTTCTCTATACAGTATTGCTGATGTCATTTATCATTCCAATCCCAATTCTATTGATTACCCAATACAACATGTTTTCTAATTTTTACACTCAACTTGGATGGTTTGGAAATAGCGGTAGAGGACTCGGAACCTATGATTCTCAAATCATCATGGCATTGTTTGGACAAGGTGTCAACTCCGCCATCCTGATTCTGATTTTCGTCAACTTTTTCAAAATGATTCCAAATGATCTGTATGAAGCCGGAAAAATCGACGGTGCAACTCCACTTCAACTATTCTGGCACATCACCATCAAACTAAGCCTTTCGACCATCGTCGTCGTATTCCTGTTCTCATTCGTATGGAACTGGAATGAAGCCTATGTTACAGACTTTTTCGTTGGAGATGGTATCGAACTGTTCACGAACCAACTTGGAAAGTTCGATTCTCTATTCCCATCGAGAGCGTCTGAAGGCAGAACCGAAGGAGATGCTCTTCAACTCGTTGAATCCTTCAAAATGGCCGCAACGGTCATTTCCATTATTCCTCTTTTGATTCTGTATTTCGTCGGTCAAAAATCATTCGTCGAAGGAATTGAAAAAACCGGAATCACAGGTGAATAAAATGATTCGTAAACTATTAATCTCTGGATTAGTCACTTTAATTGCGCTCACAATCTTTTCATGTGACAGCTCGGTGACTGAATCCACTTCAACGACTTTAACGACTTTAACGGAAACACTGCTGGATACGACGGAGTCTTCTACAACCACGACGACTTCATGTTTAGCGAGCTATACGGGTTATGATTATGCTTCTTTGAATTACAATCTCGTGTTTTTTGACGAGTTCGACAAGGAAAGCGGAACCCCAAGCCTACTCAAATGGAAATACCAAACTGGAGACGGTGGTTGGGGTAACGATGAACTTCAATATTACACGAATTCTGGCAATGCGACGATTTTAAATGGCAATCTTGTAATTGCGGCGAAAAAGGAAAGCATGGGAGATTCAGAGTACACATCCGCAAGAATGAATTCAGGTGTCAATTTTCTATATGGGAAATTCATCATCAGGGCTTTACTTACTCAAGGAAGCGGTACTTGGCCAGCCATCTGGATGATGCCTGCGTATTCATCCTTCGGAAGTTGGCCATCAAGTGGAGAAATAGACATTATGGAACACGTCGGAACCGACATGAACCGTGTCCATTTTTCGATTCACACTGAAAGATACTACTTTAAAATTGGAACTCAAAAAACATACGTCACAACCATTCCAAATGTCTCAACGGAGTTCCACAACTATCAATTGGAATGGCTTCCGGATAAACTCATTTTTTCGGTCGATGATCATGTCTATTTCACGTATGATCCTACGAATTATGTCGCTTGTCCAACCTATAAGGAATGGCCCTATAATAAGTCATTTTATTTAATCCTCAACCTCGCTATCGGAGGATGGGGCGGAACGCCCTATTCAGGTTTTGAAGAAGAAGACCTCGTGATTGATTATGTCAGGATTTACCAGGCGGACAATCTTTTTTCATAACCACTGTAAAAGTGAGAAAATTTTATGATATAATAAATGCTGGCTTTGTCAGCATTTATTCTCTATAAGGACGGATTTATGGATTTAAAACGAACCGAACTGAAGTTCATCATCACAATCGATGAATACCATAAACTGAAGAATGAACTCAAGCATCTGATGCAGCTCGATACACATGCAAAGGTTGTGGATCGAATGTATCACGTCAGGAGTCTTTATTTTGACGATATCTACGACTCTAGAGCCTTAGAAAAAGCGGATGGTGTTGAATTTCATCAAAAATATAGAATCCGTTCCTATGATGGTGAAGATTGTCGCTTGGAGTACAAGACCAAGATTGGCAATATGACAAATAAGCAATCGTTCTGGTTAACCAAAGAAATCGAAACTGCGTTAATTACACAAAATTACAATATCTTGTATAAAAACTTAGACGATTCTCTGATTCAAGGAATGGTCGGCAGAATGAAGTTCGATCATTTGAAACCAGCACTATGGATTGATTATGACAGAGAAGCCTACACGCACCCGATTGGGGAGACCAGGATTACCTTCGATAAAGCCATTACGGCTAATTCTTATGGAAGACATCATGAATTCAAACGGAATATTTTGGAACCAAAAACATTAATTTTAGAAGTCAAATATACAAGCATCCTCCCAGATTTCATTTCGAAAGTTGTTTTTCACAGAAACTATCAAGTTCTGTCTTACTCGAAATATTATATGGGTTGGCTGTTAACGCAAGTATAGGAGGATCCACATGACACATTTCTTATCTATTTTCGACATTCTAGCGGAACTTGAAAGCCTTGAGCTATCCATCCCTGATATTATTTTGAACTTGCTTATCACTCTGCTCATCAGCTTATTTGTTTTGTGGATCTATAAACTATCCTATCAGACCACAGTTTACAACAAGAGTTTTTCAATGACGCTACCCATCTCTGCACTTGTGACCGCAATGGTCATCATGGCGGTCTCAAGCAACGTGATTCTTTCTCTTGGTATGGTCGGTGCACTTTCCATCGTACGTTTCCGAACTGCAATCAAAAATCCACTCGACACCATCTTTATGTTTTGGGCGATTGGCATCGGTATTACCGTTGGCGCAAATTCAAGTGTTCTCGCTGTCATTGGCAGTGTCATCATCGGACTTTCGATTCTGTTCGTTCAAGCCCTTGAAATCTTCACTACGCCTTATATATTGATTCTATCCATCTCTGGAGAGTACAATGAAGATCTACTTTCTGAAGAAGTGAAGAAAATCTATTCTAAGTTTCAAATCAGAAACAAATCGGTTGAAAAAGACTCTGCGGAAATCACCTATGAGATTCGAGGCAAACGGGATTTAAGCAAAAAAATCGATCATTTAAGACAACTACAGGGCGTAACCCAGGTTATTTTGCTTTCCTATCGTGGAGATTACGTTCTTTAAAGAGAAGTGATAATTTTGGAAAAATCTTTCATCATCTACCATAAATCAAAAGAAATCGATATTTTTATCGATTTTTTGCGTTTTTCCCAAACACTCTCAATTCAAAGAATCAATGACGAATTTTTAGAACTCAAGAACGATTTCGTTGAAGAAGAAATCGATCTTGTTCATCTCCGTGAAATGTCTTTACAGGAAATCATCCATGACTTCACCGGATTTGAGTTGCCCCGAGATGAGTATTTTGATCGGGAAATTCTGTTTCAGTTATTGCCAAAACTAGGTTATGGCACGTTTGATATCAGTAGTCTTATTCAAACCTTGTGTCAAAAGAACATGGAGGAAAAAGAACTGTTCAAACAAATTTATCTGAATCAATTCGGTCGAGAAACCGTAGAAACGATTCTCGGGTTTATTGAAAATGATATGAACGCATCCAAAGCCTCTAAAGCTCTTTACATGCATCGAAATACCGTCAATTATCGACTGGATCACTTCATCGAGAAAAGTGGAATCAATGTCCGGACTTTTCTTGGAGCTTTTGCATTTTATTCATTGTTTCATTAAGGCTTTGTGCACTTTGCATATAGGGAATTCCGACACAATTTTGTATAATATACATGAATAAAAATATCTTAGGAGGACATTATGGCAACTTTATCATTTAGAAAACTAGACAAAGTCTATGATAACGGCGTTCAAGCTGTTTTCGACTTTACACTGGAAGTAAAACACAAAGAATTTATCGTCTTCGTCGGACCATCAGGATGCGGAAAATCAACCACACTTAGAATGGTTGCCGGACTTGAAGAAATCACAGCAGGAGAGCTTTACATCGATGACGTACTCGTCAACGACGTCGCACCAAAAGACAGAAACATCGCGATGGTATTCCAATCCTATGCATTGTATCCTCACATGACGGTATACGATAACATGGCATTTGGACTTAAACTTAGAAAAATGCCAAAAGATGAAATTGAAAGAAGAGTTAAGAACGCAGCTGACATTTTGGGACTAACCGGTTATCTTGACCGCAAGCCAAAAGCATTGTCCGGTGGACAAAGACAACGTGTTGCCTTGGGCCGTGCGATTGTACGTGACGCAAAAGTGTTCTTGATGGATGAGCCACTATCAAACCTCGATGCAAAATTGAGAGTTGCGATGAGAGCCGAACTGATCAAATTGCATGAAAAACTAGATACAACGACCATCTATGTAACCCATGACCAAATTGAAGCCATGACCATGGCTACAAGAATCGTCGTTATGAAAGACGGATACATTCAACAAATTGGTGCACCAAAAGAAATCTACGACAATCCGAACAACATGTTTGTTGGTGGATTCATTGGAACGCCTGCAATGAACTTCCTTACCGGAGAAGTGAAAGAAGATGGAATTTTCTACTGTGAAAACTTGAAATTAAAAGTTCCAGAACCAAAATTCGCACTTTTGAAAGATAAAGACTATCTTGATCGTCAAATCGTTTTGGGAACTCGTCCTGAAGATCTTCATGACGAACTCGTCGCGCTTGAAACGTATAAAGATTCAAAAGCTAAATTCTTGGTTGACGTTGCCGAGTTACTTGGGGCTGAAACAAACATTCACATCAATGTCGGTGGAACGAACATCATTGCAAAAGTTAATGCACGCAGTGACGTTCACATCGGAGATACCATTGAACTTGCATTCAATATGAACAAATGCCATTTCTTTGATATGGATAATGAACAACGAATTACAAAATCAACACCAATCAAAAGAGACATTGTAGAATAATGATTTGAGCCACCTTCGGGTGGCTTTTTTTTTGATTTTTTTCAAGATGGAACATGGATTTTTCATGTTATATTGAATTAGGTGATAGAATGATTGATTTTGTGATGAAAGATGAATTTAATCAAGTTAGAATCTGTGAAAACCAAGGGGTTGTCGATTATCCAAAAACCATTCGGTATTTACTGAATCAACTGTGCAGTATGAGGCTCTCCTCCCTCGAAGCGACGATTGAAGCCTCAAGGATTCATCTTCGATTTCAAAAAATGGTTCCCGTATATTGTACCTCAAATTGTTTGATGTTTCCGCTCGTGGGCAGAAGAGGTAAAAGAAGCCTGTTTATCAATTATTTTAGCATTCATTCAATTCAATATCTAAACCAAGAAGCCCGAATCACATTTGAAGGATTTCACGTCCTTTCATTCCCTCAGGCGACGATACTAAAGAAACAAATCATCAAATGTGAAAAAATCATCCTATTTATGAATCAAACAGAAGAGAAATAAGAAAGTGTTTTCATCTTTCGAAAACCGGTTCGAAAGTGTAGTAATTTAAAGGATAAAATAGTATAATGATATTTGTTGAAAAATGTATTATTAGGAGGACCCTATGAAAAAGAAAACAGTAGAAGACCTAATTGTATCCGGTAAGAAAGTACTCGTCAGAGTTGATTTCAATGTCCCGATGCAAGATGGAGTCATTACAGATGACAACCGAATCGTACAAGCATTGCCTACAATCAAATACCTTTTAGAAGAAGACGGAAAGGTAATCTTGTTCAGCCATCTCGGACGCATCAAAACAGAAGCCGACAAACCTAAAAACTCGCTAGCCCCAGCAGCAAAGAGACTTTCTGAATTGCTAGGAAAACCTGTTAAATTTGTTGGAGTTACCAGAGGAAAAGAATTAGAAGATGCCATCAATAATATGAAAAACGGAGAAGTTTTGATGTTTGAAAACACTCGTTTTGAAGACCTAGATGGCAACAAAGAATCAAAGAACGATCCAGACCTTGGCGCTTACTGGGCAAGTTTAGGAGACGTGTTCGTCAACGACGCGTTTGGAACTGCACATCGCGCTCACGCTAGCAATGTGGGAATTGCTTCCCATCTTGACAGTGCAGCTGGATTCTTAGTTGAAAAAGAACTTCGTTATATCGGTGGAGCCGTCGACAATCCTGACAGACCATTCATCGCTATTTTGGGCGGAGCGAAAGTGTCCGACAAAATTGGAGTTATCGAAAACTTATTGACAAAAGCAGACAAGATTTTGATTGGTGGAGGCATGGCCTACACTTTCATGAAAACACTTGGTTTTCGTATTGGTACCTCCATTTGTGAAGATGACAAGTTGCCACTAGCAAAAGAATTACTTGAAAAAGCAAAAGGCAAAATTGTCCTTCCAGTCGATTTAGTTGTTTCCAAAGAATTTTCTGCTGATGCAGCACACAGAATTACAACGTATTCCGATATTCAAGACGACGAAATGGGATTAGACGTCGGTCCGGAAACGATTAAACTATTCGCAAAAGAATTGAAAGGCGCTAAAACCGTTGTTTGGAACGGACCTCTTGGCGTTTTCGAATTCGAAGCTTTCTCACAAGGAACAAGATCCATCTGTGAAATTCTTTCCAAAATGAAAGACGCAAAAACCATTATCGGTGGGGGCGACTCTGCAGCCGCTGCCATTCAAATGGGGTACGAAAAAGACTTTACACACATTTCCACTGGTGGTGGAGCGTCCCTTGAATACTTGGAAGGCAAACCGCTTCCAGGCGTAGAAGCCCTGGCTGATCAAGAGCCTTGCGACTGTGGAACGGACTGCGGCTGTCATTAATTTATTCAAACATCTACAAAGAAATGACTTAATTACATTCATCCAATAAAGCGGTGATGTTGTGGGATCCACACCACCGGTGTTTTAACTGAAAAGAGGAAATGAAATGGAAAAAACGATCACCATCAAATCAACAGCTGGTCTTCACGCGGAACTGGCTGCGAAAATAGTACAAACCACAAGCAAATACGACGTCGACATTCGCTTGGTTTACGCACATGTCACCATCGACGCAAAGTCCATTCTTGGGCTTATGAGCTTAGCTGTTCCCCAAGGTGAAAACGTGAAGTTGATTGCTGTCGGAGACAAAGCCGAATCCGCAATTGCCGACATTGAAAAGATTTTAGGATAAGACTATGAGAAAACCAATCATCGCAGGCAACTGGAAGATGTTCAAAACGAGAGATGAAGCTTTATTTTTCATTTTGCAAGTCTCCACACAAATGCCTGATATCGAAAAAGTCGATTCTGTTGTTCTTTCACAAGCTCCTCTTTTGAGAGATCTCGTGAAAAGGCAAGGTGAAAATCTTCGTATCGGAGCCCAAAACTTGCATTATGAAGACGAAGGCGCCTTTACTGGAGAAGTCTCCGGACCTTTAATCAAAAGTTACAATGTTGAATATGTCGTTATTGGTCACAGTGAAAGAAGAAACATTTTCCACGAGACAGATAAAGAAGTCAATCTAAAACTACATGCGGCAATCCGCAACGAATTGATTCCGATTGTCTGTGTCGGTGAACATCTTGAAGAGCGTGAATCTCAAAAAACGAACGAAGTGCTAAAGGCTCAAGTGTCAAAAGCGTTTGAAAACGTCTCTAGAAAAGACGCAATGAACGTTGTCATCGCTTATGAACCCATTTGGGCGATTGGAACTGGAAGAACTGCAACCAAAGAAATCGCAGATGAATCCTGTGGCTACATTCGTTCCTTGATGAAAGATCTATATGACGAAGAGTTATCTCAAAATATCCGTATTCAGTACGGTGGATCTGTCAAACCAGAAAATATCGACGAATTGCTCGCAATGAAAAACATTGACGGGGCACTCATCGGTGGAGCTTCCTTAGATCCTGACAAATTTATTGCGATGGTGAAAGCCGCGCTGAAAAGAACAAAATAAAGTCGGAGAAATCCGATTTTTTTTTGCATAAAAAAAAACGCATTCCATTGGGATGCGTTTTTGAATGAATCTTACTTGTTGTAAAGCTCAACGATTAGGTTTTCTTTGATTTCAGGCAGAATTTCGCTTCTTTCAGGCAAACGCACATAAGTAGCTGAGTTTGTGTTTTCATCGAATGAGACGAATTCAACTCTTGCGACAACAGCTTCCAAAGCTTCTTTGATAACGACTAAGTCTTTTGAAGATTCCTTGATAGAAATCACTTGACCCGGTTTTACGCGAATCGACGGAATCGTTGCTTTTTTGCCATTTAGCAATATGTGACCATGATTGACCAATTGACGAGCTTGTTGGCGAGTTCTTGCGAACCCTGAACGGAATACGAGGTTATCAATTCTTGATTCCAATAGGAACAAGAAATTTGCACCTTGCTTTCCTTCCATTTTCTTTGCTTCGTTAAAAGTCTTTCTGAATTGTTTTTCATTCACACCGTAAGTAAATCTTACACGTTGCTTTTCTTGTAGCTGAACACCGTACTCAGAGATCTTGCTGCGTCTTTGTCCGTGTTGTCCAGGTGGGAATGGGCGTTTGTTCAATTCTTTTCCTGTTTCGGAAATTGAGTATCCTAAACGACGAGAAACTTTCCAATTTGATCCAGTAAATCTTGACATATATAATCCTCCTTTTTGTTTTATTACGCGTAACAAGTTGAGGAGTTTGTAATCAAGCTCGGAGATTGTTTTAATGGTTTCTTGTTAAGCAGTTAACAATACTACCAAACCTCATTGGAACAATCACTTGTGAATCTGATTAAAAACAACTGCTTTTTATTACATGCGCACGAGATATTATACCCTATGACTTATAAAATGTCAATTAAAAAAACCAGAGCTTTTTCGAGCGTTTCGCGGTCACGTTCGTGAAAGCGGTCAAGGAGCGGACTATCGATGTCCAAGACCCCAATCAATGCATCATTTTTAATCAAAGGAATCACGATTTCAGAACGTGAAGCACTATCGCAAACGATGTGTCCGACAAAAGAAGCAGTGTCCTTGACGATAAGTGTTTCTTTCTTTAATGCGCTAGTCCCACATACACCGGTACCTATTTGGATTTCAGTACAAGCCGGTTTCCCTTGGAATGGTCCAAGATAAAGCCTTTCACCGTCTGCGAGGTAAAATCCTGCCCAGTTTACGTCTTCAAAGAAATCATAAACCAAAGCAGAAAAATTAGCGTAATTTGAGATTGCAGGCAAGGCGCTATCCATATACCCCTCTACATATTCCAAAAAGGTCTGATATTGCTCTTCCACAGATTCTGTACTGTGAACTCGATCATACATATTTATCACCGGGTCAATTATAAAATAGATTATCTTAATATACAACAAATATGTTAAAATATTAAAGAAGGATGTGCTACCATGTTTGAAGGACTGCTACTACGTTTCGGAGACTTGACACTAAAAGGAAAAAACCAAAAGTACTTTGTCCGAGCCGTTAATACACTGATTCGAGAGAAACTCGAAGGACTGAATATCAGCTATGATTTTCAACATGACCGAGTGTATGCTTTTTTTGAACCCTCGCTTTTAGAAGAGGTTTTGAAAAGACTGAATTACGTGACAGGACTATATTCCTACAGCAAAATTTCCAAATGTGAAAAAGACATTGAACAAATCAAGGAACTCTCCTTGCAACTCATAGAAGAAGAAACAAAAAAACAAATAACAACTTTTAAAGTTGAAACAAAACGAGCCGATAAAAGTTTTCCAATTGAATCGACTGATTTCTCGAAACAACTTGCCGGTAAAATCCTCAAAGAGGCTCCTTACTTGAAAGTAGACGTTCATGATCCTCATATGACACTACATGTCGAGCTAAGAATTGATGGAGCTTATATCTATATGAATCAAATCAAAGGACTAGGGGGTTTCCCCGTTCCAATGGGAGGGAAAGCCTTGGTACTTTTAAGCGGTGGAATCGATTCTCCAGTCGCTGCGTTCCTTGCGATGAAAAAAGGACTTCAAGTCGAATGCATCCACTTTGAATCTACGCCTCTGACACCGATTGAATCCGCACAAAAAGTTTTAGACCTAGCTTCAAAATTAGCAAGATATGCCCTTCATAATCAAATCAAAATCCTCTTTGTTCCCTTCACACCCATGCACGAACAGATTCTTGCAAGCATCCCCGAATCCTATAATATTACAATCATGAGAAGGATGATGCTTCGAATCGCAACCGGATTATTGAAAAAAAGAGATGCTGACGCAATTATCACAGGAGACTCTGTAGGACAAGTTGCTTCACAAACTTTGGAAAGTCTTTCTGCCATCCAAAGCGCAACAAACGCGTTGATTATAAGACCACTTGCGACTTATGATAAACTCGATATCATTTCAATAGCAAGACAAATCGAAACTTTTGAAATATCAAATCGACCCTTTTCTGATTGCTGTTCGATTTATGTGTCAAAAATTCCAGTCATTCGCCCGACCGAAAGAACTTCACAAAAATATGAATTGGCATTTGACTATCAAACTTATGTAGATAAAGCAGTGAAAGACACCATTGTGTTTACCGTGAAGCAAGATGAAGTTACCGACATCGTATCGAAAGGTTTCATCTTAAGAGAGGTACTGCATGAAAACACTGAAAACGAAAAGACTGATTCTTAGAAGCTTTCTTGAAACAGACGCCTTGGACATGTTCGAGTATGCAAAACTTGAGAGTGTCGGTCCGAGCGCTGGATGGGCTCCCCATCAAAATGTTGATGAATCGCTTGAAATCATCAAGAAATTCATCGAATCTGACGACGTCTGGGCGATTGAACTAAAACAAACCCAAAAAGTCATCGGATCTGTGGGGCTTCATAAACGGATTACAATTCAAGGAGAATTGGTCAGGGAACTTGGATATGTCCTTTCCACATATTACGAAGGAAAGGGAATCATGACGGAAGCTTGCAAGAGAGTCTTGAAATACGCTTTTATTGAAGAAGAGATTCCAAAAATAAAAGTAGCTCACTTCCTAGGAAATGATAAATCAAGACGTGTCATTGAAAAATGTGGATTTATATATGAGAAGGACGGTACTCACCAATCGGTAGCTTATGGTCCAAAACTTTCAAAAATATATCAAATGACTATTGAAAACTATAAAAATTTAGGAGGAAACAAATGAACAATTGGGATTTAACAAAAATGTATGCAGGATTTGATAACGAACTTTACAAATTTGACGTTGAAAGATTTTTAAAAATGGTTGACGACGCAAAAAATCAAGAATCAGAATTTCAAACAACTGACAAGGCTGAAACGAAATTGGTTCGCTTCATTGAAAGAGAAATCGAACTTACCGAACTCGCAGACAAATTGCTACAATACGTTTCTCTAGAACAGTCCACAAATTCTCAAAACATGACAGCACTCAAAGCACTCAATCAACTTTTCACCAAACTCACCGAACTAACGAGGATTGACACAATTTATAGAAAATGGCTACTTAAAGTTGATAACCTTGAGGCTATCATTGATTCAAATTCATTTCTAAAAGAATTCAAATTCCGTCTTTTGGAGCAAAGAACAAAAGCTTCCAGACTTCTTGACGAAGACACGGAAACTTTAATTGCTCAACTTGCTCAAAATGGTTCTGTCTCTTGGGGAAGACTCCAACAACTGTTGACCTCGACACTTGCTGTTGAATATGATGGAAAAGAAATCACCTTGTCTGAAGTCAGAAATCTAGCATATGAAAGCGAAGCTGAAGTTCGTAAAAACGCATACGTTGCTGAACTGAAAGCCTATAAAAAGATTGAACAATCCGTTGCTTTCTCTCTCAACTCAATTAAAGGAGAAGTCAACACGATTTCTGAAAAACGCGGATTTGCATCTCCTCTTGATCAAGCGCTTGAATCGAGCAGAATGTCAAAACAGAGTTTAGACGCAATGATCTCCGCAATGGAAGAGTACCTTCCAGTTTTCAGAGGATATCTAAAGAGAAAAGCAGAACTTTTGGGACATAAGAATGGCCTTCCTTTTTACGATTTATTCGCCCCAATAGGAAATGTAAATAAAACATTCACCGTAGAAGAAGCAAGAGACTATATTATCTATAATTTTGGAACCTTCAGTCCTCG
>Ga0268276_1002649_pt1 | contig 14935 bp, 11 predicted proteins | sample saktaG_4_FD_190145 | JGI IMG/M metagenome (GOLD analysis project Ga0268276, IMG submission 190145) | Saline water microbial communities from Sakinaw Lake, British Columbia, Canada - sak_2010_1_5_45m | ecosystem: Environmental > Aquatic > Non-marine Saline and Alkaline > Saline ...
ATCCGTCTCTTTCTGTTGTTGCTTATGAACACCATGAGAGGGAAGGCGGCCAGGGTTACCCCCGCGGTCTGCAGGGAAAAGATATTAATGAGCTTGCCAGGATAGTCGCAATCACGGACAGTTATGAAGCCATGACCCATCATCGTCCTTATCGGAAGGCGCTTCTACAGCCTCTTTCCGCCAAGGAGTTGATCAAGCAGAAAAACGCTCTCTTTGCACCCTTCGTCATAAAAGTATTTCTTCAGGAAATATCTCTCTATCCACCCGGGAGTTATGTTCTCCTGAATAACAAGGCTATTGCGGAAGTGGTTGCCAACGACAAGAACCATCCGCTGAGGCCTGACGTGAAGATAATGTTCGACGGTGACGGCAATAAAGTATTTGACAATATCGTAATAAAGCTTTCCCAGAATCCCCTCTTTTTTATCGTGGACGGCGTATCGCAGGAAGAAATCCCCAGAGGAAAATCGAAGTAAATAACGGATCAATAAAGCACTCAGAGGGAAATATATCCAGAGAAAGCCATGGACGGCTCTCGGATCTCCCTGGTCTTCGTGGCTAATCGGAGGAAAGATCCTTGATTACTTTCCTGGTCACACCGGAATCGATTATATGAGATTTAGAGACAAATCCGATCATCAGGCTCATATCGCATATATTGTTTATTTTTCTTGGAATACCCATTGAACTGCGGAAGATCTCATCAATGGCTTCCAGTGTGAAGACATCCTTTTCCGCGCCGGCGACTTTTAAGCGCGTCCGGATGTATTTGACGGTGTCATCGAAAGTCAAAGGCGTTAAGTGATATTTTATGGCGATCCTCTGATCGAGCTGCTTGATCTCCCTGATGATATCTCTGAGCTCCGGCTGACCGATGAGAATCAGCGTGAGAAGAAACCTGTCGTTCAATTGAAAATTCAAAAGCAGCCTGACTTCTTCAAATGTTGCCGTTGAAATGACCTGAGCTTCGTCGATGATGAGAACCGTAATCTTTTCTTCCCTCATGTTTTCAAGCATTCTTGAATTCAGCATGCTCAGAAGATCCGATTTTGTAGAGTTCACGGCGGGGCTGATCCCGAATTGGTAGAGTATTTCCTTAAGAAAATCGGGAGGATCAAGACTTGGGTTTGTGATAAGGCTTATATCGGCGTTATTTTCTGAAAGTCGCTGGATGAGGACCCTGCTCAATGTCGTCTTTCCGCAGCCCACTTCACCGGTTAAAAGAGCGGCGCCTTTTTTCCTTTCCACAGCGTAGAGAAGCCTGATGAGTGCCTCTTCGAAATCCGGGGAAAAATACATGAATTTCGGATCCGGCACGTTCTCAAATGGAAATTCCTTCAAGCCCCAATACTCTAGATACATTTTAGAAATCCCTCAATGGAATCATATATTTCGGCAAAGCACAGCCTTAAATGGTAAGGCGACTTCCCGTGGCAGTCTTTGATGTCGGAGTTCATCTTGTCGAAAAAGGGCGAGAATGATTTCATTAAAAAAATTTTAATTTCTCTTTCTGGAAATATTTCCAGAATGTGTTTGCGGTGACTCTCTTCCATCACGATTACCTTGTCGGCGCCATCAATCAGTTCCTCCGACAAAAGTCTCGAATGATGGCCAGAACCGTCAAAACCGTTTTCCTCAAGGATTTTTACCGCTGGCGGGTCTCCAGCGGATTCCTTCATATCATAGAGCGCGGCTGAAGATACCTCTACATCGAAACGATTCTTTTGTTTAAGTCTTGACTTAAGAATCCGTTCCGCCATGAAGCTGCGGGAGATATTGGCGGTGCACACAAAGAGAATCTTCATGACTGGATTCAGGCTGTCATTTCCTGCACGGGGGCATTATTTAAGAAGCGGTTACGTGCGCATCATCGAAATAACGCCTGTATGTGTCTACTGTGACTTTTATGAAAACGCTCATCTCAAGGGACGACATATAGTAATTTTTTCATATATTCAAGTTTTTATTGATTATATCTGAAAATTTTGTTCTTATACAAAGTCGTAAAGTATGGTTTTCGACTGGTCGGGCTGACTTCAAAAGTCTCGTTGGTGAACGGATATTTAAATCTCATGCATTGATTTTGAAGGAATTAGGGTATGAACGATAAGGCCATCAAGCCGCAAATGTCAGAGTTGGAGGAGCAACTGGCACTTCGCAATGCATTGGTGAATATCACCAATCGCATTCATGCGGCTCAGAATATCAAGCAGATTCTTGTGGACTTGAGAGAAGGAATCTTGAATCTGTTCAGCGCATATGCCCTGACCATTTACGTGGCAGACTTGACGAAGAAGGAAATCTATTCCATGTTTCTGGCGGGCAGCAAGCTCGCGGAAATACGTGTACCCATAAATAATTCAAGCATAGCGGGATATGTTGCCAACATGCAAAAGCCTGTCAATATTGCAGATGCCTATGACCGGGACGAATTGAAGAAAATAGATAAAGGGCTCGGTTTTGATGACAGTTGGGACAAGAAAACAGGCTTCAAAACGACCCAAGTGCTTGCAGTCCCCGTCATGTATGAGCAGTCATTGATGGGGGTCATTCAAATCATTAACAGGAAAGGCGGTGGAAAGTTTTCCGAAGAGGAACAAACTTTTCTCGAAGAAATAGCAGAAGTTCTGGGAATAGCTTTTTATAACCAGCAGAGGGTATCGAGACGAAGAAAGACGAGATTCGATTACCTTGTTACAAGGGGCTTTATCACCGACAAGGATCTGGAAAATTCCTGGCAGGAGGCTCGAAAGGCCAATGAGACCATGGAAGAATACCTGATGAGAAAGTTCAAAGTAACAAAAGGGGATGTCGGCAAGTCTCTGGAGGAGTATTACCGGTGTAAGTTTTTTGAGTATGATGAGCGGAAACCCATACCGGGAGAGCTTTTGAGGAATCTCAGACAGGAATATCTCCGCCGTGAGTTGTGGGTTCCTCTTGAAAAGTCAGACGGAAAGATAAGGGTGCTCGTCGATGATCCCAATAATATTTTAAAAAGAGATACCATCGAAAATCTCCTGAAATCAAAAACGATAGAATATGATGTGGCTTTGAGGGAGGACATATTAAAATATATACAACAGTTTTACCGTTCCGGTGAGGGCGATGAGTCGATCACGGAGATGCTCGGCAGGCTGGATATGGCTGAAGACAGGGAAGAAGATGAAGAAGACCTTGTATCGGAGTCCGACAGCGTGATCATGCAGCTTGTGAATAAGATCATCAATGATGCCAATACTAGGAGGGCATCGGACATCCACATCGAGCCGAGTGTTAAAAAGAAAACAGTGGATATCCGCTTCCGGATTGACGGGGATTGTGTCCTTTATCAGACCGTACCATACAGTTACAGGGCGGCCACGGTCTCGAGGCTGAAGATCATGTCCAACCTTGACATCACCGAACGGAGGCTGCCCCAGGACGGAAAAATCAAATTCAAGAGGTCCGGGGGGGATGAAATTGAGCTCCGCGTGGCCACTATACCGACGCAGGGAAATGTGGAAGACATGGTCATGCGTATCCTGGCCAAGGGCGAAACCATGTCGCTGGAACAGATGGGGATGTCGTCCCGGAACTTAAAAGTATTTACCGAGATACTGGCGAAACCCTATGGAATCATACTGGTCGTCGGTCCTACCGGTTCAGGAAAAACAACGACCCTTCACGCCGCTCTTCATCATATCAATACACCGGATACGAAGATATGGACCGCCGAGGACCCCGTGGAGATTACCCAGGAGGGACTCCGTCAGGTTCAGGTTAATCCCAAGATAGGCTTCGACTTCAGCGCGGCCATGCGAGCGTTCCTCCGGGCGGACCCGGACGTCATCATGGTGGGGGAAATGAGGGATTTCGAAACGGCTAAGACCGGTGTCGAGGCCTCACTGACGGGACATCTCGTTTTAAGCACCCTGCATACAAACAGCGCCCCCGAGACGATCGTGAGACTCCTCGATATGGGGATCGACCCCTTCAATTTCGCTGACTCGCTTCTGGGAATTCTCGCGCAGAGACTGGTCAGGACGCTCTGCAAGAAATGCAAGGAGCCCTACCATCCGACGCAGATGGAATATGAAGAACTGGTTCATCATTACGGGGAGTCCATGTTCCCGGAGTTGAACGTTTCGTACACCGATGATTTCAAACTTTACAGGCCGAAGGGATGCGGGGATTGCAATAACACGGGTTACCGGGGCAGAATGGGAATTTATGAACTTTTGACCGCGAGCGACGATATCAAGAGGCTCGTCGCGAAACGCGAACCGGTTGAATTGCTCAGGGAAACGGCCATAGCGGAAGGGATGAGGACTCTGTTGCAGGATGGGATTTTAAAGGTTGTGAACGGTTTAACAGATTTAAAGCAGGTTCTGAGTGTCTGCATGAAGTAGCGCTATCTCTTCAGTCTCTCATTCCATTCATTGAGAAGGGTCAGGGCATCCAGGGGTGTCAACTTCAGGACGTCCATATCCTTCAGCTCACGGATAATCCGTGCTTCATCATCCATGAAGAGGCTCAATTGTTCGGATCTCCCTGTTTCTCCGCTTTTCCTGCGCCGGGCCAGCCTTGGCATGCCGATCTCATCCAGTTCTCCCCGTTCAAGGTTTTCAAGGATTTCCCTAGCCCTCAAGATGACCTCTTCAGGTACGCCGGCGAGCCCTGCGACCTGGATGCCGTAGCTTCGGCTGGTTCCTCCTTCCAGAATCCTTCGCAGAAAGATAATCCGCTCTCCCCACTCCTTGACGGCGATATTCAGATTTTTTACACCCTCTTTCGTGAGTGAAAGATCTGTGAGCTGGTGATAGTGAGTGGCAAAGAGAGTCCGTGCCTTCAGATGTTCCGCGTCGTGGATGTATTCGGCGACTGCCCAGGCAATGCTCAGACCGTCGAAAGTGCTGGTGCCGCGTCCGACCTCGTCGAGAAGAATCAGGCTCTTTTTCGTGGCGCCCTTCAATATAGAAGCGACCTCGTTCATCTCCACCATGAAAGTGCTTTCACCGCTCGCGAGGCTGTCGGAGGCGCCGACGCGGGTGAAAATCCGGTTCACGACACCGATCCGCGCAGAGGACGCGGGGACAAAACTTCCCATCTGGGCGAGAAGGACAATCAGGGCCACCTGCCGGATGTACGTGGACTTGCCAGCCATGTTGGGACCCGTCAGAATAAGCATCCGCCTGCTGTCGCAGTCGAGATCTGCATCGTTTGGGACGAATCCCTCGGAAAGAGGCATTCTTTCCACAACAGGATGTCTGCCGTCCCTTATCTCAATGATGTCGTCGTCATTCACGTGAGGACAGCAATAGCCGTAGCGCTCGGCAATTTCGGCCAGGGAGACGATGGTGTCGAGATCAGCCAGCAGATCGGCTGAGCGCAGAATCCTGCCGATCTCCCGGGCAACGGCGTTCCTTACTTCGATGAAAAGATCGTACTCCCGCTCCTTCCTTTTCTGTTCGGCATTGAGGACCGTGAACTCATATTCCTTCAACTCCTGGTTGATGTAACGTTCCGCGTTTACGAGAGTCTGTTTGCGGACATAATCCCCCGGAACCAGATGGGTGTTCATTTTTGTAACCTCAATGTAATAACCGAAAACGGAGTTGAAACCGACGCGCAGGGATGAAATGCCTGTTTTTTTCCGTTCCCGTTCCTCGAGGGCTGATATCCACTTTTTTCCATCCCGGCCGATGGAGATAAGCTCATCCAGTTCGGCGTCGTAACCCTCACAGATCATCCCGCCGTCACGAAGGGTGAGAGGGGGATCGTCGGCAATGGACTTTTCGATTAGAGAGGCCACGTCCGGCATCTCGTCAAGTCCGGCGAAAATCGATGATAGAAGGGGGGTGCGAAGATCCGAGAGTCCTTTGCGAACAAAGGGTATGATCTGAAAGGACGCCTTCAAGGCGGCAAGGTCCCTCGCATTGGCGACGCCCATTGAAATCCTGCTGCCGAGCCGCTGCAGATCGGAAATGTCTTTCAGGGATTTGCGCAAATTATCACGAAGCAGGTGGCGGTCTTTGATCTCGCCGATAGCCGCGAGCCTGTCTTTTATCCTGTCGGGATCGACAAGCGGGTAGCGAAGCCACCAGCGAAGCCTCCTTCCGCCCATGGACGTGACGGTTTCGTCGATCACCTTCAGAAGGGATCCCTCTGTCTTATTGTCCCGAAGGGTGATAAAAAGTTCAAGGTTCCTGCGAGCCGTATCGTCGATGATTAGATGCCGATCCGTTTCATGCCAATGGATGCACGCGATGTGGTCCAGATTTTCTTTTTGAGTTTCTTTCACATAGCGAAGGACGGCGCCGGCTGCTGAAACGGCAGCAGGATGTGCGTTTAGATCCATGGCATGAAGAACAGCCTCGGAAAATTGGGCCCGCAGGCATGCTGCTCCTTTGTCCATATCAAAATACTCCACCGGCAGCTCGTTGACAAGACACGAGAAAGACTTTGACGAAAAGGTCTTAAAAAGACGCGTTTTTTTGAAAGCTTCGCCCACGAGGAGTTCCCTGAAATCGCTGGAAAATATTTCGTTCAGCAAGAACTCCGGATCACCCGATTCGGAGACCCTGAATTCGCCCGTTGAGATATCCATAAAAGCCAGTCCGGCAAGGTTTTCCATGACGGAAAAAGCCGCAAGAAAAATATTTTCTTTCGCGGTGAGATTTTCGGCGTCGAGAACAAGACCCGGGGTAACGATGCGGATAACCGCCCGCTTTACGATGCCCTTCGCCTGCCTGGGGTCCTCGATTTGCTCACAGATGGCGACTTTGAATCCTTTTCCGATCAGCTTTGCGATGTAAGGAGAGGCGGCGTGGTAGGGGATACCGCAGAGGGGAACGCTGTCCTCCTTTCCCTTGTTCCGGGATGTCAGGGTGATCTCCAGAACGCGGGAGGCCGTGACGGCATCCTCGAAAAACATTTCATAGAAATCGCCCATGCGGTAAAAAAGAATCGCATCCTTGTGCTTTTCCTTGATCTCAAGATACTGCCGCATGGCGGGGGTCAGGTTTGTCATTCCCAGCGGTCTCCGCGTTTTCTCAGATCAATAAACTCAACCTGTCCCCTTTCACCGATGAGAGAATTCAAGAGCCAACTCAAGATGCTGATAACCAGGGCGCCTAGAATCGCCGGCCAGAATCCACGGATATCAAAACCGGGAATCAAGCCTGAAACCATTTTCAGCAGAAAGGCATTTATGATGAACGTGAAAAGGCCAAGGGAGAGAATGTTGATGGGGAGGGTCAGGAGGATGAGAATGGGCCGCAGGCCGGCATTTAAAATTCCGAGGACGGCTGCCGCGAAAAATGCTGCAAAAAAACCGCTCACATGTATTCCTTCAATGGCGTAAGCGGCCGCGATGATCGATACGGTGAGAATGATCCAGCGGATCAGGATACCTGTCATGCCAAACCTTTCTGTGTCATTTAATGTCCGGTTACAAGAAACAAGCAAAGGAGATACTCTAATAGCTTCATACCTTTACCGGCTGAAATTATCAAGGATCAATTCGCTCATTGCAATAAAACATCAACTTTGTATTGAAATTAACGGGCCTTTCAGATAGCTTTCACGAAGAATAATTTCAAGCGAGGAGCGCCCTATGGGGAAGAGCATTACCCGGAAAATTATCGAAAGCCATCTTGTTTCAGGCCGTTATGAGCACGGCAACGAGATAGGCATCAGAATCGACCAGACCCTGACTCAGGACGCGACCGGGACGATGGCCTATCTTCAGTTCGAGGCGATGAATGTGGACCGCGTGAGGACGGAGCTTTCAGTGAGCTATATAGACCACAACACCGTCCAGATCGGTTTTGAGAGTGCCGATGATCACCGGTACCTGCAGACGGTTGCCGCCCGGTACGGCATTTATTTTTCCAGGGCCGGCAACGGCGTTTGTCACCAGGTGCACCTGGAACGGTTCGGAAAGCCGGGGAAGACGCTGCTCGGTTCGGACAGCCATACCCCGACGGGCGGAGGGTTGGGGATGATCGCCATCGGGGCGGGCGGACTGGATGTCGCTCTTGCCATGGGCGGGAGACCTTTTTTTCTGACCTGTCCGAAGGTTGTGAGGATCAACCTGACAGGCAGACTTCACCCCTGGGTTTCGGCGAAGGACGTTATTCTGAGAGTCCTGGAGACCTTTACGAGCAAAGGGAATATGAACAGAGTCTTCGAGTACGGAGGCGATGGGGTCCTCAGTCTTTCGGTGCCTGAGCGGGCCACGATCACCAATATGGGTGCGGAATGCGGCGTGACGACATCTGTTTTCCCCAGCGATGAGGTGACGCGGATGTTTCTGAAGGCGGAAGGCCGTGAGAGCGAATGGGTCCGAATCAAGGCGGACGTGAACGCGGAATATGAAGAAATCGTGGAGATCAATCTCTCGGAAATCGCTCCACTCGCGGCGAGACCGCACAGTCCGGACAACGTCAGCTCGGTTCGCGATGTCGATGGGATTCCAGTGGACCAGGTCTGCATCGGGAGCTGCACCAACGCCTCCTACAGGGACCTTGCCACGGTGGCAGCGATTCTAAAAGGAAAAGTGGCTCATCCCCGTGTGAGTTTTGTCCTTACACCAGGCTCGAAGCAGGTCCTGCAGCATCTTGCGATGGAGGGCTATCTGGCCGACCTCATCGCGGCAGGAGCGAGGATTACGGAAAGCTCCTGCGGATTCTGTATAGGGAACAGCCAGAGTCCTCGATCGAACGCCGTTTCCCTGAGGACATCGAACCGGAATTTTTTTGCGAGGTCCGGCACGAAAGACGCTCAGGTCTATCTTGTAAGCGCGGAGACGGCCGCGGCTGCGGTCATTACCGGAAGAATTACAGATCCTCGTGACCTCGGAATGCCCTATCCCCGGGTGAAGATTCCAAGGAGATTCGTGATCGACGACGGAATGATTATTCGTCCACAGGAGACGAAGGATCCGTTATCTGTGCAGATATACAGGGGTCCCAACATCGGCAACCCGCCCGTGAATGTTCCTCTGCCTGTTAAAATAGAGGGCGAAGTGACCATCAAGGTGGGTGACAAGATCACGACGGATCATATCGTGCCAGCAGGTGACAGGATGAAGTATCGATCCAACATCCCGAAATATTCTCAGTTCGTATTCGAAGTTGTGGATAAGACTTTTTCGGAGCGTGCGGCCGGGTTGCGGGATAAAGGAATACAAAACATTATCGTGGCCGGTCTATCCTACGGTCAGGGATCTTCCAGAGAACACGCAGCGATTTGTCCCATGTACCTCGGAGTGAAAGCGGTGATCGCGAAATCCTTTGAAAGGATTCACGCGGCGAATCTGGTCAATTTCGGGATTGTTCCCCTGACCTTCAAGGATGAGAAGAGTTATGACGGGATCGCTCAGGGTGACAGGCTGGAGATAGAAGGCATCCGGAGCGTTCTTGAAGAGAGGGGTGATCTGACGGTGCGCAATATCACGAAAGACACCGCCCATGAAGTCGGTTATGAGCTCACGGACAGGCAGATTGGCATTCTGCTGGCGGGGGGAGCGCTGAACTACAAAGACGGAAGCTGAGACGTTGGGAAGATAAGAGGTTGAGAAAAAAGAATACAATCGAAAATGAATTAAGGGATTGTTTATTACAGAAGGTCAACCGGGTGCTGGATGAAAAAGATCAAGGTGAAGACACCGCTCGTGGAGATGGACGGCGATGAGATGACCCGTGTCATGTGGAACATGGTCAAGGAAAAACTTCTTTTTCCATGGATGGATATAAAAATTGATTATTTCGATTTGCATATCACGCATCGGGATGAGACCCATGACCGGGTTACGGTAGATTCCGCGAAAGCCATCATGAAATACGGCGTGGGCGTCAAGTGTGCCACCATAACGCCGAATCAAGACCGGGTTGTGGAATACCATCTCAAGGAAATGTGGAAAAGCCCCAACGGGACGATTCGGGCCATGCTGGACGGGACCGTTTTCAGGAAACCGATTTTGGTGAGGAATATAAAACCCTTCGTGTCCCCATGGAAGAAACCCATTACCATCGGGAGACACGCCTATGGCGATGTTTACGACAGCGCAGAAATGTATATCCCGGGAGAGGGGAGGGCGGAGATCGTATTCACGCCGTCCGGTGGGTCGCCGCAGCGAAAGCTGATAAAAGAATTCAAGGGTCCCGGGATCATCCAGGGAATTCACAATACGGATGACTCGATCCTGAGTTTCGCCCGGTCTTGTTTCACCTTTGCCCTCGATCAAAAAGTGGATCTGTGGTTCAGCACCAAGGATACGATCTCGAAAACCTATGACGCCCACTTCCGGGACATTTTCGAGAAGGAATATAAGAAAAACTGGAAGAGCCGTTTCAAGGATGCGGGCATCGGTTATTTCTTCACGCTGATCGACGACGCCGTGGCCAGGATCATCAGATCGGAAGGCGGGATGCTCTGGGCCTTGAAGAACTATGACGGGGACGTCATGTCTGACATGGTGGCCTCCGCCTGCGGAAGCCTTGCCATGATGACGTCCGTCCTCGTATCGCCCAGGGGATGGTTCGAGTATGAAGCGGCCCACGGAACGGTGCAGAAGCACTATTACAAACATCTGGCCGGGGAAGAGACCTCTACGAACTCCATGGCGCTCATCTTCGCCTGGACGGGAGGACTTCGCAAGAGGGGAGAGCTGGACGGTACGGGCGATGTCATTCAATTTGCCGAAAAGCTGGAAGCGGCCGCCATTGAAACCATCGAATCGGGAGTCATGACCGGCGACCTTCTCACCGTCGCCGACAAGAACCCGAAGAACAGAAAAGTCAGCACGGAAGCGTTCATTGATGCCATCGCAGAAAATCTCGGGAGAAAGCTCTCCTGAAGAGCAGGGCCGTCAGGGCCTTCCCAATCTTAAAGACATGACCCTGGATGAGATCGAGGCTTTCATTGCCCGCCTTGGAAAGGAGAAATTTCGATCGCGTCAGATCATGAAGTGGCTTTACCGGTTTGGAATCACCTCCTTCGATGAGATGACCGATCTTTCCAAAGACTTCCGGAGAGAGCTGAAGGATCGTTCCAGGATCAGCAGAATCCGGATAGGAAAAATTCAGACCTCGACAGACGGGACGAAAAAGATTCTCTTTCGTCTGGAAGACGATCTTTTAATAGAGAGCGTGCTCATCCCCGGTAAGAAGGACAGAACCCTGTGTGTTTCGACACAAGCGGGATGCCGGATGAACTGCCGCTTCTGCCTGACGGGAAAGTCCGGACTGAAACGCAGCCTTCTGCCTTCCGAGATAACGGATCAGATCACCATGAGCCGCTTTCAGATCCCAGAGGGCAGGGATATCGACAACATCGTTCTCATGGGTATGGGGGAGCCGCTGGACAACTATGAGAACGTGATCAAGGCCATTGGCATCATGACGTCCGATGCGGGCCTCGGCATTTCAAAGAGAAAAATTACCCTTTCCACCTGCGGTCTTGTTCCGATGATCCGGCGGCTGGGAGAGGATGCCTGCGTGAATCTCGCCGTGTCTCTGAATGCAGCGGACGATGATACGAGAAACCGTCTTATGCCGGTGAACCGGTCCTATTCCATTCGGGCCCTTATCGACGTCTGCCGTCAGTATCAAATGCCGAGGCGGAGGCGGATAACCTTCGAATACATTCTAATGGACGGCGTGAATGCGTCGATAGAAGACGCCAGGCGACTCGCGAGGCTTTTAAGAGGGCTGCGGTGCAAGATCAATCTTATCGCCTTCAACGAGTATCCGGGATCGGAATTCAAAACACCGCCGCGAGACACGATAAACGCTTTCAGAAGCTTTCTGATCGCTCAGCAGTTTACGGCGATTCTCAGAGCAAGCAAAGGGGCCGATATTCTGGCGGCCTGCGGGCAGTTGAGCGGAGAAGATATTGGAGCTTGAGGCATGACCCATCCCAAACTGGTTGAATCGATGTCGAGGCCCTCCTTCTATCCCCACGGGCCGGAATCCGTTGAACTCATCCAGACCCACATCTCTTTCATTTTTATCGCCGGCCGGCGGGTCTACAAGGTAAAGAAGGCCGTCGATTTCGGATTTCTGGATTTCACGACTGTGGAGAAACGAAAGCATTACTGCAACGAGGAACTGAGACTGAACCGGAGACTGGCACCGGAAACCTATTTAGAGGTTGTTGAGATCAGCGACAACGGCAGCGGTCATCTTGTTCTCGGGAAGGGCAAAAAGACAGTTGACTATGCCGTGGTGATGGCGAAGCTGCCGCAGGACCGAATGTTGAAAAAACTCATAGCGGAAAAAGCGTTCGATACTTCAATCATAAAGAACGTTGCACATAAAGTTGCGGATTTTCATCGGCAGGCCGAAACGGGAGGGAGGATCGACGAAATAGGCGGCGTGGAAACCATCCGCAGAAACCACAAAGAAAACTTTGATCAGACGGAAAAGTACATCGATCGTGTTATCCCGGGATTTCAGTTTCATTTTCTCAAAGCGTACATATTCGATTTCATGGAGAAGCACCACGATCTTCTCTGCAGCAGGGTGAAGGACCACCGAATCAGGGATTGTCACGGGGACCTTCATCTCGATCACATTTGTCTGGCAAACGGCATCATTATTTTTGACTGCATAGAATTCAATGAACGTTTCCGGTATGAGGATGTGGCGGCTGAGGTGGCCTTTCTTGCCATGGACCTGGATTTTAACGGTTACCCGGAACACGGCAACCACTTTGCGAAAGCGTATATCCAATATGCCGGCGATCCCGATATTTCCGTTCTCCTCCCCTTTTACAAATGCTATTACGCTTACGTGCGGGGAAAGGTGACCAGCTTCAGGAGCGATGATCCGGCGGTGAAAAGCGCAGAGAGAGAGAATGCGGCAACCGTCGCTTCGAGGTATTTCGATCTCGCGTACCGTTATGCGGCCCGACTGGAAAGACCGACCCTGATCATCATGGCGGGGCTCATGGGAACGGGGAAAAGCGTTCTGGCCCGAAACCTTGCTTCGCTGCTCGGCGCGGAGACGATACGGACAGACGTTCTGAGAAAGGAGTTGCTTGACATGCAGCCGACGCAGCGCCATCATGAAAACTACGGCGAAGGGATCTATACGGAAGAAATCACCTCGAAGACATACGCCAGGGCTCTTCAATGGGCGGAAGAAAAGCTTCGTTCAGGCCGGTCCGTGATCATCGATGCGTCCTTCAGCAAACGGGAGCATCGCTTGAAGGCGCTGGAGACGGCTTCCGGTCTCGGTGTGGATCATTACATCGTTGAATGCGTCTGTCCAGGCGATGTCGTTCAGCAAAGACTGCGAAACAGAATATCCGATCAAAGCGAAGCCTCGGACGGACGATGGGAAATATTTCAGACTCAGAAAAAGATATTTGATCCGGTCACTGAATTTTCGGAAGACAGACATATCGTGATCGATACGTCCTCGGTTGATCAGAAGGACGTTGCGGGGAGAGCTGTTTGCAGAATAAAGATGGGGCGGAAAAAATGAGCGTCAGCTCTTTTTTGTATCCTTTTTATCTTTTTGCTTTTTGAGATCCTTTTCTTTCTGTTTTTCTTTTTCCGCTTTTTCCGTGGCGAGTTTTTCTATTTCCTCCCTGGCGATGCGCCGCTTCGTTTCTCCAATGAAATAATTTACTTTGTAATCCAGGCCGAGATTCGAATAGTCTCTTGCGACCGTCTCAAAACGCTTTAAAGCAGCTTTGTACTGTTTCATTATGAAGTAAAAGCGGCCCACGTAAAATTCGTTTTCCGCCAGACGCTGACGGCATTCCCGCAGTTTCTGATCCGCCAGGGGAGCAAATTTACTGGCAGGGAATTGGGTGAGAATTCTTTCAAACTCTTTCTTTGCCTTGATGGTTTCGATTTGATCCCGGTCGATGCTCAACATCTGTCTATAGTGGCACATCCCGAGCTGATAGATCACATAGGGGATGTTCGGGTTCGTCGGATGAAGATTAATGAATTCACTGTAGTTCATCTCAGCTTCAGCGAAAAAATCGTCGCTGAAGTATGAATCGGCAATTCCAAGTTCGGCCATGAGAGCATATTTGCTCAAAGGATATTCCTCTTTGACCCTCTGGAACGCCTCAATGGACTTTTGGTATTTTTCTTTCTGATAAAACTCAACCCCCCTCTCATACAAAGCCTCGGGACTGTTGAGTCTCGGTTCGGAACGGCCGAAAAGGGCACATCCGGCGGTGGAAAGCAGAAGCATGAGAGAGAGAGCAAGACCGGCCGCGGTTTTAAAATATTTCAGACGCATCATCATAATACTTTCTTCAGGAGGCCCTCGAGGCGGTCCTTTGAGACCAGGCCGATGATTGTATCCTGCGCTTTGCCGTCCTTGAAAAGAATCAGGGTGGGGATGCTTCTGACCCCATAGGCGGATGCCGTCTTCTGATGATCATCGACATTGATCTTCGCTACTTTGACCTGACCTTTGTATTGCGCGGCAAGTTCATCCAGTACCGGAGCGATGGCACGGCAGGGACCGCACCAGGGCGCCCAGAAATCAACCAGAGAGGGTTGATCTGATTGGAGGACTTCGGTTTCAAAGTTATCATCACCAATGTGAATCAAAAGACTATCATCGCCCATGACGGTCGTTCTCCTTTTCGTCTGTTTATGATCGCGAACGATTGTCATGCATTTTGTCACCTATTCATGATGAAGTCAAATTAAAATGTTTTTCGGCCGTTTTGACAGAGCACCATTAATTTGCTATAAGCTCGTCATAATTCATCTTCCGGGGGAAGCGATGAAACGTCTGGGCATCATATCCGGCACCCTGCTCCTTAGAGGGAAGGGACTTGTGGAGAATCTTGAATCGAGAATCGTGGAGAATGAATTCGGGCGAGCCCTTGTCCTTGTGGGTGAAAGGATTGTTTTTATTCCGAGGCACGGAAACGATCCGAACAGCCATATTCTTCCTCATCGGGTCAACCATCCAGC
>Ga0268276_1002650_pt1 | contig 14934 bp, 12 predicted proteins | sample saktaG_4_FD_190145 | JGI IMG/M metagenome (GOLD analysis project Ga0268276, IMG submission 190145) | Saline water microbial communities from Sakinaw Lake, British Columbia, Canada - sak_2010_1_5_45m | ecosystem: Environmental > Aquatic > Non-marine Saline and Alkaline > Saline ...
CTTCTACCGGTATTCCAATAGCGCATGGACGAAGCTATCCACATTGAACGCGGACAGTTTCCTGCTATCAGACCAGCGTATAGGCGGCGCCTATGACATCGTAGGTGATTTCGGTTCAAGCGGCTTCTACCGCTATTCGAATGACGCATGGAATAAGCTCTCTACCTACAATGCCGACTCCTTTGCGCTCTCAGCTCTATACAATGACAGCTATGACATAGTAGGTGACTTCGGTGCAAAAGGCTTCTACCGCTATTCCGATAGCGCATGGACGAAGCTATCCACATTGAATGCAGAAAGCTTCCTGCTTTCAGACCGGCGCACAGACGGCACCTATGATATTCTAGGCGACTTCGGCACAAGCGGTTTCTACCGCTATTCGAATGACGTATGGGCTAAGATATCTACGCTAAACGCCGACTCCTTTAAGCTCTCAGCCTTATTCAATGACAACTATGACATCGTAGGCGACTTTGGCTCAAGAGGCTTCTACCGGTATTCCGATAGCACATGGGAGAAGTTGTCAACGTTTAACGCCGATTCTTTTATCCTTACAGAATCAGACGATAGCGGATCATACGATATCATAGCCGACTTCGGCTCAAACGGTTTTTGGAAGCATTCAAGCGATGCCTGGACCAAGCTCTCCACATACAATGCTGATCCCGAAGTCTCTGAAAGGCTCGATATTAATAACCAGATAATGGGTTATGGTAAAGTAGCTGAAGGCGGGTTTACATCTACCTCTGCTATGGCAGGGGGACCAAAAGGGGTAGTTGATCCGATCAATTAAACGTAACATAGATAGATAACAACTGAAGAATGCGCCAGGTAAAACATACTGCTTAGCGCATTTTTTATGCTATAATAAAAAAGAGTGATTACCGATTACAAGCATTGATAATAAGGGAACAGAGTATAAGTGGCTAACGAAAGGATGCGAAATGTTTGGATGGGTTAAAAACATAAAAAGGAAAGCAAAGCATTACATATTGAAGCGGCTTAGTGATATGTGTTATTTTTCTATTGCGGTACGAAATATGGCATGTAGGCAGGAGTTCTTTTACAACGCATTCAAAGTCCTTTCTTTTAACGGTATAGAAGGTGATTATGTGGAATTTGGGTGCCGTGGCGGAATGACATTCGCGCTAGCTTACTATGAAGCTAAACGACATGCGTACAAAACAAAGTTATGGGCTTTTGATTCTTTCCAAGGGCTCCCTGCCCCAGAAGGAGCCAAAGACGAACATCCAGTTTGGAAAAAAGGGGACATGATGACGACTCTTCATGAGTTTCACGCAATATGCAATTCAAACAAAATACCACGCAATGCATATACCGCAGTGCCGGGGTTTTACAAACAAACATTAATTGCAACCAACACGATAAATTTGCCAGACAACATCTCTCTTGCATATATTGATTGCGATCTATACTCAAGCACGAAAACCGTTCTCGAATTTTTAATGCCGCACCTTAAGCATGGAATGATAATTGCTTTTGATGATTATTTCTGCTGGTCACGGTCTCAGATTGCTGGAGAGAGGATGGCAGCATTAGAATTATTTTCAAAGCACCCTCGATGGGAGTTAGTTCCCTATATGCAGTTTGGATGGCATGGAAATTCATTTGTTGTTGAAGATAAGACGATAATTAACCAATAAACACTATATTGATGCGTATAAAATAAGCTATAACAAAAAGACCGATGATTTTGTATGAGATTAAAAAAGGAGACAATGCGGGGGCTACCCTAGTCATTTATTATTATGCATAGGAATTAGCCAGCATTTTTAATTACCATGTGCGGAATTCTGTTTACTAATGATCGAGGCATAGAAAAAGATAATTTTATAAAAGCGCTATCATTGATGGAGCATAGGGGTCCTGACGTTCCACTATGCTATGCCTCTTATAAGCAGTTTAAATTAGGGCACAATCGTTTGAAAATCATTGATTTAGATAATCGTAGCAATCAGCCGTTTTACTCTCGCGATGGTAGATATATTATGGTTTACAATGGCGAGATATATAACTATAAGGAATTAGCAAGAGAACATGGCATTAAAATGTCAACCACTGGGGATACCGAATTGCTCCTGTCTTTGTATATAAAATATGGACCTAAAATGTTAGGATGGTTAAACGGCATGTTTTCCTTGGTGATTCTAGATACTGCAACTGAGGATATTTTTGCGAGTAGGGATAGGCTTGGGGTTAAGCCTTTATATTATTACGAGAGCGATAGCAGGACTATCTTTTCTTCAGAAATTTCCGCTATAATTGATTTGACAGGAAAGACGGAGATTGACGACATAGGATTAAGGCAGTATAAGAAGCTTAGAATATTCTTTAATGGCAGGACCCTATATTCTAGTATTAAAATGTTCCCTGCCGGGCACTATCTTCTAAACGGTAAAATCTTAAAATACTGGGAATTACAAATTGAAGATAAGGAGCCACCTAAAGATGAGGAGCTGCGTTTTCTGATTGAATCTGCGGTATCCTATAGATGTATCTCGGACGTTCCGGTAGGAAGTTACCTGAGCGGGGGGGTAGACAGTACCATTGTTGCCGGTTTAGCCTCAGAGCCACATACTTGGACCGTAGGTTTTTTTGATAATAATGAGTTTAACTGGGGGAAATTAGCGGCAAAAAAATTCCATAGCCGACATCATGAAATAATTATTAAAAAAGATGAGTTTTTGCCTTTGGCCACCTCTATGATAAAGAAAAGGAGGGAACCGTTGTCTGTACCAAATGAAGTTCTGTTGTATAAAATGACTAAGGCGGTCAAAGAATTCAATACCGTGGTTCTTAGTGGTGAGGGCGCGGATGAGTTGCTATTCGGTTATGACCGGATATTCAGGTGGGCGGCAGAGTCTGTTTGGGATTTAGGGGAATTCAGCGAATTGTATTCATATGGCTCAAACAGTGATTTGGAGATAGTCGAGGACGCAGTGTCACCATTTTATAAGTACGGCAAGGCAATAAATATTGTAGCGGCATTTTTTCAGGTGGCACATCTTCATGGATTACTGCGAAGACTGGATAATTCTACGATGTTATGCGCAGTGGAAGCAAGAGTTCCTTTTGTCGATTATCGATTGGTTGAACGCCTGGCTGGGGTGCCTTTTGATTACAAGATGCCCAAGGGGGTCGTTAAGGGCTCATTGAAAAGAATATTTTCGGATCTAATCCCTGCGCAAATCATTGACAGGCCGAAAGTCGGCTTCCCTGTTAATCTTAATGATATATTTGGACTTAAAAAAACAGATGGAAATGGTATGGATAAATGGTTTGAATTTAATTTAAACAATCTTTAAAGGAGGAGTAGCTATGATTATAGGATATACCACAGGAGTATTTGATCTTTTTCACATTGGCCATCTGAATTTATTGAAAAACGCCAAAGCGCTTTGCGATAAGTTGATCGTAGGGGTAACGGTGGATGAGCTGGTAAAATATAAATATAAGAAATCAGTCATACCATTTGAAGAAAGATTGGAGATTGTCAGGAATATCAAATTCGTAGATGCGGCCATACCTCAAGTGACCATGGATAAGATGGAAGCTTGGAAGAAGTTAAAATTTGATCTGATGTTTGTAGGGGATGATTGGTTTAACGCTCCGAAGTGGCAGGAAGTAGAGGAGAAATTTAAAAAAGTCGGCGTAAGGATTATTTATTTTCCATATACAAGCGGAGTATCTTCCACCATTATCAATAAGGCCGTAGATGAATTGAGGCATAAGCGCTAAAGCATGAAGAAATATTTGCGGGACTTTATTAGCCAGATAAAAAATCGTCCTCTGGTAAAAGACACAATAACCACCTCTGTTCTATCAATAATAGGCAAGGGGGTCGGATTCTTAATACCATTCTTCATTGCAAGATGGTTTGGTATTAGCAATTATACAGATGCTTTCTTCTTTGCTTACGGAGTTATATTATTCTTATCAATTACCGTTGCTCCCGCCATAGAAAATACCGTCGTTCCTTTAATCAGTCAATTAATAAATAAAAAAGAAGACGTGGGTAGCTTTGTTAGTAGGGTGATCATATTTTTGATACCGATATTGTTATTATTTACGTGCGTATTTATTATATTGGCCAGACCGATACTTTCAATGATCACCAAGTTCGATACGGAGTCATTAAATTTAATAATCAGATTGATGATTGAATTATCTCCCCTAGCCGTCTTGTTAGTAATATCCAGTATTCTGGCAGGTTCAATGAATACCTATAAGAAATTTGCCACTCCTGCCCTATCCCCAGCTTTTCGGGCAATTATAAATTTGTTGATAATATTTCTATTTAAAGACAGTTGGGGCGTGTATTCTATTGCTAGAGGTTATGTAATAGGTGAGATATTTCGGATTTGTATATTATTGTGGTCAATACGTAAGCACCATTTATTTTCTTGGCGATTCTCTTTTAAATTTAGCGATGATTTGAAAGAATTATTCATTATCACCTTATACCCGGTCTTGGGGATGGTTGCGGTTGGATTAAATCCAATAATAGATCAAACCATGGCGACGTGGTTGGGGCCTACAAAGGTTTCTGTGTTGTCTTACGCAGATAGGCTTTATACCATACCGGTAACTTTTTTAAGTTCTGGGGTTATCGTAACCCTGCTATCTCATTGGTCAGAAAGGTATCAGAAGCATGGCGCTGTCAGACTTAGCATTGATGTTAATAAAGCGATTAAATTTATATTATTAGCAAGTTCGATTCTGACGGCGGGGTTATTATTATTTAGTAAGATAATCGTGTATCTAGTATATGGAAGAGGAGCATTAACGCCGCATGTTTTAAATCAGATAAATTTAACTTTCGTATGTTATCTTTTTGGCTTAGTCCCATATATTCTGGCTAGGGTTGTAATAAGAGCTTTGGTAGTTTTGAAAAAGTTGCATTTTTTGATGATTGTTGGTGTGCTGAGAAATGTTTGTAATATAGTATTCAATTATATGTTTATGAAACGGCTGGGAGTAGCAGGAATAGCGCTTTCGACTTCTTTTGTAACTTTGATTGAGTACGTTCTTCTTAAGCAATATTTTAATAAAATAATAGTGAGGAATAGTGAGTCTACGTAAATCAATGAGCCTATTTAAATACTTATTAACCGTCTTGGGATATATTGTATTCTCTTTTGTAGATTTATTTATAAAAACCGATAAAAAAATATTGATATTTACAAGCGGATCCTGTAATTCATATTCAGGTAATTCGAAGTATATTTATGATGCCATGCAAAATGATGAGAGGTACCAATGTTACTGGCTTACAAAGAATCCGCAGGTATATGAGTACTTAAAATCGCAGGGAAGGAATGTTTTGTATTTATATTCTTTCAAGTCGTTGTGCTTGATTAGAAAAACCAAATATTTCATCGGTACGAATAATAATGGTGCGCCAAATATTCTATTGTCCCATAAAAAGGTCATTATACAGACGTGGCATGGATCGCCATTAAAAACAATGGGAACCCTTAAAAAGCAATATAGGCTTACTGACTGGACAAGTGATTTTTTTATGAGCAAATGTAATTATTTTATATCACCTTCTTGTTATGTCTCAAAGCTTTTTGAGGACTGTTATAAAATTAGCAAGGAAAGGTTTGTTATTACCGGTAATCCTAGAAATGATATTATTTTTAAAGAATTAAACAAAGAGGATGTTTTGGAAAAAATTGGCAAAAAGAAAGGATTGAACTTTGATAAGGTAATATTGTACTGCCCTACTTTCCGTGAAACTGGCAACAATGCCTTTTTTCCCTTCGAAGATTTTGATATAGGTAAGTTAAATGAATTTTTAAAAGCTAATAGAATTTTATGTATTCTTAGAAATCATTACTATGAGAATGATAGCATTCTAAAGCTTTTTAAAAATGCATCTCAGTTCCTTTTTGCGCCAGCCGGCGATTGTAAAATTGATATTCAAGAGTTAATGAATATCAGCGATATTCTGATAACGGATTACTCCTCAATATATTTCGATTATTTGCTTCTTAATAGACCCATCATATTCACTCCTGTTGACTTGGAAGAATATGAAAAAACAAGAGGGTTTTTATTTGATTATAATGATAATACACCCGGTTCAAAAGTACTGTCTTTCTCTGGTTTTTTGCAACAAATGAAATTAAGTATCAATCAACCAAATTTATACGAAATGGATAGGTCAAGAGTGAATGAAAAATTTAATAAATACAAAGACAATAGATCAACGGAAAGAGTGCTTGATTTAATTAATAAACTAATGGGAAACGAATAAATGGTCTGCAGGCCGAAAGTATTTTAAGCATGCTAAATGCGCTTCAGAAAAACTGTATTTCGCTGGCAATGGTCGCCACAATATGCGGGATTTTTATTTTATTTGTCCCTTTTCAAATATCCCTTATTGTACTATTGGCATTTATGATCTGTATCGGTTTTTTCAGGTTTCCTAAAGTTATATTAGCAGTGTTTTCAGTATATTTGCTTTTTCAGGGATTTGTTGCTTTTCAATTTGAAAAGATACCTCAGCTTGAAGCAGTCATTAAGCGATCTGAAGAAGGCCTGGTCCTGACATTTTTTCTAATCACAATAATCAAAAATGCCTCTCTTAATAAGATTTTGTGGAGAAGAAGCGATATTGACATCCCATTATCATTACTTGTTGTGATCGCGATTTGCAGCTCTATTAAAAATCGTATAGTTCCGTATCAAATGGCATTTTTTGATCTCTTTTTGCTATTAAAAGGTTTTATGGTTTTTTATATTTTCTATAGTTTAAAATTTAGCTCAGAAAATTTATCCAAAACAATGAAAGCATTTTTTGGCCTAGCAGTAATTGTTTTGATGCTCGGGATAGTCGACCTGATTGCGCCGCAATCATTCAGAGCATTGATTCATAGTCGTCAGTTTGTCGAATATCGTTTTGGTATACCGAGTGTTCAATCTATTTTCATACATCCCGGTGTTTTTGGTTGGTTTATGGCTTTCAGCGCCTGTTTTGCCCTGGCTTTTTATTCTGTAGTGGGTAAAAAAAAGTATTTATTTCTTTTTGTTATGTTTTTATTCGGCTTGATATTGTCGATGAGATTTAAGCCAATGATTGGCATATTATTTGCTGGTCTGTTGCCATTTTTTATTATCTCAGGCAAACGAAGGATAAAGTTTATAGCTATAGCATGCTGTCTCCTGCTCCTATTGGGAGTGTTTTTTGGTGCTAGAGCAAAATTGCTTATTGATGATAAAGTTCATACTTATCTACGAGGGCCGCGGTTGGAAAACGTAGCAAGAAATGTCTTGTATTCAACGGGGTTTCGTATTGCCAAAGATTTTTTTCCCTTTGGTTCCGGGCTGGGAACCTTTGGGGGATGGATAGCTGCGATATATTATAGTCCTCTCTATAGCCGATATGGCATAAGCTCTGTTTACGGATTAGAAAAGGATGGTCATTTTTTAACAGACACGTTTTGGCCATATATAACTGGGCAATTCGGTTTTATCGGGATCCTTATGTACGTGTGGATATTATTTTCATTTTCTTATACCATGATGAAAATATTCAAAAGGACCGATGACTTAATAGTAAAGGCCTTCGCCCTTGGAGTTATGATGGTTTTAGTGGAAGCAGTCTTTGAATCTGTTGCGCAACCGATATTTTTAAGTCCACCGCCGTACTTTTTTATTTTTGCATGCCTTGGACTCGCAAATTCGAGATTGATAGAACATAACGACTCCAAGAACATTTTAGGATAGTCATGGACACGAAGATAAGCATAATTCATCCGATGGATCTTTATGGTAAGAGAGTAGGTGGGATTGCGACATTTCTTAAAGGATTTATAAAATATGCTCCGGAAGATTTTAAAATTAAGTTTATAGGCATTACCTCTGACACTGAGAGTAGGCCTGTAAAAAGATGGACATTACTAAAAGTGGGCCGCAAAGAAATTGAATTTTTCCCAATCTTCTTCGAAAAAGATGAAAATAAAAGAACGATTATACCGCTGTCACTCCGCTTCACAAGCACGTTGTTTTTCTCCGGCAGTGATGTTAAAAATAGCCTGCTTTTTTTTAATAGGATAGAGCCGGTTATAGCATTCTTACGATTTAAACAGCCGATGATAGTAGTTGTCCATAATGACATCAAAAAGCAGATGGAAAAGAATATTAGTGAATTTTTATGGTCTAAAGCCCCTTCGCTATATTTTAAATTTGAGAAATTCGTTTTTAAGCACGTCGATCATGTCTATACTGTTAATAACGATACATTGAAGAACTGGACTAATGAGCACAGTAGTCAAATTCAAAAATTTTCATTTTTGCCTACTTATGTGGACGCTGAAATATTCCACCCCTTAAACGCGGATAAGGATTCAATCAGGAAAAAAATAATGGTTGAGTATCCCTCTATTTCGACAAATAATAAATGGTTATTATTTGTCGGAAGACTACAGAAGCAGAAATCCCCACTTAAATTAATAGATACTTTAAAGGCGTGTCGTAAAAATGACATATGTTTACTTATAATAGGGGAAGGTAATCTAAGAAGCGAATTGGAAGAGCATATAAAAAAGAAGGGCTTGAAAGGGAGAGTGTTTATCTTAGGCAGTATGACGCAGGATAAACTTGCCGATTTTTATAACGCGTCGGATACGCTACTACTTACCAGTAATTACGAAGGGATGCCCATCTGTGTGCTGGAAGCTCTTGGGTGCGGATTACCGGTTGTCACTACCAATGTCGGCGAAGTTAATAGAGTAGTAAAAAACGGATTTTCAGGGGAAGTTGTTGATAGTTTTGATCCGGAGATGATATCAAAAGCTGCGGAAAAAATTTTATCCAACCCACAAATTTATACAAAAGATAATTGCGTAAACTCTGTCAGGGAATATACTCCGCAGAAAGTATTGACGCCCTTATATGAAATGATGAGAAAATTATACATTGAGAAGAGTGCTTAATCTGGATTTGTTTTACAGGTTTCTGAAAGAACCAAGGCGCATGAGAAAGAGGCATCTCGCGACCAATGCTGTATTTTTATAGATGCTTTTAAAGCAAAAATTTAGAGGTAAAAAAGATGACTAAAAAGATCGTGTTGGTGGCTGGAGCGCGCCCAAATTTTATAAAAATCGCTCCGCTTGTAAAAGAATTTAAGAACTATCGAAAACATTTTAGAGTTCGTATTGTACACACAGGTCAGCATTACGATTTTGAGATGTCGGACGTTTTTTTTCAGGAGCTGAAAATACCAAAGCCGGATATTTACCTAAATGTTGGGTCGGCTTCGCACGCTGTCCAGATAGCAAAGATAATGATTGCGTTCGAGAAAGTCCTATTAGATGAGAAGCCGGATCTAATAATAGTCGTGGGTGATGTCAACTCGACGCTCGCCTGTTCGCTCGTTGCCGCTAAACTTGGGGTTAAGATTGCGCACGTGGAAGCTGGGTTAAGAAGTTTTGATAGGACGATGCCGGAGGAGATAAACAGAGCTATTACGGATTCGTTGTCAGACTATCTATTCGTAACAGAAGAGAGCGGCATAAAAAATATTATAAGGGAAGGAATCGACCGCAGTAAAATTTTCTTTGTGGGCAATGTCATGATAGATACGCTGCTATCCAATATGGCGTGTATCAACAGATCGGGTATACTGAACCATCTCGACCTTAAGCCACATTCGTATGCAGTTTTAACCTTGCACAGGCCAAGTAATGTAGACAACCGTCAGACCCTATTATCTATCTATCGTATCTTGAAGAGTTTGCCGGTTAAAATAATCTATCCCATCCATCCGCGTGCTAGAAAGATGATGCGTAATAATGGAGTGCTGGATAAATTTGAGGCATTAGACAACCTGAAGATGATCAGTCCGTTAGGGTATATTGATTTTACCAAGCTTATTAAGGAATCTAAATTTACAATGACCGATTCCGGAGGTATCCAGGAAGAGACAACTGTTTTGAAAATCCCATGTCTTACAATGCGTAAAAATACCGAACGGCCGGTAACGATAGAAGAAGGAACGAATTTCTTGGTCGGCTTAAGTATTAAGAAGATAGAAAAAATAGTAAATGATATTTTAACTAAAGGATGGCGTAAGAAAAGCCGCGTTCCTAAATTTTGGGATGGTCATGCATCTGAGCGAATAGTTAGGAAGATATGCGAAGTGATTTAATAGCTGAACAAAGTGATTGAGGGAAAATGAAAATTTGGTTTGACATATCAAACTCGCCGCATATTAATATTTTCAATAATCTCATCAGGGATCTACAAGAAGATCACGATGTTATTATTACAGCACGGCCTTTGGCCAATACGGTAGATCTTTTAAAAATTCATAATTTCGAATTCACTGTTGTTGGACAGCATTATGGTGCTAATTTTTTGATGAAGATTTTCGGGTATCCTATCCGGGTAGCCCAATTGTATTTGTTCTTGAGGAAGCAGCGGCCGGATGTGGCGATTTCACATAGCTCCTTCCACTCTCCTTTGGTAGCGCGGTTGCTAGGAATTCCATCGATTTATATGAATGACAATGAGCATGCCTTAGGAAACATCATGGCGTTTATTTGTGCGGGTGTGATCCTGATACCGGAATTTCTTGATCGAGATAAGGTTAGGAAGCAATGGGCGAATGTGCATAAAATTGTTCAATATCCAGGAGTGAAAGAAGGTTTTTATCTTTGGCCGTTGATTCAGTTACTAAAGGAGCGCGCTTCAATTGTAATTAAAAACAAAAAGCCAGCGATCTTCATTCGACCTGAACCTAGAACTGCTCAGTATTATAAAGGACAGCAGGGATTTATGGATTCTTTGCTGATAGGGCTGCGGGATAGGGCAGACATCACGATTTTTCCCCGAGATCTGCATCAACAAAATTACTATCTTGCGGGAAGATTCTTGGGGATAAATGTATCAGTCCAGCCGTTAAAGATAGAGGAAATAGTTAAGAATTGTGATTTTTTTATCGGAGCCGGCGGAACTATGACGCGTGAGATGGCTGTTTTGGGGATACCGACGATATCTGTTTACCAATCAGAGTTGTTGGATGTGGATAAATATCTTATCAAGCGAGGGTTTCTTGTCCATAAGCCTGATTTAACGGCAGAATTTGCTATGAATTATTGGCAGGAGATTAAAGATAGGGAGGTCAATTTCGAGTTATTGGATAAGGGTAAACAAGCCTACAATCTTATTAGATTAAAACTTTTGCAACAAGAGGAAAAATTATGATCAAAGCTGGAGTTGTTGGTCTTGGCCGAATGGGCATATCACATTTGGCAGTCTTAAATGCGCATGCGGACGTGAAGGTGGCCGCAGTCTGCGATTCTTCTAAATTTATTCTTACAGCTATGGAGAAGTACGGTGGGTATAAATGTTTTACGGATTTTAAGGCAATGATGATGGGGGGCTCCCTGGATTGCATTGTTGTAGCTACGCCGACAAATCTTCATTCACAGGTTGTGCGTCTTGCTTTGGAGAATAAAATTCATGTATTTTGTGAGAAACCATTTTGTTTAGACCCACAAGAAGGGTTAACTTTAGCGAATTTAGCGGAATCCCAAGGTTTAGTCAATCAGGTAGGCTATCATTGTCGTTTTGTAGGGGTTTTTCAGAAAGTTAAGGAATTGTTAAACGCTCAGTTGCTTGGAGAGGTTAATCATTTCTTTATGGAGGTTTATGGAAATGTTGTTAAGAAACCCGAGGGCTTAACGTGGCGATCCAAGAAATCGGAGGGAGGAGGTTGTTTGTATGACTATGCCTCTCATGGAATTGATTTGGTAAATTATTTAATTGGAAAAACAACGTCGGTTAAAGGGTCGGTGCTTAATAAAATATATTCGCGAGCGATTGAAGATGCTGCCTATACGATCATTGGTTGTGAAAATGGGATTAATGGTATTTTGTCAGTTAATTGGTGTGATGCTTCATTTCGGAAAATGGTTAATCAAATTACTATTACGGGTATTAATGGAAAAATTATTGCTAACCGGCAGGAAGTAAAGATTTTCTTAAAAAATGATAGCCCAGAGAATAATCTACATAAAGGGTGGAGCATCCTTTATACGACGGATCTAACTCGAGCGGTGGGGTATTATTTACGAGGGGAGGAGTATTCTTCGCAGATTGAGTATTTCGTTAAATCTATTTTGACGTCCCGCAAGGAGAACATTAGCTCATTTCAGAATGCGGTCCAAACAGATGATCTTATCCAGAAAATTAAAAGAGATTACGAGGAGCATGAAGATGCATAAAATTTTGTTTGGGGACAATCAATTTTTTGGCGTAAATCATATGTCGGAGGAAAAAGCCAGGCAGCAATCGATGCGGTTTAGAGACGTTGCCTCGATTATTAAGGTGATTGACAGCGCTTACTCTGCGGGTATAAAGGTTTTTATGTGTACGACACATGACCTGATTGAGGAGGTCTGTAATCATGTGAGAAACAACCCTCGGCAGTATGCCGACTTCGAGTTCTATCCTTGCCTGCCTTATGCGCACAAATATAATGATGCGGTTACGGAAGAGGGATTAATGGGCGGTTTGAAGAAGTTTGTAGGAGGAAATGTTATTGAGTTTATTATTCGTGGAGGAGTTGCGCTAACTCAAGCAGATATGATTGGTATGATGAAACTTTTAATAGACGCGGAATTGCGGATGTTTAAAGGCCTTAAAACTCCAGTAATTTTTCTTCAAAATGTTTTGACGGATCTATTGTTGGGGTTAGGATTTAAAGCGGTCATTAAAGATTTTGCTGAATATATTCAAGAGAGGTATCAGGCAGAACCCGGTTTTATTACGATGAATCTACCGATGCTGTGTGCAGTTCTGGAAGAATATAATATAAAACGTCCGATTGTTTGTACTAATATTAACAAAATTGGATTTCGAATGTGTGGTGGCAAGGATGCTTACGAACAAATTTTGAGAACTAAAAAAGTACGATGTATTGCCATGTCAATATTTGCGTCTGGAGCCATCCCGCCGAAGGTAGCTATTGAATATGCTTGTCAGTTGGATGGGGTTGATTCGATTGTTTTCGGGGCCTCGTCAGAGGGGCATATTAATGAGACCTTGAATTTGATAGAAGGATATTGGGGAAAGGGAAATTAGGATAGCTCCAATATTTGTTAAATGTTCGTGAAGAATATAAAAATATATGCAATGATATGCTATAGTAGTTGTAAAGAAAAATAGTCCAATGCAAATCACCAGTTACGAGCGAAATATTAATAATTTATTTCTGTGAAAGGGGATTTTGAAAGGTCTACACGAATAGTTTTGTTGTTGCGTTGAACAGCGACGTTAATTCGTTTTAGAAGCACAGGAGGTTTACCCCAGGTAAATTTTCTGTCCGGGTTCCAACCGCTTTCCGTATTTTTAACTTCGCTTATGGCAAATAAAATATATTTTTCTCCTTGTTTAAGGAGTATGACCGCGCCGTTTTGGTCTGCTGTGATTATAAAAGGCCGTAATGTAATCGGTATATTTTTAATAAAACCCACAGCCGCGCTTAAAGAGGGAGTATTTATAGTAAAAATACCATCTTTTATTTCTCGTTCAATATGCTCACCTTTTAAGAAAATCAATCCACCTAAAGAGGTAAGAATAAGTTTTTGAGGGTTAGCGATTGTTTCAAAATAGTCAAAAATATCATTTTCGTGCTCAAAAGCCTTATAATCAAATTGAAAAAGTCCATTCCAGTCATATTTAAGCGCTTCGCAGGCAACTAAAACAGGTGCTTCATACGCATATTGATTTGGATAACAATGATTCCACTCTGTTACTGTAAAAGGTTTAGATTGCTTCATAGCTTCGCGACTCGCAACGATGAGAGGATTGATAATACCGAGATCTTTATCCAAAAGCATAGACTTATTATGGATCTTGAAGTCATCGCGATCCCAGTTTTTATGCGAAAAACGAGGATGGTCCCAATAGGCATGCTTGTCAATAAAATCACAGGATTCCTGTGATTTAGCGCTTGAATATTGACTTCCGCTAATCGGAACTTTAACTTGTACTTTATTCCTTAGAAAATCAGTCATTTCGTCAAAGTACCTCTTTTCAATCAGGTCAATACGTTTATCTTTTGGAAATGATTTTGTAAGCTTGTAAAATTCTTTACGATAATATTCGGGAAGTTTACCCATTTTATATTTGCGTATTGAATTTTCGTTGGTGATTTCTACCAGCGCTATTGCCGGATCATCGCAATAGCGCAGCTTGGTATAGGAGTTGTAATGTGTAAGTAGCGCTTTGGCGTATTCTTTTTGTAGATGAATAAGCTTCGGGTCGAACATCGAGACAGGCTTTGCCCCACCATCGAGTTTATCGGCATCGATAACACCATCTGCCTTTGTGAAGTGCCTCCGGAATAACAGAGTCATATCCGTATATATGCCGCGCTGTTTTAGCTGATATATCAAATAATCCAGCCGATCAAGCTGTTTTTCACTGAATTTCGTAGTTTTCTTTATTTGCGGATCTTTTGCGTTCGAGAGAGCATCTTCGAAAATACCCTTTGGTTCAAAATAAAAATCCATATGTGTTAGACGCACAGCATTGAAGCCAAAGAAGGCTATACGTTCAGCGAGCGCTTCAGCTTGCTTTTTATCGGGGAAGCATGCCGACATACAGAGATTTGTCCCCCAAAACTTCGCGCGTGTGCCATCTTCGAAATAGAAATGCCCGTCTTTTACTTTACAGAAGCCATGCTTGCCGGCCGGCGGATCGAGAACTAGCTTACCGATATTGGCAGGGGAGTCGGGGTCGAGTTTTTCGGGGAAATAGAAGGGGTACCATTCATCTTTCGGCGCTTCAGCGGCAAAAGAGAATTGGGTGACGAATAAAGATAAGACCAAAAATACTATTTTTATATATTTCACAGATGAAATTATAGCACATTAGATAAGAATATGGCAGGATTTT
>Ga0268276_1002652_pt1 | contig 14931 bp, 16 predicted proteins | sample saktaG_4_FD_190145 | JGI IMG/M metagenome (GOLD analysis project Ga0268276, IMG submission 190145) | Saline water microbial communities from Sakinaw Lake, British Columbia, Canada - sak_2010_1_5_45m | ecosystem: Environmental > Aquatic > Non-marine Saline and Alkaline > Saline ...
ATTTGACAAAGAGCTTTATATCCCCAATGCAGATATTAATTTTAAAGAATCTTACAAAAAAGCATATGATGAAATCCTTAAATGCTTTGATTTCAAAAAAGGAAACATATTGATTATATGCTTTGCAGATTCATTAAGAAATGCAGAGAACGGTGCTCTGGAAATTGCTTTAAGCATGAGCAAAGAATTAAATAATTTAATAAAAAGGTTTATTCCTTAAATGTATGAAGATTTTTTATTTCATAAGTGCTGATCTTGTTTTCTAAGCTGCTCTTATCTGAACCTATTTTAATTAAAAAGTATGTAGCAATACCAAACCCAGCTGCGGCTACCAAATCATTTGTAAAGTTGTTATACAAACTTTTGTTGAAGGTATCATTTAAATGAAGTATAACACTTAAAAAGGGTGTTTCTTTTGCCTCGTCTGTTATTTTTAAATAAAAGTTAGAACTTATGTTATTAATGTGGCCAACAAGATAATCCCCAAACCAGCTATACATCTTAAAATCCTTAAAATTTTTTAAGGCACTATATCCATTATGCGCTGCAAGAACTCCTGTCATTAAACCAGCTAGTTTGTATAAAAACCTGTTTTTTGCCATATTTTTAGCAAAGTATAATACTTATTTAAATACTTTGTTTTATAACCACTTAAAAGTGAAATCAGAATTAGTATGACTTGCTGAAATAAACTTTGTATTTAGCTTTTTTTCCGCATTTAATGCATTTTCCAGATTCTTTATCAGGTTCTATGCATCTTGAGGTTGCGCCATCTGATTCAAATTTAATTGACTCTTCGCACTCTTTTTCCCCGCAGAAAAAGGCTTTTGGTATTTTTTTTGCTTTGATTGCCTTTAAAAAATCCTTCCAGTTATCAACCTCAACAATGTTGGAATCCATAAATTTCTTTGCTTTTGTGAAAAGGTTTTTCTGGATTTCATCAAGGGTTTGCTTGACTTTTTTATTTAATTCTGTTATTTTTACAAATTCTTTTTCTCCTGTATCTCTTCTCACCAGAACAACCTGGCTTTTCTCCAGGTCTTTTGGACCGAGTTCTATCCTTAAAGGAACTCCTTTTAATTCCCATTCATGGAATTTCCATCCAGGAGAATATTCATCTCTCTTGTCTATTTCAATATTATATTTCTTTAGCTTATTCTTTATTTCTTCTGCTTTTTTCAATATATCTTCTTTTGATTTGTCAAAAATAATTGGAACTATGACTGCATGAATTGGGGCTATTTTTGGGGGAATTACCAAGCCATTATCATCCCCATGCACCATTATTATTGCCCCAATCATCCTTGTGCTTATTCCCCATGAGGTCTGCCATGGAATGTGGTATTTTTCATCTTTTCCAAGAAATTTTATCTTAAATGCCTTTGCAAAATTCTGCCCAAGCATATGACTTGTTCCCATCTGCAATGCCTTGCCATCTGGCATAAATGCCTCAAGAGTCATTGTATAAACAGCTCCTGCAAACTTCTCTTTGTCTGTTTTTTTGCCAGTTAAAACCGGGATTGCAAGATAATTTTCCATTAAATCCTTGTACATGCCCAGAACATCCATTACTTCCTTGTCTGCCTCTTTTTCTTCTGCATGGACAGTGTGGCCTTCCTGCCATAAAAATTCCCTTGTCCTTAAGAATGGCTTTGGATATTTGAACTCCCACCTCACAATATTGCACCACTGATTTATCAGTAAAGGCAGGTCTCTCCAGGATCTTATCCAGTTTGCATATGACTCATACATTATTGTTTCAGATGTAGGCCGTATAGCAAGCCTTTCTTTCATCTTTGTATTGCCAGCATGGGTTACCCAGGCTACCTCTGGTGCAAAGCCCTCAACATGCTCTTTTTCTTTCATTAGAAGGTGCTCAGGTATAAATAAAGGAAAGTAGGCATTTTTGTGGCCTGTGTTTTTTATCATGCTGTCAAATATCTTCTGTATATTTTCCCAGATAGCATATGAATTAGGCCTTAAAACCATGCAACCGGATACAGAGCTGTAATCAGCTAATTCAGCTTTTTGAACTATTTGCGTGTACCACTCGCTTAAATTATCGCTTTTCTTTACATTCAGTCCGAGTGTTTGCTTTTTGGCCATATTTAATCTTATTTTATCCTTTATTTAAAATCTTTTTGTTTTATTTAAGTTATTATAACTAATTAAAGAATTATTCAACTATCTCTGATTCTGCTTCAGACTCCAATATTATGCTTTCAACATCCAGTTTCTTTTTTATGATATTCTTCTTAACCCTCAAATAAATGAGGTATGTAATAATAAGGCTTAAAAACATCATTGACGGATAAGACCACCACAGACCTATTGCTCCTAAATTTAATACAAAAACAAGCACATAAGCGCCACCTATCCTTAATATAAAATGGTTTATAATGCTTACAACCATTGAAATATCTGTGCGTTTTATTCCCCTGAAGAACCCTATGAAAACATGCCTTCCAAACCCGAGGATTATAAATGGAGAAATAATCCTTAAAAACAGGGTTCCAAGATAAATAACATCTGCATCAACTGTAAAAGCACTTACTATTTGCCTTGAGAACATAAATACAAAAAAACTCATGAAAAATATTATCTGGAATCCTAATTTCGCAGACTCTTTCAATGAATTAAATGCCCTTTTTATATTTCCAGCTCCAAAGTTCTGGGCAACTATTGTTGATATTGCAACAGATATTGCTAATGAGGGAATCATGAAAAAACTGAATAATCTTGTGACAATTCCAAAAGCAGCTAATGTTGCAGTTCCCAAAACACCAACTATATAAGTTATCATAAAGGATCCTATGGCTATTGACCCCATTTCAAAAGTAGTTGGGATTCCGAGTTTAAGAATATCCTTTATTATCTTTATTTTTGGCTTTAGGAAATCAAGCTCAAATTTTATTCCATAAGTTCCTTTGATTAAATGATAAAGCGCGATTAAGCTTATGATTGCCCTTGAGATTACAGTGGCTAAAGCTGCTCCAAAAACACCCATTCTTGGAAATGGACCGAGCCCAAAAATAAGTATTGGGTCAAGGATCACATTAATAAGAACTGAAATCAAAACAAATTTCATTGGCGTTTTTGTGTTTCCCAATGCCCTTAATGCTGCCTCAAAAACATAGTAAAGAACCATAAATGAAAACCCTACAAAGATTGTTCTCATGTAAATAACAGCGCTTTCAAAAACAGCCTGTTCAGAACTTAACAATGAAACAATATTTGGGGCAAATAAAAATCCAATAACAGATACTGCAATTGCAGCTAAAAAAAGCAGAACAAAAGTCTGCGAGGTTATGAGGTTAATCTGTTTTTTGTCTTTTTCCTTTTTTGTCTTAAATGCCTTGCCTGCTGCATGCGATATAAGTATAGAGCCGCCAACACCAATTCCCATTGAAATAGCTATCATAACAAAAACAAGGGGAAAACTGATTGTCACTGCAGCAATTGCATAGCTTCCAAGCCTGCCAACCCAGAACGTATCTGTTATGTTATAGGTTGCCTGGAGAAGGTTTGAAATCATCATAGGCCAGGAAAGCCTTAGAATTACTTTCTTTAAGTCGCCTTTAAGGATGTTTTTTGTCTCGTGCATAAAAAAAAGGGAAAATATCTAACTTAAATAACTTTTGGGGAAAGTCTTTTATATTTAGGATTTTTAGCTTAGTTTATGTATGATAAAAATAAGGCGCATTATGTTGTTGTAACAGGGATAATTATCAAGGAGGGAAAATTCCTGATAACTAAAAGAGCTCCAACAGAAAAGGCATTTCCAAATGAGTGGACAGTTCCTGGCGGTAAATTAGAGCTTAATGATTATTCAGGCAAACAAAAAGATACTTCCTCGCATTGGTATAATATATTTGAAAACCTTCTTAAAAGGGAGGTTATGGAAGAGACCGGGCTAAAAATAAAAAATATCAGGTATTTGACAAGCCTTGCTTATGTCCGCTCTGATAATATTCCAACAATTATTGTAAGCCTTTATGCAGACTATCTTGACGGCGAGGTTAAGCTTTGTCATTCCTTAACTGAATATGCATGGGTAACTCTTGAACAGGCAAAAGACTATAAGCTGATTGAAGGAATATATGAAGAGCTGGAAATGCTTGATAAGGTCATGAAAGGAAAAGAATCTGGCGAATGGAATAAATTCTGCTAGAAAAATTTCCATTTTCACTGGTCAAAATAACCATTTTCCTTCAGATAATTTGTTATTTTTTCAAATGCTTCTCTTATTTTTGGAAATTCCTTGAAATATATTTCTTTTTCCTTTCTTAAAAATTCTTCTGTCCAGCCTTTCCAGTCTTCCTTGTAGTCTAATTCATGGATTTCTGCATCAAGCTTGTCAATTGCCTGGGCAAACTTTGCCTCTTTTGTCTTGTTTTCCTCAAACTCATTAACTAACTTCACAAATTTTGCTTTTAATTCCTTGGGAATTTCATGTTTTAATTTATTTAATGCCTTTAGTTCTTTTTCCTTTTGGTCTTTTCTTTCTTCAATTTTGTGCAATGGTGTGTCTCCAGCCTCAATCTCCACAACATCATGATACATCAACAGTTCATATACTTTTAACCTGTCAAGTTTAATGTCTGTAATGCTTAAGAAATAATCAGCTAATATTAAACAGCTCCAGCTATGCTCTGCAGAGCTTTCTTTTCTCTTTTCAACAGAGTTGGCCCTGTAAACCTTCTTGAGGCCATATAGTTTTCTTAATTTTGTTATTTCTTCCATTTTAAAGTATGATCTTATGGTAACTATTTACTTATAAAAGAAATTTAACTTATAAAATATATAAATGTTTGTAAAAGAAATTTTTATTTCTTTTTGATGATTGATAGAATTTTTTAGTAAGATATTTATTTAAGCCCACTTAAATAATGTTCAAGTACAAATTTAACTGTTTGTTTTGGACTTAATAAAGAAGTGTCTAACTGTATATGATTATTATATTTATATGCTTCAGTAATTAAGTATTTTTCTAGTTTGGAATCATTAAAGCTTATTTCATCAAATTTTGTAACATCATCTTTTTTAGCTAACCTTAACACTTTAACTTTAGGGTCAGCGTATAAAATAAATAAGTGGTCCGGTACTTTAATTTTATCATTATCAATTTGTTCAACTAATTGCTTATAATCATTTGATTCTCTGTAACAATGGCAAAAAGAAAGTAAAGAAGGCAGGTAGCGATCCATTATTATTGTTTTTCCTTTTAACAATTTATCCGCCGCTTCCTGAACACTTGCATAGAGATCTTCTAAGTAAAGTAAATCTATCTCTAATGGTGAAGCCCTATTAGAAACTTTTTTTATATATTGCCCCCTTTCAGTTTCTGAAGGGATCATTTTCATATAAAGGGAGTTAGGAATATTTTGAACTAAATCTTTAGCTAAAGTTGTTTTCCCACTACAAGTAGTGCCTTCTATAACAATAAGTTTTGGTTTATTCATTATCATACCCTTTCACTGCTGCTGAAACTTCTTTTTTTAACCATTCAGGAAAATCACCTTTTATTACTTCTTTTGGATTCAACCAAACAAAATTGTTGTGTTCGTGGCTCAACTTTTCTTCTCCTTCAACAAACTTACAACAATAAGTTACCCCCACTAACTGAAAATTCTTTTCAGTTTTAACAAAGCTCCAACACCTGGTTGGCTTAATTATTTGGACTTTAAGCCCGGTCTCTTCTATAACCTCACGCATTAAACCATCTTCAGGCATTTCCCCAAATTTTAGACGCCCACCAGGGATATCTACAGTATTGGGATTAATTTCTTCTTCATTACTTTTTGTGATTAATAGCACCTTACCCTCTTTAAAGATTACTGCTTTTGTTGCAAATCCAATTTCCATTTTTTTACCTCCTTGTCCACTAATTTAGACTCGTTATGCAGAAAACTATTGGGAAGACAAATATCAATATTATCCCAAGGAAGTTTTCCAATAATCTTTTTGAAGTAGTTTTTATACTTCCTTTTTAATTTTTTCTTTATATCATCTTCAGTTATTATTATTGACCCTTTACTTTTGTATAAATTATAAACTAAAATACCTTCCTCTTTTGACCCCCTTGTTAACAATGATTCAAGTGCTAAAATATCTTTATCCATAGCGTTGATTTTAATGTTTTTAACATTTTTTAACAGTGATTTTATTTTATTAATATAGGAATAATATTTGTTTGGTTCTAATTGTGAATCTCTCTCAAATATTGTGTGTGGTTTCTTTATGTGGCAATTTATTGTTAATTCGAGGATAATACTCTCTGCTCCGTTAGAGTCAAGTAAAAACCTTACTTTTTTAGCAATTTTAGCAATTTCAAGAATGTCTTCCTTTGTTTCATTAGGGAAACCAATTATGAGAAATAATTGTAAAACATCAAGCTTATTCTCTGCTGCAATTCTAACTGAATTGAATATATCCTCATTAGTGATTGTCTTGTTAATCATTTTCCTTATTCTTAGTGATGCAGCTTCTGGAGCAATAGTGAGTTTTTTACTGGCCACATAATTAAGCATATTTCTTTTACTTGCAAGAAAATCTGCTCTTTGTGAGCCAATTTCGATAGAATAACCCATTTTTTTTAGACCTTTATATATCTCAACAATTTCCGGATGGTCGCTGTCACTTGGAGTTATAAGGCGAATCCTATTAGTAAACTTTGCCATTTTTTTAGCATATTCAAGTATTTTTTCTTTGGACCTAATTCTTGGTCTCCTGAAAAGATTTCCCAAAATACAAAATCTGCACCCCCTTCCACATCCTCTTGCAATCTCTAAGAATAGATAATTGGGAAATTTTGAATATGGACTGATTATGTGCCCCAGAAAGTTGTCATTAATTTCCTCAACCAAGGCTTTCTGTACATTTTGTGAGTATTTTGGGACATACACACCCCTAATCTTGCTAATTTTTCGAAGATATTTATTTTTCGTGAAGCAACCTGTTTGCTTTAAGTTTCTGTGGATATTAATGATTTTATCAATTACACTATCTGCTTCCCCTATTACAAATGCATCAAAGAAGCTGCTAAGAACATTTGGATTGTATGAAGGACAGATGCCTCCCCCAATAAGAATTGGTGAGTCTTTTCTATCTTTAGCAAATGCAATTATTTTTCCTAGTTTAAACATTTCAAATAACTTAAGATAGTTTCCCTCATAATTCAAACTGAAGAATAGGATATCCAGATTGTTTATTGGAATATTCTCTTCTTGTGTTAAAATTGGGATATTTTTATGTAATTGAATAATATTTTGGTCAGGATAATAGAATCTTTGGCAGAAATAATCTTGATGCTGGTTTATCTTAAAATATAAGTATTGAAACCCCAATGTATGAAGTGCATATTGGTATTCAGATGCAAACCCAATACCAACCTTAAATTTTGATTTCTTTTTTGCTATTAAATTTATGCAGTTTCCTTTTTCTGAATTTAACAAATCCTTATTGTGCTGAACAATTTTGGATTTTGCATCTATCATTCTTTAACACCTATAAAATTCAAAGCGTTTTCTAAAGTTACTTTTCTAGACAACCCCGGGTCTACTTGTACTATGATTTCCTGTAAAAATCTTACATTATTCACTTCCTTTAGTGATTGTTTCCTACATTCTAAATTAGAATAATCACTATTTGCTACCAATCTATTTGAAATGTCAGAGTTCTCTAAAACAAGTTGCTTTGCTTGCTCAAATGAAAGTTTTCCATAATCTGGTTGAACTGTAATCCCAAAATAAAAGCATGGTTCGTTTTTGGAAATTATATTCTTATCAGCATGGTCTATTAAACACAAAGAATGATCAATTTTTGTCATTTCAACAATTTTTTTAATTCTTTCATAAATTTTACGTTTGTTTTTTCTCGGGGTGTGAATTATTACAGGAATATGATAATCTTTTGCAATAATCAACTGCTCATAAAGCATTCTTTCTTCATATGAATCCCCATAATCCAAACCTAGTTCTCCTAGTAACATAACTCTTCCATCAGAAACTTCTTTTGTGAGGGAGTCTAAATAATTATGAAATAATCGAACATCAAATTTTGTATAATGTTGTAAACCATAACCAAAAATGATATTTTCTTTTCTCTTAAGACAAGTTATTTTTGAAGGTATTTGAAGATGGGTATCTAGAGACAATATAAAAGCTGATGGGTCTATTTCTGCAAAATGTTCCTTATTCCAATGTTTTGTATGGGTATGGGTATCTACAAATTTAATTTGTTTCATTTTCAATTTTTGAAGCTAACTCTTCAAAATTATTTATTATTTCTTTTTGGTTTGCAATTTTACCATTTTTAACTACAAAATTGCCATCAATCATAACATGGATTGGTAAAATTGTTTTTCCAAAAATGAAATTTTTTAAGGTATTTTCAATAGGATTTAATGCTGAATCTTCGATTTTAAAAAATAAAATATCAGCTAAATTACCTTCCTTTATTGAACCACACTTATCAAATCCAAGGGCCTTTGCAGGATTTTTTGTAATCATATCCAATAATTGTGGAGGTTTTAAGTCAAGATTTCTAAAGGCAAAGTATGTGACTTTTGCTGCATCCACAAGGGAGGCAGAATAATTTGTGGCAAGTCCATCTGTTCCAATTGATGTATTAATGCCTGCAGCCAGAAATTTTCTAAGATTTGGTAAACCAGTGTTCAGAAAGAGGTTTGATGTTGGGCATATAGTAATATTTGCTTTACTTCTTGCAATAAGTTTTATACTATCATCATTAATATGATTAACATGAATGAGATTTGTTCTTTCATTCAGTAATTTAAATTTTTTTAATATTTCAATCTCATTTCCCTTAAAACATTTTCTAATTTTTTTTACCCCTTCCTTAGTTTCAGCTACATGAATTGTCAATCTTATATTTTTGTTTTGGTTAAACAATTTAGAAATCAAATAAAGTGCATCTTCATCTAAAAAATGAAGTGAATGAATCCAAAGCCCAAGAGAAATTTGGGTGTTGCCGGATTTAAACAATTTTGGAAATTTCTTAGAAATTTGGTTAAACTTCCCTGTAAACCCAGTATAGTACTTCATTAATTTCTCAGACTTCATAATAGGATATCCCAATAACCCCCTTAATTTGCTTTCTTCTGTAGCTAACCAACCACGGGCACAACTTATAGTAGTTGTTCCAGCAAAAACAGCTTCAAGGATAGAAAATGCGGAGATGATATGGTGGTTTTTTTCACTTTTTAATTTTTTGTTAAACTTTGAGGTGTAATCCAAATAACTTTGTAACGAATTGTTTGGAGCGTGGCCCCTAAACACTGTCTCACCTAAGTGAAAATGAGAGTTGATGAATCCAGGAAGCAGCAAATATTTGTTTCCATCAATAATTTTAATATTTGAGGTCTTTTCAACTTTTCCAATATATTCAATTTTGCCATTATTGATTAATAAATCCTTTCCAACAACTAACTTATTTTCCCAATCAATAAAATTAGCATTTTTTATTAAATATTTCATTTTGCCTTAACAATAATTGTACAAAGATAATTTTCGTGCACTTTCAGGCTTCCCGGCTTATATTCAAATTTCATATTTTTGAATGGGTTTTTCTTTAGTCCGGCTTTCTTAAAGCAAAATGCATCTGGTTCATTCATTGAACCAAATTCTAGATAAGCCCTACTAGCGCATCCGCCACGGCAGTTTTCAAAATATTCACAATTTTTACAAAATTTGATAATCCTGTTGTTAATTTTTTTAAATGGTTTTGAATTGATTATTTCAGAAAATTCACTGTTAACAAGATTAATATTGTCCATTTCCTTAGTAAAATAAACGCATGGGACAACTATTCCGTTAGGAGTTATACGAAATGAATCCTTGCCACAGGGGCAGCCTTTTCGAGAATTAATACCCAGAAGAGCTGAGAAATAAGGGTCCGGCATGGCTCTAATATAAGCTTTCTTAATAATATACTTAAATGTTTCATTAACTTGCTTGATGTTAAGTTTAAATTCTTGATTATATTTTCCCCTGCCTGTCAGTTTAAACCAATTAATCCTTAAGTCACATCCATATTCTTTAGATAAGGATAATAACTTATCTATATTCTTTTTAGAACAGTTCTTTGCAGTAATACAGACAACTATGCTAAACTCAATGCAATTTTCTTTTAATAAATTTAATGCTTTTATTGCCCCCTTCCATGCATTTTTACTGCCTCTGAACCAATTATGGTCTTTTTCATTGCCATAATCTAAGGATACATCAACATCATTCATGTATTTCTTTATCAGCCTGATTGATTTTTCATTTACTGACCAACCATTGGTAGTTAAACCCTGTATAATCCCCTTTTGGTTGGTGTATTTAACTAGTTCCCAGAAATCTTTTGCTAACCCAGATTCCCCAGTGCCATAATTTATAGTTTTAACCTTGTTCTTAGCTAACTTATTAACAATTTTCTTAGCATCTTCAAGAAATATTTCATTTTTGCCTTTATTTTCACCAGAAGAATTATAACAATGCTTACAATTTAAGTTACACGCATTAGTGAATCCCCAACCAGCATTGCAGAGTCTTTTTTCCATTTTATACTAGTAAGAAGTATCAACCTTGTTTCTTAAACTTTTCTATTTAAAATAAGGAATTTTTACGGTATTTCCGGAAGATTAAGGTATACATGCAAACAGCATATAAGAAAAAAACAACGCAACTCTAAAATAAAAAAATTTATGGAAAGAAGTTAGTGTCAGAATCTATTTTTTCTTCACATTTTCATTACTTTTTCCATTTTAATGTAAAAATTAGACATATTATCATTTGGCTCAACTAATTTTATATATTTCCAAATGGGAGATGCCAAGGGAAAGGTTTAGGATGAAATAAGTTAGGCTTTAAATGTTTTGATTATATTATCCTAGGACTTAATTGGCTTAACACTATTCTAAGTTTTAAACTATAAATCTTGCTATACAAATCAAAATATTTCAGAAATCCTGTAATAATACAAAGGGTATAACAGATAAACTTATAAATACTGCCTATTATTTTGATTATGGTGATAAATTATGGCAGCAACCCCAAAGGGACCGCAAAAAATGAGAATCGATTATAACGTCGATAAATACATACATGATGATTTTGTCAGAATGTGCAGCAAGAGAGGGTTTGTACCAACAGTGATTACTGAACGTTTCATGAAAAAATATGTTGAACAAAACGGGCAAATATAAAGAGCAGAATTTCTATAAATAAAATTTTTTCATTTCTCAATATGCCTACTATTTAATTCTTAAGAGAACTTCTAGTTCAAGCAATAGAAAGAAGCTTATCTTGCTCAAAAAACACATCTATTTCTTCTGAATAATGTATAGAACTGTTTATATTTACTAGTAATGCATATGGGTCATAGATGTCATCGCTAATATCAAAATTCCAGGGAATAACGTACCTTGGTTCAGAAGATGACTGTGTTTTTATATATAGTATGTTTTCACCAAGGGGAGTATATTTTCCAATTGTTTTTAAATACAATTTTTCTTTATTATAGCCTGTATTTGTTGGTTTTTCTATATTTCTGCCTATATAGTTTACTTTTTTAGATAGTTTTTGATTAGAAGATGATTTGTTGTGTTTGCTGCATTCCGGATCTACTAATTCCTCTATTGTTACTGTATTCTCCTGCGTATTAGGTCTTTTATCTTTTATTTTTGGATACTCTGCAATAGGCTTTTTAGCACATATTGTTGAATTAGAATTAAAATTTTTATGCTTATCATGCATATATTATCACTAGGCTTTTAGGACCTTTTTTTGTTTATTATAGTCTCCACTGGTTTGGCAGTAGTCTAATTTGTTTGTTGCTGGTTCGAAAATAATATGAAAGATATAAATCTTTCGATTTTGAAGCATATAAACTTTTTTGCATATTCAAAACCGGATATGCTTTTTAAATTTGCCCAATAATCACTAGTATTTTTGTTTAATTTTCAATTAATACAAAAGAATTCCGATAATTCTTAGTTAATCTTTATTAAAGAAGAAGCATCCAGGTAAAATATGTGCAGAATATACTGTGATACTTGTGTTTATGTGGACTTATTTGAAGGGAGAAAAGACAGATTCCGAGATTTAGGGGAGTTTGCATTAAGTCTTTTTAGAAAGGTTAGAGAAAAAGAATATAAATTAATTATTTCTGATTGGCTGCTATATGAAATAAAGAAATTAAATCATGAGAAAAATTTTAACGATCTTCTAAAACAATTTGAAGATGAGTATTTGATAAAAGTTGAAAGAAGCAATGAAGATGAAAGAAAAGCAAGACAATTGTCTCCTTCTAATTTTCCTGATGCCATGCATGTTATATTAGCAAAAAAAGCAAATGCAATTTATTTAGTAACAAGAAATATTCAGGATTTTGCAGAGTTTTGCAAGATTATAGAGATTGCGACGCCTGAATCCCTTTAAATTTAGATAAAGAGTCTTTTTTAATTTCTTTTATTGGGATATTATCTTTTAACTCTGAAAGATAGGTTTCAGAAATATGTTTAAGATTTTCAATCCAAATAGTATAATGTTTTTTTAAAATTTGCTTGTCATAAAAACAATCAAGAGAGTTGTATAATTCATATGTGCCTATTATTTCCCATATATGCCTAAATGAATCATTGATTTGCGGACGAATTCCTTCTAATTCCTCTATTGATAATTCTTTGGTTAGCCTTATGACTATTGAGTAGAATCCATTAATGTATTCTAAAAGGTCTGCATTGTCTTCTGTTTTTTTAAAACTAAGCAAGAAATTTTTTAGGTTTGCTTTTAATGATTTTAAAGCGTCTTCATTGAAAATGTTTATAAGTATGTTTGAAATTTTTAATCTGGTTAAGTATAAGTCATTCCCTTCTTCTATGTAATGCTGCTCTAACAATTCATTGGTGGTTGGAATATCAGAATACTCTTTTACTATTTCATTTATCTGCTTGTCATATTTTTTTACAGATTGTATTTCTGCTAATTCCTGTGTTTCAAACTGTAAAACAGCGCATTGTCCAAATAAATACCATCCATAAGGAACATTTTTTATTTGCTCTTCTTTCACTAGTTTTATTAGCATTTTGTGGAGGAATGTTTTTCTTAATGGTTTGGAAGTTTTTTTATTCCAGATTTCTGCAATTCTTTTAGCTAAGCTTAAGGTAGTTTCTTTTTGTTTTTTTGAAATAGGAAGACCTAATAGTGTGCTTTTATTGAATTCGATTAGTTTGCTTTCGTCCATGAAGTAATAAGTTTTGTTGTTTTTGATTTCTTTTGAAACAAGCTTTAAGCTTTCTAAAGTGATTAATGCGTTTTTGACTGTTTCCCAGTTTATTTTTGTTTTGTCAGAGATTTGCAGGATGTTGTATGATCCAGTTTTTAGAACTTTGACTATGTCAGTGTATATGTCAGATAGTTTGGATCTTTTTTTCATATTGTGATATGATTGTGTTAATCTTTATAAATTTATTGTTTTTATAGTTAAAACCTTAAATAATTATTTTTATTTACACTAAAACCTTAAATTGCTCTGGAAGAATTCCGGTAATTCTTGGTTAAGCTTTATTAATAATTTAATTAGTGTTTAGTTTATGAAAATAAAGGATATTTCCAAGTGGGAGAGGCCAAGGGAAAGGTTCAGGATGAAGGGGCCTGATGCTCTTTCAAATGCTGAGCTGCTGGCCATTGTTCTGCAGAATTAATCTATGTGACTACTTTTTCTTATTTTTGTAGTCACCTAACTCCTTTTTTAGATTTTTGTACTCTTTCATGTATAGACCTATTGTGGGTTTTATGTTTTTGTTTAGCTCATATTCTTTTAGTGTGCTATAATATTCTGCCCTGTTCTTGAAATCTATATTAATCGGGGGCAAGCCATGCTTGATCAATATATTATTTAAGAGGATTCTTCCAACTCTTCCATTTCCATCTCTGAAAGGATGAATATTTTCAAATTGGTTATGAACCACTGCACCAAGAACCAAGGCCGGGTATTTTGTCTTATTTTTATCATACCAATTAATAAGCTCTTTTAATAAGTGATTTATTCTTGACTGAGGTGCCCCTTCATGCACAACATTTCCTTTGCTGTCCATCACAACTACTTCTTCACCCCTCTTTCTTAGCTTTCCTGCAAAAGAATTTGAGTTTTTGAAGACTATCTTATGTATTTTTTTAATAAGAACTATTGATATATGCTCTTTTATCCCTCTTATAAACTGTATTGCCTCATCAACGCCATATGCTTCTGCGATATCCTCTTTTGATTTTTTTGGCCATTTGTCTTTTTCCAATAAGTCATTTACTTCTTTTTGGTTTAGTCTGCTTCCTTCTATTGCATTTGTATTATAAGTAAATATTTCTGAGAAAAGTTTCCAGTCTTTTTTTGAGAGATGGGATATTTTGAGGGGTGATTCTAATGCTTTAATTTCTTCTATCTCTTCTCTAGAGAGCTCAAAATTCAGGGGGTCTTTTATAATATTATACTTGTGTATTTCTTCTAAGATAAGCTTTTCCGCAATTTGTGTTCTTTCATCCAGTTTTTCTTTTGTTAAATCCTGCCCTAAGTATTTCCTGAATTTATGGACTTTTTTTCCTTCTCTGTATGAGTGAGCAAGATAATACTTTATTTTCTTTCCGAATTTTCTTTTTTCTATATGCATAGTATTATAATAGGTGACTACATATTTAAATGTTTTGGTAATAGGTGACTACATTTGGATTATTTTGTGGTCACCTCAATTACCTCCTTTCCGGTATGATTGTACCTGTTATCTTCTGCTTGAGAGCCAATCTTAACCTTTTTGTTAACCCCAACAAAATGGTCTGAAACTTCATTTCTTAATTTAGATACTATTATTTAAATCATCACAGAAAAAACAAAGGAAGCCCAGCATTTTCTCCAAAGAGATCATACTGGGGA
>Ga0268276_1002655_pt1 | contig 14912 bp, 20 predicted proteins | sample saktaG_4_FD_190145 | JGI IMG/M metagenome (GOLD analysis project Ga0268276, IMG submission 190145) | Saline water microbial communities from Sakinaw Lake, British Columbia, Canada - sak_2010_1_5_45m | ecosystem: Environmental > Aquatic > Non-marine Saline and Alkaline > Saline ...
CGAGCCGGTCGTCTGGTCCAGAAAGTCAAGATTCGCTATGCTTATCTTGGGCAGCACTTCTTCTTGAGGAGGCTCTCCGGGCGCGGGCAGGACATTGATATCGATCGAGAGATTATTGTTATTGTTCGGATTCGTTTCGCGCGGATTATTGAACGGGTTGATCACTAGCTGTAGTGTGTGCAGGTCCGGCGTGGCAAATGTATAAGGTATAGGAGGTATGTTAGCCTCGCCGCCGGCATCTACAGAAGATACGGTACATTGGCCCGCATCTGCGCCATTATCAGTAGCACGGACCAATACATCAAAAGCTGTGGCATTGCCGGAATTAAATATGGCGCCCTTGATCAGGGCTGACTGTCCGACAGTAGTGCTCAGCGCGGCATCACCCGTATTGTCAGGCACAAAATATATGCTGCTACCCGTAAGATCTATCGTGGCGGGCACGTTGCCTGGATCCGGGGGTACAGCAGCGAGAACTTCGATCGTAGCTGTTGTGTCGTCATTGTTATTGGTATTTGTCTCTCCGGGGAACGGATCGACGAATAACCGCAGAGAATATGTTCCGGGCTCGCTGAATGTGTGCGAGACGAGGCCGGGAGGCGATGCCTGTCCTGCCGGAGTAACGCCAAAGGTGACATTGCCGGCGCTTACGCCGTCTATTTCTATACGGCCGGTGGCGTTTGCCGCTTCGGCGGTACCGGCGTTGAATATTGTAGCGCCCAGATCACCGGCCTGTCCGGCTACAGTTTGCAAAATCTGTTGCTGTGAACCGGCAGGCTTAAAATAAAGCCGGCTGCCTAAAAGATCGGGGCCTTCCACTACAGCCGCCTGGCCGCCGCCCGGACCGGGCGCGGCAACCACATTGACGGTCGTCGTAAGATCGCCGTTGTTCCCTTCATCGGACTCTACGACCTGATTGTTCGGATCTATGGCTAAATGGATAGTGCGCAGGCCAAGATCGTTGAAAGTATAAGCTATAGAAGAAGACTGCGCTTCCTGGCTTTGTGATACGACCGGTATCGTGGCCTCGCCTGAATTTGCGTCATCCACTTCGAACCTGACAAGGACGCTATTAGCATCAGTGCCGCCTGCATTAAATACCGTGGAATTAAAAGTGCCTTTTTGTCCTACAGTGACTTCGCTGGCGGGTTGTTGTGAACCATCGGGAATAAATGAGAGGCTTGTGCCGAGAAGATCCGCGGGTGCTCCTGCCGCTACGAGTCCGGGAGCGGCCGGTTCGGCGGGTGCGGCCGGTGTTGTACTTTGCGATGAGGAATCAGATTTTTTAGAACTGCATCCGCTTATACCGGTTAAAAATAATAGTGCAACTATCAAAACACAAAAGAGCGATCTTTCTTTTCCTGTTCTCATGATATCCCCCTAGTGTAATGAATAATAGTATACCACAAATAAAGAAAAATGCCGGCGCTATGCCTATTATTGAACTTGCTCGTTCATCATCCGCTTGATCCTGGCGGCATGCTCGGGATAACGCTGCTGGAACGCCTGAAAAGCTGTTCCAAACCTGTTTACCGCTTCCAGATCTTTTCTTTGAGCCCGCAAAGGCTCTTCGCGGCTCCATTCGGCGGCCTCTTCTTCCGTGACGGAGCTTTGTCCTGCCGAGGCCTGCGCTTGACGGGCCGATTCCATAAGGGACGCCGCCTTATTCTTTATATATATCTCTGACTGCTTGACGCAATTGTCCGGATCATTACTATTGCTTTCGATCACATCTGCGAAGCCGTTGTAAAAATCGTACATGACGTCCATCTCTTTCGACAGCGCATTGGGCAACGTCAAAAACACTATTAAAAATAATACAGCAAATACTTTCGCGACCTGTGCCTGCCTCATGCCAAGATCTCCTTTTTTTTAATTTTTTTCTTTCTGTATGGACTTTTTGCCTTACCATCTTGTATCCCGTTTATGTTCGCACTGCAATAAGGGCAGAAGAGCAGCTTCCAGATCTTGCCGGAGCATTCATCATGAACGCATCCCAAAACCTCTTTTGGCTCAAGAGGTATGCTCTTGCCGCATTGTGGGCATATGACGTTCTCTGGGATAGACAAGCCGCAGACGGAACAATTATAAGTCTTCAGCGCATCCTTGCTTATCGCCACCAAACTGCAGGATGCCCATTTTTTGATAAATTTTTCTCTGGTCAGATGATATGACGGACATTTATCCGGATCGTGGAATACGAGATCTTTATCGGTAGCGTCGATAAGAAGCATCAAATGCGATCCATGGACTCCTACACCTGGCACCATGCTCACAATGACCCTGACCCTATCTTTTATTGTGGAGAATAATTGAAAAAAGATCATCGGATCTTTTGCCTGCATGGCGATGGCATGATATCCCCTGTTAATGGGGTCTTGCGCCATCTTATAAATGGGGTTGGTGGGTTTGTTTTTACCGTCTACGATGCAGGGAGTAGCGGTGAATTCGAATATCTCGCCTTGCGTATAGTCTTCACCGAACGACTTGTAGACCATGGAGAGGCATGCGGCGCCGCACATGTTAGGCTTCTGTCTGACATACGGGATGTCTACTACGGCCATCGCCGCCGCAACAGAGATGATGAGGATCGCTAGTGCTAAAAATGCCGATTTAAACATTTTTTAACGCCGCCTTAATCTCGTTTCTTGCTTTCGCAAACAACGAACGTACATATTATACAAAATAGACGCTCACAAGACAAAACAATTGCATGGTGTTTTTAGATAACTTTGGGTTAATAATTAAAGAGATCTTTCAGCAAGTAACTCTTTTTTGAAACTTTGTTCAGCGCATTTAATATTTTGGACTGTACAGCAGGCGTCAAGAGTCTGCCCTTTACGGCGCGGCTTACCATCTTATGCGTTATCTGCTCGGTTGAGCACGCCACGAGATCGTGGGCTTTTAGTCCATGCAGACTCATGATCTTTGCTATCGGTTGTTCACCAAGGTCTCTGTTGATATCAGCGGACATCTATTTTCCTAAGTAGAGGCACTCCACTTTTTTTCTGGCCCACGGAGTTCTTCTTAAAAATGTCAGACTGGATTTGATGCTGGGGTTCTTTGCGAAACAATTAATCCTGATTCGTCGCGACATCTCTTCCCATCCGTATTTTTCAACCAGATGCGTAAGGATCATTTCAAGGGTGACGCCATGAAGGGGATCTTTGTGTTTATTATCGTCCACTAAAAAGCACCGTTACATCCACTTCGGGGTATGCCTTTATGACACGTTCGATAACCCACTGCTTGACGAACTCAGTCTGATTAAGCGATAGAGATTTATCCGCCAAAAAGTGGACTATCACAAAAAGCTTCCGGCCCGCCTTGCGCAGTTTTACCGATTTGATCCCTTGTAATCGATGTTCTTCCGCGCAGGCGCGCGCTACCTTCATGATCTCGTCCTTAAGGCTTTGATAGGGACTTGCATCTAATAGGTCGTAAAAGCTATCACGTATTATGATGATGGGCTTGGCAAGCAGGAATATGGCCAGAATAATACAGAGAACCGGATCGACGTAATCGGCATATCCCTTCCAGTATGTCCTGGAGACGTACTCTGAGATGCCGAATGCCACAAAAACGCCGAGGCTGACTACACCTTCGATGATCCAAAGCTGGGCATCAGCCGGCAGGATCGTAGAGTTACAGCGCTTCCCCACCCGTTTCATATAAAGACCGAACCCGGTGCATATGAAGAAGCTTATGAAAGAATAGATTATAGCCAGATGGACATTGTCCATAGGCTCGGGATGGATCATATCCTGGATGCTCGAGAAGATCGTAGCCGCGCAGATCGTGACTATCAGTATCCCGTCGACAGCGGTCATAAAAGGTTCGTATTTGGCGTAACCGAAGTGGAACCTTTCGTTGGGCGGCAGACGGATCTTACGAACGACCACGATGGACAGGAGCGATACGATGATATCGACTATCCCATACATACCGTCAAGCATCAACGTCATGGAATCGCAGAGGATCGCAATAGTAACTCCGATTATGCCGTATATGATCGTAAGAACGGTCGATATCTTTAATACCGAAACCTCCAAACCGTCGCCGCACTTATTGACACTGTTTTCCTTTGCCATCAGCTCCAGCATCTCCTTGTCGACCTTTCGAGATCACCGCCCATATAGTGATTCCCGTCAATAAACAGCCTGTATTATACAGAACGTACATCCTTAAGGCAAAGCAATTGTCCCATTTACTGTTCTTGCTGTTTATAAGACTCTACAAGCGCGTATGTTAAAAAAAGAACGCCTATTGATATATTGATGAAACGCATATTTTTTATAGCCGGCGTAAACTTAGTAAGATCCGTGCCGACTATTACGCTTAGCACAAAGAAGCCGGCAAGCGCAGCGTATATATATCCTTTTTTTCGGCTGGTCGATAAGAATAACGCCGTTATGCCGGCAGGTATGATTATGCATATGAATTGCGCTATCCAGACCTGTGGCGAGAAAAGCAGTGTTATTATGATCAAGAGCGCTATCTCCAGATATTTAAACTTTTTATCCTCTTCTCTTTTCAATGATCTCTTTAATAATAGAAGCGGTATGTACGCAGACATAGTCAGTATTGCACTTAATGCATAAAATAGCCGATCTGCTCGAATTGAAGCCTTCAAGGCGCTTATGCCTAAAATGGATTTCCCAACGAAATATGTAATGGACTGATTCTTGGGGTCTAAGATCTGCGACTGAATGGATAAGCTCAATGCCTCTTTACAGTCTTTCAGCAATGACGCCGTTTTTTCAAAACCGATCAACGCGGCCGGAGCAAACAGAAATGCCGTAAAGCTAAGTAAAGCCGATAAGACCAGTTTCTTCTTCCCGGAAAGCAAAAAATACGGAAGAATGAGAATAAATTGCGGTTTAAATTGTGCTATCAGAGCCAATATAATACCACATACGATCTCCCTGCCCCGAATGTAGGCCATCAGGAAGAGCACAAAGAATAAAGCGATAAAGACGTCAAATTGCCCTAGATCTATATTCAGAAGATAGAATCTCAAAGATACGATGAATGCGCTCCACAAGATCATATACCGGACATCACGCGATATATGAAAATCCGAATGGATCTGCCGGATCAAAAGTAACAGCGCGGCCAGTAGCGAAATATTAAGCATTATAAGCCACACCGTGAGAGCGTGAATCGGGTAGGCGATCATTGAAAAAGGGATCATAAAAAATGCCGCTAAAGGGGAATACCTGTAATGGTAGCGCGGTTCGGACATGTCATAGACCCGGGTCCTGTCGTGGCCTATGTAGTATTCGAGCTCTTTTTCGTATTCGGCGTCGTTGGGTCTGATAATTCCGAATGCCAACCTGCCGGCCAGCGTACCAGGATCGGAGAAAGCGTAATTTATTAATTTATATCCGGCGGTCCAGTAAACCCTGAAGTCGCACTGGCCTGTCCAATTTTGCTTTCCCGGCTCCTTAGGCGTGACTCGATGACGATAATAGACGTCGGCTATTGCCGAGATAATAGTAAATACCAGTATAAAAAACAAAATGCTCGTGAATATCTTTTTCATAGCGGATATTTTTCCTCGAGATCACCGCCTCACGCTATAAACGTATCATGGCGGGGAAAATAATTTTCGTCCGAAGAGAAAAGTTTTTTGGTTAAAAACTAAAAAGGCGAATGCTGGAAATGAATTATTTGACTAAAAGTATCGCGATAACCAAAACCAACATCGAAACTATACCCCAAAGGGACCATTTGATCCTCGATATCTGCCTATCTGCGTGCGCGATCCAACTATGCATCTCCTTCAATTCATGTAATATGTGCTCCTCCTGGCTCATGATGCCCCTCCGTCTTTAGTTGTCTGCGCCGCTCTTATTCATCTCTTTATTTAAAAAGAAGCTTATGACCGTCCTTATAGCGACCATCGAACCCAGGACCGCCAGCTCCTGAAGCGAAGGCCTTATCAGGGTGCGGACTATATCGGCGCCGATCATAAATTCCAAGCCCATTAATAGGTAAAAACCTAAATGATGTCTTATCAGCGCGCGCTTCGCGAAAGAATTGTTCCCCGAGAATCTCTTTAATTCCACTGAAGAGAGATCGATCGCGGTTATGAGAGAGCCCCAGATTATCACTATGACCCCGAAAGATCCGATACCAAGCGATATGGCATTGATTATCTGCATAAGCATCTTTCTTTATCTCCTTTATTTTAGCAAATGGATCTTAAACGTCTTCGTCAACTTCTACTTCGTCTGCGCCTGTATCCGGAGAATTGTATGGAGCTGAGTACAGATATCTATTTCTCCAGGATCATGAATAACCTGACCGCTAACATCCCCACTCCGAAAATCCGCTTCATTAATATCTCGGGGATCTTTACCGCCATATTTGCGCCCAAATAAGAGAATATGAAGAACGAAACGGCGAGTATTAAGGCAGCGGTAAAGTCGACATGGCCCTCTTTCCAATAACGCCAGGTGGCCAATAGCCCGATAGGAGGAAGGAGCATGGCCAGCGATGTGCCTTGAGCGGTAAGCTCACTATAGCCGAAACAATATACGAGCACGGGTATCACGATTATAGCGCCTCCTAGTCCCAACAGGCCCGAAATGATACCTGAAGCCGCCCCCAATACGATCAGATAAAATATATTCATTAGGCACCCCCCTTTAATTCCACCGAAGCATTGGGATCGAAAGGATTAGTCCTCAAGGCCATAGAGAAAAGATAGGGATAATCGGTCTTAAGGTGGCTCATATAAGAGAGCCACTCAGAGATAATTATACCGTATGCTCTTTTTATGTCGCCCATGAGATGCTGAAGGTCTGCGTCTGATAGAGCTTTCAGGTCTTTTCTGTTGGCAAGCTCCTCAGTCAAATGAAATACAGCCCATAATAGATTAGTGAAGGATTCGTGCTCCAAAAGATTTGGATTTTCCAGAAGCGCCAGCAGGAAACGCCTTTTGTTGATAAGAAAATTCTTTAAATTTTCGATATCGCCCCCCTTGCATTCGATGGTTGAGGCGTGCGCTTTGACCGTTTTCTGCATAGTGGCGAACTCTTTATCGGACCACTTATTATCGACTATCAGCTTATTGGCTATCTCATTTGATGACCGGTCAAATTTTGAGAAGAACCTCATAAGCTCGGTGCCAACCTCACTGAAGAAAGCGCCTATAACCATGTTAAGCTTCTTTAACATGGCCTTCTTGTCTCTATAATCGAGCAATCCGTGAATAACCAATGTGACCAAAAACAACTCAAAAAATGCGAATGCGATATCGCCGATCAGATAAATGAATATATGCCTGGCGTCCCTGAAGATCAGATAATGAATGCAGTACACTGTGACGGAAAGGAATATGAGGATAAAACCGATGATCACCTGCGAACTAAAGATACGTTTCATATTTTACTCTATTTTAAGAAATCCAGATAGAAAGCTATGATAAGCACGATCGCTGAGGATATAAATATCATGAGATAATTTATCCTGTCTTTGCTTGAAGTCAACGCGCAGAGCACGGAGCCTATTATCTCGCGGTCCTTCTTTTCCATCTTATCATCTCGCAAGAGCTTATTCACCAGATCGCTATTTTTTATCAATCCATATCTACTACGATCTATCTTATACTTATAACCGAAGTACATAAAAAATCCAAGAATTCCCACATACCAGGCTATCTTTCCGTATATCGGTTTAACATGCTCAAGTATAGTAACAGCGCGTACAGCTATGATAGCTATCAACCCGATGATAAAGAATATCAACGAAGCGGCGCTTTCCTTGCATCTCTTGTACTCAACGCAATTAATGCATTTATTTTTACGCATATGCTCGATTTGGGGCTTCGTTCTCTTTTTTATACCTGGCTAAACACGCTTCATACCTATCACAAATGTCTCCTCTGCATTTAGGGCATCTGCTCACAACGCGTTTTGCACTTGTTTTTCTCTTTTTCATACTCTTCTATTATCTTATCTAGGCGCCCACCAGCGGCAATACAGATTCGACCTTAAAGAATACGATGAAACTGCCCTTAATGAACCGTGGAATACAGTATGGGCCGGGATACGTCGCTTTACAGGTATTTACAATTAGGCCCTGATCATCGGACTCGCTCTCTTTCTTCAGATAAAGTCTCTTACCGCTATAACCGAACCAACCCTCTTTGAAAAGATATACCGCATAAGGGTTCTTTCTTATATTCGCATGGCTGAGCCTATCACTCATGATGAACGCTACGTGCGTATCATCTATCACATGCGGGCTGGCATAAGGCGCAGCGTCTACCTTACCGCTTTCGTCCGCAGTACTCAGGACACCGAATCCTTTCTTCTTCTTAAAATAATCTTTTAGATCCATATCAAATACCTCCTTCATTTTCTAAGAAATTTGGCTCGACTGCTTTGCGCAGATCTTCCCAGAACTTTTTTCTGTTTTCCGCATCTGACGGCGACAGCGCCGGAAATTCCAGAAACGGCACTTTTATATTTTCTTTGCCGAGTTCCTCAGACAATATTTCAGCCATTATGCCCGCGAGAGCCGGATCGGACGGGTCAGGCTTATCGACTGAATTCGGAGATTCCGTCTGATATCTGTTTACTTTATGCTTCCCCCAATGTATACCGCACGTGGGACTATTCTCAAGACCCAGGAAACATGTAAGACGGTATTTGTTCTTGATGAACTCTTTTACCATGAGCATCGGTGTTTTTAATAACTCTTTACAATGATTCCTGAAAAATATATTGTCATATTGCTGACGGCCCTGGGGGTTGCGCATCAACCCCATGGCGCTCGTCTCCGGACAGAGATATTGTATTATGCCGACATGCCTCTCCATAAGATAATTCATGAGTTCCTGGGACAACGGAAAGTTCTGACCTAAGATATGTACTCTACAATACGGATTTACAAGGCACTGCGCTATAAGTATTATTTTTTTATCCTTCTTACCCATCTTTATCTCCTACATTAACCTGCTGTCATAAGCCCAATGGAGCACGGCCTGCCGCTGTTTAGGCCTGCACTCCATATTGCCGGCGTTACAATGCTTATATATCTGCGCTATGTGCCTCTTGATAGCTTTCCACCTTGCTATCTGGCGGCGGTCTTCTTCACCCAGGCGCCGCCCCATGTAATATCGGCAATACCACTGGAACCACCCGCGCGGATCATTAGGATATATCCATCCTTTTTTACGCCAGTACCAGAGAGGCTTGCTTGCATTAACTCCGAAATAATTCAGCTCCGGGTCATGGCGCTCCGGGCAAAGCTTTGCTTTCTTAAACCAGTCTGCCGGAAATTCCTTCCGGCAATCCGTCATGTATCTACCGCCAAATACCCCGAGTGATAACATCTGTTTAGGCGAGAGCTCGGGCTTAAATTCCAGGTCAAAGTTTTTTCCGATAGGCTCTGTCAGCACGTATCGAAACCGCTTCTGCATCTTATCGTTGACGGTTACGGTCTTTCTCTTCATTCTATATGAACTTTATTTAAACACAGCCTTAAACGCGACCGCATTTATGCAGTAGCGTTTATGGGTAGGTGGCGGACCATCTTCAAATACGTGACCCAGATGAGCATCGCATCTGGCGCACAAGATCTCTGTGCGATCATAACCCATACTCTTATCGGATTTTATTTTTATATTGAGATCGGAGACAGGCTTCCAGAAACTAGGCCATCCTGTTCCTGATTCGAATTTTTCATCTATCCTGAAGAGGTCTGTTCCGCAGCCAACGCATCTATATATGCCGCCGGCTTTTCCGATCTCGCACTTTCCGGTGAACGGCGCTTCTGTTCCTCTTTGGCGCGTAACACGATATTGTTCGGGAGTGAGGATCTTCCTCCATTCGGCGCCGGATCTCACTACACGCTCGACCTCTTCGATCTTTCCGGTCGCGGAGTTGAATATTGATATCTTGTTTTCATCTTCTCTGCGTGCGTTATTCGTATAAATCCCCGCAAGAATAAAAAATAAAATGCAAAGATAGATCCTTGATTTCATCGGATCTATTTATTTTCGATCTTTTCCATGGGCTGGGCGCAGCAGACAAGTTCACCGCCCTCTACCTTTGTAACGGTGACCTCGTTGCCGCAAACGTTACATCGATATTTTTCACCAGTTTTCTTAACTCCCATAATATCTCCTTATAGCGATCCCGTCACTTCGCAGGATAGTATTATACCAAAAATTGACTCAAAAGGTGCTCTTAAAAATGCTCATCGCTTAATTCATTAAAAATTGTACGACCTTAGAAACAAATGCTTCTGGTTTTTCAACATGAAGACAATGGCCCGCGCCCTTTATTTCTTCAGAGACGCTGCCCTTTATGCCCTTTGCAAGCTTCATAGATTCTTCCGGATAAATAAGTATATCATCGGTACCTATGATAAGAAGGGCCTTGGCTTTGATATTTTTGATCCTGGCAGATGCGTTATATGATCCAAGGGCGTCGATCTGGCTTTTAAAGCCTTCCGCTGATTGTAAATACGGATAGGCCGACGCATTTTTTATGAACTGCTCTATAAAATTTTTGCGTTCAAATGTTTTCGGAGAGAATGACCAGTATGTCCATGACCGCATCAACGCTTCATTATCGTGATCTTTTTTAAAGCGTTTTAAAAAATCGTTAAATAATATGTTATTGCGGGCCGATGAGACAGAAGCGGTAGCTTCAAGAACAAGCTTTCCGATGCGCTTGGGATAATATATAGCAAGCTCCTGGGCGATATAACCACCCATCGAATGGCCTATAACGTGGCATCTCTTTATCTTTAAATGATCAAGAAGACCTGTCGCGTCATCGGCCATTTCACTTATCGAGTATCTCTTTTTCGGAGCATCGCTCCTGCCGGAAGAGCGATTATCAAATGCTATGACACAAAAATGTTTCGCTAATTTTGCGCATACTCCGGCCCAGCTTGCGTGGTCCGAATTGAGACCCGATATTAAAAGAAGAGGATACCCCTTGCCTTGGATTTCGTAATATAAGGATATCTTCTCTAGTTTTGCTATCGGCATTTTACTTGAAATAAGGAGATTTATGGTCTAGCAGGCCGAGTCTTCCTTTTTCCAGGGCCGCCCATTCTTTGTACAGCTTTTGGCAATCCTTTGCAAGAAAACCCGGGCATATTTTAACCGAGCTTGAACCCTCTTTTTTCATCTTTTTGGCGGATATACAAAGCTCGTTAAACCCGGCCTTTGCCGCATCGGCTATCTTGGAGCCGAATATGACACAGCTTATTCCGGACCAGTGTATGGCGCTAAAACACATCGGGCACGGCTCTGTGGTGGTATAGATGACGCATCCCGAAAGATCGTATGTTTTAAGCTTCTTCGAAGCTATCCTTATGGCGTTGACTTCAGCGTGGCAGGTGGCGTCGTTTTTGAATACGGTATTACCGGCTGCGGCTAATATCTTTCCGGACCTGATTATGCACGCGCCGAATGGTCCTCCCTTAAGGGTCCTGATGCTTTTTTCGGCTTCTTTTATCGCAAACCTCATGTAACGCGGGTTTAATCTGAGCTTCATGCCTGATATTATACAGAAAACATCTCTTCAAGGCAAAGTAATTGCGACGGCGTCCGGATCATTGCCTATGCTGCCGCCTCCGACGCGTTCACAGGTAAGCGCGCCGCATATCGATGCGCCACGCGCGGCATCCAGTGGCGACAAGCCCATGGCCGCGGCGTACGCTATGTAGGCGCTATAGCTGTCGCCGGCGCCGGTGCTTTCAACGAATTTGATACCGCGCACAGCCGGCACGTGCTGCCTTATCCTGACGCCGAAGATGCTCTCTTCGGTAGTCGATACCTCGCTTCCGTTCTCGCCGTTCTTCAGGAAGACAGCCTTGACCCCTAGCTTTTCGAAGAATGCCAGATTTTCTTCGACACCCTGCTTAAGGGTGATCTTGCGCGCCTCTTTTATGCTTGGGGTAAGGTAATCGACTTCGCGCATGACCGCCAGTATCGAAGGAGAGCTCTCTTTGCCGTATACATCTACCACGGTATCCCAGCCGACCTTTGCCTTTTTGGACCTGATCCTTTTGATAATCCGCAGAAGGAGGTCTTCATCCATGAGCCTCGGGCTGAGGGCTATGCCGCCCAGGTGTACCACTGATACATCCAGTTCCTTATCTTTGACATCGCTTTCTTCAAGATATTCGTTCGCGGCCCCGATCGACAGGTTGTATGCGGTCTCCCCGGTATCTTTATTCGAGAATATCAGATTGGCCGATGTGGAGACGCCTTTTACGGTCTTAACGCCGACGGTGTCCATTCTTCTGCCTTTCATCAGTCGGATAAGGCCCGTCCCCAGGCCGTCATCGCCAACCGCGCCTATGAGCTTTACATTTGCGCCGAGTTCATTTAAGACGCTTGCTGAAGCGAACGCCTGGCCGCCGTAGGTGATCCTCAACCTGGACTTAAGTTCCGCGGGCAGGTTCTTTAAATAGGAGTCCGCGGCCTCTCTCGGAGGGGTCCTGAATTCCTTGTCTCCCGACCAGACGAGCCTTTTATCATCCGGCTCCGGAAAAAGGCTGTCCCTGTCCAAAGGAACTACTATGTCGGCTACGATGGCGCCTATGACGGTTATCTTCACGGGTCTTTTTGACTTAACGGCGGTCTTTGTCACTTTGGGAGAAATCTTCCCTGAACTGTTTTATCAGGGCCGCATATGTCGACAACGACGGACGGGTCCTGCGCTCCAAGGTACGGTAGTCGATCTCGACCAGGCCAAAACGCGGTTCCAGGCCGAATGCCCACTCGAAATTGTCGGTCAGCGACCAGTGGATATATCCGAATAAATCCGTCTTCTCGGCCAGTAATCGGCGAATCGCGTCAAAGTTCCATTTCAGATACTTCGGGCGGAAACTGTCTTCCCTGTCAGCCAATCCTGTTTCGGTAATGATGATCGGGAATCCGTAATCCGCGGACTGCTTGACGGCGAGATAGAGCGCGTCAGGGACCAGGTCCCAACCAAGGTCGTTCTTCGGGCCGCTGATGCTTTCGGAAAGCGCATATCCCGGCCTCTTCTCGCTGAGTGTCACATATGATCGGCCGTAGTTTTGTATGCCGAGGTAGTCCAGGGCGGGTTCGTTGTCAGGTAATTCGACTTTCTCCGATACGGTCTCGCCGAACGGCATACTGAAATTGATATCACCGGTCATGATCGCTTCCATAAACGCGCGATTGAAGATCCGGTCAACCTTTTGCGCTATCGCTTGATCGGAGACCGAGTCCTTATCCAGCGGTTCGAAGACCTGCCAGTTGTGGGCCAGGCCAACCTTGACCGATTTTATGCCGAGATCCTTTATCTGCCGGTAAGCTTCTATGTGGGCCTTGGCAAGTCCGGCCAGCGCGCGTGACGCCGCCGACGCGTCGTTGATACCGGGCGGGAATTTATGATCGTCCAGATATCCGAAACGCACGAGGATAGTCGGTTCGTTGATAGTCATGAAGTAAATAACATTCGCGGGCGGCTTACTTAGCCTCCCGACGACGTGCCTTGAAAATTCTCCGAAGCGGCTGGGAAATTCCTTCCAGGTCACGCCGCCTTCGCTACTTACCCACAGCGGAAGCACGTAATGGTGCAGCGTGACGAATGGTTCGAGGCCGCGCCTGCGCATCGCGACTATCATCTTTACGTAGTGATCGAGGGCCTTCTCATCCCAGACGCCGGGTGCGGGCTCTATGCGTTCCCAGGCGATGGATACGCGGAACGCGTTAAGCCCGGCTTCCTTCGCGATCCGGAAATCCTCATCGTAGCGGTTCCAGAAATCAGTAGCCAGTTCGGCGTTGCTTTTATCCGATATGTGAGGGGTGCCGTCCGGATAAACGGTGCGCGTCCATTCGCGCCAATCCGAATCTATGGACGATCCTTCGACTTGGAACGCCGCATTCGAAGCGCCAAAGAAAAAGCCGGGCTTCCCAATCTTACCCGGCGCGCATTTCAATCCCAGGAAACAAAGTCCTAAAATCATCGTCATCGCCACCAAAAATCGCATTTGACTCGCCTGCTATTTTATATCAATACATGACGCTCTTTGAAAAAAGATTTATCGCCAAGACACCCGCGAATATAAGCACTATTCCTATTATGGCGGAGATATCAATGGCCTGCTTGTAAAAAAACCATCCGACAAGCGTAACAAGCACGATTCCGATCCCGCACCAGATGGCATAAGCTATCCCCAGGGGGATATACTTTAAGGCAAGCGACAAGAAGTAAAAAGTTATGCTGTATCCTATAACTACAATTATTGAAGGGATCGGTTTTGTGAACCCTTCGGACGCTTTTAACGACGAGGTCGCGATCACTTCGCCAAGTATCGCGATGATCAGATAGATCCAATGCATAAAACTCCGTTACTGGTTAAACATGGCGGACGCGGGTGTTACCAATTCGAACCTTTTCCGATCCTCACCGCCCGCATAGTGATTCCTGTCAATAAACAGCCTATATTATACAAAATACTCGCCCATAAGGCTAAACAATTACGCGTGTTAGGAATGAGCTATGAGGCGATAGGCAGATCGTTACACATTGGTCAAGAGACAGCCAGAAGGGCCTGCCAATACAACGACCATTGAGGGATAATCTACTATTTTCTGGTGTTGCGCTTCATCCAGCGCAAAAATCTGTTTTCGCCTTTACATGTTGCGGTGATGTTAAGATTCTTGTCTTCCATGATCTGTTTGAGCGGAAATTCCCAAACGGCCGTGTTTTTATCTATATTAAGGGTATTTGCGGTCATTATATTCGCCGGCATATGCAAGATGCACTTGAAATTAAAACCCTTAAAAGATTCAGGCGGCGTATTATCGGAAGCGCCCTTCTCTTTACCGTCTTTCGATAAATTAAAAAATTGCGTATAAGTAACGAGCCCGCTTTGACCCCCGACCACACTTACAGATTTTT
>Ga0268276_1002656_pt1 | contig 14909 bp, 11 predicted proteins | sample saktaG_4_FD_190145 | JGI IMG/M metagenome (GOLD analysis project Ga0268276, IMG submission 190145) | Saline water microbial communities from Sakinaw Lake, British Columbia, Canada - sak_2010_1_5_45m | ecosystem: Environmental > Aquatic > Non-marine Saline and Alkaline > Saline ...
GCTCATTTAATGCTTTTTTGTTTCGCTTGAGCTTAAATTTTTAAAAATAAGCCTAGCAAAACCCTTAATTAATTATGAATAGAGTGTAGCATATAGTCGTAATTTTGTCAATTAAATAAATCCCGCACCTTTTAGAAAAAAGTGTGGGATAAAAAAGGACGCATTTGCGTCCTTTTTGTGCGCTTCCTTTTTTAGTGGAAGTTTAGGAGTTACTTTCTAATATGAAATCCGAGTTCGTTCATTTCTTTTTGGGCCCGCCCGATTGGTATGCCCAGACCAGCAGCGTATTGCCTTAATAATTCGGTCCCTATGGGAAATTTTTTTCTTTTTTTCCCATTGCCGTTACCGCTTACGCCAGCTACATCGGCTTCTTCTCCCGCGCTTGCTACTATGCCGTCATCACCCGTTACTGCTGTTACGCCTGTCTGCTCGCTCATACTTTTCCCTCCTCTTTTGAGATTTGTTTGAAAATAGCGAAAGATTATAATTTTTAAAGCCGCTTCCTTTTTGGAGAGCGGCTTTAGGTTTTTTATATAATCTATTAATTTAACTTTTAAGTCGCTCTTAACCTTAATAATTTAAAACAAATATAAACAAAACTTACTCCGAAAGCTAGGTTTGTCTTGTTTGGTGAATTCTGGCGGTTTGGTTTCATATGCTTATGTTTGACCCCTTGTATTAACATGGTAATACAGCTTTAAAAATTTGTCAAGATTACCTCGTCTGTCAAGATTACCTCATTAGAATATTAGTCAGTTGTTTAACCAGAGATACAACCACAGGCGGCGACAATAAACTATAGGAATTTCGGCTTTGATCATCTTTAATTGTCCAGGCTTTTTCTATGGTTTTAACGCCTCCGTTTTTTTCTAATTTATAAACATATTCCGGGGTAATTTCATAATCATCAACCAGCTTTTTTGCTTCCTTGACCGGAATGGAGTTTCGCAAAAGGATTTTTGGGACACCATGGAGGCAAAAGACTTTGTCAATCAATTTATCATCCAGTTCAATTCTTTTTCTAATTGATTCAATGCCTAAATTGTCGCCTTCCTTAGCTGACATTCTGGCATTTTTACAGGTGGGGTCGTCGCAAATCAAATAGAATTCTTTTTTAGCTTTGTCATAGCCGACTTTTTGCGTGGCCAGGAGTTTTAAGTTCCTGGGAGTCTGGCAGCGGGGGCAGACCACGCGGTATTTCATGCGCTCGTCAATTACCGATTCCGGAATGTCAATCGCCACGAAAATATCCGGGTCCTGCCGATAGTTGATCAGGTCGCGGAAATAAAGGGAATAAGAAATCTGGTCAAGTTCGCGGGGAAAGCCGTCAATAAAAAGGGTTTTTCTCGGCATTTTGTCAATTTCTCTTTTTACTAAGGTAAGGATAAATTCCGTAGGCAATAGAGTTTTTGTGTCCCGCGACAGGAGCGCTTCAATCGCTTCGTCAACGGAAATATAGCCGCGGTAATTTTTAGCTAAGTATTTAATCAACTCTTCCCTTTTCTTTTTATCATCCATATCTTTATGAACGCTTCTCACTATGTCGCCGACGGAAATATGGCCGATTTTATCTTCTCCGAATATTTCCATCATCAGTTTTGAATAAGTGCCTTTGCCGGAGTTTTTTTTGCCCAGCCAGTAAGCGATAAAGGTATTATTTTTTAGATACTCTCTTAATTTTTTAATTTCTTTCCCGGCTTTTTTTTCAAAATATTTTTTTCTTTCGGCCGGAATGGATAAATTGAATTTTCCCCCCAAACCTTTTACTTTGGTTTTAGCTAGTGTTAAAGGGAAATTTTCCTCATAATTTTGCATAATATAAAAATATAATCCGAATTTACAAATTTATCCGAATGCTCCGAATGTCTTTATCTGCGTTATTTTGGATAGAGGCATTCGGAGCATTCGGATATTATTAGGATTAATTCGGATTGTGTTTATTATTTTAAGCGTTCTTTAATTTTTTTGCTGATTTCGGCCGGAGTTAAACTGGCTTTAACCCAGTAATCAGCCGCACCTAATTTTTCGCCCTTGGCTTTATCTTCGTCTGTGCCTAAATTAGTTAACATAATCACCGGAATACTTTTGGTTTTGCTGTCCGCTTTTATTTCTTTCAGGATTGAAAACCCGTCTAACTGAGGCAGCATCACATCAAGCATTATAAGGTCCGGCTTTTCTTTTTTAGCCATAGCCAGGCCGTCAGGACCATTATTGGCTGTTAAGCAGGTAAAGCCATCAGCCTCGAATTTAGTCTTATACATAGAGCAGATCATCTGGTCGTCTTCAACGATAAGTATCTTCTTTTTATCCATAGTTATTATAAACCCCGTTAGAAATTTCAGCGAGGTATTAAATCCCGCCGGAATTATTCTAAAATCTAACCCCCAATGTAGAGCAGCGGGGTGTTATTTCTAATGGGGTAAATTAAAAATTATTAATTCCATGTCTTCGGCCGGCAGATCTCTTTTGCTGATTTTTAGTTTTTCCTCAATTGTCGGTTTAAGGCCTAATTCTCTTATAAATTTATCAACTCCGTCAAGGTTTATTTTTAAATTTTTAGTTTTATAATGCATTGGGATAACTATCCGCGGCTCAATCTGGGAAACGACTTCCACCGCATTTTTCGCGTCTAAAGTATAAGTGCCGCCGACCGGGATTAATAATATATCGGCCCCGCCCACTTTTTCTAACTGTTTATTGTCTAAAATATGCCCTAAGTCTCCGAGATGGACAATGGTTATATCATCAATCTCAATCCGGTACATTATATTTTTTCCCTGCTTCGCTCCTTCCTTGTCATCATGGTATGATTCTACCCCCTCTATTATTACCCCCTTCCTGTCGTACTCGCCGGCGCTGTCAATTATAAACGGGTCGCCGCGCAGGGCGCTGACGTTATTATGGTCATGGTGGCCATGGCTGACCGTCACAATATCGGCTTCAAAATTAGGCACTTTGAGGCCTATGGATTTATCAAAGGGGTCAGTTACGACCGTTACGCCGTCAGAAGCGATTTTATCCTGGATTTTAAAACAGGAATGTCCCAACCAACTTATGTACATAAATTCTGGCTTTGAAAATAATAAAAATAGGTTAAAAACCTATTTTTATTATAGCAAAATTAGAGATAGTGTCAAACTACTTTGCTCCCAGTATTTGGGCATAATTTTTGTCTGGGTTAAATGGATTTTGAGAGGTCCAAGTATTTAGGATTGTTGCCCTCGTACCTGGCAGGCCGGACTTTACCAAGGGATTTTGCCTTAAGCCGACTCGGAAATAGTCGCTTATTATTTCTAAAGCTTTCTCGCTATTGCCCTTTTTCATTTCCGCCAGATAATAGTTAATGGCTGGTCTATTTTGCGCTATTAATCTATTGAAACAGAGTTTCTGTATATTTTCATCACCGGTTTTAAATACGTTTCTTGTAATTTCCGCGAAATTCTTTTGGACTTCTTCATTCCCGGTAAAATTGTCTTTTATGAATTCTTGGGTTATATGCCAGGTATCTCCTCCTTCGGCTGTTTCAGATATTTTTTTCGAACTATCTAACAGGCCATTTCTCAAACTTTCCTTCTTATCGTATAATTCAGCTAATTTTTCATATTCAGCGGCCGCCTGATTTTTGCCGCCGTATTCGTCTAGCAATGATTTAGCTTGTTCATTTTTGCCGGCAAAACCTAGAAATCCTTTTTTAAATTCTCCCTTTTTGTCAAAAATATCTTTTCCCCCAAATTCCGCTTTCATTTTATCAACTAAAGAATCTTGATCTACCTCTAAGGCTTTATAGAGGATGGTTGGTTTTTGGTCATTAGTTTCTGCGCCGATTCTTTCTAATTTTTTGTAAATTTCGTCACTTTCTTCATCCAAGGCAATATTTTTAAATTCTTCTCCGCTTATTCCTCTCGTTGCCATTTCTTTAAAGGAAGCTAAAGCTTCTTGGGCAGCAGGATTATTGTCAGTGTCAGCCAACTCTTCTGACAATCTTGAAGTTTCATCCATTGCTTCACTATAAGCACCTGTATTCTCATTATATCTATTTATTTCATCCACTACGCTTTGATCTAAGTGGTCTGTTGCTCCCTCATAAGACTCGAATTTTATGCTCCTGTTTATGGCTTCTTGTTTAGCTTGGTCAAGAAAGCCTTCTTGGGGTTTTTTATTTTCAAAAAAGTCAACGATTTTGTCATGCACTTGTCCGCTTAATTGCGATTCCTCGGGCATCAATTGAGCTGTTTCACTCGTATAAATTCGTTCGCCTTCCCGTACAAGCTTCATTTTTTCTTCCATGGTCATATCGGCCACCGGTTTTTTAGCAATTTTTTCAAATTCTTCTGACGGTCTAGTTGTTTCGTCAGGTTTTACTTCGGGAGGAGTTTTCCCTGCTTTGGCTTCTGGCTGTATCGGCGTTTCTTCGGGAGTTAGTTTCTCTGCAGGAGCTGGTTCAGGTCCCACTTCTTTAGGAGTTGTCAGGGGCGTTTCTTCAATTTTTGGCGCTGGCGGAGTTTCTGTTTCTGGTTTTTCAGGAGGGAGAGGTTCGACGGGAGGAACCCTGTCCATTTCTTTATCTAACTCTTTTAAAGCGTCTCCTGCTCCTTCTTCTGTAGTTTGTAATCCGGTTAAGCTTGACTGGTGATCCAAAATCATTCTAGCGCTGGTGCCCGGCTCTAAGTTTCCAACTTGAGATTGGATGACCTTAATTGTTTCATTATTGCTATCACCGGCGGCCGCTTCTTTTGCCATGTTTTCCAATAGGTTGTTTCTTAGATTAACCTCTTCGGTTACACCAGCCTCAAATTTTGCAAATTGCGGCTTGTCGCCATATCTTTCTCTCCAATCATCCAGCTGTCTAATAATTTCTTTTCTTTCTTCCAGACCGGTATTAAAGAATTTTTCATAATTAGCTTTGTCTTCAGCTGGAAAACTATCGGCAAAAGTAAGTTTATTTTGTGGAAACTCAGCCATAGGGTCTTTATTAAGCACGCTGAAATCTTCGGCAGGGGCAGCGCCGGTTCCTATAATTTTTTCCGGGGCTTGCGGTTCAGCGGGCGGGGGAGTTTCTGTCGGTCTCGCCACCGGAGTTCCAACTGCCTCTTCCACCGCTGGCGCAGCCGGCGCTTCCTGAATTTCATAATTATTAACAAAATCCTTAACATCCTGGTTAAAAACATCTGTGCCATAAGTATTTTTACTTGTTTCCATTAAATCTCTTATCCCATTTAATTTCTCTTGCGCCTGGTCAGGAGTAAGCTCAAGTTTTTCCAAATCATTTCTTAAAACCGAGATTTCTCTTGACCAGCCCAAAATCATTTTATGATTAAGATCAAGCGGTAATTTTTTACGGATAATTTCCCCGATAACTTTCTCAAATGATTTCTGGTCTAAGTTTTCCTGCCCGGTAAAAAATTTCATTTCCGGTGTTTCTTCTTCTACGAATTTTACCATATCTTCTATCATTTTCTTTTCAGCCCCTTCTTCAGCCTCTTTTGCGGCTTCTGCGGCCAGGGCAGTCAGTTGTTTTTCCATTTCTTCCGGATTATTAAAGTTTGTGTTTTTATAAAATTCTTCTTTTCCATCGTCAGTTAATTTATTAATTTTTTCTCCGTATTGTTTCCAAAACTCGCCGGCGTTTTTCGCTTCAGCCGCATCAATTCTTCCCAGCCAGCCGCCCTGAGCGCGATTGGTGTTAAAGTAGTCCTGTACTTCCTGCGGTATGCCTTCTTTATCTAAATTGTCCTGAATTTTATCATAAATACCCTCCAAACTCATTCCCTCTTCTACCTCGGTCCCGGAAGTTTTTAAGACGCAGATTTCTCCGTCTCCGGTTTCTATAACCGTATCTCCGGGATGGACCAAGTTAGCGTCAAAATCAAGAATTTTTGTGCCGTCCGGGTTAATAACGGTTATAGCCGAGTCTTTGGCCATAGCTTTGCCTAAAACTTCGGAAATATTTCCGCCCTTTGGGATCTGAGCCATTCTCGTTATTCCTTCTCTTCCCGTAATTTCATTAAGTCCCTCTAAAATTTTCGGGTTTCCCGCAGCAATTCTCTGAATATTTTCTAGGTTTTCCGCTTGGTTAGCCGAGTCGCTCAAAAGCGCCAATTTTATTTTATCCGGCAATTGAGATTTTAGAATATTTAATTCGGTTTCACTGGATTGGCCATCAGCCAGAATTTTTTGCACTATTATTAGGTTTTTTTCGCCTTGTAAACTTTCAAAATTTTCTGCTGATAGAGGTTCTTTTATATCAAATCCCCCTAATTTTTCCGACTGGATTTGCGTTATATCGGCATTGCTAACATCGCCATCGCCAGTAACGTCCTTTAAGCCCTCGACGTTTATCCCGAATTTGTCCGCTACCATTTGTTTTAGTCCTTGTATGCCCTTAGCTTTTTCCACGGCCTCGGCTATTTTTTCATCAGGAGAAAGAACCCCAGTTTCTATCTCGGCTGCTTCTACTTCGCCGGTTCCGAGGCCGACAAATTTTTTTAGTCTTCCCGGCGTGTCAATAATTCTTTCAAAATTATCTGAAAAATTATTCCCCATTTCGCCCCAGCTGGTTTTACCCTCCAAAGTATTTAAAACTTTATCAATATTATAATTTCCCGGAGAAAATTTCATACCGACGGCAATACCGATAAATCTGGCTATACTGCCATAGGATTTTATCGCCCTAAAGGCTTTTTGTTTTCCTGTGCCTTCGCCTTTAAAAAGGGCGCCTTGATAAGTCTCTTTTATTCCGTCTATAAAGACTTTTTTTAACAGCTCTCGGCTTTCTATTTTTTCATCTTTTTGTCGCGCCTCTTTCTTTATCCGCTGTCCTCTTTCGGCTATAGCTAAAGCCCCGTATGATAGCCCTCTTAGCCCAAATGTTCCTGAGGCTACAAATAAGGTGTTAAGTGATTCTCTGGCCGCTTGAATGCCGGTAACTTTGGTCGTGGTATAATCATCTAAAATTTTTGTTATTTCCGTATGTCTATCTTCTTTAAGAGTGGTTTCTTTATACCTGTTTTCCCGAAGCATTTTGGCGATTAAATTTCTTTGCTCTGATCCTTTTTCGCTCCCTTCCTTTGTTAATTTTAAGCGGCCGTTTAAATCCTTAATTGCTTCTCTAACCTCAGAATGTTCTTCCTCCCCTTCTTTTTCTTCGGTTGGTTTTTCCCGTCTTTCTTTTCCCTCCTGAGAAGCGGCCATTAATTCCTCCATTGAACCTTCAAGGCCTTTGCCCTTGCCAAACATCCCCCGCACCTTAAATCTTTCCCGGAAATATTCCGGGACATCATAAAGAGATTTTACCCCCAAAACAGAAGCGGTCGAGCTAATTAAAGTTTTTGTAGATTGATTTCCGATTTCTTCGTTGTTTAAAACTGCCTTTGTTTTTTCCCAAAAACTTTTCTTTTTTTCAACTTCTGTTTCTTCCCCAGTTGTTTCTGGGGTTAAATCTGGCCCTGCCTCAGGACCGATTGGCTCCATACCTTCTAATTCTTCGGTTGTTGGGTCTGGCTCTGCCGCCCCTGTTTTAAGATTTTCTTCTGCGGGAGGTTGGTTGCCTAAAGGATTTTTAGAACTTTCTATGCCCATATTTTTAAAATTAAAATATATTTTTTGTTAATTTTTATAGTTTTTTTATAACTTCAACTTGCTCCAAAAAATTTCTGTCAATTTCTTCTTGTTTATTTTTGTATTTATCAACCGTTTCTCTTAATTTCTTTTTATATTTTTTATCAATATCCCTTGTCCGCTCATCAGCGTATTTTGCTTCAAAGATATTTAAAAGTTTTTCCAGCTGCTTTAAACTCATTTTTGAAGTCAGGTCCACTAATTCTAATTTGACTTCTTCCGGCAGGGTTGAGCCGGCTATTAAAAATCCCAATTTTTGCCCCTGGCTTTTTAGAAGTTCGGTTATTTGTTTTTTGGTTAGTTTTTTACTCTGTTTATTCACCCCGTTAGAAATTTTGTTATTTTTTTTCTCCATAAAATTATTTTAAAAATAAAACAGCCCAAGATTATATTAGACTGTTTTTTTATTATAAAATATTTTTTCATATTTCTATAATTATGTTTTTATAAAATTTTTTGTTTATTCCCACGGTTTTTTTATAGTATCTTTTCGGTTCTCGGATCATTCAAATCTTTTTCAAAATCCTGCCTTTCTATTATCTCTTTCACCTTGTCCCTTAAGCCGAGACTTCTGGTGATATATGTAATTGTTGAATCTGGGTCGTTTTTAGCAAGTTCCAATATTTCTATCATTTTTTTTGAACCGCAAAATCCATTGGAAGTCATAATTCCTTGTGTTTGCTTAAATAATGTTATCAAATCATCCAATGTATTTGCCGTTTCTATCCCTTCCCTTAATTTTTTTTCTTCAAGTATCTCTTCTGGCGTCTGTATCACGCTTTCCGGGTCATTTAAATCTCTTTCCAAATCTCTCATTTCTTGTTCTTCCGGAGTTAAGTCTGTTTCAGGCGGCGTCTCCTTTGGATTTTTTTTGAATGGGTTTTCAATTTTGAACATATTTTTAGTTATTTAGTTATTATATTTAAATGTATTTTTAACTTTTTATTGTACTCCTTTTCTTAAGATTTGTCAACCCCGTTAGAAATGAAACTTTTAACGGGGTCAAGAGGTGAGATTATCTGGCAAAATACATGCCGTCGTCTTCGTCTTTAGCCGATGTGTCGTTTTTATCTTTACCCTTACTTTCTGTTCCTGCCTCTTCCTCGCTGTCCTCATCCTCTTCCTCCTCGTCATCATTAGGCGCATCGTCAGGCGTTTCTTCCTCGCTGTCCTCATCCTCTTCCTCCTCGTCATCATCCTCATCCTCATCCTTGTCCTTGTCCTCCGTAGCCTTGGCGAAGGAGGAATCTTCTGGCAGATATTCGTCCGGCTCTTCTGTCTCTTCGCGGTTATGCAAACTCGCGCCGCTTACGCCTTGGCTAAGAAGGTCTTCATATTGTTCCGGGCTGACCATAATTTCCCTGGGTTTAGCCCCGTTAGCCGGTCCAACTATGCCGTTTTCCTCTAAAATATCAAGCAGGCGCGCGGCCCGGGCATAGCCGATGCTTAAACGCCTTTGCAGGAAAGAAGCTGAAGCTTTGCCGGAATTTATAATAAGCTCTTTAGCTTCTTCCAATAAGTCATCCTCATCCTCGCTGTCGCCGTTGTAGCCCACGCCGGCAATGCCATGGACTTTTTGCTTTTCCGTTATTCCGTCAACATAGTCCGACTGCCCACCTTTGGCCCTGATGTAATTTATAATTCTTTTTATTTCTTGGTCGCTGACAAAAGCGCCTTGCAACCGTTTAGGTTTGGAAATTTCGGCCGCAATAAAGAGCATATCGCCCTGGCCTAATAATTTTTCCGCTCCGAACGAGTCCAAAATTGTTTTTGAATCAACTCCGGAAGCAACGGAGAAAGCAATCCGGGTGGGCATATTGGCTTTTATTAGACCGGTAATAACGTCCACGCTCGGCCTTTGCGTAGCTAAAACTAAATGGATGCCGACGGCCCGGGCCATTTGCGCCAAACGGATTATCCCGCCTTCAATATCTCGGCCGGCCGCCACCATTAAGTCGGCCAGCTCGTCAATAATGAAAACAATGTAAGGCATTTTTTCCTGTCCGGGTTTTAAGCCCTCGTTGTATACTTGGATATTTCTTCGGTGGGTTCCAGACAGCACTTCAAAACGACGGTCCATTTCATTAAGGCACCACTTTAAAGCATTAATAGTTTTATTTACATTGGTAATTACCGGCGTTAGCAAGTGGGGGATGCTGTTATAAACCGGCAACTCCACCCGCTTCGGGTCAACCATGATAAAACGGAGGTCGTCAGGATTGTTCTGGTAAAGCAAACTGACAATAATTGAGTTAAGGCAGACGGATTTGCCCGAACCAGTGGTGCCGGCTACTAATAAATGCGGCATTTTATTTATATCATACACCCAGCTTTTGCCCGAAACGTCTTTGCCCAAAGCCATGGTTAAGTTGTTTTTTCTATTCTTAAATTCACTGCCTTCCAAGATTTCTTTTAAGCCGACAATCGCTTTAACTTGATTAGGGACTTCAAGGCCCACTAAGGAACGGCCGGGTATGGGCGCTTCTATCCTGATCGGGTGGGCGGCTAAAGCCAAAGCCAGATCATTATTTAAAGAAGTAATGTGAGACAATTTAACGCCTTCGGCCGGCTTAAAAGTATATTGGGTAACAGTCGGGCCGACGCTTACTTCGCCCATTTCCACGGCAATGCCGAAATTTTCCAAAGTTTTTTGGATTACGAAAGAATTATTTTTTATATCGCCGCTGGTGGGCTTGTCTTTTTTGCTGTTTAAGAGGGCCAGAGGCAGGTCTATTTTTATGTTTCTGGTTTTCCAGACCGCTTCCTCTTTGGCTTTTGCCTTCTTTTCCTGAAGCGGTTCGGGAAATTCTAAATCTTCGCTCACTTCTTTATTGGAAAAGCCTATTTCCTTCTCCGTCCCGCCATCTGGCGGGATTTCGGAGGACAAGTCTTCGTCTTCTTCTATCAATTCTTCTTCTTCCTCTTCCTCACGATCTCTTTCTCCGAACGTCTTTCCCAACAGGGCTTTAAAAGGATAAAAAACCGAGGCTAAAATGCTTTCCGAGCCGATTAATTTATTTAAAGAAGTATCAAGCATCAGCATTAAAGATATGAGCAGGAGGCCGATTAAAATTATAAGACTGCCCCAGAAGCCGATGATATTGTAAAAAATCAGGGCTATGTACATGCCCAGATAGCCGCCGCCGGCCCCGCTTCCTACCATCTCTTTCCAAAGCTGGACTTCAATAAAGAAATGGAGAAGGGCCTGAAAGGAGACAACAAACAAAAACAGCCCTAAATAATTTGTTCCCCGGATATAATATCTATCTTCGTTATAAAGCAGCAGGCTTAAAACAATAAGAATTATAGGGAAGAGCCATTTTCCCCAGCCAAGGGCAAGAGTCAGCCCCTTGGCCAAATATATGCCAAAACCGCCGGCTAAATTGAATAAGCTTAAACAGCTGATAACGCCGAACAGTAGAACTAGAACAATAAAAATGCCTTTTTTCGTGTCTGGGTCTAAATTTATCTTAGGCAGGGCAATATAATCCAAGGGGTCTTTTTTTCTCCGCCTGTATTTTTTTCTTCTGGCCATAGCAAAATAATGTAAAGTAAAATTATAATTTTTCTGCTTTTATTGTATCATATTTGAATAGTAAAAAAAAGAGCCTGTTTTTATCAAACGGGCCCTTGCTAATATCATTTCCAATTGGTTATTTTGTTTTTCCCTCGATATAACCGACGATGTTGCTGACAATCGTCAGCTTTTGCTCTTTTCCGCCGCCGCTTCCGGCAATGGCCTTGCCGACAGCGTCTGTCGCGAGGATATCTTCATCCGGAATTTCAATATCAAATTCTTCCTGCAGGGCCATAATAACCTCAATGGTGTCCAGGGAATCCGCGCCCAAATCATATACTAGAGACGACTCGGGCGTTATTTTTTCCGGCTCAACACCAAGAGTGTCAGCGATTACTTTTCTCACCCTTTCTTCAATTGTCTCCGGCATATTGCCTCCTTTTCGGTGTGTGAAAATGTGCGAAGTATAGTTTTAATATTATACTGGAAATTTTCTAAAAGTCAACCCCGTACCGAGCTTACCCTGGTACAGGGTTGACTAAATTGGAAAAATTTGCTATACTGTATATAGATGGTCAAAACAGGCCATCAATGATGGTCAAAAAAATCATCAACCCACCTTCGCTAAAGCTTCGGCGGGCAGGCAAAAACAAAAACAAAATGATAAATACAAATATCCTGGCCAAAAACAACGGGTTTAGTTTTATTGGCTGGAAATCCTACAATCAAATAAAAAAGAAGGCAATGGAGCAGGAGTTCAGCTGGTCTGGACTTATTCTTAGTTTGTCCATTGCTTTTTTTGTTGTTCTGGCCAGCGCCCAGATTTTGAGCACTGTTTACCAGTCAATAGAGAAATCCAGGCAGGAGAAGAATCTGGTTAATCAAAATATATATCACCTGGAAAGCATTGAACATATAAATTACCAGACCAGCGAGATCTTGGAGAAATTCTTTTCCCCGCCCGTAGCCTTAGTTTAAGAAAATTAAAATATTTTTACTTAGCAAGAGTTAAAATAAACCCACTATATATTAATTTATATATTTGGCCAAGACAATTAGCGCCAATTTGCCTGTTTTTTTAAACAAGGCTATAAGCTCTTTCAAAAAGCCCCATTAGAAATTACCTTTGAAAATTATTTCTAACGGGGTAAATCTAAAAAACTAAAACCTAACTTTATGTACAAATGAAGTTAAGCCGGTTGGCAATTTTCGCCAGCCAAAAAGGGCTATGGTGATTTAAAATCTACAAAAAGATAGGATTAAAAATTAGCATAGCCCCTCTTTCTTGGTTTATTGGCTTGCCCCGAACTCTTGAAAACGGCAAGGCCAGTAATTCAAGCATGGGGAAGAAAAACCCGCTCAGCGCGCAAGCGCCTGAGCGGGTTTTTCATTTGCTTTTTTGCCCCCTTTCGAAAAGGGGGATTAAGGCCTGCCCGCAATGCTCTCGCTTGCGAGGCAGGCGGGGGGATTTGTTTGACTTTTTGGCTAGAAAGGCGGAAAGTAAAGGGGTAGAATGGTTTGTTACGTAGCATGTTACGTAACAAAATAATATTATTAACAAAAAATGAACACCTTCTCAAGCGTTCATTTTTTATATTCTGTAATTTATTTTTACCAGATTATCTGCGAAACGAAAATAATCAAGGTGATGACGAAAAGCCAAATGATGTTACAGAAAAATAATCTGACGGCTTCTTCTTTTTTGTTGTCCAAATAAAGATAAATCGGCCGGCCCAGGACTAAAGAGCCGGTTATTAAAGCGGAGAAGACAAAAAGCATTAGGAAGGCGATCGGGCCCCAGAAAGTAGTCATCTTGCCGAATAATCTTTCGCCGTTGGACATAATCAGGGCCACGATTACGACGTAAACAAATACGCCGATAGAGCTGGCTAGGCTCTGCCAGCAGAGCTTACCGCTACATTTACAGCACTTCATAAGGGTAGTATAAAATTATAATTATTTTTTTGTTTCCTTTTATTATATTCCCTCTCCTTGCTAAGGAGAGGGTTGGGTGAGGTGAGGTTATTCCCACTTCTTACTTTTGGTCTCACCACCCCCCTAACTCCCCCTTAGCAAGGGGGAGAATTAGCCATTTTTCAAAAGTTGACGATACAGCTTCAAATATTCTTTGGCTGATTTATTCCAGGAAAAATCTTTCTTCAGGCCTCTTTTCTGCATCTTTTTCCATTTTCTTGGTTTTTTATAATATAGGTCTAAAGCGTCTTTCAGGGTTTTTAGAAAAGCTTCGGGGGAAAAGTCGGAAAAAGAAAAGCCGATTTTTTTATTGACCGTATCAGCCAGTCCCCCGGTCGCGCGCACTAAGGGAATCGTGCCGTAGCGCATGGCAATCATCTGGCCTAATCCGCAGGGCTCAAAACGGGAAGGCATTAGGAAAATATCAGAAGCCGCATAAATCTGCTGGGCCAGTTTTATATCAAAAGTAATTTGGGCGCTAATTTTATCCGGATATTTTTTAGCTAATTTTTTAAGCTGGTTCTCGTATTTTTTTTCGCCCGTGCCTAGAAAAACAAATTGGCAGGGGAGTTTAGCCACTTCTTCTGTAAAAAGTTCCAGGCCCTTTTGCCAAACCAATCGGGAGATTAGGCCGGCTAGAGGCATGTTTTTGTCTTGCTTTAACCCAAGCTGCTTTTGTAAGGCCAGTTTATTGTCCGCTTTTTTATCTAAAGTTTTTAAAGTGTAGTTTTGCTTTATGAATTTATCTTTAGCCGGGTCAAAGAAATCAATGTCAATTCCGTTTAAAATTCCGGAAATTTTATCTTTATTGGCTCTGATAACTTTTTCCAGGCCAGCGCCGTAAATGGAAGTGGTAATTTCTTTAGCATAAGTCGGGCTGACGGTATTAACCAAGTCAGAACTTTCTATTCCCTGAACCATAAAGTTTATATCGCCGTCACGGGCATCTTTAGATAAAGATTTTAAAGAATTTTTATTCAGGTTTCCGGTTGATAAAACCCCTAGTTTTGATTTTCCCTGGTGGTTTAAGTTATGAATCGTGTAAAGGGTTCTGGTGTTTTTAAAATAAGGATTTTTGGCCGTCTGAAGAAGATTAGGAATTAAGGCCGTGTGAAAGTCATGGCAATGGATTATATCCGGCTTGAATTTTAGCCTTGGCAGAACCTGTAAAATCGCTAAAGAGAAGAAAAGAAAACGCTCGGAGTCATTATCGGAATAGACTTCTTTTTTACTAAAATATTTTGGGCAGTCAATTAGATAAACTATAATGCCGCTCACCTTTGCCTGCCAGAGATTTATTTTTATTTCTTCTCCGGCGCTTTTTATGGCAATATCAGCCAGTATTTTTTTGGCCAGCATTTTTTTCTTATCAAGCGAGCCGTAAAGGGGAAGAACTATGCGGACATCGCAATCAAGTTTAGCCAAAGCCGGGGGCAAAGATCCAACCACGTCTGCTAACCCTCCGACTTTGGCCAAGGGCGCCATTTCCGAAGCCGCCATTAAGATTTTTAAACTATTTTTCATAATTGGTGAAAGATAATTTTCCCATTTTTTGTCATCTCGAACCGCTAGCCGGCGCTGAGAGATCTATAATACAGTGAAAACCAAATAAACAAAATGTCATTGCCGCTAACCGGCTATTACAGATTTCTCCTCTCCTGCCCCGGGCAGGATCGTCGAAATGACAAAGGACACTATTTATTTTTTCTAAACACCATCAAATTTTTTACAATCCACCAGACAACGTTTTTCTCTTTCATTTCTTTTTTTATTTTTGCCGTAAGTTTTTGGTCCAAGCCGA
>Ga0268276_1002658_pt1 | contig 14901 bp, 13 predicted proteins | sample saktaG_4_FD_190145 | JGI IMG/M metagenome (GOLD analysis project Ga0268276, IMG submission 190145) | Saline water microbial communities from Sakinaw Lake, British Columbia, Canada - sak_2010_1_5_45m | ecosystem: Environmental > Aquatic > Non-marine Saline and Alkaline > Saline ...
AGAAATACAGGAGTACCCCCAAAGAGGGAAACAATCTGGAATCTGCGGAGAAAAAACTAAAACATTTTTTAAAAAAATATTTGGGCAAAAAAGCACTTTCTATCAAAAATCTTAGAAAAAAGATAAATAGAATTACCGACCCTTTCCCTCTAATGAGGGAGTTGTCGGGAAAATTTAATTTTTCCTCTAATGAAGAATTAATAGAATTTCAACAGCTTTTTATGGATTTCTGGAATCTTTCTTCTCGGGATGAGTTTGGCGGAAAATCTCCCGAGGAAATTAATAAACAAAACATAGGCCCAAAGGAAAAAGAACTTACCCAGGATTTGATGTTCTATGTCCAGTCTGAGGTTGATCCGGGTACTTTTTCCAATCAGGATGAATTAGATAAAGCAGTTAAAGAATGCCAAGAAAGATGGCTTCACCAACCTCAGGAAGAACTCGACTACAAAACGCCCTGGGAAGCAATTTTGGAAGAAAGAAAAAGATTAGGTAATCCCAGAAAAGATTACTCTATTTCAATAACCATAACCCCAGTATCTTGTGGAATGAAGGAAGAATATATTGATTTAACCGGTTTAAGTACGAAGGATACTCCTTTAGTAAAAGATTTAGAAACTTTTGTTAATTATTTTACAAAAAATCGCGTAAAAGTTACTTTAAGGAACAGATGGATTCCTTTTAAACATCTGAAATTAATAGAGGAAAACTTTATAAATAAAGATATTTTTAATTTTTTAGGTAAAGAAGAAAAAAGAGGAGAAGAGCCTTTTAAAAGATATATTTGCTTTATAGATTCATTATCCCGAGCGGCAAAATTTATCTATATAGATAAAAAAGGCTGGATGCAGGTAAATGCCCATCATTTTAAAGAATTTAGCGAGAAATCTTATGGAGAAAAACTATTTGAATTGCTCTTTACCTGGGTAGAAAAAGTGAATTGGACAAAACTTCAGATAAGAGATTTTATAGCAACGTATGCAAAAGAATATCAAGAAATATTTATTGATATACTTTATTGTTTTCATAAATATGAAGTAAATAAAAATATTGAAACAGAAGAACTTGTAGACCAACTTTATGGCTCAACGATAGAAAATATGGAATCTCCCGAGAAAGCGGTGGGTCACTTAACTATAATAATGGAAACGGTTATATTGTCATATTTAAAATGGTTGGGAGTAATAAATACCCAAAAGGAAAAAATAATCCCGGGGATAGGAATTGGCTGGGCGAAAAAATTTCGGGTTACTCCAAAGGGTAAAAACTTAATTAATAGACTAATAGATTATTATATTAAAATAGGGAAGATAAAATAAATATAAAACAAACTTAAAAATAAATGTGTCAAGAGACAGTTTTGTGCCCTGCCTCTTGACACATTTATTATAGATTATAGAGGGTAAAATTATAAAAATTGAAAAGGTAATACGTTCAAAGAGAAAAAGCATTGCTATGTATATAAATAGTGATGCCGCGTTAATTGTAAGAGCGCCTTTTAATACCAGTGAAGAAACTATAAATAAAGTTGTTTCAAAATATAAAGATCGATTACAGAAAACGCAAAAAGAAGTACAACTAAGGAATTTAAAATTTAATAAAAAAGAATTTGTTAATGGAGAAAGATTCCTTTATCTGGGGAATTATTATAATTTAAAGTTAGTAGATAATCGAGAAATTCTACTGGATTTTAAAGACGAATTTTTATTTTCAAAGAAATATTTATCATACGCGAAGAATATTTTTATTATTTGGTATAAAAGAAGAGCATATGAAACAATATCCCAGAGGGTTAGATTATATGCGCAAAAAAGAGGATTCGAATATAATAAAATAAATATCACCAATGCGCAAAAAAGATGGGGCTCTTGCTCTCACCAGGGCAATCTAAGTTTTTCCTGGAGATTAATTATGGCTCCTTTACCTATCATAGATTCTGTTGTTGTTCACGAGCTGGTGCATCTTGAAGTGAAAAATCATTCAAAAATATTTTGGAATAAAGTGGGAAGCTTAGACCCGGAATATAAAGAACATAAAGATTGGCTAAAGAATAATGGATATTTATTGAGGTTGAGGTAAGAAGCGGATGCAAAATATAGAGGTTATAGGAATTTGATGAATGAACGAAGGAGACCGTAAATGTTTTTACCCACTACCAGAGAAGAGATGAAAAAATTATCCTGGGATAGGTTGGATGTAATTATTGTAACCGGGGATACTTATATAGACAGTCCCTATATCGGAGCAGCGGTTATAGGAAAAGTGCTTCAGGCAGAAGGATATAAGGTGGGTATTATCGCTCAGCCAGATACAGAAAGTGAGATAGATATTACCAGACTGGGAGAGCCTGCTCTCTTCTGGGGGGTTACCGGTGGGTCAGTAGATTCGATGGTGGCTAATTATACTGCTCTTAAAAAGAGAAGGAGAAAAGATGATTTTACTCCCGGCGGTAAGAATGCGAGGAGGCCTGATCGGGCGACTATCGTCTATTCTAATCTGATAAGAAAATATTTTAAAAATACCAAACCGATCGTCCTGGGAGGGATAGAAGCAAGCCTGCGCCGAATAGTCCATTACGATTATTGGGATGACAAGATAAGAAGAGCGATACTTTTTGATGCCAAGGCCGATATTTTGGTCTATGGTATGGGAGAAAAATCTGTTTTAAAGTTAGCTCACAATTTACAGACCGGCAAGGACTGGAAAGATGTAAGAGGGATATGCTACATCTCTCCTCACCCTAAAGAAGAATATATAATACTTCCTTCTTATCAGGAGGTTAAAGAAGATAAGAAAAAATTTATCTCTATGTTTCATACTTTTTATTTAAACAATGACCCTCTAACTGCCAAAGGATTATGTCAGCAACAGGATAGCAGATATTTAATTCAAAATCCGCCCAGTTATCCTCTTACCCAAAATGAATTGGATAAGGTTCATGATTTGCCCTATGAAAGAGAAGCCCACCCCTATTATAAAAAAGAAGGAGAAGTAGAAGCCCTAAAGACCATAAAATTCTCTATTACTACTCACCGCGGCTGTTATGGGGAATGTAATTTTTGTTCTATAACAGTCCATCAGGGGAAGGTTATCCAGGGAAGGAGCGAAAAGTCGATTTTAAGAGAAGCAAAATTATTGACCAAATTGGGGGATTTCAAGGGATATATTTTAGATGTGGGCGGACCTACGGCCAATATGTACGGAATAGAATGTCAGAAAAAATTAAAATCGGGAAGCTGTACTGATAATAGGTGCTTGTATCCCCAGATTTGCTCGAGTCTAAAGATAAATCATAAAAAGCAGATGGAAATTTTAAAGAAGATAAGACAGATTGAGGGGGTAAAAAAGGTTTTTGTTGCTTCGGGGATACGCTATGATATGTTATTGGGTGACCAAAAATGTGGAGAAAAGTATTTGCGCGAATTAGTTAAGTATCACATCTCAGGTCAGCTGAAAATTGCCCCTGAGCATACGGAAAATAATGTTTTAGAAAAGATGGGTAAACCTGACCAGGGATACCTAAAAAGATTTAGGGATAAATTTTTACAGATAAATAAAGAACAGAAGAAGAAACAGTTTTTAACCTATTATTTAATTGCCGCTCATCCGGGATGTAGAGAAGGAGATATGTATAGATTAAAAGAATATACTTCTAAAGAGCTAAAGCTCAACCCCGAACAAGTCCAGATATTTACCCCCACCCCTTCTACCTATTCTACTCTGATGTATTATACTGAAAGAGACCCTTTTACCGGAAAAGCAATTTATGTGGAGAAGAATTTAAAAAAGAAAGGAAGACAGAAAGGGATTATTATTAGCATTAGCAGCCATTAACTGGTTTTTTATAGCATTTTGATTTGAAAATAAAAATAACACAAAGAAGAGTAAATTTTCCGTAAGTTTACTCTTCTTTTTTATTTTATAGAACTTTTATAAAAATTTAAGAATTATTTTATTGGGAGTTAAAAAAGGCAATTTATAATGCATTTAGAGCAATATAAGGAAAATAAATAACTGAAGGAGGAAGAATGAAAAAAGAATTAGTTAAATTAATATTTTTAAGTGTAGTAATTGGATTATTGATGGTATCTTTATCTTTTGCTAATGGGGGCGGCGGTTTAGGATTTGTAAAGGAAAGACTGCTGGCTTCTCAAACAGGGGCGATGGATACGGAAAAATTAATTAATATAGAAAATTATTATCTACCTGCAATTAATAAGTATGCTCCGGAACAGTTATCAGAATGGCAGATAGTCTTTAAGGAAAGAAAGGAAATTTTATCCAGCCCGGAAGCGCAAAAACTAATTGTGCAAATTAATAAAATAAATAAGAAAACAAAAGAACTGAAAGAGAAAGCAATTTTGGGAGAAATCGAAGAGGATAAAATTATAGAGCAAGCAATGCAAATACTAAATGAGTTAGCAGATTTGGGAATTGATGTAAAGAAAGTGAGGGAATGGCAAAAGGAAATGGAAAGCTTAGATCAGCGATTATCTACCGCTTTGGAAGTAGAAAACCAGGGAGAAATTTCCAAAATTTTAAAAGGGATGTTTAAGTTAGAAGAAGAACGAAATGAGCAATTAAAGAATAATTTGTTCCAAAACAAAGTGCAATCTCAATTAATATTACAAAATCAAGACTGTACTGAATAGCGGAGATATTCATAAGATATATAAATATTTTTTTAAAAAGAGAAAAAAAGGAGGTGTTTATCTATGAAAAAAAGACTATTGATTAGTTTATTTTTATTCTTCGCAATATTTTGTATTTTCTTTAATACAGTGATGTGTGCGGAAATAAAAGAAATAAATCTATCCCAGGCAGTTAATTTAGCTTTAGAAAATAATATGGATTTGAAAATTACTAATCTGGATTTAGAAAATGCTCAAATAAATTATGAAAAAAACAAGGCTGCTAATCTCTTTACTAATTCGAACTATCTGGAGCTGCAAATAGATTTAGTTCTGGTTCAGGCAGAGGATAACTGCAGCCAAACAAGGAACCAGATTATCATTAATGTTGTTCGACATTATCTTCAGTTAAACCAGGTTAAAAGGGATATATTAATTAAAGAGAAACAGGTGAAGCTGGAGAAGAAATATTTAGAAGAAATTAAGGATCAGGTGAAAACTGGGAATAAAGGGAGTTTAGATTTACTAAAACAAGAGAATCGATATAATAATGCTGTTTTTAATTTGGAAAGGGTTAATGATGATTATAGGCAGTGTCTCAGAGAGTTTCAAATAGAGTTAGGATTGAATCAAGGCGAAGAGTATAATTTTTTGGAGATAGAATACCCCAGTGTTTGGCAAATAAAAGAAGAAGAAGTATTGAGAGAAACTTTGAAGAAAAGTTTTTCTCTAAAAGCAAGGAAACGACAAATAGAACTGGTAGAAGTTGATTTGGAGCGGGCTCAAGTGGCAGGAGTTCCAGAATTAGATTTAAAAAAGATTAAAAACGATAAAGAATTAGCCAATTTAAATTATGAAAAAATTGAGGAAGAATTAAATAGTTTAGCAATAAAACAATATTATTTTTTTAGGCAAGCTATAAAAAGTTTAGATTTATACCAGCAAAATCTGGTCCAGGCTCAGGAAAATAATGATATCATGGTTGAACAGGTAAAGGCTGATCTTGGAACCGAGACCGAGCTTTTGTCTGCTGAAATAAATTTGTTACAAGCAGAATATAGTTACTATTCTGCTATAACTAATTACTATTTAAATAAATTAGCTCTTCAGAAATTAATGGGAGAGAAAATCGAGGAGGTGATATTAAATGAGCAAATTTAGAAAAAATAGTTCATTGCTTATTTTAATCTCAATAATATTATTGTTGATTGTTTTTAAAAATATAAGTGTTGCAGGTAAGGAAATTTCTCTTCGGGAGGCAATTGTTTGGGGGATAGAATATAATCTGTCTCTTAGAGAGATTAAAGATAATGTTGAGACATTGGAGAGGAAGATGGGCATAATTGAAGCCGGAAAAGCCTGGAAAGTGGATATCATTTCTGAAAATCAGAGGACAATGCAAGAAGATGATACGAGTATTGATGGGGGTAAGATTAGCCTGGAAGTTAAAAAATCTTTTTCCGGAGGTTTGATTATTGGATCAGAACTATACTTAGAGGAGCAAGACTGGTCTACCTTTGGAGATATTGAAGATGAAATGAATTTTACTTTCACTGCTATTCAAAATATTTATCCTCATACCGTTATCGAAATAGAACAAGAAGCCTACCTGGCTTCCAATGATTTGCTCAAAGCTAAAGAAAATTTAACCTGGCAACGGAACAGTAAAGAAATAGATTTTTTAGAATCATATCTTAATATTTTACGTTTGAAAGAAAAATTATCTTTAGCTGAAACTAATTATCAATATGTTCGGAGTGATCTGGATAGAGTTTTAAGGCAGATTGAAATTGGTGAAGCTGATCTTCAACAAGAGTTAGAAGCCAGAATAGCTTTAGAAAAAGCAGAGATAAGTCTTCAGCAAGCCAAAAATAATTTTCAGCAACAAAAACAGAGCTGGTACTTAGATTTAAATTTACCGAAAGAGGTTGAGATTCCTATAAAAGAGGAGCAAATCTTTTTTGAAGGGATTGAGAGTTGGTTTTCATCTTTAAAGATTGATTTAAGCAATAAGGATAAATTAATGGATTCGGTAATAGCAAGTCACTTTCAAATCAAAAACAATCTCTTAGGTCAGGATAGTGCTCATAAAGAAGCAGAGTGGAACCTGGCTGAAGATAAACCTCAAATTAATATAAGCGGTGGTTATGATTATCAGAGTTCGGTCTGGTATGCAGGTATAGAATTAACTTACAATCTCCTTGATGGAGGAGAGCAAAAACTAAAAAGCCAAGAATATGAAGCTAAATTAAATACTTTGGAGAATAATTATCTTCACTTAGTTAATGAATTAGAGTTTCAATTAGATAATTTAATTAAACAGCTTGAAATAAATAATATGAATTTAATGGGGAAAATATTCTCTTACCAAAAAGCTAAATTGGAAGAAAAATTATGGCAAGAACAATTTGAACAGGGTTTAGTCAGTAAACGATCTTTTCAGGAGAAACTAATTAGCTGGGGAGAGACTGAAATAGAGCTAAAATCAGCTGAAGATGCAATTCTAATCAGTAAACTGAGCTTAGCCCATTTTTTAGGATTGGAAAGATAATTTTTAAGGGGTAAAAAAAATGAAAAAAAATAAATGGGTATTATACGGGATAATAATTTTATCGATTGCCGCTTTTTTGGTCTGGAATAACTTTTTAAAGAAGAGTGATGCAGAGTTAGTCAGTCAAATTGTGAATATCAAGGTTGAACCCCATATGGCAATGGCTGTAAAAAAAGGGGATATAAGAAAGATAGTATCTACCAGCGGATATCTTGAGCCCGAAGAAGAAATGAATCTTAGTTTTAAAGTAAACGGTGAAGTGATGGAGATTTTAGTAATTGAAGGAGATAGGGTTTCTGAGGGGGAAGAATTGATGCGACTGGATAAGGAGCAACAGCAACTGAATTATTTAAAAGCGAAAAATAATTATAATTTAATTAAAATTAATGGTTCAGGCGGTGAGGTGGAAGAAGCAGAATTAAATTTTGAGATTGCAAAGGATAATCTGGAAGCAACTACTCTTAAGGCGCCCTTTTCCGGGTTGATTGCCGAGATTATGGTCAAGAAAAGCAACTATATTACTACCGGGACAAAAGTGATTTATATTATTGACGACAGCAATTATAAAATTAAGGCTAATGTCGATGAAAGCGATAGTTTTGAAGTAAAGGTTGACCAGGAAGTAATTGTTTTTATGGATGCTTTACCAGAGCAGGAATTCAAAGGGAAGGTAGATAAAATTGCTCATTATACTAAAAACACTAACGGAGTAGTTACTCTTCCGATTACGGTACAACTTGATCAAGTTTTTAGAGGATTTAAACCTGGTTTTTCAACTTTACTGGATATTGTTGTGGATAAGGCAGAGAATAAGCTAATTGTTCCGATTACTGCCGTGTTGAATAAACAAGGGCAAATGGTAGTGGTTAGAGTAGTTAATGATAAACCTCAATTAGCTGTTGTAAAAACCGGGATAAGCGATGGTGTTTATATGGCTATAGAAGAGGGATTGGCTGAAGGAGAGAATATAATAATTAATGCTTATAAGTTCGCTGGTATAGAAACCGGGAGTAATGTTGGTACCAACAGCAGTGATGAGGGAATGCCTACCAACAGGCCTTCTTATAAAATGCTTACCCCTGAAGGGTAAAATAGAAGACAGAAGCGGGAGATATATGTTAGTAATACAAAATTTAAAGAAGATATATAAAATGGGGGAAAATGTAGTAGTTGAGGCTTTGAGAGGAGTTTCTTTTCAGATCAAAAAAGGAGAGTTTATAGCTATTATGGGCCCATCCGGTTCAGGAAAATCTACCTTGATGCATATTATCGGTTGTTTAGATCATATAAGTGAAGGAAGTTATTCTATTGAAGGAGAAAATATTAGCAAAGTAGATGATGATAAGTTAGCTGAAATTCGTAACAAAAAGATTGGTTTCGTTTTTCAACAATTTAATCTTCTATCTAGATCTGATCTTTTTCATAATGTAGAAGTTCCCTTAATTTATAGAGGAATAAAATCAAAAAAAAGAAAAGAGTTAGTAGTGCGGGTGTTGGAAAGCGTAGGTTTAGGTAAAAGATTAAACCATAAACCTAATGAAATATCCGGTGGAGAAAAGCAAAGAACAGCTATTGCCCGGGCTTTAATCAATAACCCTTCCCTAATTTTAGCTGATGAACCAACCGGTAATCTTGATACCAGGACGGGGGAAGAAATTATGAAAATTTTTAACAAACTGCATGAACAGGGACATACTATTATTCTGGTTACCCATGAACCAAATATTGCCCAACATGCTCAGAGGATTATCCATTTTCGTGATGGATTAATTGAAAATAATGAGGCGGTGATAAGATGATTTGGGAGACTTTAAGAATTGCTATAGATAGTTTAATGGCTAATAAGCTGCGTACCATTCTTTCAATGTTAGGTATAATCATCGGGGTAGGTGCAGTTATTGCAGTTATTTCTATCGGTGTCGGAACGCAAAAACAGGTAACCGAAGAAATCACCAGCTTAGGTTCTGATGTAATAAATATTTTTTCAGGAATTAGCAGGGGACAGGGCGGTAAAATTAGTCTTACTTCTTCTGATGTTTTTACTCTGAAGCTTAGTGATTATATCAACGAAGTCAGCCCTTCTGTAAAGAGAGTAGTGCCGATTGCGCAGGGTTCAGGTTTGATAATTAGGGGGAATATCAACATTAAAACTACCGTAATAGGGACCAGACCAGATTATATAGAGGTAAATAACTACAATCCTGTATTAGGTCAGTTTATAACTTCTGAAGATGTAAAGGCAAATAGTAATATTATAATATTAGGTTCAAGCCTGGCCGTTGATATCTTTGGCGAGGAAAATCCTTTAGGGAAAAAAGTCAAATTTAATCATCTGAATAAGGATTATCTTTTTACCGTAATGGGGGTTATGGAAGAAAAAGGGGGAGGATTAATAGGTAATTTTGACGCCCAAGCTTATATACCCATCACTACCTATATGAAAAAAATATCAAATTCACGGTTTGTTACCTTGTATATGGCTCAGGCAAATTCATCGGAAGAAACACTGGAAGCAGTAGGAGAGATTAAATTTTTTTTAACAAAATATTTAAATGATGAGAATCAGGAAAAATTTGAATTATTTAGTCAAGATCAAATTTTAGATGTAGTTAGTAGTGTTACGGGATATTTTAGTATAATGTTAGCAGGAATTGCCGGTATCTCCCTATTAGTAGGGGGAATTGGAATTATGAATATTATGCTGGTTTCAGTTACCGAGAGAACCAAGGAAATAGGTATTCGTAAAGCTCTGGGAGCAAAAAGTAAAAATATTATGAGTCAGTTTCTTATTGAAGCTTTAAGTTTAAGTGGATTGGGCGGAGTACTTGGAATCATTTTTGGCTGGATGAGCGGTTCAATTGCAGCAAAGTTAGGAGGATGGTCAATGATGATGACTTATCCAATAATTTTAATAGCCTTTTGTTTTGCAGTTATAGTAGGACTCTTCTTCGGTGTTTATCCGGCTATGAAAGCCGCAAAAATGGACCCAGTCGAAGCTTTAAGATACGAATAAAACATCTCCTGGTGCGTTATTTATTAAAACGATACCCTGCTCCCCAGATAGTTTCGATATAATCTGGATTTGCGGGGTCTTTTTCAATTTTATTGCGGATTTTTTTAATATGAACTGCTATAGTAGCAATATCACCATAAGTATCTTCACCCCATATGCGGTCAAAAAGTGTTTCTTTACTGAATACAATATTGGGATTAGAGGCTAAAAAAAATAGCATATCGAATTCTTTAGTGGTAAATATTACTTCTTTTCCATCAAGGTAAACTCTTCGGGATGCTTTATTGATACAGATTCCTTTTATATGAACCTCTTCTTTATTTTCTCCGGTATTATTTTTCAATCTTTCATATCTGCAAAGATGTGCTTTTACTCTTGCCACTAATTCTCCCGGACTAAATGGTTTACTTACATAATCATCGGCTCCCAGACCTAAACCTCTAATCTTATCGATATCTTCTTTTTTAGCAGATACCATAATAATAGGAATATCTTTTTTCTTACGAATTGATTTGCATATTTCAAAACCATTTATTTTAGGCAACATTAAATCCAGAATAATTAAATCGTAATTTTCATTTAAAGCTTTAAGAAGTCCTTTTTCTCCATCTGATTCTATATCTACAGAAAAGCTGTTTATTTCTAAATAGTCCCTTTCTAATTCTGCAATACTTTTTTGGTCTTCAAGGATTAATATTTTTTTCATTATTTTTGCTCCTCGTTTCCGAAATTATCTTGTTACTTATTATATTCAGGGTAAAAAAGATACTTGTACCTCTTCCTTTTTTGCTTTCTGCCCAGATTCTCCCACTATGTTCTAAAATAATGTACTTAGCAATGGAAAGCCCTAAACCGCTTCCCCCTTTAGAAACAGTACGAGCAGAGTCTACTCGATAAAACCTATCAAAAATATAAGGTAAGGATTTTGAAGAGATACCACACCCATTGTCATGGATTTCTATAACTGCTTCTTTTTTATTTTCTGATAATATTATATTTATAGTAGGATTTTTCTTGTCCGTGCAGTTAACCGAATTTCTTATAATATTAAGTATTACTCTTTTTAATCTTTCTCTATCCGCATGGACCAGATGTTTTTCATTATAATCTGAGGAGTAAGTGAGGGCAATACCTTTCTTTTCCAAATCAAATTGCAATTCTTCAAAACTATCTTCCAAATAATCGCTTATATTGATTGCTTCAAAATTAAAAGGTAATTTTTTTAAATCTAATTTTGAAAATAAAAATAAATCGTCAATTAATCCATCTAATTCCACAGCATTGTTATAGATAATCTGGAGATACTTATCCATTTTTTCAGGTGAATTGGGAATACCGTCCCGAATGCCTTCTACATATCCTTTTATAGTGGTAATTGGTGTTTTTAAATCATGCGAAATATTTGCTATTAATTCTTTTCTATTATTTTCATATAGCAATTTAAGTTGTTCAGAAGATTTCAATTTAATTCGCATTTCTTCAAAGGATTTGGCTAAATCTCCAATTTCATTAGGGGAATTGCAGAATACCTGAAAATCTAAATCTCCATTTTTTATTTGATTAGCCGCATTTTTTAGAGAGTTTAAAGGGACTACTACTTTTTTAGACATTAAATAGGTAAATATAGTATTAACAACAATCAAAATAATTAAAAAGATAGTAATTGAAAGGAAAATGAAATTTGTAAAACTTTTTTCTACCTGTTCAAAATAAGTTAAATCGATTACAAAGAAAATGCTTCCTTCTGTTTTATCATCGAAATAAAAGTCTTTTTGTTTTACCAATAAATGACTTCCAATTTGAATAGTTTTATGTTCTTCTTGCGGAGATTCTTCAAATTCAGGCAGCATTGAAATAGTTTCTATATTATTGAGGAGTTCAGAAGCATAAATAATATTATTATCTTTTCTAATAATTATTCCAGTGTTCATAGCATCAAGGATATTGTCTAATTGTATTAGATAATCACTATCTTTTAAACTTTCCAAATTATCTAAAGTTAAACTTCTAATAATTTTTGAATTTCTATCTATTATTTGTTCTATAGACCTTTCTCTAAGACGAATATCGGAAAAATTGGTATAATTCATTACTATAAATCGGGCAGTAATTATAGATAAGACAATAGTAATAGCAATCATGGTGAGATGAGATGTCCAGAAACGATTTTTTAAAGACATATAATTAACTCCTGATAAGTTATTTGATTGCCTTTATCAATAGTATAGAACTCTTCTATTTTTATAAGATTTAAAAGATAAAGTTCTGTATATTTTGTATTTATCAAACCTGCAATTTTAATTTATTCGCGTTGATATAGGAAGCGGGCAAAATATATATTTATTATAACACATGTTTTTGAAGATATTTTTCTTTGTTTTCTCCCACCTTAATTTTATCTTTTAAAATTAAACTGTACATTAAAACTTTATAAAATTTTTATAAAATGAATCTTTACTCATCAAATTCCACCATAATGATGGTTGTGGTTTTTTTATTATTTTTTTGTAAAAAAGAGGATTTTTCAATATTTTATCGTAAGTAATGATAGACGAACTTTTGATTCATGCTTGATAAGCTTGATAAAAATATTTAAGGAGGATTTAAAATGAATTTTGCGATAATTTACACCATTATTATATTATTGCTGTCTATACCCTTTTTTATTACAAATTTTGCCAGGATAATTCCTATAGGAGTTAGAATTTTTCCTTTTGTGGCGGCCATTTCTTTGCTTTGGCTGTACACTATTTTTTTCAGACTAAAAGGCAGAACGGGTGTAATGGCGATTATTTTACTGATTACATTTTACTTTTTAACTTATATTATAATCCTGCCTGCAGGTGCAGGTTCTATGGTGTTTTCCATTTTGGATAGAGAGAAGAATATACCTGCGGAAACAATTGGAAGTGATGATTCCACCGAACAAATATATATTGTATATCATCCCGGAATGTCTGAATTTACTACCAAAGCGCTAAGGGCTTTAGCCGAAAATATTGCCGGTAACAATTACAAAGTAACCTTGTATTGTGCAGGAAAAGACTTACAAATTAATTTACAAGATGCAAAGGCAATTGGGTTTGCATCACCGATCTACGCTGGATTCATTAGGCCGCCACTTGAGAACTTTATTCAGCGGAACGAATTTTCAGGTATAGAATGCTTTGTGGTGCTTACCGGTTCAAATAAAGAAGGTATTGAAGCGGATACTGCCAAAGCTGCTAAGTTAATTGAGGAAAAAGGTGGGAAAATAATTGGGAGAGAAAAGTTTATTACTTCTGACAAAGAGGATGAACTGCAAGAAAAAATTAAATTATTTAGTAAAGAATTGATAGAAAATTATAATATCTCAGGGCAGGATAAAAAATAATTTTTAATCAATCAATAATTTTTTAGGGTAATGAGGATAACAAAGTAATAAAAAATATAAATAAAGGATTCTTAGCTAATTTAATAACTTTTTCCAGGATTGCTTTTATCCCCTTTTTAATTATGGGCGAGCTGCAGGAAAAATATGTCCAGTCTCTGATAATAATATTGTTAATCAGCATGTCGGATATAATTGACGGTATGATAGCCAAACAAGCGGAGAGTAACTGCAAAGGAGGGGATATTTTTGATATTGTAGCTGATTTTATGGTAGTCTTGTCAATATTTGTGCTTTGGTATTTAAAACAAATGGTATCTGCATATATTATATTTTTAATTTTAATTTCTTTTATTACCTTTGCTTATATTTCTTTCTTGAAAAAGAAAATAGTTAAAAATAAGATAGGAAAGTACGTAGGCGCTGTTTGTTTTTTGGGAATTACAGTTATTATCTTTACCAGATTATATTTTAAAGAAATGTATATTGGATTGCAAAATCTGGTGGTAATAATTATTTCTATTTATCTAATAATGTCTATTATTGAAAATATAAGGAGTATTATAAAGGAAGTAAGATATGAACAAAAAAGATAGTAGACAGGAAAAGATATCTATCGATTTTCTCATTATAATGGCAATAATCACAACTTTAATTTTTTGGGCCTCTGCCTTTGCAGGTATAAGGGTGGGATTAAAAGCATACAGTCCTGAAAATTTAGTGCTTTTTCGTTTTTTAACAGCTTCATTAGTTTATGCAATAATTACCCGCATGCCTTTACCTGAAAGAAAAGACCTACCCGCAATATTTTTTCTTGGCTTTATCGGGATAACCATTTATCATCTTGCCCTCACCTTTGGAGAATTAAAAGTAACTGCTGGTTCTGCAAGTCTATTAATTGCCTGGATATGGTTAGGGGAAATGCCTTTCTTTTTATCATTAGCAGGAGGGGTTCTTGCTTTGGCTGGAGTAATAGTTGTGAATGTTTGGGGAAGATGAGGGCTTTATTAGCGTAAAAAACATCTTCTAATTTTTAATTGAAAAAAGAAGGAAGATAGGAAGAGATTGTGGTAAAATATATAAATAAGAGTTTGTAAACTTTAAATTAATTTTAGTGAAGTGAAATTATAAAAAAGAAATATAAATTATTTTTAAAAGAAAGAATTATAGATATACTGAGAAAAAATTGCACAGCATTTTGAGATAAAAGTGGGTAGAAGCAGCACAATTAACAGAAAATAGATTAGAAAAATCATATAAAAATGATTATAACCCAAAAAGTAAACAAAAAAAATGTAGGGGCACGATGCATCGTGCCCACAGGAGAAATCAGGTA
>Ga0268276_1002664_pt1 | contig 14864 bp, 9 predicted proteins | sample saktaG_4_FD_190145 | JGI IMG/M metagenome (GOLD analysis project Ga0268276, IMG submission 190145) | Saline water microbial communities from Sakinaw Lake, British Columbia, Canada - sak_2010_1_5_45m | ecosystem: Environmental > Aquatic > Non-marine Saline and Alkaline > Saline ...
GGTAACCAGCGCCATGCGCGTGATCTTGACCTTGTAGAGAATTTTCATCACCTGGATCACCTTGCCGTACTCCAGACGCTCATCGCCGCGCACCAACACTGAAACATCCGGTTCCTCGGCGGCCATGACCCCCAAGGTGCGCTCTAGATCCTCCAGCCCAATCTCACGGTTGTTCAGATAAACCTTGCCCCCGGCATCGACTGTCACGACATTAGCCTTCTTGGGCAAGACATCGGTCTTGCCTTGCGGCAGGCGGATCGATATCCCCTGCTCCATTGCCGGCATGGTAATGATGAAGGTTATCAGCAGCAGAAAGGTCAGGTCGATCAACGGCATCATATTGATCTCGTTGATCACCTTGGAACTCTTCTTGCGACTGCGCCGACGCAGAACCATCAGCCGTCCCTCCCCTGAAACTCGCACGCTATGCGACCCAGCAACTCATCCGCGAAACCGTCCATGTCAGTTGTCAGATGCCGCACCTTAGTGGCAAGGTTGTTGTAACTTATCGCACAGGGTATGGCCACCATCAGGCCTACCACCGTAGTCACTAAAGCCGCAGAGATGGCCGGCGCGATTTCGGAAAGCAGTACAGTCCCCTTGTCTCCCATCACGGCAAACGCGTCCAGCACGCCCCACACCGTGCCCAGAAGTCCCAGCATGGGCGAGGCCGTCACGATCGTGGCCAGCACAGCCATGCCTTGCTCGATACGGATCTCTTCCTCCTGCACTGTGTTCTCGCACATTCCGCGCACCAGCTCGATCTCGCGCGGGGAAAGCGCCGCGTTCTCCGCGCCGCTCTGCCGCCCTATCACCGAGCGGCGCATGTCAGGGTCCAGCAACTTGACCATGCGCTCGCAGGTCCGCGCATAAATCCGTTCGAGCGAATTCTGCGACCCTTGTTTATTGCGCAGAAGATAATAATCCAGAACATCGTGCCCTTTCAGAAACTCCCTGAGGAATATCCTGCTTTTGCGGGCCATGCTGTTAAGCTCTCTGCTCTTGCCTATAACGATCGCGGCGGCTACGACGGAACTGGCCAACTGTATGCATACAATCGCCTTTCCTGTTAAATTCGACGCCATAAACCCGCCGAACAAAGAAGCCACCGGCAGACTAAACACTAACAAACCAGATACCGACATCACGCCGCCTCCGCTCTATGATATGAAAACAGTTTGTTAGGATGCGCCACACACGCCGGGATGTCAATCACTTGTTGTCCAAAAAGAACAGCTTGCCAATAACGCTCGCCAAAAATAAACTATGGCTCCGACTTAAAGTGAAGGAGAGAAACATGGCGGAAACCCAACGCGTGATTGTGCCCTACCGAGTGCCGTATGCCGACACCGATCAGATGCAGGTGGTGTATTATGCCAACTATCTGACTTTTTTTGAGCGTGGCCGCAATGAGCTGCTGCGCTCATGCGGCTATACATACCGTGAACTGGAAGCTGCCGGATCGGCACTGCCGGTATTAGAGGCGCACGTAAACTACATCGCGCCGGCACATTATGACGACCTTCTGGATATAGTGGTCTGGTTTGGCGGCTTCAGCGGCGTGCGTCTGAAGATCTGTTGTGAGATCCGCCGCGACGGCAAGCTGCTGGCCGAAGGCTACACCGTACACGCCCATGTTGATATCCGCACCATGCGCCCGACGCGTCCGGCCGCTGAACTGCTGGCCGCGACCGGCAGCCTAACCACAAAAATTGCGGGGCAGGCGTGAAGTCAGCCTGCTCGCGCATCATGGCCGTGACTGATCCCGCGGTGCCTTTGCCGCTTGACGCGCTTTTGGCGGACGGGCGGCCGCTGGAGATCGAGATCGGCTGCGGCAACGGCCGGTTTCTTGTGTCGCGCGCCCAAAAACAGCCGGGCACACTGTTTCTCGGCATCGAACGCATGCTGTCACGCGTCCGCAAACTCGACAAAAAGGCGTGCCGTCTGAGCCTTGACAATATCCGAGTATTGAGACTGGAGGCCTTTTACACCTTTTACTACCTGCTGCCGACCCACCGCGCGCGGGCCGTATACGTATTTTTCCCCGACCCCTGGCCTAAACGCCACCATCACAACCGGCGGCTTTTCTCTCCGCTTTTTCTTGACGCGCTCTGGAGTCGTCTGGAGACCGGCGGCACCATCCAGATCGCTACAGATCATCAGGAGTATTTCTTTGACATCAGGAATAGCTTTGCTTGCGACCCGCGCTTTCAAGAAACACCGGCCATGGAGCGCAACGAAAGCGAACAGACGGATTTCGAGATGCTTTTCCGCAGACAAGCACTGCCCATAGGACAATGCGCGTACCAGACGCTGCCTCACGCGGAAAAACCGCTTTCGCCGTTGCAGATCGACGAAAGCGACGAACCGCGTGAGCGCGCCTAACGGTTGGGTGACGAGGTTTCGGTGATGAGCTTTGCAAGTTCGCCCTGATCAAAACGTGACAGCTCGTTCTGACGGTTACGCACCTTACGCACAATCATGCGCGATTCCTCCACAGCACCCTTTTTCAAAAGAATCCGCCCTAGCGTTATCTGCGACCGCAGGTCATCTTCGTAAATTTCGATGGACTTGCGAACCGCCTTTTCAGCCTCGATCAAGTTGCCGTCTGACTCAACCAGAACTGACGCCAGCGTCTCCCAGGCCACATAGAGGTCCGCGTTTTTAGCGATCGCGGCCCGCGCCTGCTTCTCCGCCTCTTCAAAACGGCGGATGCGCCGCAAAACCTCAGCCAGATCGTTCAGCGCTGCCGCGCTGGGCGAAGTCGCCACGCTGCGCCGCAAAAAATCCTCAGCTTCGCCGTACGAACCCTCCTGCAACCGCAACGAGCCCATTACGTAATTCGCCAGCGCGTGCTTACGGTTTGCCCGCAGAACCTGCCGCGCGTGCAACTCCGCCGCCTTTTGGTCGTTCATGGCAATGTCAAGCTGCAGGATCATGTCCTTGACTCCCGGAATGTCAGGGCGCAACACAGAGGCTCGTATGAAAGCCTCGCGCGCCGGACGCTGAAAATTCTTGCCCTTGCGCATGTTAACCTGAGCACGGGTGATCTGAATGAAATAATTGTCGACAGTCCCGGCGATGGTTTCCATTTTAGGCAATAGCACCTTCTCAATATCCTCCAACTCTTCCTGCTGAAGCTGCACCATGGCCAGCAGCGCCCAGGCCTGCAGATTCTTGGGTTGCAGGTCGGTAATCTCCTGCAACGCCATCCGGGCACGGGGCAGATCGTTGTTCATTAAATGTATGACCGCCCACTCAACCCCAAGCACCCCGCGCGGATCATCCACCTTTGCAGCCTTTTCGAGCCACTGCTTGGCCGTATCTACCGCGCCCTCTTGCACGGCAAGCCGCGCAAGACCCAACATGGCCGAACGGTTGTTGGGGTCGCTCTTGATAATATCCTGATAGACCGCTTCTGTCTTCATGCGATCATCCGTCAGCGCGTAAATGGCAGCCATCGCCTGCATCGCCCCCATCTGCTGGTCAGACGGCAAGAGGTTGATGGCACGGGTTATACCGGCCAGCGCCGCACCGGTCTGCCCGGAGAGTGCCCACCCCCAGCCGAGACGCGCGAACATCTCGGGCGAACGTACATAACCGTAATATCTGGACAGTGACCAGAGCGGATACTTGTGCTTCAGGTTACTGATGAAATCTTTAAGTTCGCGTTCGATCGCCTCTTTGCTGGAACTCGCCGCCGCGACACCGCGTCGTGCCATCTCAAAGCGGTTGAACAAAGCGGAAATGTTATCGGGATCAATCACATTGCGGATATAAGTGTAAACATTGTACGCTTCTTCGTCTTTACCGATATCCTCCAGCAACACACCCAGATTGTTGGCCACAAACCCCATGTGGCGACGCATATGCGCTTTGTGCCGCAAAGTCGGATCATCGCTATGCCGCTTGTTGGCCGCCAACACACTGTCCATCTGCTTCCAGAACTCCATGTAGTTCTCGAACATGGGTTTTTCTTTGTATTCTTCAATATTGCGGCTGCCCGAGAAGAACAGATACTCGGGAACAGGCGTGATGCCTGCCGTGTACCAGAAGTCCGGAACCCCGAAAACCGCCGCCTTCTTCTCGATCTCCCGGTCCATAGCGAACCAGTCCTGTATGAAAGGCAGTATGCCCAGATCAAGCGTACTCTTCATGCGCTGCATGTTCTCCGGGTCGAACAACTGCTTCTCCTCAATCAGCTTGGCGATCGATTTCAAGTAAAAGGGGCTCATGTCATGCTGCAGGCATAACAAGTTCAGCTCTTGTCCCCGCATTTTCGCCATTATCAGCAGATGCGCGTCAAGCGTTCCGTCTGTCACGAACCAAGTGCGCTCACCCATGCGATCTAGTATCTCCTCAGCGCACCTGTCCGCGAAAGAGCCGCGACCGCTGCGGCACTCGAAAGCATTGATGATGGCAGCCAACACTACTATAATCGCCAGCGGATAGGTCAGGACCAGTCCGAGCCAGTCGCCGGCCTGCTTGGTCAAAACAGCCAACTCATGGCCGCGCCGGGGCCGCTTGACCTTTAACAGAAGATACCAGTAAGCGAAAAGATAACCCGCGGTCATCGCCAGCATCGCGTAAGAACAAACCGGCAATCGTCCGAAAGGCCGCATGATCCCCCACGGCGAGACCGCCACGTTCGTGAGACCCAACACCACAAGCAGGCTCAGCGTGAAGTGCAGGATATACTGGCTCCACGAACGCTCGTTGTTAAGGGCGCGGAACGATGCGAACCCGCCGGCCACCCACGGCACCACGCTCATCAGCAGCAGTATCAGCCAGTTGACCTGCGGTAGCCCGGATCGCAACTGCATCAGTTGGCTTTTCCCGACCGTCGTCAAAATGTCCGAAACGCTTTTGAAGCCCATCGCATCGACATCATGCGTGGCCATGAACCATTTGGCGCTGTAGTAATACACACACACCATTACGGCGGCAGCAAGCGCACCCATCCAGGCTATGCGCGTTAAACTCAAAACGCCACGTTTCCACAGCACATAAACCAGAAAAGTCAGAAATACCGGCGCCAGCGGAATGAAGATCACCGATTCGACCACGCCGACACCATAAAGGACGGCAAACAACACCAAAAAAATCGTCCAGTTTCGTCTGGCGTATGCGGTCAGCAAAGAAGCTGCAACGAAAACCAGCATCAGGTCAAAACTTTGATACTGTAAACGCGTCGCGGCCTGCCACACCGGAACCGCGAATATAAAGGCTACGGACGCTACCGCACCCGACAGCACCGCCACACGCGACGCGTACTCCACCGAATACTCCTCGTAAATGCAGTCGTTAATCAGAAAACTCACCAGCCGGTAAAGCAGAACCGCCGACACCACCGTGCAAACCGCGCTGAAAAGATTTAGACGCAACGTCAATGACAAGAAGTCCAGTTTGCCGAGAGCTGAGACTATCGTGCCCCAAAAAGGCCGCAGCGGCAGTTCAAGCGGCACTATGCCGCTGTATGCCGTCATCAGACGGGCGGACTCGCCCGGGAAGACCCCTCGGGATATAGTCAGCCCATAAGTCACGGCAGCCAAAAACCCCAATCCCAAGGAAACCCAAAAATCACTCTTCCGTTTGCTTATGTCGATCTCTTTGAAGTCGTTCATAATCTTTACACCACCCAAAACTGCATGATTCATAAACCTGCAACCGTAACTATGGTCGCAAACCGAGGAAACCATATAACAATTAAAAATTGTACAGGTTTAGGCTGACACCTGCAAGACTGTTTGACGGATCGCGATCATAATCGCGTTGCGTCACAATTAATGACACCATAAGATCGCTTGTCACCGCCCGTGATTCAGCTCTATCCAACCCGAGCGGGCACCGACACCGGCGCCACCCTCAGCGCCCGCATGGTCCTGAGTTCCCCCCACTCGGCACCGCGCATCCTGCGTGCGCCGTCCCTACGGGCCGGCCCGAACAATCCCCGGTTGTCGCTGAACACCTTGTCCACAAACTCCTTGCCGCCAAAGGCCATGCCGTCCGTGAAGTACCGCACCCGGCAGCGCAGGGCCTGCTGGATCAACAGCCTGCCGCCACTTTCAAGCACCCTGTCCACCTCTGGCGTGCTTATGCCCGGCCGCACGACCTTCTCTGTATAAGCCTCGCGCCGTTCCTCGCCCGAAATGTAAAGCAGCACCCGGTAGCGCCCGCTGACATGCCGCCATGCGCCTTTCCGCTCAAGATGCCGCGACTCGTGCACCGCCGCCAGCCCCTCGCGTGCAGCCCTGCCGCCGCCGCAGGCCTCGCCGTAACCGCTCCAGCGATACTCCTTCGGGTCGGCTACCACCTTCGCCCGCACGGGATTGAGGTCGATATAGGCCGCGACCGTGGCCTTGGCCCGCTCGCTGCCCTCCACCAGCATGCTCTTAAAGCGATCCTCCCACAGCGTACCCTTGCGCTTGTGGCGCGAGTTGTACGAGATGCTGTAGCGCTGCTTCAGCGTCTTCATGAAGGCCGAGATGTCGCCCATTCGCGCGCGCAGACGCGCCTGTGCCTCTTCTGCCAGTTGCGCCTGTCCGGTCTTGCGCCACTCATCCCACTGCCAGAGCGTGTTCGTCACATGCGCCGAACCGTACAAGACCCGCATCCGGCGGATAAGCTCCACCTCCGGCACTTCCTGTTTCTCAGGAACCTCCACCAGCAGGTGGAAGTGGTTCGACATCAATGCGTAAGTCAGTATCCTGACGCCCGAAAAAGCCTCCGCCTTGCGCATCATCTTGCGGAAGATCTCCTTCTCCTCGTCCGTCAGCCGGAAATTCCGGTCCACGATCCGGCTCACCACATGATAGCACCCATTGCCTTCCAGCTTAACCCTCGCGTGCCGCATACCCCGCCTCCTTCCGATCGCATTAACCAACCCGTTCCTGACACCCCCCATCTCACCGCCACCATAACACACCCCCGCCCCCTCCGCAACAGCATTTCACTTCTAATTACCTGTCCCTTAGTAATTGAGTAATTGTAGTCGAGTGCGTTGCGGCACAGGCGCGCGCCATCCGACCGGGTGTCCGGATTTCCGACTTCTAATTACCTGTCCCTTCGACTTCTAATTACCTGTCCCTTAGTAATTGTCCCTTCGACTTCTAATTACCTGTCCCTTAGTAATTGTCCCTTAGTAATTACTTTTGAATTCCGCCCAAAAACGTTGGAAAAAGTTATTGTAATTTTTTACTAATAAGCGTATCATAAGTTTTTTGCAATTGCTGAACTTGTATAAAAATCAATGTGGTGATCAAGAAAACACTCGGAGTTAAAGCAATGAAGTTAAAGGCATTGGCGGCGGTAATGGCTGCCGCTCTGGTTTTGCGCGGGAGCGCGTCGGCGGCATCTTCACCGCCGATCATGCTGAACGTGTCGCCAAGTCATAATATGCAGTGGTCAACCGTATTCACCAACGAGGTGCCGCTGCGCTGGGATTGGCATGACGATGCAGTTCAGGCGGAGTTAAGTGTCACGGGCATGAAAAGCGCTTTTATGACCAATTTTACACGAAGCGTCTCGAATTATTTGTGGCGCGTGTGCGCGGCAGGAATCCTGCCGGAAGAGGACGTTTATAATGTCACGCTGACTTTTAGCGATGCCTCGGAGGAGGTTGTGGAGACGCTGGCCGCGGATCTGGTCGTAATCCACGCTGCCTTCGGCGAGACCAGCGTGGATCCCGGCCCGTCTGACCGGAAATGGACACGGGTTAATGGAAGCTGTGTGGTTCCTTATAACGCCGCTTGGCTTCCTGAAACCATCGCTGCCTCGGAAAGCGAGCTGGTGATCGCCAAGCAGGGCGGGGCGGTTCAGACCAACAACCTGTCGTATGCGTCGGGATATTTCGGCTGGCTGTTCTACCAGAATAACTGGGGGTACGGGGAGTTCGACCTGACGCTCAATTTTTACGATTCGGCAGAAGCGTGGACGGTCACGCTGAAGCGCTTGCCCGGAGGCACGTTGCTCTTTTACCAGTAAACAAGCTTAACCTGATAAAAACGAGGGAAAATGATGAACATGTCAAAACTCATGCAATTGTCAATAGGATGCGTGGCTGTCTTCTTTTGTTGCGAAAGTATTGCAAACGATATGACTGTCAGCAACGTGGTGGCGCGTCAGCGCTGGCCTTGGAGCCGCTTGGTAGATATCGATTTTGTGCTGGATTGTGATCCCGGCGTGACGGCGGACATCCAGGTGAACGCGAAAAACGGCACGGAGGATCTAGTGATCCCGCCCGAGGCATTGTCAGGCGACCTGAACGGCGTGAAACCCGGGGCGTGCCGCATTGTGCTGGATCCGACGAAGACGGTCTACGCCGACAGCGGACTCCTCACCCGATTTTCAGTGACGCTGACCCCGCAGCCTGTGCCGCTGTTCATGGTTGTCGATATCACCAAGAGTGCCGGCAGTGCGGGACAGGTCGAGTATGTCTATGCCGATGATGAACGCCTGGCCGAAGACGGCATCTGGTATGACCTGACGAACAGTGTCGCGCATATGACCACTAATATGGTCTTCCGACGCATCTCAGCCGACACTTTTATGATGGGGTCAACAAGTAGTGAACTCGGTTACAGCAGTGATGAGACACAACATCAAGTGACCCTGACAAAAGATTTTTATCTATCCGTATTCGAGGTGACGCAGTGGCAGTATGCCCTGATTAACGGATACAACCCCAGTTCTTACACCAACCGCACTTACTACGCCACCCGGCCGGCAGAAACCTTGAACTATGGTGATCTGCGGGGCTCTGACCTGGGGGTGCAGTGGCCGACCAATACCCTAGTGGACTCAACATCGTTCTTCGGTAAATTCCAGTCCCGCACCGGACTGAATTTAGATTTGGCAACCGAGGCGCAGTGGGAGTATGCCTGCCGTGCCGGGACAACCGGTGCCCTGAATGACGGCACTGTCAATCTCGCGGACACATTGTCTGACGCAACACTGGATACGCTCGGAAGGTACGCCTGGAACGGCGGGCGAATCGACGGTATAACCGATCCTGAAAAATACTGCACCACGGCCAACGGTTCGGCCAAAGTGGGTTCTTATCGGCCCAACGCCTGGGGTCTCTATGACATGCACGGCAATGTCGCCGAATGGGTACTGGACTGGTATACCAGCTCTGTATCCTCTGACCCGGTTGTTGATCCCGTCGGTCCATTGGCCTATATAAATTCTCAAGAACGCGTAATAAAGGGCGGTCGCTGGAGAAACGACGCAAAAGACTGCCGTTCTTCCGAACGCCTGCAGGCCAGCCGGTGGGACCGCAACCCTGGCAGTTGGGGCATTCGTGTAGCATTGACCCTACCGTGAAACAACGGCGCATTAAAGAGATTTCGATGTCACTCGCGAAATTCGGCTGCTGGGCTCTATTTTGCGGCGTGTTGTCAGTCGGCGCTGTGGCCGGAGGTCTGCCGCAGCCGCCGGAAAACGGACGAATACCATTTCCCGGATGGCAGGCCTTAGCAGAAACGGGTGCGGTTTCACGACTGATCAAGCCGATGAGCGGAGCGCTCCGGCCGAAGTGGCAGAGTGACGGCTATTTACTTTTGCCGATCAACTTTGCCTCCACCCCGAACGCCCGTGTCGGCTGGGACATCACTCTGTCGGCGGACTTGCGGCAGGCGAAAGGTGTCGAGTTTGACTTCTTCTGCCGTGACCCGAAATATTTGACCGGCATCAGCATTTATTTCCACAGCGGAGATGGCTGGTACACCTCCTCATTCCCGCTCCAAAAACAAGCTGGCTGGCAACGGGTCACTGTTACCAAGGCAGACAGCCGGATTGAGGGCCGCGTGGCTGGATGGGGAACCATCGAAACCGTCAGGATCGCTGGTTGGCGCTGCCGCGACCTAGACACAGAGTGCGCGATCGCCAATTTCGGGCCGCTCGCGATTAAGCCAAAAGCGGTCGTGTTGCGTGCGGAGACGCACACTTTGAAAAAAGGGGGCAACTCCGACTCTATCACAAAATTCGCCGCTAACGTCTGCGAAACATTGGATGATATCGGGTTGGACACTGTCATGCAGTCGGATATAGACCTGAAAGCGGAGAACCTTGCCGGAGTGCCACTCGTTTTTCTGCCATATAATCCGACCTTGCCAGAAAAGTGCCTGCAGATACTGGAACAGTATGTCGCCGTGGGTGGCAAGATCATTGGTTTCTATTCTATCCCTGAAGAAGTCAAGGCTTTGCTGGGCCTGCGTAATATCACATGGATATCAGACAGCGACAGCATGTTTTCCGGTTTATCCAAAACCGAACAGGGGCTGGCAGCGCAACCGGAATTTGTGCCGGAGGCATCCGGACATGCGGCGCTGGTTGACACAACGGGAACCCATGACCTTAGGATAGCGGCGGTCTGGCGCGACCGAGCCGGACAAGACACGGAACACGCCGCTCTGACGATCACACCAACCGGCGCATTATTCGGCCGTCTATGGCATCACGGGGTCAGTGTCGAGCACGCAGCAATCCTGCGCGCGGCGGCAACCAGTTTGGCGCCCTCTTTATGGCGGTCGACGGCGAAAACGGCCTTTGAACGGATCGGCGTGTGCGGTGGCGCAGAGGATTTCACGCAGTTTCTTGCCCTGTTTGAAAAGACCAAGACGTCGGCGGAAGTGCAGCAGGCACTGCGTCAGGCCAAAGACGCACGGGCCGAAGCCAAGTCTCTGCTGGATCAGGGAAGCTGGCAAGACAGCGTAGAATCCAGTTCGCGTGCCTCGCTTGCAACGCGCCGCGCATGGTTCCTGTCGCGGCCTTCACGGATCGGAGAATTCAGGGGCTTCTGGTGCCACAGCGCGTTCGGCGTGAGGGGCAAAACATGGGAACAGGCTATCGGTTTTTTGAAGACAAATAATTTTAATGCTGTGTTCCCGAACATGCTGAACGCTGGCATTACGTATTATCCGTCAGAGGTGTTGTCGGCATACGACGGGTTGTCAAAACAGGGCGATCAGTTGGCTCAGTGTCTGGACGCATGCAAAAAATATGATGTCCAGTGCCACGTCTGGAAAACGAACTGGCGAATCGGGCAAAAGGCTTCCAAAGACTTTTATAAGCGAATCGTTTCAGAAGGCCGAGTGCAAAAGCATCTCAACGGTCAAATTAAAGAGCGTTGGCTTTGCCCATCGCATCCTTTAAACCAACAGCTTGAGATAGACTCGATGTTGGAAATCGTGCGCAAATACGAGGTGGACGGCCTGCATTTCGATTACATGCGCTATGCGGAGGACTCCTTCTGTTATTGTGAAGGCTGCCGGTCGCGGTTTGAGAAAAAGCTGGGGTGCAAGGTGTCGGACTGGCCGGCCGACACACAAAAGTCCGGGCCTTTGCGTGAAGCCTGGCTGGACTTTCGCCGGACAAGCCTCGATACTGTAGTCGAGTGCGTTGCGGCACAGGCGCGCGCCATCCGACCGGGTGTCCGGATTTCAGCGGCTGTGTTCCGCGACGGTTCGCAGGACCGCGACAGTGTTGGACAGGATTGGCTGAAATGGTGCGAGCGTGGCTGGCTGGACTTTGTCTGCCCGATGAATTACACGGATTCGCATGAGACTTTTTACAATATGGTTGCCTCCCAGCGCGAGACCGTTGTCAACGCGATCCTTTATTCCGGCATCGGCCTCACCTGCTGGCGCGATCCAGCGGATGCCATGAAAATGGCAGAGCAGATCGGGATTGTGCGTGAGCTACGGCTTCCGGGATTCGTAGTGTTTGATTATACGCCGGACGCTGACAATGTCCTTCCGCTGTTGCGCTTGGGAACTACAGCGGAATAAGTTTTGGAAAGTTTAGGGAGTGCTTTGGAATTATGGCAAGAAACCCGTTTTATCGTTATGTCTATTTGATTTTTTGCGCCGCTTTGTTGGCGCAATCCCTCAAAGGTGTCACAGCACAATATTTTGAGGCAGAGGCTTTACCGCATTTAGCAGTTGAAGCGAGCTTCGATTTTTTTCGCCGCCATACCGAGGGGCTGCCGCCGCGTTTGCGTGACCCCAAGACTATACCGCGAGCGGATGAGCTGGAAGTGGGCGCGGGATGGACTATCGTGCTTGATACGGCCGCCGCGCAGCAGCTACAGTCGGCGGCGGCCGAATTGGAAAAATACTTGCGGGAAGCGATGTCCGTCACGGTCAGAGTGGAACGGGTGTCGTCGCTCCTGCAGTGGCGCGACCGGGAGCGGGTCATCATCGCCGCTGCCCGCGACAAACTGCCCGGCACGGGAAGCGCACTGAAAAGCGCCAAAGATTACCGCCTGGTGGTCAGCAATTCCGTTGTGACAGTATGCGGCTTTGACGAGAGCGGGGCGATGTTCGGCCTCTACAACCTGATAATGCGATTCCGTTTACGGGAGGCACCCTTTCTGCCGCAAAACCTGGATACAGTGCGGCATAGCCTTTATCAAGCACGGATCACCCTTTCCGGTCTCGGGTGGATGGATTGGCCGGACCGTTATCTGGCAACACTGCCTCTTTACGGCTTTGATGCGATTTATGTCGGCGGACGGAACATTAACAATACTCCCGGCCCGAAACCGTACTGGACGGATGACATGAAAAAGAAACACGCGCCCGGGGCGATCAAAGACCTGCTGTCTCGCACCAGCCGTTTCGGCGTAGGTTTCTATGCTCCGTTCATATACTTGTTCACCGGCACACCAGAGAACATAGAGAACCTGCGCCAACAGGTGCGAGACACATTGGGCGCGTTCCCTGACATCCGCGGCTTTATTATTCTAACGGAGGGTTTTATTTATAAGAGCTGGGGACTAACGCGCGATGAGGCGTGGATCGACGGGTGGGCGCAAGGAGTGGGCCTTGTCGCAGAGGAAGCCCACAAAATAAACCCGCAGCTGGAAATTGTGCCTTGGGATTATAATGTGCGTTTTTACCCCTCGAATGCGCCACGTAAGGTCCATGTGATCAAAGCACTGCCTGAGTCCGTGATTCCGATGCTCACATTCGAGAACGGCAAGACCTATAAGCTGGACGGCCAGGAAGGGCATTTGCTCGACTATGCGATCAACCAGATCGGCCCGGCCGAGGTGACCCAAGCGCAGCTTCTGGCCGCCCGAGACCGAAATTTCCGCGCCATCTATTCACGGGCCGACACCTTCGCCAGTTGGCAATTCGGGACATTCCCCTATTTGCCCTTCCCGTATCAGTGGTACGAGCGCTATAAAGCAATGGAGGAATGGGGCATCCAAGGCGCCCTCGAAAGCTGGACGTACGGGTTCAAGCCTAATTGGGTCGCCGAGATCAGGGCTTGGTGCTCTTGGAGCGACGCACCGCCGCTGGACGACCTCCTGCGGCAAATCGCCCGGCGTGAATTCGGCGCAGGCGCCGAGGAGGATGTGCTGGCGGCGTGGCGTCTTTTCAGCGAGGCGATCCAGCTCTATCCCGACACAGGGCCTAACTGGGGCAGCAACAATGCCGTGGCCGCCCCGCTATTTTTTCAGGAACCGGAAACACCGTTCGTGACAAAAAAGCATTCTAATGGCATCGATTATAGCAGAAAACAGCATCCATGGCCGTATGCCATCAGCCGCATGATTTTCTGGCCGGATTTCACCAACGAACAGGACGCGGCTCAAAAATACATACGTTTTTTTACAGTCCCGGTTTTTCAGAAATACCTGAATCTGTCGGCAGATAAAATGGAAGCTGGGCTCAAGCTTTACAGACGGGCCGCGCTGGCCGCGCCGGAGATGAAGCGGCACTATGCTTTCCGCGAGGTTTTGCTGGCCGAGCAATTGCAAAGGATGATACGTAGCGAACATGCGGTCATAGATTTTGAGCAGATGCGGCTTAAGCTGGCCAAATCACAGGACAAAACCGAAAAAATCGATTTGTTGAAGAGAATGCTGGGCTTGTTGGCAGAGGAGAGGCAACGCACGGTGTCGTCCTATGAAGCCGCGCGCCGGGATTCGCGGCTGGGTTACGAATGGGAGCAGGACTATGTTTACACGCCCGCCACTCTCCGCGAAAAGATCAAACTGATCGACGACACGATTAACTTTCAGATACCGGAATACCGCCAGTCAAATGGCTTATAAACTAAATCTTGTCAGAACTCGACCTGAGTAGACACATCCCTTAAATACATCCTTGTTTCGGCAACGGCGCACCGAAGGTGATGGTCGTGATCCGCACGCGCGGATTCACCCCTGGATCGCGGTCACACTCGAACTGCAACTGGTTTTTGCCGGCCTCCAGCACCGGCACGTCCTCCGCAACCTTCACCGTCCGGATGAAATTACCGGACGGGCCGAACATTTTGCAGTCGCCGGGCGGGTTAAACTCCAGATAGTAGTTGCTTTCCAACTCCACCGGAAACAGCAATGTGCGCCCTCCCACCGACACGCGCGGATTGCGGATCTTAGCCTTCACAAGCGGCAGCGCATGCACGGGGCTGATAAGGCATGTTGCCGTGCCACTCGCGGGAAGGTTGTTGACCCACACTGTCAGTTTATCAACCTGCTGAAAATCGATCCTGCCGCGGTAAATGTGATAGTAGATTTTGTAAGGCCATACGTAGTCCGCATAACGTTCGCCTTCGGGCTCGATCAGTTCTAAATAGCGCCAACCGGTGAAGTCCACGACAACGTAATGCTCGCCAAGTCCCGCGACCACATGTTGCGGACACTTCAACTGGAAATTCAACACTTCGCCCTGTGCGTCGCCATGCACCCACACGCCCAGCGCCCGGCCGCGGCCGAGATCCAGCGGCGGCGTAAATGTCTTGCCGAAACGAGCCCACGTCGCGCTGCGCGCGGAACCGGCGTTCGAGGCCGTGAACACCCCGATCGGCGCGCCGGCCTTGACCTGACCAGGTACCGGAGCCCATGTTGCCGT
>Ga0268276_1002665_pt1 | contig 14861 bp, 21 predicted proteins | sample saktaG_4_FD_190145 | JGI IMG/M metagenome (GOLD analysis project Ga0268276, IMG submission 190145) | Saline water microbial communities from Sakinaw Lake, British Columbia, Canada - sak_2010_1_5_45m | ecosystem: Environmental > Aquatic > Non-marine Saline and Alkaline > Saline ...
CGCGTTCGGAAAGGATAAGTGCTGAAGGCATCTAAGCACGAAGCCCTCTCCAAGAATAGATATCCCTGAAGACCCCACGGAGACTACGTGGTTGATAGGCGCTAAGTGTACGGGCTGCGAGGCCTTCAGCTTAAGCGTACTAATCGGTCGTTTGGCTTGACCTTAATTTTTGTCAGGTTCACCTAATTACTTTTTTACATGCTGTCATAGATTTTCATGATTATTCCACCGGAGTTTTCTTTGTAAAACTCCGGTAGATCCCGAAATCAACAAATTGCATAGCGATTTATTGATTTCGCCCTTCGGGTAAATCCGTACGGAGGGTAGATGGGATTTAGGATTTCCCGGTGCTATTAGCGAGGGGGCCACACCCGTTCCCATTCCGAATACGGTAGTTAAGCCCCTCAGCGCCGATGGTACTTACTGGGCAACTAGTTGGGAGAGTAGGCCAGTGCCGGGGTAAATTAGAGCCTCGTAGTTAATGCTACGAGGCTCTTTTTTTTGCCAAATCTGCATATATATGGTAATATTATATAATGAATATTTTTATTACAAGGAGGATGTTATGAAGAGAATTGTAATGGCTTTGCTTGTGCTTCTTTATGTGATGCTGCCGTCATATGCGGCTTTTGCTCAGACATCTGAAGATGCGGGTCTTGCCTCGGAGATTTCCGGAGATAAGGCTTCTTCTGAAGGCGCCGAACAGACTATGGATAATGAGATGAGCATCGGCGCTACTTCCGACATGTCCGAATAAGACTGCCGGAATCGTAAAGATCAATGCGTATACTGATAGCGGATGATGAAAAAGATTTTGTAGAGACGCTCAAAGAGCGCATAGGGCAGCGAGGTATCGAAATCGATGTTGCTTATGATGGCGCCGAATCCATTAAGCTGCTTAAATGCAATAAGTATGATGCCGTATTTATTGATCATAATATGCCGGAGATGACCGGTCTCGAAGTTATAAAATATATGAGAGCAAACGGTATCAATTCGAAAGTTGCAATGATAACGGCATATGAGGAGATGGAAGATTTTTTGGCCAAACATTTGGGAGCCGATGAGTATTTAACTAAGCCGGTAAAGATGGAAGATGTGGAGAGGCTGGTAAAACTATGGTATACTTAATACTTAAATTAACAAGGAGCTCAGGAGATATGTTAAAGGTTTTTATATTAATGGTGGCTATTTTAACAGTCAACATTCCGGCGCATGCCGAAGATACTCAGGTCGTAGGTAAGGATGATTTTATTACCGGCGCGATAACGGATATGTTTACAAAGATAGGCCAGTATACCTCTGGTGAGAAGAGCGTAATCATTGAGGATTATGCCAGCCAGCCGGATACCGGTAAACCTATGGAACCTAAGTCCAAAGATGGTAAGGTGCCGGCCGCCGGGGCGCACTGGTAAAATGGCTAAAGATAATTTCTCATTTGATATAGTTTCTGAGGCGGATCTACAGGAAGTGGATAACGCCGTAAACCAGGCTCAAAAAGAGCTGGCCCAGAGGTTTGATTTTAAGGGCAGCAAGTCATCAATAACTTATAACCGTACAGAGAAGAAACTCACCTTGGTCTCCGACGATGATTTTAAACTAAAGGCCCTCACAGATATCCTGGTTAATAAGTTAATAAAAAGAGGTGTATCGAAAAAACTTTTGACTTTTAAAGAAGCAGTGAAAGTGTCCGGCGGATGTATTGAGCAGCTGGTGGAGCTAGCTTCCGGTATACCGCAGGATAAAGCTAAAGAGCTGGTTAAATTGATAAAGGGCTTAGGTCTCAAAGTTCAGCCCCAAATTGAAGGCGAAAAAGTAAGGGTAGTCTCGCCAAAAAAAGATGACCTTCAGTCAGTAATGGAACACCTGAGGAAGGTCGATTTTCCCGTCGCGCTCACATTTAATAATTATAGATAGCCCGAGAGGCTATGGACAGTAGTAGGCGTAAAAATTGAGAATGCAATTTTTATAGAACGGAGGTTATAGTGCCTAAAAAAAATACTAGAAGAATGAAGCGTCTTGCTATGAGAAAACGCAAGAGAAGGTCTATGAAGAAATAGTCGAGAGTTTAGAATTAGGGTTAAGATGGGAGGATGCATGGGGAAGAAGTGTAAAAGTTGTAACGCGCCGCTTGAAGGTTTCATGTACGAGTGGATAGCGTCGAAGTTTTTCGGTTTAAGGCAGTCTAAAAAAGATCCGTCTGTATGTAATAAATGCGAGGATCAGATAAAAGATACGGTTCAAGGTAGGGAAATAGGCAAGGTTACTCATTACTACAGCCATTTGAGTGTAGGGATAATAGAATTGAGTGATTTTGTTAAAACAGGTAATAGGGTACGCATAAAAGGGGTTACGACAGATTTTGCGCAGAATATTGATTCTATGCAGATAGAGCACAGGAATGTATCGGAAGCAAAGAAGGGGGATCTCATCGGCATAAAAGTAGCAGGCAAGGTCCATCCTCATGACAAGGTATATAAGATATAACCGGTTTTTGGAAAAATAGATGTTTTGCTGTATCGGCCGCCGGTATTATTTCGGTGGCCGATATGGTTTTTCCTGAAAATTGCAGGAAAAATTTCTGAACTAGAAAGGGCGAAGGGCGGCAATGGATAGTATAACTTTTATAGGTACGGTAGCGGGTTTTTGTACCACCATTTCGTTCTTGCCTCAAATGATAAAGATACATCGCACAAAGAGTGCGCACGACCTGTCTTTACTCATGTTTATAATATTCGCGTTTGGCGTATTTAGCTGGCTTTGCTATGGGATTTTGACAAAGAGCATGCCAATCATAGTGGCAAACTGTATAACGCTATTATTCTCGGCCTATATATTGTTTATGAAGATAAAGTACGGAAAATGACGGAGGCTTAATATGTCAAGAACACTAGCTATAGCTATATGCTTGGCGGCTTTGATTTTTATACAACCTGCGTTATCTTTTGGAGATGATGACCTCGACAATCCGAACCTTAGGGTGTCCGAGGGATTGGTAACGGCTGTTGATAGAAGCGGATCTACGATAACAGTAAATGCCGGTATGCCTATGGTGTTTCCGGTGTCGTCCGATACAAAACTGCGTTCGGAGGCTACGGCGTACTCGGTTGATATAAAACTTTCTGATATCAATGTGGGTGATAATGTGACCGTTGAGTACATCCGTAAGGGCGAAGATAGTCGTGTTCCGGCAAAGGTGATAAGGATCACGGTAGAGAATAAAGTTGACGGAAATAATATGGAGAAGATGTATGACGGCATTTAAGTGGGCGATAATAACCGCGTGTGTATGGGGCGTCGTGCCGATAATTGAGAAGATCGCCCTGGGCAAGGTGACTCCATACGTAGGAATATTTTACAGGTGTATAGGCGTGATGTTAGGCATGATACTTTTAGGTATTTTTCTTGCCGGGCGTAAAGAGCTTGGCGCGATAGACTTAAAATCGCTAGTGCTTCTCATAGCGGCCGGATTTTTGGCTAATTTCGTGGGACAGCTGATGTTCTTCCACGGGTTGAAATCAGGACAAGTATCGAGCTTTGTCCCGATAGCCGGGAGTTTTCCGCTCGTCTCCTTTATTCTGGGCGTAGTTTTATTTGGCGAGTCGATAACGCCGTTTAAAGTGGGTGGGGTGGCGCTTATAACTATCGGCATATGGGCGATTAAGATAGGATAAATATTGATGGATTCAGAGGATCTGTCCGGATATATAAGGAAACAAAAAGAAGAAGAAAAAAGGTATGAATCTCTTTGTAAGCGCTGTGCTGCCTGCTGCGGCGCCGGCGGAAGCGACCCATGCGCAAACCTGAAGAAAAGTGACGACGGAAAATACTACTGTGATGTTTACGACCACCGAATAGGCCAGCGCCTTACGGTTTCCGGGAACACCTTCACATGCGTTCCGATACGGGACGTCCTTACTTACGCGCCACCAAATCCAGGTTGCGGTTATAATAAGAGTAATAGTGATGTCTAAATAGATAGATCATAATGAAGATAGCTTTAGCAGCCTGTATATTTATCGTAATCGTCTTTGGCGCGTTTTGCAGTCATGCGTCTGAGGATGCCCAAGTCACCGAAGTTAGTCGTTGGGAGAGCGGCGCGATAAAAGAGACCGTCGTATACGATCCGGATTACAGCATAACCATCAGGAATTTTTACGAACAGGGCGGAACTCTGGAGCGCGTGGAGAAATATGACTCACTCGGCAATAAAATTGAAATAAGCCTTTATGACGCAAACGGTAATCTTCGCGAAGGTATTGACGGCTGGGCCGCGAAGAGATGGAGGTATATTGACGGCAAGGTTTTTCAGGAGACTCATTACGGCACAGACGGAAAGCCCAGAGACCGCAGGACATTCAACGAGTATGGAAAGCTTGTAGCCAGGCAGTACATGACGGACGGAGAGGGAGAGCCGGATGATATAATAAGAAAAGAGCCCGCGTACGGTACGCACGCGGTTATAGTTTACGGCCCCAGTGGCAAGGTGGAGCGGGCCGCCAATGTAGTCAACGAATAGGGGGGGGTGGGGCTAAAAATGAAAATTACTAATATAGCATTTTTGATAGCGACTCTCGTTTTTATGGTCCCGAGAAATGTTTGCGCCGAAGGGCTGGATGCACTTATTGAGGTGGGTAAAAACCAAGTCGAGATAGCAAAAGCCTATTCCGATGAGACTAAGGCATATGAAAGTGTTAAGCGCGCTATAGAGAGAGGCGAAATAGTAAAGGGGATAGTAAAAAAAACTATATTGGACAAGTACGGGGAACCTGTTGTTATGGTTGGTGACTATGGAACAGACAGAGAGAAATGGATATATAAGCCATCAACCTCCGACTTTGGCAAGGGTCCAAGAATAAGCCTTTTCTTCGCCAAAGACGGTATTTTAGATGAGGTGTTGATCGAAAAGTAGCTGCGCAAACCCAGGCCTATATTGTCTTGACTTTTCCGTCCTGCCAATTATAATATTAACAATATATTACATTGAATATCGATTTACATAATAAACTGATAATAGGCCTGCCTACCGGCAGCCGGGGAGAGAAAAATGGCTAATTTTAGCGCAAAGGATATCAGGAATCTGATACTTTTGGGCCATTCTGGGTCCGGAAAAACTTCCCTTGTGGAGGCGCTTCTGCATGGCGCCGGCTCAATACCGAAGATGGGAAGCATTCGTGATGGTAGTACCGTGTCCGACTATAATGATGATGAGAAAGAAAGAAAATGCTCGCTAGGGTCTTCTTTGGTAAGTTTTAACTATTCCGGCAAGAAAATAAATATAATTGACACCCCGGGATATCTTGATTTCGCCGGGGAGATGGTGGGGGGGTTAAGAGCGGCCGATGCGTGTATAGTGGTTGTTAACGCAACGAGCGGTATAGAGATAGGCACGGAAAAAGCTTATCGTTTGGCGAAAGAAAGCGGTGTGCCGTGCATATTCTTCATAAATATGCTGGACAAAGAACATTCAGATTATGATAAGTGTTTTGACGATATACAAAAGAAATTTCGTAAGCATTGTGTGGCGGTAGACGCTCCGATAGGTGCGGAGTCATCGTTCAAAGATGTCTTCAATATAGTAGCTAACAGGGGCCCGGAAAAATTGTCGGAAGAGGATGCCCTTCATGTGAAGTCCCTGAAAAGTCAGTTGGAGGAGACGATAGCTGAGACCGATGACGCTCTCCTGGAAAAATATCTGGAGAAGGGCGAGTTGACCCCTGAGGAGCTAAGCGGAACGTTCAAAAAAGCCGTTTCCGGCGGAGAGGTCACTCCGATATTGTGCGGCGCCGCTACAAAGGGCATAGGGATAAAGGATCTTCTGGAGACGATAGATAAATATCTGCCTTCTGCTGCCGACAAGCCGAAGATCGATACTGTAAAACCGGATAGCGGAGAGAAGGTATCGCTGGAAGTAAGTCCTAACGGCCCGTTTGCAGCTTTAGTATTCAAAACGCTTTCAGATCCGTTCCTTGGCCAGATATCTATATTCAAGGTATTTTCAGGAAAACTTCAGTCGAACGGCAGTTTCTATAATGTAAATAAGAGTTCAAGGGAGAAGATCGGGCAGGTATTCACCCTTACGGGAAAGACCCAGAGTTCCATGGAGTCCGTCCAGGCAGGCGACATTGCCTGTGTGGCGAAGCTGAAAGAGACGTCTACGGGCGATTCGATATGTGATGAAAAGAGCCCTGTGAGGTTCGATGATATTCAGTTCCCGGAACCGGCAATAGCGTTTGCGCTTAAACCTAAGACAAGGGCTGATGAGGATAAGATATCAAATGCTATACACAAGCTCATGGTGGAAGATAAGACATTTAAAGTCACGATGGACGATCAGACCAAGGAGATGGTGGCGCATGGCATGGGTGATATGCACATCAGCATGATGATAAACAGGATGAAGACGCGTTACGGGGTAGGGGTAGATCTCGGTACGCCGAAAGTCGCTTATAAAGAGGCGATAACCGGCAAGGGTGACGCAATGTACCGGCATAAGAAACAGTCGGGCGGAGCCGGGCAGTTCGCTGAAGTGTGGCTGCGTATAGAACCGCTTCCGCGCGGTACAGGGTTTGAGTTTGTGGATGAAGTGGTGGGCGGCGCGATACCGAGACCTTTTGTCGTCAGCTGCGAGAAAGGCATAAGGACGGCTCTCAGCGCGGGGCCGCTTGCGGGATTTCCGGTAGTCGATGTACGGGCGATAGTCTATGATGGAAAGACTCACCCTGTTGATTCTAAGGATATAGCTTTTCAGACGGCAGCCAAACACGCTTTTAAGGACGCTATGCTTAAAGCGAAGGCTGTTATACTTGAGCCTATAATGGACGTTGATATTGTAGTGCCGGATGAGTTCATGGGAGACATAGCAGGCAGCCTTAATTCAAGGCGCGGCAGGGTTATGGGGATGGAGCCGGGCGATGGAGTGCAGGTCATAAAGGCAAAGGTGCCGCTTGAAGAGATGTATAAGTACGTCAATGAACTTAAGTCGATAACCGGGGGCAGGGGCACATACTCGATGCAATTCTCACACTATGAGGTTGTGCCGTCAAACCTGGCACAGGGTATTATAGGGAAAGCGAAGTTAACCAAGAGAGAGGAAGTGGAGGAATAATGAGCGGACATTCAAAATGGGCAACGATTAAGCATGCGAAAGCTGCGACCGACGCAAAACGCGGCCAGATGTTTACGAAGCTGATAAAAGAAATTACCGTTGCCGCGAGAAACGGCGGTAACCCGGATACCAATCCACGTTTAAGGACTGCGATCGCCCGCGGCAAGGATGCTTCGATGCCTGCCGATAATATAGAGCGCGCGATAAAGAAAGGTACCGGTGAGCTTGAGGGCGTCAACTATGAGGATATGGTACTTGAAGGTTACGGACCGGGCGGAGTGGCCATATATGTAGAGGGCCTGTCGGATAATAAGAATCGTACGACTAGCGAGGTGCGCACTTTATTCTCGAAAAACGGCGGTAATATGGCAGGGGCCGGATCGGTCGCCTGGATGTTCGAAAAGAAGGGCTACATAGTGATTGCCAAAGCTACTATAGGCGAAGAGAAGCTGATGGATATAGTATTAAATGCGGGCGCTGATGATATGGTTGTTGAGGATGAAAACTACGGTATCAAGACACCGCCGGCGGATTTTTTTAAGGTAAAGAAAGCCCTTGAAGATCAAAAAATAGCCATTGAATCCGCCGATATCGAGCTTATCCCTAAATCTACCGTAAAAGTTACAGGGCAAGACGCTAAGAGGGTAATAAATCTGGTTAATTCAATCGAAGAACATGACGATGTTCAGAACGTTTATGCTAACTTCGATATACCGGACGATCTTCTGATAGAAGAATAATGCGGATACTCGGGATAGATCCAGGTTTAGGGACTACCGGTTATGGGGTGATTGAGGCTCGAGGCTTTAAGGTTATAGAAGCCGGCGTGATACGGACAAAGGCCAATACTCCTATACAGGAGCGTATAAATAAGATATTCGATGAGATAACCGGTATCATAAAAGAGCACGAGCCGTCCGTGCTTGTCCTGGAAAAAATATACTCCCACTATAAGCATCCTACAACCGCGATACTGATGGGCCATGCGAGGGCCATGGCCTGCCTCGTGTGCGGAAAGTTTGATATAAAACTGGTAAGTTATCCTTCTACGCGGATAAAGAAGGTCGTGACCGGTAATGGGCACGCTTCAAAAGTCCAGGTTCAGCGTATGGTGCAGACGATCCTGAAACTAAAGGTCGCGCCGGAGCCGGTGGATGTGAGTGATGCGCTTGCCATGGCGCTGTGTTATTGTTATTTAGAAAAGAAACAAACATGATATCGCATATATCGGGTAAGATCAGGAAGAAGAAAGAGCTGAGCGTTGTAATTGACGTCAGTGGCATATCCTATGAAGTGATGATACCTCCCGCGGTGATGAAGGGCCTTGAGACAAGTGAAAATCCTGATGGAACCATCACCCTAATAACTTACCATTATTACCAAATGGATCCATCTAAAGCCATCCCGGTACTGGTAGGGTTCTTAAACGATATCGAGAAAGAGTTTTTTGAACAGTTCATAACGGTATCCGGGGTAGGCCCGAAAGCCGCCTGCAGGGCGTTATCTCTTCCTTTCGCTACGATAGCGGACGCGATAGACAGGGCGGACATGCAGGTATTAAAGTCGCTTCCCGGTATCGGTGAACAGAGGGCGCGCGAAATAATTGCGAAACTGCAGGGCAAAGTCGGAAAGTTCGGCCTGATAAAGGATTCATCCGGCGCGGATATTCCCAATGTAAAAGACGATATAAAAGAGAGCGCTCTCGGTGTGCTTTTGCAGCTGCGGTATAAGCGCAGCGAGGCGTCCGACATGATAGATAAGGCTTTGAGACAAAACCCAAAAGCGTCAAGTTGCGAGGAGATATTGAATGAAGTCTATAAAGGGTCTAAAAGAGGATAGCGGCAGGGAGAAGATAATCGCCGCGCAGGAGACCGAAGAGGATGTGATATTAAATATCTCTCTTAGGCCCTCGAAGCTATCCGATTTTATAGGCCAGAAGGATATTTCCGACAACCTGAAGGTCTCTATGGAGGCCGCAAGAAAACGCAAAGAACCGCTCGAGCATGTGCTGCTCTCGGGCCCCCCGGGCTTAGGAAAGACGTCGCTTGCCAATATAATAGCTCATGAAATGGGCACCAGGATCACAACTACTTCAGGGCCGGCGATATCCAGGCCCGGAGACCTCGTTGGAATACTTACCAACCTTGAGGCGGGGGACATTCTATTTATCGATGAGATACACAGGTTATCGAGTACGGTCGAAGAATATATCTATCCGGCTATGGAGAACTTTGAGATAGATGTGATAATGGATAAAGGCCCTTATGCCAAGACCTACAAATTCAACCTTAAGCCATTTACGCTTATAGGCGCCACGACCAGGGCCGGCCTTCTCACGGCGCCTCTCAGGTCAAGATTTGGTATATTTCACCATTTCGATTTTTATGATACGCCCGACCTGGTAAAGATAATAGCTCGTTCCGCCAAGATATTAAATATTTCCATAGAAAGTAGCGCGGCCGAAGAGATATCTCGCCGTGCCCGCGGTTCACCGAGGGTGGCTAACAGGCTTCTAAGGCGCGTCAGAGACTGGGTACAGGTCAAGGGAGACGGCAAGATAAATCCAGAGGCCGTAGAGAGCGCTCTTAAGAGCCATGGCATAGATAAGATGGGGCTTGATAATGTAGACAGGAAAGTCATACAAGTAATGGAAGAGTCATTTGCCGGTGGACCGGTCGGTATAGAGTCGATAGCTGCAACGCTTAACGAAGAGCCCGATACGATAATAGACATAGTGGAGCCGTTTCTTCTTAAGATAGGTTTTTTAAAGCGTACGCCGCGCGGCAGGGAGCTTACCAAGAAGGCCCGCGAGCACATGGGTTTCTCTCCCGGCCGAAAAGAGACCCAGAAGGATCTCTTTTGAACGTACTCCTTCACATTTGCTGCGCCCCTTGCGCTATATACCCAATCGAAAACCTGAAGAAAGCCGGCCATAAAGTGGCTGGGTATTTCTACAATCCCAACATACAGCCGTATTCGGAGTATTTGAAGAGAAAGGCTGAGGTGGAAAAATTATCGAAAGAAATATCCGTGAATGTAACGTATGGCGAGTACGACCTGGAAAAATATTTTCAGATAGTCGCATATGACGGAACTAAAGAGAACCGGTGCCCTGAATGCTGGTGGATGAGAATGGTGGGTACGGCGAAGTTTGCGAAGGAGAACGGTTTTGACGCATTTACGACAACTCTTTTAGTAAGCCCATATCAGGATCAGAATATAATAAAGACAATAGGAGAGGATGTCGCCGCCAAAGCCGAATTAAAATTTCTATATGAGGATTTCAGGCCCGGATTTAAAGAAGCGCATGATAAGGCTCGCGCCGCGGGAATGTATTGCCAGAACTATTGCGGCTGCGTATTCTCGGAAAAAGAACGCATTGAAGAGAAGGCTGAAAAGAAACAGGGTAAAAAAGTTAAATGAGCGTATCTATCGGTAAGGTGTTGATATTTGCAGGTATAGCCTTAATCCTGATAGGAACGCTGGTTACATTTTCGGGAAAGATGCCATGGCTCGGTAAGCTACCCGGCGATATTAGTATACAAAAAAATGGTTTTTCATTATATTTTCCAATTACAACTTCCATAATAATTTCCGTAGTTCTATCGCTCATATTAATACTAATAAGGAAGAGATGAAGAAATATTTTACGTTTGCGGTAATATTATCAATATTGTCGGTCATTTTGCCTGCGGCATCTTATGCAGGCGTCACTGCCGGGGCGGCAGTAAGGGTCGCCATAATAGAAGATAAGGCTTCAGTGGATCTTTCGCTTAAAGGTAAATATGCGATCCTTGCGCTAGACAGCGGAAAGACATTAAGGGAAGGGCCTTTCTTAAACGGAAAAGTTACAGCGGGCGCCGGCGGACTATTAATAGGAGGTAGGGCCATAGGAGCGGCTGGAATCAGGATAGTGGTGCTCAAAGATTCCAACATTTATATAGGTTCGAAGCGTTTCAGGGGAAACATTGATATAATCCGTAAAGATAATGGCAAACTTTTAGTAATTAATAATATTGACCTGGATCAGTATCTTTACGGCGTCCTTTATCATGAAGTATCTCACAGGTGGCCCGCGGAATGCTTGAAGGCGCAGGCTATAACGGCAAGGACTTTCGCGCTTCAGCAGGTAAGACAGAGTAAACTCCAGCCTTACGACTTAAGGTGCGATATATACTCGCAGGTCTACGGCGGTAGGTCCGGTGAAAAATGGTCGACTACGCATGCGGTGGACGCAACGCGCGGAAAGGTCCTGACATATAACGGCGATATTTTTACAACATACTATCACGCGACGTGTGCCGGATATACGGAAGATGCCGCAAATCTCTGGAATATAGATATCGCTCCGCTTAAAGGCGTGCCATGTAACTTTTGTGGAATGTCCAAGCATTATAGATGGACGAAAGAGATACCGCTCGTACAGATCAAGGCAAAGCTTATAGGAGCAGGAAATAAAATAGGAAATATCAGTGGCATAAAGGTACTCTCAAGAAATAAGTCCGGTCGAAACGATAAGTTAGAAATAACGGATGATACAGGCGCCTCTTTAGTAATAACCGGCAAGGACTTCAGGCAGGTTTTCGGGCCAAATGAGATACGTTCGACAAAATTTGACGCCAGGATAAAGGGTGCTAACCTTGAGCTTAACGGCATGGGGTGGGGGCACGGGGCGGGTATGTGTCAGTGGGGGGCATACGGCATGTCGCTTAAAGGCAAGAAGTGCGCAGAGATCCTCAAGTACTACTATCCGGGGACAGAGATAACTACGATCGACAAGTTGCCGGTGAAGCAGTAGCAGGCGGCGCCAATGAGGTGGCTGCCCTTCGCTTGCCGTAAATTTGCATTAGGCATGCAAATTTACTGTGGCAAAATCTTGATGGCCGCTGAACCTGCATACAATACAGCGGCAGGTGGGGTTTAAACCCCACCTGCAGGCTATGGATCCCTATAGAGCAGTTTCAGCGTCCTGGTATATCGCCAATAGGAATCAAGATTTTGCAACAGTCGCTTCGGGCAGGCCGCCTCATTGGCGCCTGCAGCGATTTTCGACGCCCCTCTTAAGCACCCATCCCCCTCGAGGGGCCTGCGGCTCAAGGCGAAAGAAGCTATATATGGAGCGAGTTGATGGGCGGAATTTTTGGATATTACTAGAGCAATGTTTTGCAGAGTAAAAAGGCTACCTAAGCCACGTGGGTTGAGCCGTAAATTTTGCGGTGAAATTCACCACACAAACCTTTTTAGCATGATGATTCTAACCGGGTTAAGGTAGCCTGATTAGATAAATAAGCCTTAATAATCCTTGACGAGCAAAATTAGGCGAAGCCCACTGGCTTAGGTAATGCCTTTTAATTCATGCTAAAAGCATTGGGGCTGACGATAACGCAAAACTACCGCCATCTGCGAGCGGAATATTTTCAGTCCGAGCATAACGAGCACCTAGGGTTTATGAAACTTTCTGAATTTGATTATAATTTGCCAAAGGAATTGATTGCGCAGGAGCCGCTTAAGGAGAGGGCGAAGTGCAGGCTTATGGTGCTCGACCGCGCTAGAGGAGCGATCGAGCATAAGACGTTCGAGGATATTGTCGGATATATCAAACCGCAGGATCTTTTAGTATTAAATGATACGAAGGTCATACCGGCGCGGTTATTCGGAAAGCGCAAGACGGGTGGGAAGGTTGAGATATTTCTCATCGAGAAGAAGAATCCGACTTGCGAGGCTCTTATAAGACCTTCGGGGCGGCTCAAAGAGGGCGAAAAGATAACGCTCGAGTCGGGAGCCGAAGCCGAGATCCTTGGCAGGGGTGAGGTCGGCAGGTTAGTGAGATTTAACCGTCCGATAGATGAGATACTCGAATCAGGCCATGTGCCGCTGCCGCCGTACATTGACAGAGATGATGTAGCCGATGATAAGAGTTCGTACCAGACAGTTTATGCAGACAAGGAAGGGGCCACGGCTAGTCCTACGGCGGGACTGCATTTCACGAAGGAGCTCCTTGCCGGCCTGAAGTGTCATACGGCATACGTGACGCTGCATACTAATTACGGAACGTTTGCCCCAATCAAAGTCGAGAATGTCGAAAACCACAAGATGCACAAAGAATATTTCGAAATCCCTGCGAAAACCATAGATGCAATTAATGGCGTGAAGAAGGGCGACGGCAAAGTCTTTGCTGTCGGTACAACATCGGCAAGGAGTCTTGAGTATTGGGCCAAGACGGGTAAGACGGAAGGGGATAACGATCTTTTTGTGTATCCTGGATTTGAGTTTAAGGTCGTCGATCATTTGATCACCAACTTCCATTTGCCCAAATCTACGCTTATGCTACTCGTAAGTGCATTTGCGGGACGTGATTTTATTCTCGAAGCATATCGCAAGGCGGTTGAAGAGAAGTATCGCTTCTTCAGTTATGGCGATTCGATGCTGATATTGTGAGATTTTGGAGCATGGCCGGGTAGCCTTTTAAATCATGGGAAGAGATTTGCGGCGCGGCCACAAAAGCGACGCCTTTTGGAGAATTACAATGTTTAAACTATTGCATAAAGACAAGTCTACGAAAGCGCGGCTCGGAAAGCTCGTGACGGCTCACGGCGAGGTCAATACTCCGATCTTTATGCCGGTTGGCACCCAAGGGACCGTTAAGGCGCTTTCGAACGAAGAGGTGAAGACTTGCGGCGCGGAGATCATACTCGGCAACGCCTACCATCTCTACTTGCGCCCCGGCCTCGATATAATAAGGAAGGCAGGGGGGCTTCACAAGTTTATGGGTTGGGACCGGCCGATACTTACGGACTCCGGAGGCTATCAAGTCTTCAGCCTTGCAAAGCTGAGGAAATTGAGCGAAGAGGGCGCGGAATTTTCCTCTCATATAGACGGCTCTAAACACTTTCTATCACCTGAAGGCGCTATAGATATCCAGATGACGCTCGGCAGCGACATAATGATGACACTCGATGAGTGCGTCCATTACCCGGCGGCGAAGGACTATGTCGAGCAGTCGCTCGGGCTGACTACTAGATGGGCTAAGCGCTCAAAAGAACATCTCGCGAAAACTCAGAACAAAGGACAGCTACTATTCGGTATTGTCCAGGGCGGCGCGTACCTTGACTTGCGCAAAAGAGCCGCCGAGGACCTTATTAAAATAGGTTTCGACGGTTATGCCATAGGCGGCGTATCGGTAGGTGAGCCCGAGGAGTTGATACACGAAATATCATCCTATGCGGCCACGCTGCTGCCCGATGACAAACCGAAATATCTGATGGGGCTCGGTACACCACTGGGCATATTAGAGGCTATATCGAATGGTATAGATATGTTTGACTGCGTCGTGCCTACGAGGAACGGCCGTAACGGCCAGGCATTTACCTGGAATGGAGAACTTCAATTAAGGAATGCATCATATAAGGAAGACTTCAGGCCAATCGATGAGAATTGCGCTTGTTATGCGTGCAAAAACCATACAAGGGCCTATATAAGACATCTCTTCAATACGCAAGAGATATTGGGCTTGAGACTCGTATCATTGCATAATATACATTTTTATGTTAAACTAATCGAATTATCGCGTGAGTCGATAGCCAGCGGCAGGTTCGCCGAGTTTATAGATAGATTCAACAGTAAATATAAAAAACAGAAGGAGATACAGTAATGGGCTCATCAGGAAATCCGTTATTAAATTTAATGCCGGTAATATTAATATTCATAGTATTTTATTTTTTGCTAATAAGGCCGCAGAAAAAAACTCAGGACG
>Ga0268276_1002668_pt1 | contig 14854 bp, 14 predicted proteins | sample saktaG_4_FD_190145 | JGI IMG/M metagenome (GOLD analysis project Ga0268276, IMG submission 190145) | Saline water microbial communities from Sakinaw Lake, British Columbia, Canada - sak_2010_1_5_45m | ecosystem: Environmental > Aquatic > Non-marine Saline and Alkaline > Saline ...
ATTTAGAAAGTCTTTGTTTAATTTTAGGAAAAACTGGAAAAGAGCTTTACTTTCAGCATTTTTTAGCATCTTTCGTCATTCGTTGATAACTCTTTCATACTTTTTTATTGCACTTGCTTTTGGATTTTATGTCAATTATTGGTTGTTGTTTTTAGTACTTTTAGTAGTTACAATCGTTTCCATAATCCCCATTTCTATAGGGGGTACAGGGGTAAGGGAAAATGTTTTTGTTGAGATGCTTCGCCTTGAGGGTTATTCAATTAACCAGCTTACTTTAGTTGCTCTTTTTACAGCATTCTGGAAATATACTGTTGTTGCACTAATATTAGGGATATTTGCCTTGAAAAAGAAATAACTTTAGTTTCTGTGTTTTTTAAAATAATATCTTGTTTTTAGAAGTATATATAAGTTTATTAATAAGTTTTCTTTTATGATTGAAGACAGTTGGTTTGAGATTAAAGTTTAGCTTGGTGTTTTAATGATAAATATTCTTTCTCATTATAAAAAACTTTTATTTTATTTATTGCACAGGTTTGAACCAGGTAACTATAAAAAAATGCGTTTTTATTTGTCAAATATTTTAGTCGAAGATGTTGCTCCATTTATAGATTTGCACGGGAAGCGTGTTCTTGATGTTGGCGGATCTTCTGGCGAATTTTCTGCTTTTTTAGAAAAAAAGTTTCAATGTTCTTCTGTAAATTTAGACCCCTTTCCTCCAAAAAAATCATTCAAAAATACTGTAAAGGCTTTTGCAGATAAAATTCCATTTAAAGAAAACAGTTTTGATTTTGTTATCTGCCGAGGGGTAATAGAACATATTCCGACAGGGAAAAGAGTGGTTTCTGTTAATGAAATGTATCGTGTTTTGAAAAGAGGGGGGGTGGCGTATTTTGTTGTGCCGCCTTGGTTTAATCCTCATGCAGGGCACATGTTAAAACCTTTTCATATTTTTCCTTTTCCTATTGCAAAATGGCTTAGAAAATTATTTTTTGGTAATGAAGTTAGTGCTAATAGTTATGCTGAAGCGACATTGTTTCCTATAACTTTCAAGGAAGCTGAAATTCTTTTTATTAAAAGTCATTTTAAAATAGAAGAGACGCTTGACACTCATCTGCGTTTTCATTTTTTGACAAAGATTCCCTTGGTTCGAGAATTATTAGTGCCTGCAGTGGCATTCATCTTAAAGAAGCCTTAATATATTTTCTTATGTATATTTTTGAGTTAACTGCCTAAATACCTTTTTTGATAAACACTATATCGTGCACATATTTTTTTGAATAGCCAATAAGTTAGTTATTTAAACAATGAAATTGTTTTGTATTTATGGATTTTTCTTTCATGATTGAAAACAATCTTTCTTGGCTTCAAACAATGAAACAACCAAAAGGGTATGCTGGGCCGGTGAGCCATTACTGGTCCGACAGCCTAATCTATATTGGCCCTGGAAATGACTGGCGTTATGAAGGGCTCATGGCAGCATATATTAAATTGTTTAATAAAACGAAGTCAAGGTATTTTTTGGATTTGGCAATTCAATGTGGTGAATTCGTTGTAGCGGGGCAGAAAAATGACGGTTCTTTTTTGAATTCGGGATTTGAAAGCAACCCTTCATTCCACTTCAGTTATATGCCTCATGAAAGTGCAGCAGATATTTCTTTGCTTGATCTGGTTTTAGTTCTGAAAAAAAATGGTATGCTCTATAAAAAATATCTTATTGCAGCAGAAAAAAATCTAAATAAGGTACATTTAAAAGAATTTTTTGATTCAAAAGAAAAAACTTTCACACAGTATGATAAAAAACGGGCATTAGGTGTTTCTAATTCTTTTGTCCCTAACAAAATCGCTACGGTTTGTGAAGCAGTCATAAGATATTATAACTTAACAAAAAACAAAAAATATTTAGCGATTGCGTTAGCTGCTGCAGAAAAAATTCTTTTACTTCAAGACAAAGGCGAGTATTTTGGCGGGATTTATCAAGAAAATACTAAGAAAAAAATTATTACCTATTACACTGCCCGATGCATTCCGTTGCTTTTAGAACTTCATTCAATTACAAAAGATGAAAAATACTTGCAGGCGGCGTTAGATGCTGGAGAATTTGTTAAAAAAATGTGGTGTGTTAAAGGGTTTAGGTTTGGGTTTGTTTCAGCTAATACTGGCGGCTTCATGCGCTGTGACATGCCTTTTTTTGCCGCGGGATCTGCAGATATAATAAGGGCATTACTTCTTTTGAAAGAAAAAGATGTATTAAAAGTAAGTGAAAAAAAATATTTAAATTGGGTATTCTCTTTGCAGGACAAAAACGGTGCTTTTAGGTCGTTTTATGGGTTAGAAGCAAAAAATAAGCCTTTAAAATATAATTCTTTTTCAAGTAAACCCTCTTGGCGGGACACTTTACATGTTGTAGGTTGGAATGATAAAGCACTTCGTCTTCTTTCGGAACTACTTGACAAAGATTGCCATCTAAAATTAATACAACAACAAACTGATGAATTAAAAATAAAGTGTTCTGATGCGCTGTATATTGAAAATGCAGATAAGATTGTTGTTAAGGGGGATGAAAACTATTTTTTCGGCAAAAAAGATAGTTTTTCTAATAGCAATAAACTACTTAAAGAACTTGTTTATTCTTCTTATCTAAATTACGGGGGGGCGTTTAGAAAATTATCTGGACCTGTAACTAAAACAATTGGGGCATTATGATGGATATTTTTGAAGCTATTTATAATAGAAAAAGTGTGAGGCACTTTTCTGACAAAAAAATTTCGCGCGAGACAATACTCAAGATTATTGATTCTGCACAACAAGCTCCCTCAGCATGTAATCAGCAGCTTTGGAGATTTATTGTTGTTGAGAATGATTCGTTAAAAAAAGAGCTTGTCCATAAAGCTGGGGGGATAAATCTTTTTTTATCATCATCCGCAATAATTTTTGTTTTATACAAGCATAACAATGTAACAGATGAACTAGCTAATGTCCAGAGTGCTTCTGCCTCAATACAAAATATGCTTCTTGCTGCACATGCCCTCGGTTTGGGCGCTACATGGATAAATTATATTGGTGATAGAAGAAAAATTCACGATATTCTTCAGATTCCAAAAGAGTTTTTTGTTTTAGCTGCTGTAATAATGGGTTATCCTAAAGGAAAGATAAAAAAACCTACGCGCCCTTTGGTTGATGAAATAGTTTCGTTTGATAAGTATGATTTCCAGCTTAGTTTGTTAAATGAGTTTTCCCCAAAAAAGTGGAATTTAAAAACGTTACTTGAAATGCGTTCAAAAACACTACGTCTTTCAGAACCTGAAGAGGGGGCTTTTCCTTATGGTACTAAGGGTGAGTTTGATTCTGAATTATCAATAACTTTAAGGTGGTTAAGTCATCAAAAAAGTACTTTGGAAATAATGCCTTTTGCAGGCACTCATTCAATTCAGATTTTGAAAAAGATGTCCGCAAAAAATTTTTTTCTCCTTAGCGAATCAGTTGAATCAGATTATTTTCTGATGCAACGTTTTAAGAAGGTAGGAATTAATGGAAGGGTTCTTCAAAACGAAGGAGAAATTCTTAAAAAGAAATTCAAGCAAATAATTTGTTTTCAGAAACTGGAAGAAATGCCTTCATTAAGTTGGATTCAAAAAGTCTCGTTTGCTTTAGAAAAAGATGGCGTTTTTGTTTTATCCTTTAGAAATAGCATAAGTTTTTTTGGTGTCCACTCTTGGTTGCAGCGGACACTTTTTAGGAAGATGCCACATACTCCAATCCCTTTTGAACCTCTGAACGTTTTTGACATAAAGCAAATTCTTTTGAAAAATGGATTTATAATCGAAGAACAATTCGGAATTTCTTTATTCTTCTTTTTGAGGGGGAAAATAGTTAATGGTTTTTTTTCTAATTTTTGCAAATTAGTTCTTGTAAAATGCAAAAAGAAGGTCGATAACTAGTTAGTTTATTTTGGCACCAGATAGTTTATAAAGTGAAAAATATAACTTTTTACTTATGAAGGTGGCAATATTCGGCGTTGGGTATGTGGGTCTTACTTTTGCAGTGCACCTTGCTTCAAAAGGGATTAATATTATAGGGGTTGACATTAGTAATAAAACAATTGACAGTCTTAATTCTAATGTAGTCACTATTAATGAAGAGGGATTAAGTGAGAAGTTTTTAAAGTATAGAAAAATGATGCGGTTTGTAAAGAAACTTGACGAAAAAGTTGATGTTTTTGTGGTGACTGTTGGTACGCCTGTTTTGAATGGAAGAATTGTTTTGTCAAAAGTTATTGATGTTGTAAATGAGGTTGCTAATAATCTTTCTGGTGGTGAACTTGTAATTTTGCGAAGTACATTAAAAATAGGTTCCACTAGGAATGTAGTAAAGAAAATACTTGACGAAAGCGGAAAAAAATATTTTTTAGGTTTTTGTCCAGAAAGAACTGTTGAAGGGAAGGCTTTACAAGAACTTGCTTCTCTCCCCCAAATTGTTGGAGGTATTGATGAAGAAAGCTCAAAAGAAGCTGCTAATTTTTTCAAAAAACTTGGAAATGAAGTGGTTTCTTTGAAAACTATTGAAGCTGCAGAGCTTGTTAAACTTATTAACAATAATTATCGCTATTTAACTTTTGCTTTTTCAAATGAAATGGCGGTTTTTGCTGAAGAGATTGGAATTGATTTTATTGAAGTAGTCAAAGCTGCGAATTATAATTATTCTAGAAGCAGTGTCCCTCTTCCTGGACTTGCTGCGGGTCCGTGTCTTCCAAAAGATGCCGTAATTATTCTTGAATCAGCTAAGGAAAAAAATTTATCTTTAAATCTTGTTAATGATGCTTTCGAAGTGAATGCTAGTTTGCCTGAACATGTTGCAAGAAAAGTTTCTAAATTGATTAAAAATAAAAAGGAGTATATTATAGTTTCTGGTCTTGCATTTAAAGGACGGCCAAAAAATACAGACATGCGTGGAAGCCAAAGTGTTGATGTTGTCAATGAGCTTAAACATTTTGGGTTTAGTAATATTTTAGTTCATGATTTTGAAGATGTACACAATGAACCTGAAATGAAAAATCTTGTTTCTGCAACTGAAAACGAGTTTGAAAGAGCAACAGTTATTGTTATTACAAACAACAATGTTAATTATGAGTCTGATGAGTTCGTTAAAAAAGTTAAAGACAAAATTGTTTTTGATACTAATGGTGTTCTTAAGAATAAAAAGATTAAACATTACCATTGTTTTGGTGTTGGCGATGAAAGTAATAATTGTTAGTCCTTATGCTTTGCCTGAGCTTGGTGCTAATACACTTCGTGTAAATTCTTTTGTTTCTTATTTTAAAGAGCACAGAGTTAAAATAAAGGTTCTTGCTCCAAAAAGAGGAGTTCCTGACGTGGGAGTTGTAACTAGGTATGATGGGATTTTTACTTTAATGAGATATATAATTAAATCAGATTATGATACCGTAATTTTTACTTCTCCTCCGCTAACGCATGGATTTTTTTCTGGAATTGCAGCTCTTCTAAGTGGAAAAAATTTCTTTGTTGATTTAAGGGACCCTTGGCCGAGTGAATATGAAAAACTCGGGATATACTCGGGGTATTCTTTAAAATTGTTAATTTATAAAATACTTGAAATTTTTACTTATTTTTTAGCAAGAAAGATTTTTGTTGTTACTGATGGGATAAAGGAACATGTGTGTAAAAAAGGTTTTTGCAATAAAGTTGTTCTTGCAAGAAATGGCACAACCTCTATTTTTAGCTATTACTCTAAAGAAAGAAAACTATTGAGAAAAAAGCTTAATATTTCAAATAAAACAATCTTGTTTACATATTCAGGTTCATTTATTGGGTGGGAAGTTGACGAGCTTATAAAAAGGTTCAAAAAAATGCCTAAAAATTATACTCTTTTGCTTTTAATTTCCAATCGGGAAGAATACAAAGGTGCTTATGATAAATTAAAACAAATGGCCCAGAAAATGCTTAGGAAAAGAATGAGGGTTGTTGATATTAAAACTATGCCAATGGAACAACTATCTGCATACTTTTCTGCAAGTGATGTTGGAATAAGTACAGTACCAAGCGACATGAATTATTGTATTGTTGTAAAAACATATGATTACACTGCGACAGGATTGTTTGTTGTTGCAAAAGGGCCTCAAAAAGGATCTCTTAGAAACCTTTTCTCAGAATACTCTATTGGTAAATATGTTGACAATTGGGATGATTTTGAAAAGATTAAAATTGAACAAAGAGAAATTTCTAATTTGCAGCGCAAAAAAAGGGTTTCGATTGCAAGGAATAATTTTGATAGGAAAGTAGCTAATAAAATTGTTTTTGATGAAATAATTAAGCACAAAAAGCACTAATTTTCTAATTCTCATACCTTAATTTTTTCTTTACCTGTAAAGTTAAGCATACTGTATGATTGACTCAATACCTTTAAATTGCTGAAATATAAACATTATTTATGAAAATGTTGATTTATTCTCTTTCAGAATTAAAGGAAACCGAAGGGGTGGGAAATGTTGCATTAAACATTTCAAAATATTTGCCATTTGACCAAACTTTTCTTTCCCTTGGAAAATATCAAAAGTTTTGGTTTTATTCATTCTTGTCAGTTTTCTATTTTGCTTTTAATGCTTTTAAAACCAAACCGAAAGTTGTTTTGGTTCATTCGGTTGAAGCAAGTTTCGACCCGGTGGTTGCAAAAAAATTGTTTGGTTTTAAATACAAAATTGTTTCAATTGCGCACGGAACTTATTTTGGGCTGTCAAAAGAATATGAAAAAGAAATTGAACTTGGCAATGCAAAGCCAAAGCTTACTTTCATTTTAAATTTAAAGATTTCAATCTTTCGCGGAAGGTTTGCAAAATATTGTGATGCAATTACTGCAGTTTCTTCTGTTGCACAAAGTGATGTTAAATTATTTTACGGAGTTGATTCAACGATTATACCTAATGGGGTTGAAGAGGAATTTTTTAAAATGAGACAGAGCAAAACTAAAATAGATACTAGTCGAATTCTTTTTGTAGGAAACCATTACTGGCTTAAGGGACTTCACTATTTAATTAAAGCAAACGAATTATTGCCGTGCCCCAAAAAAATTATTGCAGTGGGGGTTGATGGTAATCAAATTAAAGAACTGCAAAAACTGGTTGATTGCAAGCACGTTGAGTTCAAAAGATTTTCTTCAAGAAAAGATTTATTTAAGGAGTATAAGAAAGGAGGGATTTTTGCAATGCCTTCGATTTATGAATCATTTGGAATTGTATATCTCGAAGCGCTTTGTTTGGGTTTGCCAATTATTGCATCAAAAGGAACTGGGGCAAAGGACATTGTTATTAATGGAAAAAATGGGTATCTTGTTGACAAGAGAAACCCAAAAAGTATTGCACAGGCAATTTCTAAAGCTGAAAAACTTTGTGGAACTGTTCCAAAGCCCACAGAAAAATTTTTGTGGAAGAATATTTCAAAAAAATATGAGGAACTTATTTGAGGTGTTTTAGATGGGTAAACTTGAATCTTTTGCAAAGTTAAGTGCTTTTCAATATGTTGCACAGATTGTGACAATTGTTTCTGCAATATTTTATTCATTCATTGCAGCTAATGTTCTCGGTCCTGAAAAATATGGTTTAATTTATTATTTAATGGGTTTTCTTGTAGGGATTCCATCAATTTTTGGGGTTGAAACATTTTATGATTTAGCAAAAGTATTTTTTGCAAAATATAAATCTCGTAGTCTTGTAAGGAAAATTGTCTTTCCAACCCTGTTTTTCTTGTTAGTTTTGACAGTGGCATCCGTATTTTTTTCTGAACAAGTTGTTGGTTTTGCAGGTAAGGGTACAAAAGAGCTTGTAGTACTTTTTTCTGCAGTAATATTTTTTGTTCCTTTACTTATTTTTTTCCAGTCAGTTTTGGTAGGGTTTAAACAATTTGGAAAACTTCTTTTGCTGGTTTTTGTTCAAAAAACTCTTGACTTAACATTTTTATTAATTTTTTTGTTTGTTCTTAAGCAGGATTATTTATCCTTGTTCTATTCCACAATCCTTTCCACCATAATCGTATTGCTTTTGACAGTTTTTTACATAAGTAAATTAGATTTTTCTCAAATTATTGTTCCTGATAAGGAAATAAACAAGTTTTTATCCCAGTCTTGGATTTCTAATGTTGCAAAAGGATTAATGGTGCAAGTAGAAATCTGGGTGTTTGGATTTCTTCTAATCCTCTCTGATTTTGGGGTATTTTATCTTATAAAAAAACTATCAACTTATTTGTTTGAAACGCCCCAAGTCGCTATCTCTGAAGTTATCTTGCCTTTCTTAAGCGAAGAAGAAAAGGTTGAAAAATTAATTTTATATGCTTCCAAAGTAGTTAAATTTCAAATTATTTTAAATATTTTTATAGCAATTTTCTCGTTGTTGCTCGCTCCATTTGTTTTACCCTTATTGTTTCCGGAGTTTTTGGCAGGTGTTATGATATTTCCAATAATTGCATTAGGGTACACTCTTTATTTTGGCGCTCCTCTTTCTAGATTACTTAAAGCAACAAACAACAATAACATGCTTACTTTGGCTTATGTCTTGTATATTGTGCTCACTATTATTTTTGGTTTTATCTTAATTCCTTCACAAGGGCTTGTTGGTGCAGCAATAACTCTTTTCATATCAAGAGTAATGTTTGGGGTTTCACTTTATTTCATTTGTCGGTACAAAGGGTATAAAATTGATTTAATCCCGACTTATCCCGATATAGTTTTCTTTTATTCAAAAGGGATTGCATTATTGATAAGAGGTTTTTTAGCAGTGAAAAAGCTTTTATTTGTAAAGAAGAAATAATAACTAGAAACTAAGGTTTGCGGATAATAAAATAGTTGAAAATGGTGTGTTGATTTTATGCAAAGTTCTAAAAAATATACAATTACTGGCAAAGCAAAATTGATTCTTCTTAAGGAGTTTCTTGAAGGGTGTGACAAGAAATGTAGTGTGCTTGATGTCGGAGGCACAAAATATGATCTTGAGTTTATTCAAAGCCTTGGTTTTAAAAAGGTAAAAGTTTCAAATAATTCTAAATTAGAGCTTAAGGACTGCGGAAAAAATGGTTTATTTTTCGATGTTACAAAAACAAATAAAAAAATTAAGCAGTTTGATATTGTAATTTTTATGGACGTGCTTGAGCATTTAGTCAAATCTGATGAGGCTTTAGTTAACATAAATAATATGCTTACAAAAAACGGGTTCTTTGTAATAACAACGCCAAATCTTGCTAGTTTTTTCAACAGAGTATTTTTGTTATTAGGGTGGTCTTTGCCAAATTATTCTGCCGCGAATATAAAAACAGGCAATCCAATAATAAAAGCAAGAATTAGCACTTCTTTTAGAGATTCTTTTCCACACAAATCAGTTTTTACTCCAAAGCAACTAAAAGAGTTACTTTCTCTTTATGGATTTCAAGTAATAAAACATAAAGGTTATGATTATGGTTCGCCAAAAGCTTCTTCAAGTGGAGGAAATTATAATTCTTTGAGAAAAGTATTAAACAAAATTCTTCCAGCCTCAATGAGAGAAGGAACGTTTATTATTTGTAAAAAAAACAGTTCCATTTCAATAAAAGAGCTCGTTGAGAAGTTTTCATAAAATACTTGCGTATACTTTTTCAAACTCTTTTGTTTTGCTCTTCCACAAGAACTGTTTTGAGTAATCCTTAGCCTTCTTAATCCTTGCTTTTTTTTCCTTCGCGCTTTCTCCAAGCAGTTTTTCAATTCTTCTTGCTGTGCTCGTATGATTTGTGTAATCCACAACTATTCCTCTTCCTTCTGAACAAAATTGAGTAAATGTTGGTATTGAATTAAGAATACAAATGCATTTGTAATGCATTGCTTCAATCGCGGTAACTCCAAACCCCTCATATTTTGATGCGGACACAAAGTACTCGGATTTTGAATAAATTTTGTTAAGTTCTTCTCCTGACGCTTCTCCGACGAACAAAACTTTGTTCTCAAGCCCCACTTTTTTTACCCTTGCTTTTAGTTCAGGAAGAATTTTGTCAAAATCTTTGCCTACAATGCTTAGTTTGAATTCTTTTTCAACTTTTGAGAAAGTCTCAATTAAGTCAAAGAGCCCTTTATTTTTTGATAATCTCCCCACAAATAAAAATGAGTTCTTCTCTTTTTTTCCTTTTGGTTCTGGCGCAGTGAACCCATTCTCCACCAGGACAACTTTTTCTTTAGGGAGTATTTGTTTGAATAATTTCTCATCCTGTTTGCTCACCGCAATTACTTTATCAACATTCTTCAGAAGCTGTTTTTGCAAGCCAAAAAAGTATATTTTCTTTAATGTTTGCACATTTTTTGTGTGAAAGATTCCTCCATGCGTTGAGAGAACTATCTTCTTTTTGTGAATGGGTTTTGTTGCCAGCAAAACATCTGATAAAAAACCAAGTGAATGCAAATGTATTATGTCATATTTTTTTATAAGATCAAACGGGATTTTTGAAAATTTATAGTACTTAAAATCAATGAAAGGAATTCTATAGATGTTACTACTATTATGTTTCCCTTTTTTTGGTAGCTTTTTCCCATAAACCGAGTTTAAAGTAAGTATGTCATTTTGAAAATCTTTTTTGTTTAGTTCTTTACATAAGTTTTCAATAACTATCTCTATTCCTCCATGGAATGGATAATAGCTATTAGTGTAGTGAAGTATTTTTGTTCTTAATTTTTTTTTAGGTGTTGTCATTTTTTCCCTCGTGTAAGTATTCCGCTAATAAGCCCTGCGCCAAATACTAGACTTCTAAACAGCACTAAAATTGGTGAAGCAATTGCGACGGTGAAATCTTTTTTAGAGGCAAAGTATACAAATGGAAGGGTAGTTATCCCAAATATTATGGTTGTTGCTATTAGTGTGGTAAATCCAACTATGGGTGCTGTTATAAGTGCTGCAATAATTATCCCTGAAAGAGGTATTTGAATTTTCAGCAGTTGCGGGGTGTAAGAATCTGTAAGAATTTTTTCTTTGTGTTTTGAGTACATTTTTGGTCTGTAATATGCCCTAAAAAATTTAGTTTTCAAATATTTCACTAATTTGCTTGGGTGTGTGTGGTATACTATTGCATTAGGGTTGAAGATTAATTTTCCGCCTCTTTTTGCTAGCCTAAAAGAGAATTCAGGATCCTCTCCCGAAGCAATTGGAAAACTTTCATCATACCCTCCGAGTGAAAGGAATTCTTTTCTTCTAAAAGCTGCCGAATAACTTCCAATCCAGTCAATGTTTTTTGAGTGTTTCATTTTTTCGTATCTTTCTTCTATTTCAATTTGTCCAAATCTTGCTATTAGCTCTTTTTGTCTGCTTTTGTATGCTCCTTGAATACCTGAAACGTCTTTTTTTTCAAATGGTTTAATCATCTCAAAAAGCCAATTTATTTCCGGAATACAGTCAGAATCAGCGAATGTAATAATTTCGGCAGTTGCTCTTTTTGCCCCCTCATTTCTTGCCTTTGCAGGACCAGAATTTTTTTGCCAAAAGTATCTAATATTTAATTTCTCTTTTTTTAGTACTTCAAAAATAATTTCTTTTGTACGATCTGTGCTTCCATCGTCAATAACAATAATTTCTTTCGGTTTTAATGTTTGCTTGGAAATTGCTGTTAGTATAGTTTTGATTGTTTTTTCGCAATTATAGCATGGAATTATTATGCTTGCTTCCATTATTTCTTCCTCGCAGTGACGATTAGTTCTTCTCTAAATTTTTTTGGTAAGATAATGCTAATCGCTTGTCTTATTGGAAAGCTCCATGGATTATTTGAACCTTCAGAGCTTTCAATAGTGTATGGTAAGTAAGTAAAATCTTCAACCTCAAAACCGGTTTTGTTTAGAATTTTTGTAAGTGTTTGGGTGTTGAAAAGAGAGAAGTGTAGCGGGGCTTCGTTATTGTGAAAAACCTTATTCATTAAGCTGTCTTTATTTGGGGTTGTAATTATTATTTTTCCTCCTTTTTTTAATAATCTGTTTGCTTCTTTAAGAAACTTTTCCGGTTTTTTTAAATGTTCAATTAGTTCTCCTGCAAGTATGGTGTCAAATTCGTTTGCAGGAAAAAGTGTTCTTTCTTCTGCGCTTCCTTTTTTGTAGTGCTTTGTCTCTCTTTTTGTTTCAGTATCAATTCCATAAACGTTTTCTTTTCCAGCACTTTTTAGTACTTCTTCATGAAGAGTGCATGCGTAGTACCCCACATCAAGTATTTTACCATTCAACCTTTTTTTTATGTATTTGACTCTATTCATTCATCTTTCACACTCACACTTTATTTTCTAATTTAACTATAAACGAGTTTATTTGTTTTTCTAGGGTCATTCTTTCCTTTTTTACTTCAGTTTTCATTGTCAAAGCATGCTCTATCGCAGTTTTAAGTTCTTTTTCATCAAAAACTGCAATGCATTTTCCTTCTTTAGCTAGTATTTTTGCAAGTTCAGTTTGGTGACTGTCAGTGTGCTCTTTGAGTTCTACTTTTCGTGGAACAATTACGAGGGGTTTTTTTTGGGTTAGAACACTTATTATATTACCCGCCCCAGCGTGACCTATTACTAGATCAGCTTGCTTGATTCTTTTTATAAATTCTTTTTCAGAAATAAAAGGTTTGGAAGAATAATTTTTTGGTTTGTATTTTGTATATCCTGTTTGGGCGAATATTTTTGCGTTGAGTCCGTTTTCAATGCAAGTATCTATTTCTTTTAAGAGCCTTTCAAATTGCATTTTGTGACTGCCAACTTCAACAAAAATATTAATTTTTCTCACATTTTCACCTTATTTTTTTATAGCACTCGCCCATATTTTCCTTTTGGATAGTATTTTGCTAATTGCTTCCATTGGTAGAAGAATAAGTCAGCATTTTTTGACATTATTTTTCCGCTCTCGCTTGGTTTGAAAACCGCAGCAAAGCTTTCAATGTAAATAACTTTCTTTCCAAGTGCTTTTGCAATTAAACAAGTTGGAACTGCAACATCTGCACCAGTACTAATAACAATATCGGGGTTTTTCCTTAAAAAGATTGCAAAGCTTTCAGCTATATTTTTTGCAAGTTTTAAAGGGTTTTTTGAAGGAACTGTTACAAAATATACTTCTTCTTTTCTTGACAATTCAATTGCATTGCTTCTTGCGTCGCTTACCCAATAGTGTTTTCTACTTTTCCATATACTCTTTAGCTGGGAAAGTTCTGTTAAGTGTCCTCCCGCGGAACATGCAAGGCAAATTTTTATCATCTTTTTAGATTTGTTTTTTTTCATCAGCTCAATTCCTTTTTTTTAGATTATTTTCTATTGTTTTTGAAAATAAATTATTATATCTTTTGCAGATGGCTTGAAATGCAAATTCTTTTTTATATTTGTTAATTCCTTTTTTCAAATTTTTATTGTGCTTGCTGATATTTATTATTATATTTTTCAATTCTTGTTCATCCTTGTACGTTTTTATACAGTTATAATCATTTTCGATTTCAACTAAGCTTGGCAGTTTGGTTGTGATTACAATTTTCTCGAAGCTCATTAATTGATTTAGTACTGCCGAGCTAGCGACCATTGATTTATATGGTAAAATACAAATATCTGTTGCGCTTAGATAAGTTGGAAAGTCCTTTTCTTGAATAAATCCTGTAATTGTTACTTGGTTTTCAAGTTTTTCATTGTTTATTTCTGTTTTAAGCTCATCAATAAAAGTATTATCTTTATTCATTGACCCTCCAGCAATTATTAAATGGTATTTTTTGCCTAAACTTTTTAGCGTTTTGAAAACAGTTTTGTAATCCTTATGCTTTGATACAAACCCAAAAATAGAAATAATCTTTTTTCCTCTCAGCTGAAGAATTTTTTTAGCATTCTTTACTTCGGTTCTAGTAAAAAAAGCCCCTAGGGGTATTTCTTCTAATTTTTCTTTACTTACCCCCATTCGAACAAGATTGTTTTTTGAATAACTATCTGGGACCACAACCCGATCTGAGTATAAATAAACAAATTTATTTATTGCTTTTCGCGCTGTATTAAATATTAGGCTTGTTGGCCCTTTGAAAATTGTAAAATCGTGAAAAGTACTAATTATTGGAATTTTTAACCCAAGTCCGAGATAAAAAAGAGGGGCATATACCCCGCTTACCCCAAGTTTTCCAAAAAGGGGGTAATCAAATTGAACATTTATTAGGTTATAATTCTTTTTTGCGACGGATTTTCCTCGTAAATAATAGTATAAAGGAGACTCGTTTGGAAGTATTGATTCAAAATTAATATCTTTGTTTGATTTTTTTAATTCCAAAAAAAGTTTTCTAGCATAAATGCCGACCCCGTTTTTTTCTTCATTGCTTGATACTACCGCTATCTTCATTTTGAATCCTTCTGTTAAACACATTAACTCTTTTTTTAATCTTAATAATCAATTATCAATTTGAACTTTTATATTTTGTTCTTTGTATTATTATCAAATTTGGCTTATCTGTTAGGGTTATTTTTTGATTATCTTTTGCTCTTTGAAACATATTCATTTACACGCGCAAGTTCATCAATTGTTCCCGCGTCAAGCCAATGTTTTTTCAATTTTGAGGCGCTTAATTTTCCCTGTCTAATATAATGATTGTGTAAGTCAGCTATTTCTAGTTCTCCTCTTGCGCTTGGTTTTAAACTTTTTATGATATTAAACACATCAGGGGTGTAAAAATAAACTCCTATAACTATTTCGGTAGTTGGGGGGTTTTTTGGTTTTTCAATTACTTCAATTACTTTGTTTTTTTTATCAAGCACAGCAACTCCTGCTTGAGTTGCTTCTTGCGGTGTTCCTTTGTACAAAAGAATTTTTGAAAGATCGTTGCTTTTTTCAAACTCTTTTGCATATTCTTCAAACCACC
>Ga0268276_1002669_pt1 | contig 14851 bp, 12 predicted proteins | sample saktaG_4_FD_190145 | JGI IMG/M metagenome (GOLD analysis project Ga0268276, IMG submission 190145) | Saline water microbial communities from Sakinaw Lake, British Columbia, Canada - sak_2010_1_5_45m | ecosystem: Environmental > Aquatic > Non-marine Saline and Alkaline > Saline ...
CCAACCGTAAAAGCGACTAAATTTAAAAATAAATGAAAACTTTTCTTTAGATGACTTAATCTGATAGCGGGCTTATTAATCTCCATTCCCCAATGCAAAAACTTATTATTAAAAAATATTCCCAAGCCCAAGCCATTACAACCGTTGCAACTTAAACCGATTTTCTTTTGGCCGCTGCCATTGCATTGCGGACAAATTACCAATTGTCTGTCAATTTGCTTTTCCATAAAATAAAATACTTTAAATTTTCTACGAATTACGAATTTTTACGAATATACAAATAATAAGTTATTTACCTGTTTATAAATTTAATAGCAGACAGAAATAAATAATCGTAATTTAAAGAATTCGTATATTCGTACTTATTCGTAATTTATAATTTTATTATACCATAATTTCTTAAAAAATAAAAAACCACCGAAGCAGAAAAAATTCTTCTGGTGGTGGGTTAATTATTTAATGCGAAATAACCTTCCTCGGTTAGGAAATTCATAAGAACAATGATAGGCTAGTTGAACGATTCCCACTCTTTTATTTTACTTTTCGCCCAATTCACCTTTTCTGGAGTTACGAGTACTGTCAGCTTATAATATCCTCTAGCATTTCCGCCGTAATCTTTTTCTACCTGCAGCCCAATAGAACTGAGAAGCTGCTTAAAAGAATGGTCGTACCCTCTTTCATGCTCCCCAGTTAAATGTATCTCCAACTGAAAACAATTAGGGCCCTGACGAGACTCCTCAACTTTAACAGCCATAGTGCACCCCCCCCTATTAACAGAACAGTTATTATTTATTTGGCATTACACTAACACGACCTGGCTTATATGTCAATTGAAAATATGATAGCTAAAAATATTTTAAGAGAGGTATCAATAAGTTTTCGTTCCGCGATAGTCTCCCGAAAAACACGCTTTAAAAAGCAATACACAAAAGTGCCACTTTCTATAAAACAAAATAAGGTTCATTTGCTCCAAATGACCCTTATTTAAAAGATAATTAAACCAATAAAATAACCGCATTTTGCAGCAAAGTGCGGTTATTTTATGTACTCGGGGGCAGGGACGATGTTTGAATCAAAATTAAAATATAATTATTTTATATTAAGGTTAAATTCAAGTTCATCTTTATAAATATTAAAAAGTGAATGTGGCAACCTTACACATTTAATATTTTCTTTTTTGCAAATTATTGGTATTTTATCAACTAATTTTTTATAATTTCTTTTATTAAATGATTCTTCTGTCACAACCGTTGGTAATAAATTTTCTTCATTTTTATATTCAAGGCACAGGGCAATTAAATATAAATCTGCGCCATTTAATATATATTCCATTTCAGCGACTATTTGTGATTTATCATTTATATATCTTTCGTTGTACTCAATATAATAATCTTTCGATAATTTTTCCACCTCAAGTATTAAGTGGTCTGTATTTACTATAAAAGGACTAATTTTTGATTTAATATCCTTTAAGTCATCCTGAAAATCTATATGCTTAAATTCTTTAAAAACTTTGTCTATAATTATAATTTCATTAGATTTAATTTTAGAAAATATAAATTCTTTTATATCATTGTAAATTTTATTTTTATTATCTCTATCAAAATAATAGTAATTAAAAAAATCTATTAGACTATTATTATCAATAATTAATTTTCTTTTTTCATCAGACATATTTTAACTATATAAAACATCATTCAAGTTTTTTTCAGAACCAATTCTTAAATATTCCCTCAATTTATTTTCGGCAATATTTCCTTCAAAATAATTGATTTTAACTAACTCAGTGAATAATTTTGATTCTATCGGTTTTGGCGCCGAGCCTTTTTGCTCTATCCCACGAGCCCTATTGAATTCTTTTCGTATTAATTCTTCTTTTTCTCTCTCTTTAATATATTTATTTAGTTCCTCCTTTTTTTTGTTATAATCAGTTTGGGAAATTTTATTTTCAATCACAAGTCTTGTGTAAATAGCCCTCTGACTTAAATGAGTATTACAATATATTTCGTTTATGATATTTTCAGAATAATTATTTTGTTTATTGGCGTTTTTAATACTTTCGTAATTTTTTATTTGATCATGCAACAAAAAATAAAAAGCAAAGGCATAACACCATTGCTCAATCTTACTTAGTTTGAAATTCAAAAATTCTTCTCTTACATTGTCAATCTCCTCAATATTTAATAAATAATGGGCAAACTCATGTATTAAAGAAAAAATTTCTCTTCTAAAATATTTCTGGTTCCTTTTTATTAATATAAAATTTGGGAAAAGAAAAAGCCCATCTACGTTGTTCAATCTTTCTTTCTGGTTCCATGTTTCCGTTCGTTCAAATACAAAAATACTAAACTCTTCCATGGTTCTTATGAGATTTTTTAAATAATCCCTTTCTGCAGTTGGCTTTTCAATTTCTTTCTTTTCAAGTAAAGTTTGATATTTTCCGAAAAAAATTGAAGATATTTCTTTCGCAACCAATATAGCATCATCATTTTGCGAATACACCTTTAAAAAACGTTTCGGTTTGTAATTTATATATTTTGTCATTAGCTGAGTTTCGATCTTTAACTTTTCAAAACTATCAATAATTTTTTTACTATTAAAATCTAATTCGGAATTAAAAATTTTTTTTCTAAAAAAAATACTTCCATTTTTGGGTGGAAGTGTGCGGCTAGAAACTAACCAAGAAATACCAACATTAAAAATTGCTTCTATTCTTTTTAGTAAAGATAAATTGATTTTATTTTTTTTATCCATTACGTCATTAAGCCATCCAATATCAACTATCCCAAATTTTCTTAATTCATTATTTTTTGTCAAATTTAATCGTTCAACTAAATCCTTCTCCGTAATTTGATAAAGCTCCAATAGATAAGATAATCTAGCAGGATTAATAAAATACTCAATTTTTTTTGTGGTTTTAAACATTTCAAAAAATAATTTTGTTAATATTATTATAACATATTTAAAAAATTATTACTATGTCAACAAATAAGCATAGCAAAATATTGTCCTAATATTAGAATAATATTAAAAAAATAAAAAACGCCTCTATTTAATTTTTATAAAAAATATGAACTTAATAAAATAACCGCATTTTGCAGCAAAGTGCGGTTATCTTATTGGCTCGGATTTTATAAAAAAATCCGAACGGAATTTAAGCGGAAGGGGTTTTGTTCCGCCGCAGTCTCCTAAAAGTCGCGCGGAGAGGACTGCTGCGGGACCAAACTAAATCATAATCCCCTTTCCCAATTTTCTTAATTATATCCATCAACTTTTTCTTCCAGACAAAATTGAATTCTTCTATTCGTCTTTCTGAATTATTGACTCTATATTCGTATTTTTTATAATCTTATTAAGTATTGGGACATACTCAACGGAATGGATTGTTTTGGCTAAAATTGTTATCACAATAGCCGCGATAATAGTCGCGCCGATGGCCGTACCGATTCCGCCGGCAATTCCACGAAGAAAGCCCAGCCAAAAAGAGTTTGATTTTTTAATATTTTCGTTTAAATCCTTTAAATTTTTATTTAATTCCTGCGGAATATTGTTTTTGTCCATAATTTTTTACTTCATTTTTTTAAACTTTCCAAATAATAAACATAAAAGATAGCTCGGGAACAGGAATTCGCCCAGCATACGCCCAAAAATCTCTGGACAAGCCGGGCGTCCCGCGGATGCGGGACGAACCCAAAAAATAATCTTATTAGCTCGCGTATCCGGACAGCTTCCGAACTTTTTTAAATCAGATTATAAAAAATCAATTTTCAATGGCATATAAATAACCATCTTTGGAAGTAAAGTATAGCGTGCCATCCAAACCAAAGGCGGGTGAGGCCTCGCTGATTCTTCCGCCTGTTTGGTAGCTCCACAATAGTTTTCCGTCTTTACTGACTGCGTACATTTTGCCGTCAACCGAACCAATGTAAACTGTTCCCTCCTTATCAACTAGCGGATAGCTGGGCAAACCATAAAAGCCGGGTTGCTTTGGATCAGCGCCGGTTTGGTATGTCCATTTTACTTCGTGGGTTTTAGGATTAATGGCAGATAAAATTCCATGGGCATTGCCGATATAAATCGTTCCGTCCGAAGCGATGGCCGGAGTGATGACGCCTGCTATGTCGTCTTGACCCAGCGATGGTAAAGGAGCGCTGTCATTTTGAGGCGGGGGCATATTATCATTTTGAGGCTGACCCATTCCAGCGCAAGGCGGGAGAGGCGGCGCGCCACACTTGTCCCCCGATGCTTGAGGCGTGTTGCCATTTTGAAATTGATTTTCCCCATTGCAAGGAGGTAAAGGCGGCCCACCGCAATCTCCGGCGGAAACATTCTGAATATTTTGGGAAATAACTTCCGGACCTTTTTCCCATTGCAATTCTCCGGAAGAATTAAAAACAAACAAATCAGGAGCGGCCGGAACATAAATTAGTCCGTCAGAGCCGATCGCCGGCGTACCGACTCGCAAAGCATTGGTGTCATATTTCCATTTTAAGCTTCCATCAGGATTAAAAGCGTAAAGATGGCTATCCGGGCCGGCGTGGGCGTCGCCGCCCCCTAGATAAATTGTCCCCTTTTTATCAATACTGGCCGGATAAGATACGGCTCCCGCTGTTTTGTATTTCCATTTTAAAATTCCGTCTTTATTTATCGCGTAGAAATAACCATCCCAGCTACCCTGATAAACAGTTCCGTCCGATCCAATAACCGGACCAAAACCAATATTTCCGTTGGTTTTAAATTTCCATTTTTCTTTACCATTTTTGTCCAGAGCGAAGATCGTATCTCGCGCAAGAACGTAAACCGTTCCGTCAGCCGCAATAGTTGGACCTTGAGTGCCTTGGTAACTCTTTGACCAAATTTTGGTGCCATTTTTATCCAAAGCAAAGATATTAGCGGCTCCGGCGACATAAATAATCCCGTCAGCGGAAACCACGACGCTGTTGGGGTTTCCGCCTGTCAACGTTCCTAATTGAAATTTCCATTTTAAAGTTGCTCTTGCCGGTCCTTTCACTGCAGCGTATCCGGTGTGCAAAGAATTCCCCAAAAATTGAGACCAGGAATACGCGCTTGCCGGCTGTTCTTTTTTTGTACCTTCGGGCGTAGTTTTGACCGATGTCGTGGCTTCGGATTCAAGCGGCGCGGAAAGCTGGCTGGCGTCGTTTTTAACATTAACTTTTTGTTGTATGGCGCAACCCGTACCAGTAAAAAGAATAAAAATTCCTAAAATAATTAAATTTTTTTTCATATTTTCAGTAAAATTTTATGTCACTTTATATTATAACAAAAATCGCCTGATTTGGCGATTTTTTTGTTAGCTCGGGCATTACGACTCTAACTTGTTGTTGTTTATCTAATATTATTGAAAAAAGATTATTCCGTACCCATTATTATCTCGCTACATTTATTTTCTGATTGTTTCACAATATCAAAAATATCATCAATTTCTGGTTCTACCGCTTTTAGAACCGTTCCACTTTTCAAAACAGCCGTCACTTCTAAACTATGCGTTTGTATAATTGAACTAACTCCGCAATTCTCAACCGCTTGTTTAAGCATTTCCCAATATGTTTCATTTGGAGTGTAATCAATGGATATCCAGCATTTATTTTCCAAACAAGTTGCTTTTTCACGTCCAGAACAATTAAGCTCACAAGTTGAGGGATAAGAATTGATTAAATCATTAATCTTATTCGCATTGCCCTTATTAACCACAACCGCGCAACTAAACGGGCATTTATTGCTAATAATTACACAATCGGAGTTTTTTTCACAATATCCAGCCCATGATATTTCATGTGATATATATGATTTTTTTACAGGCAAAAAAGAAGTAAATGATATTATCATCAAAACTAATAATCCGAACAAAAATATTGTGCTGTTTATCTTTTTTGTTTTTAATTTTTTACTTACAAATTTTATTAAATAATATACCAAGAAAAATATTATTAAATATAGTAAATAGTTAAAAATAATATAATGATAAAAACTGCCTGACGAAAAAATCCATTTATCTATCTGAAATCCATCAATTACATCTTTAATTTGGTGAATCAAAAACGGATAAGGCCATCCATGTAAACTACTCATAATTGTACCGCCGATTTTAACTTTATAAAAAGCCAAGGAAGAAAACATTACAAACAGTGGCCCGATAAAAATTAATATTTTATCTAACTTTTTTTTGTATAAAGAATAAAAACCTTTAAAGACTATTCCCGTCAGTCCGCCCACGAAACCAGCCAACGAAAAAACTCCAGCCAGTATTAATATATTTTTATCCCATAATTCCCTAAATGGTAATGGTGAATCATAAACCAAATGTGACATTGCATACATTCGGAGAAAAATTAAAGCCATGGTTAAAAAACCAAAAAGCAAAGATCCGACTAATAATTTACTTAAAAATTTATGAGTAGCTGTTTCCTTTTGAATCCAGACCATAAAAAAACCAGCTAAAATCAAAAAAGGTAAAAATTGCCAATTAGCTTCGCCCACCCAAAAGCTCGCTACCGAGCAAGCAATAGCGCTGACGATTGATATTAAAACGACTGATCTAAACTTTTTCATATATTTTCATTATACCATAAGTCAAATTTGGTTAATATTTTTAAAATAAATTCGCAATAGACAGAGATGGGGCTCGAACCACTGTTTTTTATCTAAAATAAGAGTAATTCTATAAAATCATAATCTTTGACAGGAACGGGGCAAAAACAAAATAGACTATCATTCCTGTCATTTTTAGCTAATATCAAACTAAAAGCAACCGACGTGTGTCGGTCGCTTTCACAAAATTCATTGGCTCGGGGACAGGGATTTGAACCCCGGTTAGCTGGACCAGAACCAGCCGTCCTACCACTAGACGATCCCCGAATATTTTATTCGCATCACTTAACGACTTTGCCGCCGAAAATATCTAATACATCACTAACCATATTGCCGCCATCTTTCTCTTTTTTATCATTAACAACGGCTATTTTTTTATTGCCAGAAATCAAGTTGTCTCCTACGCCCGATAGGGCCGAACCATTAATTTCCAACTTTTCATTAATAACAGACTCTATGGTCAGAGGCCGGCCGTAAACTTCGCCCAAAACTTTTTCCACTAATGATTTAATCTGCGGGTCGTTAATCCTTTCTTTATGAAATTTATATTTAAAAATTAAAGGCAGTTTATTGTCGCTAATTTCTCCCGGCAAACAAGCCCGCAAAATAAAAGATAATGAATGATTATATTTTTTAACTTTAACCAAAACTTCATTCCAGCCGGCGGCTATATCTTTATCTTTAAATCCGGCCCTTTTAAAATCTGTCGACTGTCGAACAAACGGCTTGGCCGCCGAATTTATATTGTCTGAATTTAAACCGGCCAAATTACCGGGATTATTAATATTCCCGGAAAGCCCTATCGGCTGACCCGATTCTATAATTGCCAATTCAATCGGAAGCTGGGGGATATGGCTTTCTTTTATCTTATTTTTGGCTTTAATAAAAACTTCAATTAAATACACTAACCGCTCTAATGATAAATTCCGGCCAACCTCATTTACAATATTTTCAAAATTTTCACCCAACTCCAAACCTAATCTTTCTGATAAACTTGGATTAATTTTACCAAGTATCAATTTTCTCATTATTTCAATTAAATCACTGACAAATTTTTTTAAATCAACTCCATCATCTACCAGTTTATTAATCAACCTCACACCGCCAGCGCTGTCCTTTTTTGCTAAATTGTCAATCAAATTGATAATTTCATTAATGTCGCTCCTGGGAATAACCAAGTCGGCTTTCTCGGCCGTAATTTCCTTACCGCTAATAGAAACAATCTGCCCCAGCAAACTTTCCGCGTCTCTCATATAACCCTCCGACTGCCGAGCGATGGTTTCCAATATGCTTTTGTCAATTTTAATATTTTCCTTTTTGGCTATATAATTTAATTTCTTCACAGTATCATTAACATTAATCCGCCGGAAATCAAACCGCTGGCATCTGGAAATAATCGTATTTGGAACCTTATGCACTTCGGTTGTGCATAATATGAATATTACAAAACTCGGCGGCTCCTCAATAATTTTTAACAAAGCATTAAAAGCGGAGATGGAAAGCATATGGACCTCGTCAATAATAAAAATCTTATATTTGCACCTTGACGGCGTCACCCGGGCGGAAGCGATAATGTTTTCACGCACGTTATCAACGCCGGTATAGCTGGCGGCGTCAATTTCTATAATGTCCAAATCCCGGTTATCATTTATATCCCGACAAATAGCGCATTCATTGCAAGGTTCAAACTCAGTCTCTTTCCTGTTCAGGCAATTAACGGACTTTGAGAAAACCCGAGCCATAGTGGTCTTTCCAACCGCCCTTGGCCCGCAAAAAAGATAAGCATGAGCAATATTGCCCGACTGAATTTCATTCTGCAGGGTTATTTTAATATAGTTCTGGCCGACCACTTCATTAAAATTCTGCGGCCGATATTTTCTATATAAAGTCGCCATAAATAAAAATAAGAAAAATAAGAATAAAAAGAAAAATAAGAGCAAGAAGAGATTTTTTTATTCTTATTTTTCTTTTTATTCTTCTATTCTACCACTAAATCCAAATAAATCAAGAATAATAGAAAACAGACAATAAATAGTTATTATCTGTTTTCTTATATTATAAATTTGATATTATTCCTTACCTCTAATAATATTCTCTACCGCCGCCCATTTGCTTTCTCCGGTTTTAGGGATTAACACTACCGCTTCATCTCCGACACTGCCCTTAAAATAGGTGACGCTGGCAGCCAAAATCCGCCATTTTTTATTATCAGACCTAACAATAAAATTACCTTCGCTGTTTTTTTCCAGCTTGCCGACTTCCCTGATTCTGTCAATCGGCCCGATTTGCTTATAAACAAAAGTGCCATTATCCGTAATTGTTAATTTTAAAATATCGCCTTCCACTAATTTTGATTTTGAAGCGTAATTAACCGGCACGCTATACTGTTTCCCGTCCGGGCCAATCATACTTTCGCCGTCAAAAACTCCCTCAATAATTTTACCTGACTTCCCGGAAATATCCTCCTCTCCCCCGTCAATGTCATCGTCATTTATCTGGCCTATGCCAATACGTTCCACTTCTTCATCGGAAATAAAAACGGCTAACATTTGGATTAATCTATCATTATTCTCCTTTATATTTTCCAATAATTTTTTTATCAAAGCCATTTTGGGCTTGCTGATAGTTATAATTTCATCTTGGTTGTCCTTACTTTCTTTATTTATCTCTTCGCCGCTATCATCTTGGTTATCATCGTCTAAACCAAAATCTAATTGTCCCTCGTCTTCCAATAAATCAGCTAACGCAGTCGGCAAATCGCCGTCAATATCCGGGCTATCAGCTTCTTCATCCGTTAATTCATCTTCATATTCGTCTGTATTTTTATTTTTGTCGTTCATATATTTTTATTTTAACGTTATCGCTTTCGGCGAGCCCTACTACAAATAGGGCGCATACGAATGGGTGTTATCGCCTCGCGATCTTCTATATTTATAATACAAAATCATTTAACTTTTGTAAAGTATTATTTTCATTTAACAAAATTTACTCTTTACAACTCTTGTATTTAAATATACAATTAGAATAACAATAAATAAAAGTGGGAGGGGAAAAATGTTCAAAAATTGTCTTCATTTAAAATTAGACCCTAAATGGTCGCCGGAAGAAGAATTTGAAATATTTTCTGGTTTATTTAGAAATAACGACTTCAAACAACAGTCTAGGCTAATATTGCTTGCTCTTGCCACTTTTGTCGTTCTTCCAGTTATTTGGCAATTTTTTTAACTTTAGCCGAGGCCCTAATCTCGGCTTTTTTTATTTATAAATTTAGACTGCTCCGCCTGGAAATCTCAGCCTCTATAATATTTCTGTCCTGACCGTATTTTAACCGGCTTAAAGACTTAATTTTATTCGCTAATTCGCTATTGGCCACTCCCGGCAGGGGCCAAAGATTATTCATTGAAAACGGCCGGCAAGCGGTATTATCAATCAAGAGTTTAACATAAGAAACAAACTTTTCAATATTAATTAAATCATACTGGTTAAAAACCGGTTTAAATTCTTTCTCCATTACTTCCGCGTCTTCAGAGCCAACCTTAAATAAAACCCAGGTCCCCGCATTGCCGAAAACAGCTTCCTTAATTGAAGTGTCCTGATTTTTAACCAACTGCCCTAAATACTGATGGGCAATAATTAAATTTAAATTATATTTTCTCGCTTCCGATAAAATTGAACAAATGGAATCAGTGGTAAAATTCTGAAATTCATCAATATATAAATAAAAATCCTTACGGTCCTGACCCGGTATATCAGCCCGGGAAAGCGCCGACATCAATATCTTGCCGACCAAAATCATTCCTAATAAATGGGCATTTATTTCCCCTATCCGGCCCTTGGCTAAATTAACCAATAATATTTTTCTCTTATCCATTATGTCCCGCAAATTAAATGAGCTTTTCTGCTGGCCGATTATCGGCCGCATCATATCGTTGGAAATAAATGAAGTGAGCTTAGAGGTAATATAAGGTACAACATTGGCCAGGGCCGCGTCCCCGCCGGCTTTTTCCGCTTCTTTTTGCCAAAAATCAACCACGGTGGAATCCTGGCATTTTTTTAATTTCATTTTCCTGAAATCAACATCAGCCAAAACCTTTGGAATTTCCATCAAGGTTGAGCCGGAAGCCGGGTCGCTCATTACTAAAAGCATGGCGTTGCGCATATACTGCTCAAAAATAGGACCGCCGGTCTGCTTTAAATCATATAATTTATCAAATATCTTTATCATTTCATTAATCACAAAGGCTTTTTGCTCCGGATAACGTTCGTCAAATTCCAACAAATTTAAGGCCAAGGGACGCTCTATGTCGGCTGGCGCAAACAAAATTACATCGTCTGCCCTGGCTGGCGGAATACGACTGATTATATCCTCAATTAAATCCCCATGCGGATCCATAACACACACACCTTCGCCGTTAATTATATCCTGAATAGCCATGCCGGCAATAAATTTTGATTTGCCGGTGCCTGATTTTCCAATTATATATATATGACGCCGGCGATCGTCTCTTTTTATTTTTATTTCTTTAACTACTCCCCGACAAACATTTTCTCCCAAAATAATGCCCTCCTCAGGAATATTAATTGGTGCCGGAGCCTGCTTAGCGGTCAACCATAAAATATTGGGAGTTTCAGCTGTTTTTAATGGAAAATGAAATAAGCTGGTCAACTCTTCGGTATTAAGTAAAAATTTTATATCAGAATCAAACCGCCTATAAATAAAATCATTGATCAATTTTGCCTGCCGGCTGCTGCTGACTTTATCTCTAAAACTGTTTCCATATTCATAATGATTATACTGCGAAAAAGCGCTGGCCAAATTATTTAAATAAGTTTGCGCTTGGCCTTGATTTTTCGCGCTTACCACTATACGCAAATTTACATCCAGACCCGCTTTTGAATTTTTTTCCTCTATCCCCTTAAGCATCTCTTCCTCCATAGCGGTTAATTTTTTTATATTTTCAGTCTGTTTCTGTTTTTCTTCTTGAGTCGGCGGCTTGGCCGACCTGGCTAAATCTCCCAGCAAAGAAATTCCTTTTTGAATTATAGATGTTTTTAGAGCTTCTTTGACCGAATTTTTTCGGTAGGCTTGGCTGGCTATTTCACCGGCCTTTTTATGCCAGCCTTTGCCGGCGTTTCTTACAATATATTGGACAGCCACGCCCTCGTCCGCTTCCAACTTTGACATCACATTGATAATTGAATTCAAGGGGTCGGTTTCCTGCTTTTTATATGTCTTCAACGGAAAAAAAAAGCTTCTTTTGGTGCGTAACCAACCGGCTAAAATACTCCCCTGCGGACTGAAAATATTATAATCCTCCATTTCCTCTATCACCGCCTCGGGGTAATGGGCGTGAACCTGCTGCTCAATATAACGGCTCATACTTTGAGGCGCGGCAATATAAAAACAAATCTTTTTCTCATGAGCGACAATTTCAAAAGAATAATGGTCATTCCTGCCAAAAAGCCAGGGAATAATTCCGGTCTGTGGACGCAACCCGCCGAGACTGGCAAAAATAGTTTCCCCTCTGGCTATTTCTTCGTGTAATTTTTGAACAGTATCTTCCTTTTCTTTATCTTCTGGTTTTTCTTTCGGCAAACGTATTAAAAAAATAGTATTGCTAAAATATTTACTCCGTCTGGCTGTTATTTTAATAATTTTTTTAGCTATCAATAATATCAAAATTATAATAGCCAGCCAAAACAAATAAACCAACCAAGTATCAATATTAACATTAAGGTTGGCTGCCGGCGCGTAGATAACATCTTGTTGCGAAATACCGTAATCCATAAAAAATAAGATTATATTTTAAGGCAAAGATACATATTCATAAATTTTTCCAATAATAGATTTACTTGAAAGTACAAAAGGATAAGATGGGGGAAATTCACTGTTAAGATAATCTATAAAAGAGATTACAAAACGAGATGGTTCTAAATTAGTCACATTAAGATAATCGGTTGCTCCTGTTCCTGATAAATTAAACACAAATTCTTTGCTAAAAGATATATTTAAGCCGTTAATTGTACCAAATTTTACAATACCTTTAGGAGGATTATCAACCCCGTAGGGAAAAGAAGCAACAAAATGTGTGGAATCTAATATGGCAATACCATTATTATAACTACTTGATCCTCTCTCTAAAATAACAGAAAGAGGACCAAAAAAAATATTTGAGCCGCTGGTTGAACCAACTATTACTGAAGTATGGCGTAAAGAATAATATTTAGTATAAGTATTTTCAAACATAATAAGAAAATGAGTTGAATCTAATTTTTCTATTTTAAAATATTGTGAAAGCAATGGATAAAAAACATATTCGGCGCCAAAAGAAATAGCGGAGCCACTAACTGTCCCAACTTTTGCAGCACTATAGGCTTCGTAAAAACCATCCGAGCCAACAATGTTTTTATTTACATGCCTATAACTCACAACAAAATGATTGGAATCTAAGGCAACAACATCGGGATATTCTGTTGAATAATTATGAAAAATATATTCTGGTCCATAAGATATTATATAACCACTAACAGTTCCGACTCGTGCTATGCCAATTTTACCACTATCTTTAGGATAAGTAACAACAAAATGTGAAGTATCCAACTTAGATATAGAGGGTTTATCTTGATAACTGCCATTTGCTCTAAACATATATGATGAACCAAAAGAAATATTAGAGCCACTAACTGTACCCACCACAGCTTTATGACTGTAATTAGCACTACTATCCATAAAAGAAACCACAAAACTATTTGAATTTAATATCACTATATCTAAAAGACTTGAAACACCTGAATTAAAAACAAATTTTGGACTGAAAGAGATAGCAGAACCATTAGTTGTGCCAATCATAGCTGTACCGAAATTATTATTATTACAATCTCTAAAAACAAGCACAAAATGCGTAGAATCTAAAGCGGCGGAATATATTTCAGGAGTCGAACCGGTTGAATAGAAGACATATTCTGAGCCAAATATCGGACAACCCTCAACCGCTACATTTGCTGGCAACGAAGACGTAAAGGCATTCCATTCGGTAGTTGTTTTTGTTGGCACAAAATAATCATTTGAAGAATTATTATTTGTTACAATATGGCAATCATAAGCTTCTTTGGCGGTCCCGTTTGCATTACCATGATAAACTTCCTTTTGAGATAAATGGTTTACTCTATAACCATCGCTCCAATAATCTATGGAAGAATATACGACACCAACAAAAATAAAAAACAATAAAAAAACAATTAAAACAATCCATTTATATTTTTTTATTTTAAAAACCATATTTAATTATTTCTTTTATCTTTTAAATAATTAATTTCATTTTGTTGTCTCTGCAATTCATTTTCTAAATTTTCAATACGATTTTGTTAATCAAAATATTTATTAAATAATCATCTACAACAAAGTGCTCCCATTGAATAATTACAATACGGAGTAGGTATGCTATATTCGGGTGTTCCATGGCAGCTTACAGCTTTTCCATATGCCATATATAATTGGGACGGATCTGGTGGATTAAAAATCTCGTTCATCACAACGACAAAATAATAAGTTCTGTAAAAACCTCCCGACATGAGCTCCGCCTGTGCGCATCCCTCTTCAACAAGAACCCCGCCGCATACAAGGTTGCCATTACCATCATCCACCATAGATACCAGAGAAGGACCCGGACGTGTATCTCTAAACCAATAATCATCCCCCAGGCTAGATTTACAAAAATTATCCATTTGGCCTAAGCTTAGACTGTAGAGATAATTTGTATTCGTTCTGGCTGTTATATGGCATTCAGTAAAAGTTGCAGGCGGACCACAGCTTGCAACACTTGCGCCACTCGGCAAGTGACTTGCAAAAGAATTCCACTCTGCCGTTGTCTTTGTCGGTATAAAATACGAATTACCGCTAGTATTGGTTATTTTATGGCAATCTTGACCTGCCCCGACATACACATTTTTTGTTTCTGTATTTATTCTATATCCAGTATTCCATATATTCAAAGCATAAGCGGTTCCCGCAAAAGCAATAACAAAAATAAAAACAAGCCAATAAAATTTGCTTTTTCTTAAAAAAATCTTTTTTATTTTATTTTTAATCATTTAACATTTCTTCTAATTTTTCTATTCTTAATTCCAAAACACCTATTTGCTTTTGTTGTTCTTTAATTGCTTCTATCACGGGAGAAATTAAATTGCCGTATTCAACTGATTTTAGCCCTGTCTCTGCGTCGGTGCGCACCACTTCTGGAAA
>Ga0268276_1002670_pt1 | contig 14849 bp, 17 predicted proteins | sample saktaG_4_FD_190145 | JGI IMG/M metagenome (GOLD analysis project Ga0268276, IMG submission 190145) | Saline water microbial communities from Sakinaw Lake, British Columbia, Canada - sak_2010_1_5_45m | ecosystem: Environmental > Aquatic > Non-marine Saline and Alkaline > Saline ...
GAAGACGAAAGCCAACAGATTTATATTTTTGTTACACTGCTTTTTGTGGGCCGGGTCCCGCCCCGGCGGGACGAAGACGAAAGCCAACAGATTTATATTTTTGTTACACTGCTTTTTGTGGGCCGGGCAGGATTCGAACCTGCGAAGACGAAAGCCAACAGATTTACAGTCTGTCCCATTTGACCGCTTTGGTACCGACCCATTCACCTAATATTTATTAACTTTTTAAATGCTTCTCCGCCTTTATAAGATTTTATCTGTAATTCTCTTTTGCACGCTTCTTGCTTTGTTTTAAATTCTTCTGTATATAATATATTCCAAGGTCTATAATTTTTTGTAGATTTCACATAACCCTTATTATGTCTTATTAGCCTATTATTAATATTATCAGTATGGCCAATATAATGTCGGCTATATATTTGACTTTTTAATATATAAACTTTATACATAGACAACAGATTTATGCCGCCCGGTGGCGGCGCCCCGCTTGCCCCGCTACGAGCGCGGGCCGTCGGCGGTGGCAGTCTGTCCCGGTTGCCTACCCTGCCGTAGGCGGGGACCGCTTTGGTACCGACCCTTTTAATTTATTATTATCTATTTATCATTAATAAATATCAAATTGCCTTGAGCCGTCGCAGGGATTTGAACCCTGGACCCCCACCTTACCATGGTGGTGCTCTACCAACTGAGCTACAACGGCTTATTTTACCAACTGCTTGCCCGACCAATTGCAAAGCAATCTGGGCGGGAGCTATCTCGACTTATTTTACCAACTGCTTGCCCGACCAATTGCAAAGCAATCTGGGCGGGAGCTACAACGGCTTATTTTACCAACTGCTTGCCCGACCAATTGCAAAGCAATCTGGGCGGGAGCTATCTCGGCTTATTTTACCAACTGCTTGCCCGACCAATTGCAAAGCAATCTGGGCGGGAGCTACAACGGCAAAATATAATTATAAAGTAAAAAATTATAAAGCTACAAAGTACTTATATCTTAACTTTATAAACTTTATAACTTTTTACTTTATAACTCATCAATCTGTTCTTTAAATTCTTCTAATTTATTATTCTCAAAATTTGCCTTTTTCAATTTATCATAAAAATTCGTAGCCAAAATTTTATCCTTATTAATTATACTTATCTCCAGGCCGATGTCAAGATACCTTGGATTATTTGGCTCTATTTCCAGCGCCTTGTCAATATTGGCTAAAGCTTCGGTTAATTTTTTGGTCTCATAATCTATCAAAGCCAAATTAAAATAAATTTCAGCGATTTTTTCATCATTCTTGCCTTTTTCTTCCTGTCCATCGCTTGATTCAACCAACTTTATAATATGATTAAATGTCTCTACCGCTTCTTCATAATTTTTCCCCCTAAAATACAGCTGTCCCAATTCTTCAAAAGCTTTTATGTTTTTGCTGTCAAGACCGATAATTTCAATAAAAATTTTTTCCGCCGAATCAAGGTCGTCATTTTTAATTAATTTATCCGCTTCAATATAAAGTTCTTTTATTCTCTTCTCTTTATCACCCAATGATATAACCGCTTCATTCTTATACGAATCTTTTAATTTAAGTAATTTATTATAAATTGATTTAAAAAAAACGCTGAGTTGCTGGGTTAATATTCTTGAAATTTTTATAAATTTAGTAAACCATTTAAAAATATTTCTCTTTAAACGATTGCTTATAATTCGCTCTTTGAATTTCGCTTCCTTTTCCGCCTGAATATTATCCACGTCAAGACTGGCTAGGGCGGAAAATTTTCTTAATACAATAACAATTATTATACATAAACTTATTAATATTAATACTAATGGAATAACATTATACATATAGTTAATTACAACTATTTACTACCATTTACAATAAATTACTTGGTGATTAAAAGTAAAAAATATAATTAATTGTAAATAGGTAAATAATCTATTATTCGTATATTTGTACTTAATTCGTAATTTGTAATAGTATTATGTCTCAATTTCTCCAATTTCAACCTTGCCGGCGCTATCAAACAATTTCATTTTTTTAATAACAACTTTTTCCACGGCCTCAATAGTGGGCTTAAGCAAAACCCGCGGGTCTATTTCTTTTTTGTTTTTTAAACAACTGTTAATTAAAGCCGAGCAAAAGGCAACCTTGATATCCGTTCCGATATTAATAACATTCACCCCGGCTTTTATTGCTCTTTTAATTTTTTCATCGTCAACCCCCGAGCCGCCGTGCAAAACAAACGGTTTTTTAACATTTAACTTTATTTTCTTTAACAAAGGAAAATTTATATCCTCATTTTGATAAATGCCGTGCGCCGTCCCGATAGCGGCCGCTATTGTGTCAATTTTTGTAGCTTTGACAAATTTAATAACCTCTTCGGGGTTAGCCAGAGGAATTTTTTCTTTTGTTTTTTCCCCCACTTTATAACTCCCGGCTATTGACCCTATTTCTCCCTGCACCCAGACTCCTCTGGCATGGGCAACTTCAACAATTCTTTTTGTTAAATTAATATTCTCATCCAAGGGCAAATTTGAAGCATCAATATGCACCGAAGTAAAACCGGCGTCAATACATTCAAAAACCGAATCAAAACTTTTTCCATGGTCTAAATGCAAAGCAATAGGAACCCCGGTCGCAATATTTTTAGCTATCGTTGAAACTATATGGGTGATGGGCTTAAGGCCCATATATTTTATAGCGCCTTCTGAAACCTGAATAATGGCCGGAGATTTTGCTTTTAACGAGGCCCTGGCCACGGCTAAAGCGGACTCTAAATTATGAATATTAAAAGCTCCGACGGCATAACCCCCTTTTTGGGATTCTCTGACTATTTCTTTTATGTGTACAAGCATAAGTTGGTTGCTTAGTTAATTAGCTAATTGACTAATTAGATAACCAATCAACCGCGTAACTAATTAACTAATTACTATTTTAATATCACCTTGGCTATCTTATAAAATTCATTAATATCCAAACTTGATGAACCTACCAATAATCCGTCAATATTTTCTATTTTTTTGAAATTTGACACGTTTTTACTTGATATGCTTCCCCCGTATATTATTTGAAAATTATTACTTACTGTTTTCATCCCAAACATATCATTTAATGTCAATTTAATAATTTTATGCGCGTACTCCGCTTCGGACGGCTCAATGGCTATGCCGGAGCCGATAGCCCAAATCGGTTCATAGGCAACAATAATCAGCTGCTCTTTCATTATATTAATTCCGCCCAGCGCCTGCTGAAGCTGGTCAACCAAAACAAAATCCCTCTTGTCGGTCTTTCTGTCGTCGCTTTCTTCACCAATACAAACTATCGGAGTCAAACCTTTTATATTTAGCACTTCCTTAACTGTTTTATGAATCATCTCGTAATTTAAAAGCAGATATTTTCGCCTTTCGCTATGGCCAATAATAACATATTCGCAACCGGCCTCAACCAGCATAGTCGGCGATGTTTCGCCCGTAAAAGCGCCGCTTTCTTCCCAGAAAACATCCTGCGCCCCTACTTTAATATTAGTATTTTTAAAAATTTTTGCAATCTCATCTAAAACAATCATTGGCGGGCAAATTACTATTTCTCTGCTTTTAAAATTTTTAAATTTTGTCTTGGCTTTAATTGCTAATTTTATACTTTCTTTCAAGGAAAGCTTCATTTTCCAATTAGCAACAACTATCTTATTCTTCATAATTAAAATTATATCACTTAAATTAACATTTATAAATATCTATGGAACTATCGCCAGATAACCGGCTTGACTATATTCTTTAAAAGGAAAAATAAGGTTAACCTTACCTATAATTATTATACGCCCACTCCACTAATTCCCTTGTTTGAGTAAAGCGTCCATTTCCGCTTTCACTTCCCAATATTGCCGATACAACTTCAAAATCATCTTTCCCAATAAATTCTCCCACAAAGCAATACCCGGCCGCCTCGGTATAGCCGGTTTTCCCTCCGATAATATTAATATCATTGGGCGAAAAATTATCCAATAAATAATCGGTTGTATGAACATAAACTTTTCTCTGGCCCAAGGTATTAAAACTATATTCTTTTGTTATGGTCGCTTTCCGGATATCCTTAAAAGACAAAGCCGCCTTGGCTAACAAGGAAACCTCATAAGCGCTGGAAACATTGCCCGCATCAAGTCCGGTTGAATCCTTAAAATATGTATTTTTAAACCCCAATTGAGCTGATTTATTATTCATTTTTTCAACAAATTCTTCCTCGGTCAAGCCGGTTGATTTTACTAAAGCAATCGTGGCTGTATTGGCGGAACCGACTAAACTTAAATAAAATAAATCCTTTATTTTAACTTTTTCGCCCCAAAACAAATAAACTTTTCCGCCATCACGCCTGTCTTCTTTTTTAATTTCATAAATTTCATCCCAACCGGGATTGTTATCCAAAAAAACCAAAGCAGTCATTAATTTTGTTATGCTGGCTATCGGAAATTCTTTATAAGCATCTTTACTAAACAATAAAGTACTGTCATTAAGGCTTATTATGGCGCCGCTTTTAGCAATAATCTCAACCTCATTTGAATTTACAACCTTATTAATAGGAACTTCTTCCTTATTCTCGTCAACATTAAATTTTTTTTCATGATCCTTTATTAATAATGAAATAATATCGGCTGTAATTCCCTCAATTTTTCCTCTAACATCTTCCGGAAACTCTAAAAAGATATTACTGTCCGCCTCCTGACTGTTTTCTTCCACCCCCAACACCATCCCGCTATTATTTTTATCGCTGGCGCTAATATCTACTTCTGAATTAATATCTTTAACAATAAACCCAAAATTTAATATTAAGGTTGAAATTACTATGCCGGCGGCGATTAACATCATCATATATTAATATTTATTAATTAAATAATTCCTGTTTTCCCAAAACAATTTAGCCTGCTCTGAAATTTCTGACTCGCAAACCGTGAATGGCTTCTCAAGGGTTTCTTTAAAAAAACTAAGAGAACGACCAAAATACAAGGGCTTTAAAGCCTCAATTAACCCTCCGTTGGCATCCATTGTGTCATAAGCGTAAACCGCATCATAAACAATTTTTTGCCACAGGCCGCTATCAATTAAAATTTTTTCTTTATTATACATTCTTTTTAATTTTAAAAAAACTCTGGGGCTCAAAATCCTTCTTAACATTTCTTCGTTCGCCCTAAAATTAAATATAGAGGTCGCCTTCATGCCCTTGTAATCCACGCTAACGGTCTGGGGTTTATCAAAATTTTTCCGGCCGAAAAAGGGTATTTCTTTTTCTTTATTTAAATTCCATTTATCCTTATTAAAAATTATATTTTTAAACAGGGTCGTAACCACCTGGGAAAACATTGGCCCCAGCTTAGGCGCGCTTGGTTTATGAATTTTAGCTCCCAAGCCAACCTGCGCAATCTTAAATCCGCCTAAAACAGCGTTCATGGTCATAAATATATCAATGCCATATTTAAAGGTTGTTTTGTGCCATTTTTGTTTTAGCCAATATTTGGCCAATTTTGTTGAAAAAGCAAAATCTCCGCCAATCGGCTGCCTGATATTGCAACCGAATAAACCATAAATTAAAGGGTAACAAATATTATTGGTGATGGAGCCGTCGTATTCACTGCGGGCATAATATGGCGTAACATAATCATAGCCTTTTAAAATTAACTTCATAAATGAATTTATCCAGGCCGGTTTAATGCTTCTTAAATCAGCATCAACTACTGTTATTGCCCTGGCTTTTAAATCCACTACCTTATTAAATAAATTATAAAAATTATAACCCTTGCCCCTGATACTGTTGGGGGTTGAAATATAAATTTTGGGGGTTTTTGTTTTAGTCTCCAAAAATTTATCCTTGGTGCCATCCGTGGAATTATTGTCCAAATTAATAATGACGGAATTAAAATTTTTAAAATATTTAACTAATCCCTTGTCAACCTGACCAACTACATATGAAATATTGTCCGCCTCATTAAAGGAAGGAATACCAACCACCAAATCAGCCTTTCTCACTCTTTCTTTATTTACAATAATATTTTTTTCTCTCTTGTAATTATTATTGTTTGCCATAATTTACCAAAATCCGAAAATATAGACAAATTAAATATTTGACGACATCTCTTATTAATAAATATCATTCCAAATTAATATCCGCGGTATTCTCCAAAACCCTGTCCAAAGTATCGTCTTTATGCAGTCTTTCATAGTCGGGTAAATTCTTAACATCATTTGCGCCCAAAAAACGAAGGAAATCAAAACTGATATTATAATATAATTCTTTCTTTTTTTTATCAAATTTAGATTCAATTAATCCTCTTAACAATAAATTTCTCAATATTAAAGCGCAATTAACTCCCCTAATTCTGTCTAAATCAAACTTTGACACCGGTCCGCGATAAGCAATAATAGTTAATGTTTCCAGGCTTGGTCGGCTTAACTCCCCCGTAGTTTCATCTTTAATATAATTTTTCACAACTCCCACATTCTCGGGCGAACTTACCATTTGATATTTATCGCTATTTTTAATAATTCGCATCCCATGTTTTTTATCTTTATAATCTTCAATTAATTCTTGACCGCCTTGATTGATTTCCTCGGTTGATTTATTTATTAAATCAGCCAATTGTTTAACTGACATCGGCTTAGCGGAAATAAAAAGCAATGATTCAATTTTTGATTTCAATTCAATTATTCGATTGTTTAATTGTTTCATAGCTGGTTCACTTTTTTAAAGTTATATTAGTATATTTGATAAGTTGGTTTAATAACTTAGGCAATTTTTGTAATTCACAAAAAATATAATTATATTATTTTTCGGTTAATAATTTTCTTATTCTGGCTTTCTCATTCCAATCAAACCCTTCCTTAATTGATCCATAGCTATAACGATAAAACTTCACTTTATCTTTTTTAGAATATCTCCCAAATCCTTCTGCTATATTGGCCGAGACAGAATCAATAGCTCTTATAAATTGAATGCCAACTATACTTTTTGGGAAATAATCCCATTCTACAAAAATATTCCAAATATAATTTGATAAATGAAAAGAAATTCTATAAGCGTCTATATCATTTAATTGTAAATAATTTTTCTCCATAACAATGGAACAATCGGACAATAAAACAACCGAACTCTATATTTTACTTATTTCCATCTCTCTAAACAGGCCACTCTGGCTAACAGTAATATCTCTTTGTTTAATTAACTCAAGTAAAGCCAGGAAACTCACAATAATCTCTGTTTTGGACTTTGAATTATGCAATATTTTATTAAAATTAACTTTTATTTTATTTATTAAAATATTCTGGATGGAAGCTATTTTATCCTCAATGTTCACCTTGTATTCTATTATATCTTCCTTTAATTTGTCCTCAACCGGCTTAATTTTTTTTAATAAATCCTTATAAAGATTGCCTAAATCGTTTATTTTTAAATTTTTGGGGGGCGAAAAGATATTCTCGCCGGCCAAAGCATTAATATTGGCTGACAAAATACTCTTTTTATTAAATTCACGGGCAAACATAAACCTTTTTCTTTTCAGCATTTTTTCAATCTCTTTGGCCGCCTCTAAAAATTCTTTATACATTTTTAACTGGTTTTCCAATTCAATAAATTCCTCTTCATCATCATTCTGATATAAATAGGGCAATAAGGCTTTTGATTTGATAAGCAATAATTTCGCGGCTACAACCAAAAAATCCGCGGTTTTTTCCGGATTAATCTGATTTAATTTGGCAATATATTCTACATACTGGTCGGCGATTTTTGCCAAACTTATTTCCGTAATATCCATCTCCTCCTTTTCAATAATCTTTAAAAGCAAATCCAATGGCCCCTCAAATTTATCAATTTTGATATTGAGCATAACTTAGATGAATAAAAACGCGCTCATTATTTATAAAAAAATCTTCAATTCACATTTATTAAATTCCTAATTCACCTAATTTCTAATTCCTAATAAAATTTAAAATTCAATAATACTAAATTCAATTAATTATCTTATTTTTCTCTGTATTTTTCGCATTTTTAATAATAGTGGTAAAAATTAAATTAAGCTCATGGCCTTCTTTCCAAAGTTTGCGCGCTTCCGAGGCATAATTTGGACAAGCCTTAGTTGACATACGAAGAAAATGCTTGGTTTCTTTTGCCTCTTTATTGGCGATAGCCATTTTATGAATAAAATCCTTATTACTCTCAGCACAATCAGCTTCACAATAATTAGAGCCTACTGCCGTGCCTGCTCCCACTAACTGCGGAATAATACGCTTAGTAATATAATTTACCGGCAACTTTTTGCTGAATCCAATTATGTCTTCGCCAAATTTAGCTGTTCTTTCTTCTAAATCATATTTCCGTTTTATTTCCTCCTTAGACATTTTTAATTTTATTAGAAATTAGGTGAATTAGAAATTAAAAATTAATTAGTTTTTCTATTCTTCCTTGCAGATTTTTTCTTTTTAACGCTTTCAGCCTTTACCACTTTTACTTTCTTTTTTACCCCAAAACTTCCCAAAACCGCATTTTCCAATTTTACAAAATCCTTAACCGCCATTTCAACCGAATGATTAAAACTGCCGGAAGAAAATACTGCTTTTTTAACCTTGACCAGACCCTTGTCCATAATCACGGGCAATTTATGAAGGCCGCCGAAAGCGCTCATAACGCCGGCTTTAATTTTTAACAACTCTTCCATAACCTTTTCGCCCGGAATTTTAACTACTTTGACCTTTTGGCCGGTTTGCATACCAATACAAGTTCCTAATTTTTTAAAATCCAAATTATAATCCGCCGGCAATAATACTAAAAAATAATCTTTATCCGCCTTTATTAGCAAAGATTTAGCGATTTCCCCCATTTTTTTCTTCATAGTGGTAGCGGCATCAAACGCGGTATAAACCGTTCTATGCTCTAATATTTTATGATTAACCCCGGCTTTTTCCAAATATTTGGCAACTTTAGCGGGAAATTTTGTTTTTTTATTTGCGCGGGCAGTCTTAATAGTGCCACATTTTATTACTTTCTTGACCATATCTTTATTAAAAATTAAAAATTATTTAAAAATTAAAAATTAAAAAATTTATCAACACCTCATACCCATATTATACCCTATCCTTATATTTATAGCAAAAAAAAATAAGATAAATAAAAATAAAAAGGGGGATATTATTAAACTTCTCATCTTATTTTCTTATTTATCTTTTTATTCTTATTTCTATAAAAAACCGGCTTCACTAAAAGTAAAAACCGGTTAAAATAGACAAAAATCTGGCATGGACATAATCAACTGCTTTGAATATATTTCATGCACTCCCTGAATTTTTCAACAGTAATCTGGCCTGTTATCTTGTAGTACTCCAATAGTTCCCTAACTGCAAAAGCAGCAACCAGATTACGGCCAGATTGCGCAAGCCCCTCTTTCCCGCCTTGTTGACGGTCAAGTAAAACCACCAAATCGCGGACCACTGAACCCTGAGATTCAATAGCATCAATGGCCTCATTTTTTGAATCCGCTTTTGTAACAAGATCGTCAATAAGCAACACGACTTCGCTCGGGCGGTATTCAAATCCCGACAAAGGCACTATTTTTCGTTTTCCATCTTTTTCAAACTTTGCCAGTTTGATGACCCGAAAACCTCGCGGAGAAGGAACAATTCTTTCTATGGCTTCAACAATCGGGTCCCCGGCATAGGGAATACCAGCAATTGCTTGAAAAGTCAACCCGCTTTTAAGTATCACTTCCCATAAACATTGCGCGATTAAATCGCAGTCAGAGACTGTTAACAGCCCCGGCTTGGTTGGATTATCCGCGGTTCTAAGATCAATATAAAACGGGGACAAAGGAGCATCTGGATTTTTCTCATGAAGCTTTAGTTTAAATGCTCCAAATTTAAAAGCCCCTCTTTCAAGTATCATATCGGCCACTTCCGCATGCAATCTTTCCATCTTTTTAAACCTCCTTCTAAATCTTAACCCCAACCAAAAGGTCGAGGGCTGGGTTGCTATTATCCCTGCCGATCCAAGAGGCCAAGCCGAATCTCTTCAAGGGCCCTGGGAATATTGTTCACAGGATTTTTCAGGAGATCACTCCCCATAACAAGAACGTCGGCTCCGTCCGCAATAGCCCCTCTTGGCGTACCCACTCTTTTTTGGTCTCTTTCCTGTTCTCCGCCGAATCTTATTCCGGGATTAAAAATGATAAAATCCTCGCCAAAGACCTGACGGACATAATTTGTTTCCTGGGGAGAACAAACTACGCCGTCCACACCAGATTCATCGGCCAAATTAGCCAAATGAAGAACCTGCCTAAGGTTACTACCCGGAATCCGCAACTCCTCGTTTAAGACCACCTGATTAATACTGGTTAAAACTGTAATCGCCAGCACAATCGGTCGCTCATCTCCGGCGACATCTTTAACCTCTTTCATAACAGCCTTCATTGCTTCACTGGTAGCCGAAGCATGAATGGTTACCACGCCTGCCCCGCATCTCCAGACCTCTATGACATTTCTGGCCGTTGAAGTGGGTATATCATGAGCTTTGATATCAACCATTGGTACTGACCCGGCATCCCGAATGGTTTTAATCGCATAATCTCTGGCTGGTCCAAAAAATACCGAATTAACCTTTACATACCCTGTCTTTCCGAGGACTGGAAGCAATTTTTCGTCAATCGCCTCTTTTGTGCTTGGCACGTCAAGAGCAAACGCCAACCTATTCCTTGGTTCATCAAATTTCCAATTCATCGCCTTTTCTCCTTTCTCACCTTATCTCTTATTTTTTGGTTACCACATAAGCGTCTTTCTGGCCGTCTTTCTCCCAAACAATAATTTCCGTGGCTGGAGAGATTTTATTATCATCCATAAATGCCTGAAATTCAGGTTGGGAAAATTTTTCCCATTTTTCCGCTCTGCCAACAAAAACCGCCTGGTTTAAAGGTTTATACAAACTTAAATAATAAACAGCCATTAATGTCCTGTCCGCTAAAAATTGTAAAAATTCTTTATCTTTCTGCCCTTTCCTCTTCTCCAAAACTCCCATAACCCTGACCTGAATATCTTCTGCAGTATATGTAAATTTTTCTATAATGTCATCAGCTTCTGACATAGCCTCTTGGTCAATAGTCGCGACAAAAAAAATAAACGGGATATCTTTCCAATCATTGATCTTTTTCAACTCATTTAGAAATTCAACTCCATCCATTTTGTCCATCATAAAATCCGAAATTATCAAATCCTGTTTTTCCTCTTTGAGTATTTTAAGAGCCTCCAGGCCATTTTCGGCTTCCAAAAAATTTTGGACACCTAAACCTTTGAGAATCCACTTTAAAGACGCTCTTACCCCGTTCTTGTCATCCACCAATAAAACCTTTAATTTATCAAAATTCATTTTTTCACCTCCTTGAAAAATGTTTAATGATTTATAATAATGATTAAAAAATTAACCATCTTTTTTAAATGAACCTATATAAAAACCCAAACTTTCCCTGCTATAAACAGAGCCTCCTTGGGTTTTTAGAGCTCATCTCAAAAATAGCTTTAAGGCAATTTTTAGGATATTTTGAGCGAAAATTTTTAAAATAAAGGAAGAATAGCGAGCTATTTTGACGAGATTTTAAAAATTTGTAGCCGAAATAGACAAAAATTGCGCCAAAGATTATTTTTGAGATGAGCTCTGATTATATTAAAATAAATTTCAGCTTCTGTCAATCTACTGGAATTTCCGCCTGTTTTCTAATTTTAGCTTCTTCGGTGTTGTGAACCGTCTGTCCTAAACATTGATAACCAGCTTCATGCGGCCATCTGTCCTGATAATAATCGTTTTGATTAGCGCTGTCATCTTTATTGGAGGACATAAAAGCCGTGCACAACTCATATTTATTTTCGCCAATTATTTTATATTCATACCCATCTTCGTTAACTGGATTTTTAAAATCATCATCTTTCAAATAGGAAAAATCCTCTCTTAAAACTGCAAAATCCGTTGGCATTTGCCCATTTTCATCATAATAAGTTGTTATGGCTCCATCTATAACATTAAAATCTTCCAAAATAGCATTATCTATTTTTCTGTTTCTTGTTTGGGTCGGCGATTCCACAAAAAATAAACTGGCCGCAAATATGGCTATCACCAAAGCCAGTGAACCAAACAAATAAATTCTTATTAAGTTATTCTTTTTATTATCCACTTCCTCCCGCCTTATGTCGTAAAAATAAAAAGTAAAAACCGCGGCCGCTATACCGATGGCGGTGATTGATTTTAAAATAAATTTAATAGTCAAATCGCCATCCAGAAAGCTATTAACCGTGCCAATAAGCCAGCCGAGCATAACCACCGAAGAAATAAAAAGAATTAAATAAGTAAGCCATTTGCGTATGCCGGAATCTTTTTTTAGCGCGCCGCTGGCCAAATTTTTAAATATCTGCCGAACGGCAATATAATAAATCGGCGCGGAAATTATTAAAGCTGAAATCGCGAACTTCAACAGCTCAGGAGCATAACGCCCCTGATATTGATTGATAATGTCAACAATATTTTTGTTAATAATCTGAAAAATTATCATGCCGGCCGACAGCGCCATAAATATCAGCGCCACCAAGGACAGCATGTAAAAAAAAGCGTATTTAGCCGCATTGTTTTGTGTCTCCATATAATTTTATATCTGCAAATTACGAATCTTTTACAAATTTTACAAATATGTATAGTATTGTTTAAATTATTATTCGTAAATTCGTAACTAATTTGTAATTCGTAGAGCTATTTTATCGGCAGCTTTCCCTGCCTATTTTTAATTAACTTTTTGGCCAGCCGCCGACCTTGGCCGGTTAATTTAATTTTATATATAAACCACTTTTTAGCGGTTTTATGACCGTAAGCCGCTACTAAATCCTTGGCCACTAAATTATCTAGGCTGTTTTGCAAGGCCGCTTGCACAGCTATTTTGTTGGTTTTTAATTCTTTTTTAGGATAAAAATCATAAAAATCCACTTTTAATTTAGCCCTATTTTTACTAAAATAACACTCTTTTAAAATATATCTCTGTAATTTAGAAAGATACATATTATTAACACTAAAATTCCGCATTCTTCGGCACTCTGGGGAAAGGGATAACGTCTCTTATGTTGGCCATGCCGGTTAAATACATTATGGCGCGCTCAAAACCAAGCCCAAACCCAGCATGTTCAACTCCGCCGTATTTTCTTAAATCCAAATACCACCAATAATCTTCTTTTTTAAGTCCGCATCCCTTCATTCTCTCTTCCAATTTGCCAATATCATCCTCTCTTTGGCTGCCGCCGATTATTTCCCCCACCCCGGGAACAAGCAAATCCATAGCCGCCACGGTTTTCTGGTCATCATTCATCTTCATATAAAACGCTTTAATATCTTTTGGATAATTTATGACAAAAACCGGCTTTTTAAAAACTTTTTCCGTAATATATCTTTCGTGCTCGGTTTGTAAATCAATTCCCCATTTAACCGGATATTCAAATTTTTCCTTTGACTTTTTTAAAATATCTATGGCTTCAATATAGGTAATCCGCTCAAATTTTGAATTTAAAACATTATCCAGACGTTTTAATAATTCTTTGTCAATAAACTTACTGAAAAATTCCATCTCTTCTTGGCAATTTTTTAAAACATAATCTATTAAATATTTAAACATCTCCTCGGCTAAATCCATGTTGTCTTTTAGATTGGCAAAAGCCATTTCCGGCTCAAGCATCCAGAATTCAGACGCATGCCGGGCGGTATTGGAATTCTCGGCGCGAAATGTCGGCCCGAAAGTATATACGTTCCTGAAAGCCAAACACAGCGCTTCTGCGTTCAACTGTCCGCTGACGGTCAAACCTGTCTTTCGCCCAAAAAAATCTTTACTATAATCAACTTTACCGTCCTGGCCAACCGGCAACCTATCTAAATCCAGTTCCGTAACCTTAAACATTTCTCCGGCTCCTTCACAATCGCTTGAAGAAATAATCGGCGTATGAATATAGACAAAATTTTTATCATTAAAAAATTTATGAATGGCGTAGCTAAGGGCTGAACGCAACCTGAAAACCGCTAAAAAAGTATTGGTTCTGGGGCGCAAATGCGCAATCGTACGCAAAAATTCAAAAGAATGCCGCTTTTTCTGCAAAGGATAATCAGGGTCTGATAAACTGACTATTCCAACTTTTTCAGCCTTAACTTCAAATACCTGACCCTTGGCCGGGGATTTAACCAACGCGCCGCTGACTTTCAAGGCCGACCCGATTGTAACTTTTGTTATCTTATTAAAATTATCTAAATTTTTTTCAAAAACAATCTGCAAATTCTTAAAAAACGTACCATCATTTAATTCAATAAAACCAAATTCGTTAGACGACCTAACGGTCCTGACCCAGCCGGAAACAGCCACCTTTTTATTCAAATATTCTTTTGTATATTTGTATATTTGTTTTATAAATATCTCTTGCATTTTTTTTGTTATTTTAAATCTTTACATATATAAATTTTCAAAATTGTCTCTATCTAATTTCCATTTTAACGAATTATCCATAATATATTGTCTAATTTTATTTAATTCATCATTATTTCGTATAATCCTGTCATGAAACCGAGGTTGCCAGGCAAATCCCGCCTCATAAAATTTTAAATTAATGGTTTTTGTTGTGATTGATTTAAATGAACCAATAATGGTAGAGATTGACTTTGGCGTAACATGCCCGAACGTTGAACCGCCATTTATATTTATATTTGCATTCGTAGGAACAGGGCACTGCCCTGTATTTGCATTCGTAGGAACAGGGCACTGCCCTGTTCCTACGGGTCCTGTCCCCATATTTTGATTATCAATTTTAATAATTCCGTGAATAT
>Ga0268276_1002672_pt1 | contig 14841 bp, 15 predicted proteins | sample saktaG_4_FD_190145 | JGI IMG/M metagenome (GOLD analysis project Ga0268276, IMG submission 190145) | Saline water microbial communities from Sakinaw Lake, British Columbia, Canada - sak_2010_1_5_45m | ecosystem: Environmental > Aquatic > Non-marine Saline and Alkaline > Saline ...
GGCCAAAAGAATGGAGAAGAATCCAGAATTGGTACAACGTTTTCAAGTTATCCTGGCTGGATCCGAAATGGGCAAGGGTTATTCAGAATTGAATGACCCAATTGACCAGGCGGGGAGATTCGCAGAACAACAGAAGTTGCGAGACAAAGGAGATGAAGAAGCCCAAATGTTCGACCATGATTTCGTGGAAGCCTTAGAGTATGGTATGCCTCCAACTTGCGGTTTTGGAATTTCAGAAAGGCTATTCAGCTTTTTGATGAATAAACCTTCTCGCGAATGTCAGATATTTCCATTAATGAGACCGAAATAATATGCAAAATAAAGGAATTTCTAGTACGTTAGTTTTACTAATAGTTTTGGCTGTGGCCGTAATCGGCGGTTGCGTAGCTTATTATTTTGTTGTGATAAATCCGAAGCAAGGATCCGTGGCTTGTACTATGGAGGCAAAAGTTTGTCCCGATGGCACTGCAGTAGGCCGTACTGGTCCCAATTGTGAATTTGCCCAGTGTCCAGACCAAACCTCTGGTTGGAAAACATATACAAATACACAATATGGTTTTGCGTTTAAATACCCGGAAATTTTTTCGGGCGTAACATGGAGTCCAATAGTTTGGCCACCGTACGCCACCAGCTTGGATAAAGGTGTTGACCCCACTAAGGCATGCGGGGCAGACATATCCCGGCAGGCACAGAATGGTCCACGCAAAAATGAGACAATCAACGGTATGAATTTTGTGGTTTACGAAAGTAACGACGTGGGCGCCGGCCAGCTTTATTCTGAATATTGCTATATTCTGGACGAGAATAATAAAAATTACGTAATCGACTTTTTAATACATTCAACTAGCGGTTGTGGTAATGGAAATTGCGGTCCGTATTGCGGGACAGAAAATGAACAGGCCTGCAAAAACTTTGATATACAAAAAGAAATCATCCAGCCGATAGAGGAAATTATCTCTACTTTTAAATTTATTAATTAGAGATGAAAAGGGTTTTAGTTTTCGGAACATTTGATAGAGTACACAAAGGGCATTTGGAATTCCTTAGGCAGGCAAAAGAGTGCGGAGATTATTTAATTGTGGTAGTGGGGAGGGATGCAGTTGTCGGAAAAATTAAGGGACAGGAGCCCATATTGTCTGAAAACGAAAGAGCAGAAGACTTGCGGCGGATACCAATAGTGAACGAAGTTTTATTGGGAAATATCGGTAATCCCTATAAAATTATCGAGGAGATCAAGCCCGATGTCATTTGTCTTGGTTATGATCAAAATTCATTTACCGAAGGGTTGCAAAGGGCACTAGATAAATTAAATTCAAAAACAAAAGTTGTTCGATTAAAAGCATTTAAACCTGAGAAATATCATTCCTCAATATTAAATAAATAATCCATGTTAGATATAAATAAAATAAGGCAGAATAAGGGGGAAATCAAAAAGTCACTACTCAAGAGATTGGATGAGAAGGATTTTAATTTAGATGAGATTATTTCTCTTGATGATAAAAGAAAAACCCTTTTGACCGGGGTTGAGCAACTCAAGGCCGAGAGGAATAAGGGGTCAAAGCAGAAACCAACGCCGGAAATGATTATTAAAATGAAGGAAGTGGGGGATAGGATTAAGGGTATGGATGAGCAGATAGGAATCATTGAAAATCAATTAACGGACAAATTATCTTCACTTCCCAATATTGTGGCTGATGATGTTGTCGCTGGTGGAAAAGAAAGCAATAAAGTAATTAAAGTAAAAGGCAAAAAACCAATATTTAAGTTTGTTCCAAAGGATCATGTTCAACTTGCAACAGAGCTCGGCCTTATTGACTATGAGAGGGGTGCCAAAATGTCCGGAAACGGGTTTTGGGTTTATAAGGGCGATGGGGCTATCCTGGAATGGGCTCTTCTCAACTATTTCATTGAATTCCACAGGAAAAATAATTATACATTTTTACTCCCTCCGTATCTATTAACGGAGAAATCTGCATATACCTCTGGCCATTTACCTAAGTTTAGAGACGATCTCTATTGGAATCAGGACAACCTTTGCTTAAATGCAACATCTGAAATGATGATAGGTAACTACCATAGGGACGAAGTCCTGAGGGAAGAGGAGTTGCCTTTAAAATACTTTGCCTATTCAGCATGCTTTAGGAGAGAGGCCGGAAGTTATAGGAAGGAAGAGCGTGGGATGGTAAGGGGTCATCAATTTAATAAAATAGAAATGTTTCAATTTACTTTGCCGGGGAAATCATGGGAAGCTTTTGCAGAATTGCAGAAAAATGCCGAGAAATTAGTCGAAGGACTTGGATTACATTTTCAATCAGTATTGCTAGCTGCCCAGGATGCTTCGGCTGCCATGGCAAAAACAATTGATCTGGAGGTTTGGATACCAAGCATGAATATTTACAAAGAGGTTAGTAGTATCTCAAACGCCTTGGATTATCAGGCAAGACGAGGAAGCATTAAGTACAGGGATAAAAAGAATAATAGAAATGATTTTGTTCATACCTTAAATGCTTCCGGGCTCGCTACTAGTCGTATAGTGCCAGCAATATTAGAACAGTTCCAACAAAAAGACGGCTCAGTAAAAATTCCGAAGGTATTGCAGAAATATATGGGAATTAAGGTTATTAAGCCAAGAAAATGAAAACTTTAGTCATTCTACACGGCTGGCAGAGCTCCAAGGAAAAATGGGAAAAAGTCAAAAAAGAAATAGAAGTGTCTGGGATTAAGGTGCTGGTCCCAGATATTCCAGGGTTCAAACAAGAAAATGAGCTTAAAAGACCATGGGATCTAAATGATTATGCCAATTGGTTTGAGGGGTATATTCATTCACAGAACCTTTCAGAGGGTTTCTTTTTGTTGGGTCATTCGTTTGGAGGGGCATTAGCCACAAAATATATTCTGAAAAATCCAAGCAAAATTAACAGGTTATTTTTGGTGGCAGCTGCGTGTGTCCGGAAAAAGACATTAAAAAGGAAAATCTTAGCACGTTTGTCAAAAATTATTAAAAGATTTTCCTTTTTGCCTCTTTACCCATTGTTTAGAAAAGCAACGTACAAATTTATTATCAGAAATAGCGACTACCCGCAAACAAAAGGATTTTTAGAGGACACGTACCTAAATATAATCAATGAAGATCTTTCGCCCGTCTTAAATAAGATTAAGATTCAAACCGTTCTCATCTGGGGAGATAAGGACAAGGCAACGCCCTTGAGAGACGGTTTACTTATAAAAAGCCAAATTACAAATTCCAGAATTGAGATAATCAAAGGTGCTGACCATAAGCTAAATACTAAAAATTCAGAAAAATTAGCAGAAATTATTATCAGGTTTATGGAATCAAAATAGAATGAATTTCGATTTTATTTCGCTTTTATTATTTCTTTGGTTTATTAGAGATATTAAATATGTCTCGTTTTGGTTATACCTATGGCAATTAAAGCAGTATCATTCTGGCAGGTTCCTAAGTCATTTTAAGACCGAGCAAGGCAAGAAGTTGATTTCGAATCCCTTGCAGATAGCAAAAATACTTTTGATTATTGTCTGGATTTTAACCGAGGCCCTTTCTCTTGAGAATATTTCTCTACTTTTGATGCCCGCTTTGTTCTTAATATACTTCGTCGAGATGATTATGTATTTTAGGGCGGTTTTTTATAAAAGAGCAAAATTTCCTAAATTTACTCGAAAGGTTACATTTTTATTCCTAGTCAATCTTTTTGTAATTATTAATTTTCCCTCGGTGGTTTCTTTGGTGTCAAAAACCGCTTTTGGTTTAGGATTTGCAATTTTGTTATTCGACGTATTGATCCCGGTGGTAGTTTCTGGCATTGTCCTTTTGTTCCAGCCCATCTCGTATTATTACAGGTTATCCCTACAGAAGAAGGCGAAAATTAAAATTAATAATTTAAAGAGTGGGTTAAAAATTATCGCGATTGTTGGAAGCTATGGCAAAACCTCAACAAAGGAATATTTGAATACAATTTTATCTGCAAAATATAAGGTTTTGTCTATGCGAGAACATCAAAATACTGAGGTTGGGATTCCTCTGGCCATCCTGAATGATTTAAGGCAGGAACATGAAATATTTATTGCAGAGATTGGTGCCTATGATAAAGGAACAATAAAAAGAACATGCGAGTTTTTGCAGCCTAATATCGGCCTAGTAACAGGAGTAAATGAACAACATCTCTCCTTGTTCGGCTCAATGGACAATCTTCTTTCGGCAGAGGGTGGTCAGGAGCTATTGGAGTGTCTACCCAAGGGTAGCCTTTTGGTAGTTAATGGGGAGAATAATTATTGTATGGATCTATATAACAAGGCGAATATCGACAAAATTGCATATACTTTTAATCAAGCGCAAGACGTTATTGTGAAAGAGGATTCAGTCAGCTTTTCCTTTAACAATCAAATGGTAAAATTGGGTATTTTAGGAAAGCACAATGTGTTGAATCTGTTGGGGGCGATTCAGATTGCAATTAAGCTTGGGATGAGTGCAAAGGAGATTGCGGAATCTTTAAAGAGGATTGATGATAAACAAAACTCACTTAGAATATATACGAGCAAGAATGGCGTAAAAATTATTGATTCAACCTATTCTTCAAACCCCGATGGAGTTATCGCAGATTTGGACTATCTTAATATATATCCGGGGAAGAAGGTAGTTGTTATGCCCTGCTTAATTGAGCTTGGTAAAGAAGCCGGAAATGTTCATAATAGGATTGGAGAGAAGATCGCGCGAATATGTGACCTAGCTATCATTACAACTGCAGATTTTTATCAAGAGCTAAAAAACGGAGCTATGGGAACGGGGATGAAGGAAGATAGCGTGTGCCTACTGAGAGATGTCGATTCAATTATTAGTAAAATAATTTCTGTCTGCGGTACCAATGACGTCGTTTTGCTTGAGGGCAGGTTACAACCAGGAATTCTAACCGAGTTAAAGAAATAGAATGAAACCAATTTCAATTTCACTCAGCCCAAATGTTGAAAGGGATGACGTCTCTCTATCTCTTGGATTACTTTTCCAACCGTGGAAGTGGAAGGAGGGAAAAGAGATAAAACAGATTGAGGAAGAGGTGAGGAAGTATATTGGCGTAAAATACGCAGTCTCCTTTAATAGCGGAAGATCTTCTCTGATGGCCATCCTTTCGGCTCTAGGAGTAGAAAAAGGAGGAGAGGTTTTGCTTCAAGCTTTTACGTGTAATGCAGCAGCCAATCCTATTATTTGGGCCGGGCTGGTCCCAATTTATGTAGATTGCGATAAAGATTCATTCAACATTGATGGGAATGATTTGGAGCGGAAAATAGGGCCAAATTCGAGGGTTTTAATGGTTCAGCATACTTTTGGTCTACCGGCCGATATGGATGAAATTAGGGCCATTTGTGAGCGTCACAGGCTCATATTAATAGAGGATTGTGCTCATTCCCTAGGAGCTGAGTATAGGGGACAAAAAGTCGGTACTTTTGGAAAAGCTGGCTTCTTCAGTTTTGGTAGAGACAAAATCATATCTTCGGTTTGGGGTGGGGTAGTCGTTACTAACGATGACAAGATTGCGCGGGAGGTTATAGGGTTCCGTGACGGGATAAAATATCCCTCCTTGCTTTGGATAAAAAAACAATTGTTGCACCCGATACTTATGAATTACATTGTCCTCCCTTTGTATAACATTTTAGACCTCGGAAAAATATTTCTAGTTTTGTCTCAATGGCTCGGACTTCTGTCCAAAGCTGTCCACAAAAAAGAAAAAAAAGGAAAGAATCCCGGATTTTTTCCAGAGAAAATGCCGAATGCTTTGGCGATACTAGCTATAAACCAATTTAAGAAACTAAGTCGATTCAACACGCATCGAAAAGAATTGGCTGATTATTATTCAAAAGAGCTGAAGAACACCAGTTTTGAGACGCCAGTTGATTCCCCAGAAAGAAAAAATGTGTTTTTAAGATATACGGTGAAGCATAAAAATGCGCACGAAATAATTTACCAGGCATGGCATAGGCAGAATATATTGGTGGGGGACTGGTATACAAATCCAGTAATTCCCAGTGATACGAACCTAGAAAGTGTAAAATATACGTTAGGGTCTTGTCAAACCGTAGAAAGACTTTCAAAAACAACGCTGAATTTACCAACTCATATTAATATTTCAAAAAATGATGCTCAAAGGATTGTAGATTTTTTAGTAAAAATTGACAGAGATTTAGTAATAGATTAAAATTAAAAAAATTTCGAAATTAATTAAAACAATAATAAATAGAAGAAGGGATGAACAATAGTACAATTTCAAAGGACGAATATAATAAGCGTAGCGTATGGGGGTTAGCTACTTCAATAGATTTATTCGGATGCGACGGAGAAATTTTAAGAAGTAAAGAAAAAATCAATCAGTATGTGATTGAATTATGTGACCTGATTGACATGAAAAGGTATTTGGATCCAGTAATCGTGCATTTTGGCGATGACCCAAAGGTAAGTGGCTATAGCATGACGCAATTAATAGAAACCTCTTTGGTTTCTGGTCACTTTGCAGAGGGCGATAACTCGGTTTACCTAGATATCTTTTCCTGTAAATATTACGATCAACAGGAGGCAGTTGAGTTTGCCAAAAATTTCTTTAAGGCGCAGCAAGTTGTTTTTAGCGTCGTGGTACGCGGTAACTTCCAATAGTTTTAACGAAAAACCATTAAACTATCACCGTCAGCCGGACGGTGCTTTTTGTTGAATATTTGGCATTTGGTGGTTATTATTGCTATGATTAGTAATTAGAATAAATATTTTATGGCGCTGATAATCACGGAAATAACCGATAAAGAAACCTGGGAAAGTTTCTTTGGTGGATTAGAAGAGAAGACATTTCTACAGTCGTGGAACTGGGGCGAATTTCAAATACTCCAAAATAATAAAATTTGGCGGTTTGGGATATATGATGATGCAGAATTGTGCGGCGCTGCTTTGGTGGTAAAAGTATCTGCCAGAAGGGGAACATTTTTATTCATTCCTCATGGGCCAGTGATTAAGGGTAAGGAATCAGATATAAAGTACGAGATGCTGAGCGCTCTTTTAAAAAATTTAAAGGTGTTGGCGAAAAAAGAAAAGGCAAGTTTTATTAGAATTTCTCCATTTTGGGAAAGGACAGGTGAGGCAGACAGCATATTTAAGAAACTAAACTTTAGATATGCCCCGATACATATGCACGCTGAGGTAACCTGGGAATTAGACATCACGCCACCGGAGGAGCAATTGTTAGTTGAGATGAGGAAAACTACTCGTTATCTGATTAAACAAGCACAGAAAAATCCGGATGTCCAGATAGAAAAAATTGAGAATGTCGACGATTTAGAAGGGTTCTTGCCCATTTATATAGACACCGCCAAGCGGCATCATTTCACAATTTATTCGCGAAATTATTTAAGAGACCAATTTAATGCCTTTGTTGGAGATAAGCAAATAATGTTCTTTTTTGGCAAGTATAAAGGGGAGATAATATCAGCCGCAATCTTTATTTTTTGGGAGGGAGGAGCGTACTATCACCACAGTGGGTCCTTGTTAAAATACTCAAAGATTCCAATGAATTACCTTTTACAGTGGGAGGCCATTAAAGAAGCGAAAAGTAGGGGTTGTAAAGTATATAATTTCTGGGGGATTGCTCCAGACATAAAGACCGAGGAGGATGCTAAAAATTCAAAGCACCCATGGGCTGGTTTGTCCTTATTCAAAATGGGGTTCGGTGGTTTTCGCCGGGAATTAGTAAAAACACAGGATTTGATTATTTCTAATAAATATTGGCTTAACTATCTAATTGAGGTGCTACGTAAGTTGAAAAGAGGCCTATGACGCATAAATTAAGGAGAAAGCCTCATAAAATAAAGACCAAAAGAAGTATTTTTAAAACCAAGAGCTTTTGGTACGTTATTTTAGTTGTCGTCTTATTGGTAGCTACTATTTATTTCGTCATATTCTTTGACAAGGTCCAGATCAAAAATATTATCATTTCAGGGAATAGCAAAGCTCCTGCAAATCAAATTGAGAGTTTAGTTGCTAATGAAATAAGTAAAAAGGTATTGTTCCTTCCAGAAAGAAGTATCTTTTTAGTTGATACGGCTACGGTTAAAAATTTAGTACTAGAAAGCTTTCCAGTAGTGGGCGATGTTAAAGTATCGCGTAAATTTTTTGATAGTCTAGAAATAGTTATCAATGAGCGAGAGGCTCGAGCTATTTTTTGTCAAAATATAGAAACTGAGAATACCTGCTCCTACATTGATGAAACTGGTACTGCCTTTGAGGAGGCCAAACTAACGGAGACGCAGTCATCTCTCATTGTGCGACGCTATGATAATAATAAAGTATCTCTCGGAGAACAGGCAATAACCAAAGAGACCCTTGGATATATTTTAAAGGCAAAAAAAGGCCTAACGGATAAATATGGAGTTTTAGTTGATTCGGCTGATATCGCCTCTGATATTAGATTAAATATAAAAACCAATGAAGGCTGGGAGGTTTATTTTAATCTGTCGGCCGATATGGATTTGCAGATCGCAAAATTAATTTTACTTTTAGAGAAAGAAATTACAAAAGAGAGTAGGGGATCGCTCCAATATATTGACTTAAGATTTCAGGATAGGGCGTACTATAAATAGTTGCTATTTTCGGTTTTCAAAAGCATTATCCAGTGTTTCCTCGTCCGCGTATTCAAGCTCGCCCCCAACCGGCAAGCCCAAGCCTAAATGAGTTATTTTCGTAGACTCTTTTGAGTCTTCTTTTATTATCTTTTCCACGAAAAGTGCAGTAGCTCGGCCTTCCGGTGTTGGATTGGTGGCAACAATAATCTCTTTAAATTCTGTCATCAGTCCAAAACTTTGCGGATTTATTAGGTGTTCTTTTAATTCTTTTAGTCTCAGTCCGTTGATTTCGTCTTTTTTTAGGGTCTCTATGGTGCCGCCTAAGATATAGTAAAGGCCTTTGTATTTTCCCGTTTTTTCTATTGTTTCTAGGTCAGCCTCTTTTTCGACGATACAAAGCAAGGACTTATCTCTCATGGAGTTGCTGCATATGGGGCAAAGGTTATCTTTTGAGCCGTTCAATTCGAATGGATTAAAGCAAAACGAGCAGTATATTATTTTGTTTTTAATATTTTGTATAGAGGCAATTAATTCGTCTATTTTTTCTTTTGGTTGCTTTATTAAATAAAAAACAAACCGTCTGGCGGTTCTTGGCCCTACGGTTGGGAATTTAGCAAAGAGTTCAATAAGTTTTTGTATTGATTGTGGAAACATTATTCTGTTGCGTAGGCTTCGTCTTTCTCAATAGTTTTGAAGGTTGTTCTTTGTTCGTCAAAATATAGTTCGATTTCGCCGGTTGGTCCATTTCTATGTTTAGCAATTATAATTTTGGCAACATTCTTCTTTTCAGTATTCTCCATATATTTATCCTCTCTATAGATAAACAGGACAACATCCGCGTCTTGTTCAATGGAGCCGGATTCTCTTAAGTCAGATAACCTTGGAATTGATGGGGTTCTGCTTTCAACTGCCCTGGACAATTGAGATAGGGCTAGAACCGGAATATTTAATTCCTTCGCAAGGGATTTTAGTGACCTGGAGATTTCTGTCACCTGTTGGACTGCACTGTAGTTTTTTCCTGCGGAATCCATCAATTGCAAATAATCAACAATGATTAGGCCCAATCCTTTGTCTGCTTGTAACCTTCTCGCCATTGCCCTCATCTGTAAAATGTTGGTCGATCCACCGTCATCGATGTATATGGGGGCTTCTGACAGATCTGACATTGCTCCCTGAATTCTTGTAAAATCATTATCTGCTCCTTCGGCAGATAGATGTCCCGATCTTAATTTCCATGAGTCTACGCCAGACTGAGCAGAAAGGATTCTGTCTGTAATTTGGTCTTTAGACATTTCAAGGCTGAATACTCCAACAGGAACTTTTTGGTTCGTCGCTATTTGTCGCGCAATATCCAAAGCTAGGGAAGATTTACCCATAGATGGCCTAGCGGCTAAAATAATCAAGTCGGATTTTTGGAGGCCCGATAATTTGAAATCTAATTCCTTAAACCCAGTTGGTAAACCCCTTAGAGCTCCTTTATGTTTTGACAACTCGTCCAATCGGTTAAAGGTTTCTGGGAGTAAATCCTTAATTGGAGTAAACACTTGGGTTAAAGATCTTTGACCAATCCCAAATATCGATTTTTCTGCCTTATCAAGCAAGATATCAACATCCAGCTCTTCGTCAAAAGCCGACAAACCGATTTCGTCAGAGGCCTCAATCAAGTCTCTTAAAACCTTCTTGGCACGGACAATCTTCGCGTAATTTAATATATGGGTCGCGGTAGGAACGGTGTTTATTAAAGAAGTTAAATAGCTAGATCCGCCGATCTCCTCTAGTCTTTTCCTTTCTTTCAGTCTGCTTGTTAGAGATAGCAGGTCGATTGGTTCTGTCCTTTGATATAGCTCGGACATAGCTTCGTAGATTTCCTTATGGATACTTTTATAGAAGTCTTCCGGCTTAACTAAATCAATAACCCGGATAATGGCGTTTTTATCTAGCATTAAACAGCCCAGCAAGCTTTGCTCGGCTTCAATATTTTGAGGAGGAAGTTTTTCTTTCCCTGTGATTTGGCTCATATGGTCTCCGTTGATTATATATCATTCTGTATACCAAAAATATATAACAAGCGCAACTTGTTTTAAACCCAGAGTAAATATTTACTTCTTTTTAATATCAGAGCCTTTATTCGTATCTTCGACCGTATATCCTTTGTCTTCAATCTCTTCTCTTATTCTATCAGCTTCTGCCCAGTTTTTATTAATTCGAGCTTCTTCTCGTCTCTTCGCGAGTACAGTAATTTCTCCGGGAATAGTCATTTTTTTAACTGTCTTTAAATCTAGGTTTAAGATCTTATCAAAATCTGTCAACAAGAAGTGTCTCTCCTTGCCAGATAAAGTATTATCCTTCACTATTTGCCAAACAAGGGCGAGTGCCTGCGGAAAATTTAAATCATTTTCAATCAGTTCGACTAACTGTTGTTGGTTTTTCTTAACTATTTCCTTCCTCAATTTTCCCTTATCCTTTTTGAATTCTTGGTATCTCTCTCTCAAATTGTTTAAAGCAGTTTGAGCCGCTTCGAATGATTGCCAACTAAAATTAAGGGCCCGGGAATAGTGGGATGTCAGGGATAGATAGCGGAATGCTAAAGGATCCACGCCCCTTTTTACAAAGTCCTGAGCTACAATTATATTCCCCAGGCTTTTGCTCACTTTCACATTGTCAATTAATAGCCATTCGTTATGAAGCCAATAATTCGCTGTCTGGGACCCAAATGCTCCAAAAGCTTGGGCAACTTCATTTGTGTGGTGCACTGGGATGTGTTCTTTGCCACCTGTGTGGATGTCGAATTTATCGCCGAGGTATTTTGTTGACATTGCCGTACACTCAATATGCCATCCGGGAAACCCCGAGCCCCATGGGCTAGGCCATTTCATGATGTGCTCTGGTTGGTTTGTTACCCATAGTAAAAAATCCCAAGGTTTTTTCTTCTCTGGGTCGACTTCAACTCGGGAGCCAGCCTCTTGGTTTTCTAGGTTCAATTTAGCAAACTTATTATAGTCGGGGAACTTAGAGGTATTGAAAACTAAACCAGTCTTTGTTTTATACGTGAAACCATTTTTTTCTATTTTCTTGATTAAATTAATCTGCTCTTTAATATGATCGGTTGCACGACAAAGAACATCTGGCCTGTCGATATTTAGTAAATCTAGACTTTCTAGAAATTGGGTGGTGTATTTTTTTGCAATAGCCCATGGCGAAACGCCCTCTCTTCTGGCTCCTTTTTCCATTTTATCTTCACCTTCGTCTTCATCGGACGTCATGTGTCCAACGTCGGTAATGTTCATTACCCATTTAACTTTATATCCACTATATTTTAGAAATTTGATAAAGGTGTCCCATTGAATATATGCAAACATTGTCCCAATATGTTGGCTCCAGTAAACCGTTGGACCACAAGAGTAGATGCCAACCTTCTTCTTTTTTATTGGTTTAAACTCCTGTTTTTCTCGAGTTAGGGTGTTATAAAGTTTTAACATTTTTGGTTTTTACTACTATTAGATTCAAAATTACGCTTAAGCTCGCAAATGTTGCCGCAGCAAACAGGAGCGCTATGGGGAGCTGTGACGGGTTGTCTGGAAAATCGAAAAGGATAATAAGGGCTAGGGCGACACAAGCAAGAACCATTTTTGTTTTTCCAAAAATATTTACTGTGATAATTCTGCGCCTTGTCCTGTAATATAGAGTCATCATTCCGGAGATAATTTCTGGAATCATTAAGAATAAAAGTAACCAGACGTAATCCTTAAATAGAATAAAGGCAACTATCGGTAGGACCAAGAACTTATCGGCTGCCGAATCTAGAACAGCCCCAATCCGCGTTTCTTTATTAAGGGCCCTAGCCACAGACCCATCGAACATATCTAGTAAAGCTCCAACGATGAAAATATATGCTAACAAGAGCCTGTCATGAATGCCGAGCGCCAACAAGCAAATTATTAAAAATGCCAGAACAATTCTTAAAATCGTTAAATGGTTGGGCAGGATAAAACGAGGCCAAAACTTTTTGATACCAGGAAAAAGTAGCCTGTCGCGGTAGTGATCGATTTTTTCTAGAAATGATTTAAGTCCTAAAAACATGATCTTAAATGAATTACTCAATTTTACCTGTACTGGGAAAGTTTTACAACCCATTTCGGCTATGATAAACTAAGGAAATATTAAATACATGAAACTAATAGACATTATTATAACAATTATTTGTAGCGAGGCTGGTGCTCTAGTTTTCGCCGATTTTCTAAAAGAATACGACCGGTTCCAAATTATTAAATGGGTGTTGCTGTTTATCATTCCTATCTTGGCAATCGTTGCTCTTTGGCTCGCGGACCTCGTCGGGAAAAAGTATAGGTTTGTTATAGAAATAGTTAAATATTTTTTAATCGGAGTCTTGTCAGTTTTGGTTGACCTAAAGATCTTTGCTTTTTTTACCTGGATGATCGGGCTGGAAATCGTTATCGTTGCAGGATTCTCGAAAGCCATATCTTTCTTGTCGGCGGTTTTTGTAAAGTTTGTTGGAAATAAATATTGGACGTTTGAGGAAAAAAATACTAAAAAAATTGAAAATGAAATTTTAAGATTCATTTTAGTCACCTTTGTGGGTTTGCTTATCGATGTCGGATCATTTTATTATTTTTCTAGGGTTTTAGGTTCACAATTCGGTTTACCCGCCGAGGCTTGGGTTAAAATGAGTATAGTAATGGCAGCAATTATTGCCGCTGTCTGGAACTTTTTAAGTTATAAATTCATAGTATTTAAAAAAGAGAAAATAGAACAAAATGACAGTTTTATATCGCAAATATAGACCACAAACATTCGGTGAGATTATAGGGCAGGCGCATGTTACGCAAACCTTAACTAATGCGATCTCCTCTAACTCCATATCCCACGCATATCTATTTACGGGGCCAAGAGGATCGGGTAAAACTACCTTTGCTCGGGTTTTTGCTAAAGCAATTAACTGCCAGGATAGGAAGAATGGGCAGTTTGAACCTTGCAACAAATGCTCGTCATGTCTCGAAATTACTGGTGGTAACGCGATGGATTTAATTGAAATTGATGCAGCTTCTCATCGAGGCATAGACGATATTAGAGAATTAAGGGACGGGATAAAGTTTTCCCCCGTGAAGTCAAAATATAAGATTTTTATTATTGATGAATGCCATCAGTTAAGCAAAGATGCGGCAAACGCCCTGCTGAAGACACTGGAAGAGCCACCAGCTCACGCCGTATTTGTGTTGGCCACTACCGAAATCCATAAAATGATCCCAACCATTATATCCCGCTGTCAAAGATTTGATTTTAAGCGCCTACAAGTTGCGGATATTATCCAAAAGCTAGAGTACATATCCGGAAAAGAGGGGATTAAGTTCGATAAGTCCGCCCTTTCTCTAATTGCTTTAAACGCAAGGGGTTCTTTTCGGGATGCTGAAAGTTTAATGGACGAATGTCTAAGTTTTTCCGGCAAAACTGCAACCATAAGGGCAGAGGATGTGGAAAACCTGTTAGGTGTTATTGAAATTTCCTTTATTTCAAAATTTATTGACTTTCTTGTCAACAAAAACGCCAAGGAAGCCGTTTTGTTTATTAATGAGATAGTAGAAGGGGGTATGGATCTGCCAGAATTTACTAAAACATTAATATTTTATCTAAGACAGGCGCTTTTGTTGAAAATAAATCCGGATTTCATTAAGCCCGAGACTTCTGGGTTCAGCCAGGAAGAGGTTGCCAAGATAAAAGAGCAAATCGTTAAACTGACCGAGAAGGATTTGCAGAATTTCATAGAAGTGTTCATTGAGGCGGAAAATAAAATAAAGTATTCTTCCATCCAGCAACTTCCTCTAGAACTTGCGATTATAGACATAACTAATCCACAGTAAGAGAGAAATAAAAAAATACCCTCTCGGGTATTTTTAGTTGTTTTTTAATCTTTTTTTCTGCGGAAGATGAAAATTGTTATAATTACCGCCAACGCTCCGAGGATTGCATAGAGCCACGGTCGTCCCTCAAACCATTTCGTTAGTGTGCCGATCAAAGATGCCTGGCCGAGCGATGCATCTAGCGGTGCGCTGTCTTCAGAATCAATTATTCCGTCGTCATCTGTATCTGTCTTATTGGGATCGGTTCCCTTGGTAATTTCTTGTTTATCTGTAACCCTGTCTCCATCCGTATCAGGATTTAAAGGATTTGTTCCATACTTATATATTTCATCTTCATTCGTTAGGCCGTCACCAT
>Ga0268276_1002675_pt1 | contig 14832 bp, 12 predicted proteins | sample saktaG_4_FD_190145 | JGI IMG/M metagenome (GOLD analysis project Ga0268276, IMG submission 190145) | Saline water microbial communities from Sakinaw Lake, British Columbia, Canada - sak_2010_1_5_45m | ecosystem: Environmental > Aquatic > Non-marine Saline and Alkaline > Saline ...
TTTCTGCAATTTCTTTTGTAATAATTTCTGCATTTTGAACTTGGGCAAAGTCCCTGACTCTTTTTAATAGTCGGTTTGCAACCCTTGGAGTATATCTTGAACGCTTTGCAATTGATTCTACTGCCTCGGGGTCTAGTTTTATTTTTAAAAGTTTTCCTGAGCGTTCTATTATTTTTTTTATATCTTCTTTGCTATAAAAATTAAGCTGAAAAGTTGCCCCAAAGCGGTTACGTAGGGGAGCCGACAATAAACCGGGCCTTGTAGTTGCCCCAATTAAGGTGAATTTGGGTAGTTTTAATTCCATTGTCCTGGCCATTGGACCTTTCCCTAAAACTAAATTAAGTTTGTAGTCCTCCATTGCAGGATACAGATATTCCTCTATAGTTTTATTTATCCTGTGGATTTCATCTAAAAACAAAACGTCACCTTCCGACAAATTAGTTAAAATTGCAGCTAAGTCTCCAGCTCTTTCTAGCGCTGGACCGGAGGTTGACCTTATTGTTTTGCCCATTTCCTTTGCAACAAGGCATGCAAGTGTGGTTTTGCCTAGTCCTGAGTTGCCGTAAAACAACAAGTGATCTGGACTTTGACTTCTTTGTTTAGCAGCTGTTATGATTATTCGTATATTTTCTTTAATTTTGTCTTGTCCAACATATTCATGCCAAGAACTCGGTCGCAAAGCCGAGTCTAACACCTCGTCGTCCTTGTTTATTTTTTCCTGTTCTAGGCTTGACATATGGATTAAATAATGCTATACTTAAAGATATTGAAAACTGCGGATAAATTTTGATATTTTCCGTATTATTTAGTATATACCATAAACGGCTCAAGAGTTGGAGGTATTACTTGGATTTTTCTCAGCTTCGGATAATCTTGCTTCGGCTCGATTATTCCTCAGAAAAATCTTTCTTTATGTCCCAGACATAAATTACCTCCAACTCTTGAGCCGTTTTTTATTTTTGTTGCATGGGTCCGGTCGCAACTTCAGCCACTTCTTTAACAGCGGCTTTATCTTCCTCTGCCTCAACAACCCTGATCACTTCATTCATTGTTGTTTTGCCGAGGGCAACATCAATTAGGCCAGCTTGGTACATTGTTGCCATTCCTTTTTTGACAGCTAGCTCTCTAACCGCTGAAACCGGGGGATTGGTCAAAATAAATTTTTCCATTTCAGAATCAACCAAAAATGCTTCAAACAACCCCTGTCTGCCCTTATATCCTGTAAAATTACATACCGGGCATCCACCCTCTTTTATTTTAGCAATTTTTACCTTGTCTAAATCGGGGATCTTTATTTCTTTTGGGAGGTTTTTTAACCCTTTTTTAATTTCTGACAATTCTGTTGCAGATGGTTTTACAAGAGTTGAGCATTTTTTGCATACTTTTCTTAATAGTCTTTGAGCCACTGCCATCTTCAAACCAGACGCAATCGAGGACGCGTCTACACCAAGGTCCACAAGTCGTGGGATGGTCCCAGCCGCGTCATTTGTGTGCAATGTAGATAATACAAGGTGGCCGGTCAAGGACGCCTGCAGGGCTATTTTAGCGGTTTCCAAATCTCTGATTTCACCAACCAGAATAACATCCGGGTCCTGCCTTACAATAGACCTTAAGCCGTCGGAAAAATTATAGCCCTTTTCTGGAGCTACTTGTGTTTGAGAAACTCCTTTTAAATGGTATTCAATCGGGTCTTCAATGGTAATAATTTTGATTTCCGGATTTTGTATTTTTTTTAAAAAAGCATAAAGCGTGGTTGTTTTTCCAGAGCCTGTGGGACCGGTAACAATTATCATGCCATTCGGCTTTGTAATTTCTTTCTGGAAGGTTTTATAAAGGTCGTCACGCAATCCCAAGTCTTCTAAAGAAATCAAAGATTTTGGGTTTAAAATTCTCATCACAATTGATTCTCCGTATTCTGCCGGCAGGCTGGAAGTTCTTACTTCAATCAGCACATCTTTAACTTCAATTGTGAACCTGCCGTCCTGTGGTTTGTCTGTAATATTTAATTTTAATTTTGACAAAAGTTTTAAGCGCGAAAGCAAATGGTGATATGTGTCATGGTCAAAAAAAACAACATCCTGTAAGATGCCGTCTAATCTTATTCTAAGTCTTGCCTCGTCTTCTTGAGGTTCGATATGGATATCAGAGACATTAAGAATTATTGTTCCATATAGAATGATGTCCAAAAGCGTGGTTACATTTTCAGTAAGGCACTCCTTGATTCTATTTTTGAACCCATTTACGTCTTTTACCTTCTCGTCTACCTCTTGGATGACTTGCGGAGAGACTGATACAGATCCTAATAATTTTTTTGTCTCTTCCATGTTGTTGATTTAATTTAGTTAATATTACTTGCTATCTCTTTTAAATCGCCTCCTTTTTTCATCAAGTCTGAAGCCAGCTGGAAAATTTCTGCTGTAGGATTTCTCTTAAAATTTTCTGTATATATCACCAGCGAGGCCAAAAGGCAGTGCGCCGGCTCCCTGTTTTTTATATCAGTCAGCTTGCTTATTATTTCTGCCAGTGGTTTTTCCTCCACTAAATTCATTTTACCAAATTTTTTGTTTTCTTTCGAGTTATCAATGTTTAAAATCGGAGAATCCAGCAGAAATCCGAAAGAATTTAGTTTGTTGGGCAACTCTGCTGAAAAATCTTCGATTCCTACAGTTATGATAAGCTCTGGTTTTGTTTCGGAAAAATAAAAAGAGATGTCGTCTTTTTTTATATTCCCGTTTTCTATAGTAAGGTATATTTTTAATCCGTTGTCATTTTTTTCATAATAAACCTGCGATATCTGGGCGATGTTTTTGGGTATGGAAATAACAAAGCTTTTCGGGTAAGAAATAAAATCCAAGGAAGGAGACAAAAACTTCAAATTTTCGGGCAGGTTTTCTATAAGCGCATTTACATTTTTCCCCTGTTCCTTTAAAGTATAAAAAAGAGCCAACGTAGAAGCTATAGCTTCCGGCTCTTGGGAAGTTATAAGATAGATATTTTTAGCTTCAGATATTATTTTTTTTGCTTCTTGTGAGTTTTCCATTATTTTGTCATTCCCAGACCCGGAGGGTACCCTGCGGGAATCCAGTGATTAACATACCCTATAAAATTTTGTCATATAAGTCAATGTTAATAAAGAAAATTACAAAAAGTTCTGCGCAAACCCAAAAGCTGGGAGAAAAAATCGCGAAACAAATCATTCGCGAAAATTCGTTTTCAAATTCGCGTAAATTCGCGATAGTCCTTGCGTTGCAAGGAGATTTGGGAGCCGGTAAAACAACATTTTTACAAGGGTTTGCAAGGGGATTAGGGATATCTGACAAGATTTTGAGTCCTACGTTTGTAATACTTAAACGTTTTGCAATTTCTGACAAAAAAGTCAAAAGTCAAAAGTCAAAAGTCAAAAGTCCAAATCAAAAATTAAAATTTACTAATTTTTACCATTTTGATTGCTACCGCATAAATAAACCCGAAGAAATTTTAGAATTGGGCTGGAAGGAAATAATTTCTAACCCCAAAAATATTGTGGCAATCGAATGGCCAGAAAAAATCAAAAAGGCGCTTCCCAAAAATTCAATCAAGCTAAAGTTCAAATTCATCGATAAAAACAAAAGGGAAATTAGTTTTAAAATGTGATATAATTAAGAATGGCAAAAAGATTAATTGTTATTGATTCTAATGCATTGCTCCATCGGGCCTTTCATGCATTGCCGCCCCTGTCAACAAAGTCCGGGCAGGAGACAGGCGCTGTTTATGGGTTTTTGTTGACTTTATTTAAAGCCATAAATGATTTAAAGCCGGATTATATTGTTGCATGTTTTGATACAAAAATGCCGACGTTTCGCCACGAAATGTTTAAAGATTATAAAGCCCAGAGGCCGGTAACGCCATCAGGAATTGTTTCTCAAATACCAATTACCAAGGAAGTGTTGGAAGTATTCAAGATTCCTGTTTTTGCGAAAGAAGGAGTTGAGGCAGATGATTTAATAGCCACAATTTGCGATAAAGTAGCAGTACCCCGAGCACTGTCAGCTGACAGTGCTCGGGGTACTGCTAAAGCTGTTGAAGTGTTTATTGTTTCTGGCGATTTAGACAACACACAGTTAGTTAATGAAAATATAAAAGTGTATACTTTGGGTAAGGGCATTAAAGATACTGTAATTTATGATATAAATAAGGTGAGGGAGAGATTTGGCGTAGAGCCAGAGCAAATGGTGGATTTTAAAGCTTTAACAGGCGACGCTTCAGACAATATTCCGGGAGTTGAGGGCATAGGCAAAAAAACAGCTGCAGAAATAATACAAAAATATGGAGGTATAAAAAATCTTTATAGCGAGCTTTCAACAGACACGGCTGTTTTAAAGCCGAAGGTGAGAGAGGCGCTGAAAAAAAATAAAGAGTCCGCCTTAATGTCCCGTGACTTGGCGCAAATGAAAAACGACGTTGATATAGATTTTAAAATTGACGACTGCAAGTTTGGAAATTTTGATCGAAACACGGTTAAAGAAATATTTAGAAAACTAGAATTTAATTCGTTGGTTAGCAGAATCCCGTCGCTTAAAAATTAACAGGTTACGAATTCACACGAATTCATGACGAATCTTCGCGAATTCACAAATATTAATTCGTGATTAGTGAAAATTCGTTGAATATTTGTGAGTATTCGTTATTAAAGAAATGGCTAAGTTCGCAACAAAAATTATTATTCCTATAATTTTGGTGGGCATTTTCGCTATAGTCGTTTTTATTGCCGTAGGTCCACAAGAGCTGGGGCCAGAGTTTTATATTGTAGTTTTATTTTTCGCCATTTATGTGTTTTTTTTCGGTCTTGCTGTGGGCGAGAACCTCTCCTCTCCTATGAAAAAATTGTTAGATAGAGCAGCGGACTTAAGCAAGGGAAATTTATCTGGCAGAGTTTATTTAGAAACCAAAGATGAATTTTCGGAGCTTGCCAACACTTTTAACAAAATAGCCGAAGAGCTTGAAGCTAATCAGGAGCAGGAATCAAACACAGAAAAATCTGTTGGCATAAAGGTGCAGGCCAGAACCCAAGAATTAGAGGAAACCATAAATGCCCTAGAGCAGAAAGTAAAAAATCGTACCATAGAGCTTGAAAGATTAATTGAAGAGTCTGGCAGGCTTCAAGGGGATGTAAAAAACAAGGGTGTTGAGGCAAAACAGCTAAGGCAGGAGTTAGATGATTTAAAACAGAGAGTTGGTAGATATACTAAGCCTAAAAAAGAAGTGTAAATAATGCCAGAATTACCAGAAGTACAAACAACAGTAAATTATCTAAACCGAGCACATATTTTATGTGCTCGGTTTGTTGATGTTTGGTCTGACTGGGAAAAAACCATTAAGAAGCCTAAATATTTTAGCCAGTTTAAGAAAGACATAAAGAATAAAAAAATAAAAAGAATTTGGCGTCGTGCAAAAAACGTGATTTTTGATCTATCTGATAGGTATTCTCTTTTGGTGCACCAGAAGATGACGGGTCATTTATTGGTAGGCAACTGGCAACTGGCTTCTGGCCACTGGCTGCCAGTAGATAAAAAAAGCGCGCTGAACGATCCCTATAATAGGTTTTTGCATTTGATTTTCTTTTTAGACAACCCTCTTTCGCGCAAGGCTACGGGCGGGCGAAGCGGGAAAATGCTTGCTTTATCAGACGTAAGAAAATTTGCCAAAGTTGAATTATGGAAGACAGATGAGTTGTTAAATTCAAAAGAATTTAAAAAAATAGGGCCGGAGCCCTTGGATAAAAATTTCACATTTGAAAAGTTTAAAAAAGCCCTAGACGGTAAAAAGGTCAAAGTAAAGCAAGTTTTGATGAATCCAGAAATAATTGCAGGCATTGGGAATATTTATGCTTCGGAGATTTTGTGGCAGTCAAAAATACATCCTGAAAAAAGTGTTGCAAAGCTAGACGAAAAAGAGTTAAAATTGCTTTATCAAAACATTAAAAAAGTTTTAAGTTTGGCGGTTAAGCTGGGCGGAGAAAGTTTTTCAGATTACAGAAAACCCGATGGCACCAAGGGTGGCTTCGATATAGAAAGAAAAGCGTATAAAAGAGAGGGACAAAAATGTAGCCGTTGTGGAACAAAAATTAAGCGCATCAAGGTAGCCCAACGCAGCGCATTCTTCTGCCCCCACTGCCAAAAAATTTAATGATTTATTTTATCTACGGACAAGACTCGTATAGGTCAAAAAGAAAGCTGGAAGAGATAATTGAGGGATATAAAAAAGTCCATAAATCTGGACTAAATTTAATTTACGCCGACACTAAAGAAAGCAGTTTCAAAGATTTTTACAACCAGCTTAAAATAAGCTCAATGTTTGCTGAGAAGAAGCTGGTTGTTTTAAGGAATGTTTTTGGTGATGCTAAGTTTCAGGAAGACTTTTTAGAAAATGCCAAAAGCTTGGGAGACGTGAAAGATATTATCGTTGTTTATGAGGACTGCGCTCCGGATGAAAGAATCAAGTTTTTTAAGACTTTACAGAAAATAGCGAAACGTCAAAAATTCAGTTTTTTACAGCCCGCGCCTCTTAAGAAATGGGCGTTGCAAGAAATTACCGCAAAGGGTGCAAAAATAACTCCCGACGGATTGGATTTGCTGATAAGTTTTGTAAAAAACGATTTATGGAGAATGGCAGCAGAAATAAATAAATTATCAAACTACAAAATGGGGGATGTTATAAGAAGAGAAGATGTAGAGTTGCTGGTGAGGCCGGACATTGAAAGCGATATTTTTAAAACAATTGACGCGTTAGCTTCAAAAAACAAAAAACAGGCATTGTCTTTGTTGCATAAGCACCTTGAGAATGGAGATGCACCATTGTATATGCTTTCTATGATTGCTTATCAATTTAGAAATCTTTTGGCGATAAAAGAATTGCAAGGCATAAACACGCCCTATAACCTTGTGATTAAAAAAAGCGGGCTACACCCGTTCGTTGTGCAGAAGAGTTATTCTTTGTGCCAGCAATTTTCAATGCCAGAATTAAAAAAAATCTACCTGAAGATTTTTCAAATAGATTCGGATATTAAAACAGGAAAGATTGAGCCTGAGACAGCTCTAGACTTATTGTTGTCGGAGATTTAGATGCTTTAAACAAAAAAGCTAGGTCAAGCCTAGTTTTTTTTGTCTATCATTTTTGTCAGTCGGGACTTTCTTCTCGAGGCATTATTTTTTTTAATCACTCCTACTTTGGCTGCTTTATCTAGCGCAGCATAAATATCTGGCAGAAGTTTTTTTGCCGATTCTGTTTTCTTTTCCAAAACCAAAGCGCGAGCTTCTTTCACGAGCTTTTTTATTTTATCTTTATAGACACTATTCCGCTCGCTTCTCTTTGCAGATTGCCTAATAGCTTTTTTCGCCGATTCTGTTATTGCCATTTTGGATAACGAATAATCACGAATGTTTAACGAATTTTCACCAATTACGAATAACATTTGTGAATTCGTGGAAATTCGTAAGCAATTCACATTAATTCGTATATGAAAACAATATCACATAGTTACTATCTTTGCAATAGCGTTCTCTTGTGTTATAGTATTATACTGTAGCACCTTGTAATGTTCGCCCCCAAACAAACCGTCCCCAACAAACAGAGAACAGGAGATAGTCATGAAAATCAGGAACATCCTTTTGGTCTACCCCGAGTTTCTGGAAACATTCTGGGGCTTCAAGTACCTCCTGAAGTTCGTCGGCAAAAAAGCAGCCTACCCTCCGCTGGGGCTGCTTACAGTGGCCGCTATGCTACCCAAAGCATGGCCGAAGAGGTTAGCGGACTTGAACGTCCGCAAGCTCACCGACAAAGACATCGCGTGGGCAGACTACGTCTTCATCAGCGCGATGACGACACAGAGGGACTCTGCCGAAGAAGTCATTGCCCGCTGTGAGAAGCTGGGCAAGCCGGTAGTTCTCGGAGGGCCGATCCTTGAGGCCGGCTACGATGGATTCCCGGATGTAAGCCACTTCTTCGCGGGAGAAGCGGAAGACACGTTGCAGAGATTTTTGGAAGACTTAGCAGCGGGGAGAACGCCAGAGAGGATCTATTCATCCCCGCCCAAGAGTTTTCCAGGTCTCGCTGCAACTCCAATTCCCATGTGGGAATTGATTGATCCCAGATACGCGTCCATGCTCGTGCAGTGGAGCAGAGGCTGCCCCTACAGGTGCACCTTCTGCAGCATAGCAGAGCTCAATGGGCGCGTTCCGCGCACAAAAACGCCGGAGCAATTTTTGTGCGAGCTCGATGCGCTGTATCAAGCCGGATACCGCGGACCCATCTTCATCGCCGACGACAACTTCATCGGCAATAAGAAAAGGGTGAAAGAAATGTTGCACCTGCTAGTCAGGTGGCAGCAGGACCGCGGGTATCCATTTGATCTCACCGTCGAAGGGGACATAACCCTCGCCGATGATGATGAGCTCATGGAGATGCTGGTGCAGGCTGGAGTCGGGAAGGTCTTCCTGGGCATAGAGACGCCCAACGAAGCGTCTCTCGCTGAGTGTGGTAAGCGGCAAAACATGGGGCGCGACCTGGTGGCTTGCGTCAAAAAGATCCAGCGCGCAGGGCTTGTCCCCATGTCGGGGTTTATCGTCGGCTTTGACAACGACGACCCCCGAACCTTTGCTGACAAGATGATTCACTTCATTCAGGAGACAGGAATTGCAGCTGCGATGGTAGGGATACTCCAGGCGCAGCCGAGGACTCCGTTGTATGAAAGATTGCGACGAGAGGGCAGGTTGCTGACGGAGTCAGGGGGGAACAACGTCGTCTGTTCTACCAACTTCCGCCCCAGGATGCCGATGGAAACTCTTGTGGAAGGATACAAGAGAATCTGGGCGGAGATTTATTCCCCGAGGAAGTACTACGAAAGGATTCGTACCTTCTTGAGGGAATTCAACCCCGCAAACAGGCCGGCTAGGAAGCCGACCGCGACGCAACTCAAGGCGTTTGTTGCGTCTCTGTGGCGCATCGGCCTCTTCGGGGGGCCGAAAGCCAGCTACTATTACTGGAAGACGCTGGTGACAGCGCTTTTCCAACACCCTAGGGCATTCCCTGAAGCTGTGGCTCTTCTAATCTTTGGAGCCCATTTCCAGAGGATTGCCAAAGACATAGAAAGGTCTTGACTCATGGAGGGGGCGGCTGTCCGTCCCCTTTTTTTATTATTAAATAAGGGGAACCAACCCAGCGCTAATTTTATTTAATAAAATTAGCGCTGAATCCTCGCTCCGTATTTTTGTGCTTTGATTGGGTTTGACTATATTTTTGATTGTCGGTAAAGTTAATAAAGAATAAAACCATTTTTTAAAAAACATATGCAAGAACCATCAGGGCGATCTTCTTCAAGCTCTAATCCAGATTCTGGTGAGGGGAGAGGGCTGCCCGGACAGATTCATGCCGAAGCAGAGGCGGCGAAGGCGGCAGAATATGCAAAATGGTTAGAGCGAGTCTCTTCGGACACTAATCCAAGCCCCAATCCAGACCCCAAAGAGGAAACAAGATTGTTTGAACAGGCTCTCGCCGCGTCACAACACACGATAGGGGTGGGCGGAATGCTTGATAAATATATTAAAAAACACGGCGAGCTGTCGCCAAAGGAAGCAAAAAGAACCTTTGCTGAGTGGGCGAGAGAGTTGTGGAAAGAATTTGCAGTTCACGGGATTGTAAGGCCCGACAAAGAAGGCAGGCCAGTATTAAATTGTTATTCTGACTTAGATGGCAAGATTAGTTTGGAGTTGTTGCGTTTGGCAGGTATTAATACAAAAGATATTATATATGTTAATCCAGGAGATTCTGTTGAAGGCAGGATTAACTTAGATACAGGGAAAAAGCATGGCGTCGTGTCAGAGGGAGAAACTATGACCCTTGATCATCACGGCGAAGAGTCGGGAAACGATACATGCACTGCAAAAATAGCTTACGAAACCTTAACAAGGCTGGGAGTTTTAGAGCCAGCAGATTATTTAGATAAAGCCGTGGAGTTTGTAACGCACGTTGATAATGCGACGTTTCCCGACGAGGAGAATTATTTTTTAAATTCCAGCAGAACAGTTTTAGGCCTGAAAAGATTTATAACCCCCCAAAATCTTATAAGATTTTTTAAAGAAGGAGGAAGCGCCACCCAAGAGTTAAAGCCCCCAGAGCTTGCTAAGTTGGGTCTCTTGGAAAAAAGCGGAAAGCAAGCTAAGGCGGTACAGGAATCTGTTCAGCGGTTAATGGAAATGGAGGGCGAGGGCTTAATAATCAATTCTGAAAGATACGGTAAAATCGTTGTGGATATTGGAAAGACAGTTCCTTGCGGATTTGATGCGGCCAAGTTTTGGGGGTGCGGAGCATACTTAAATTGGTCTCCAGACACAAAGGGGTTTTTCCTGAGCACAGCAAACGAATTGCCAAAAGAATTTCATCTCAGCCAGGGAAAACGAATAAGGCAGACAATGTGGCTAAAGCCCTTACACGACCAGAGCGATTTAACGATTAAGCTAGAAGAAATTATTTCAGCGATGGCTGGAGCAGATTTTGAGCCAGCAGGGAAATTAAAAGAATATTTAGACAAAGAGAGAATTGACATGGTTTTTGATGGTGGTAGAATAAATGAAAGTAAATTAATTAATAAAAATATGCCAGAATTAAAGCCGAGGTTGCAAGAAGATATGTCTCAAGAGCAAAAAGACAAGGCATACGAAGTAGCTGCTCTTGAAGCGCAAGACATTTCGTCTGTCCAGGCTCAAGCCGAAAAGACTTCATATGCTAAGAAGATTGAATTAAGCCGTCAATCGGAAACAGCGGTCACGGGACTTTTAGATGAAGAAATTGAGGCGAAGCGCAGAGAGTATGCTGTAAAATGGTTTGGTAAGCACAAGGATCAATTTGCGGGGATGCCCGTGAGCAAATTTGGGCAGGAGGCCCAGATTGCATTTGTTCTGGCTAATTGGAAATCTGTAGGCGAGAATGGGCCGAGCCCGGAAGCTGATATGCGTGAAGATGAAGAATATAAAGAAAAGTTTGGAAAAGAAATTGACAATCTGCAAGCCCTAAAGACTGGTTTGGAAAGTCCGGTTTCTTTGGCATCGCCGTTCTTGTTGCTGAATCATTTAGACAAAAGCATTGAGCGCAAAAAGGAAGAACTAAAAGTGGCTCAAGAAAAGGCAAAAGGAGGAGACAAGGCCGCTGCCTCAGAGGTCACGCTCATAGAAAGCAGCATAAAAGGCCTGTACGCAGCTGCCCAAGAGTTGGCTGGAAAAACAATGAAAGAGAATTTAACCGAGGATGCAGAGAAGGCGGCAACTGCTGAAATGCTTACTGAAAAAGGTTCTGCGAATAGAAGCGATTTTGTTACTGCTAATCTTGAAAGGAAAAAAGTAGAAGTTAAAAATTTGGAAAATCAGAGGCTGGTAGATAAACAATACGAATATTTTAGAGGTTTGTCCCCGGAAGAACAGAAAAAAATTCTTCCAGAATTAGGGGAGCGGCCAGCCGATGTATTGTCGCCAGCCTTTACGGAATATCTTAATAATTTCCGCGTTGCGATAGAAGCGCGCGCTGCAAAAATGGGGATAGAAGGGGATGCTTTTTATGGTCTTTTGGCGCAAGGGTATAGGCCATATGAGGCAACAAAGAAGGGGTGGGGAATACTTCAAGAGAAAAGCATTGTGATGCCGAAAACAGGCGAAGTTGCGTTAGAAAAACCAGTTTCAGAATTTCATGATTCTGTTGAATCTGCCGTGAGAAATTACACGAGAATAATCGAGTCACGGACGAGAGAAAGCCTAGAGGCTGAGTGGGATGCAGATTACGGGAAAAAGGTAGAGGTTAATATCAAAGCGCGTGTAAAAGAAGTGGCGACATCCCGAGAACTATCAGGGGAAAAACTAGAAGCACTGTTCGCCGAAGAGAGATCCAAGATAGTGCAAGAATTTATAAAGAAACACACGGCAAGAGTTCCAGAAGCGCCGAAGGCCAAAGAGGAGGCAGAGTCAAAGCCCAGGATAAATAGAGAAGCGAAAAAATCAAAAGAAAGGAGAGTTCCTTTCGAAGAAATAGTTCCGGATTCAACAGGTGACGAAAGTGGCAAACGAGGTGGCGGGCTGGAAAAACTTACAGGGCAGGCCGGGCATGATGCAGATATTTTAAGCGGCTATCTTATAGAAAAGTTCGGCGCTGAAGAGATGACTCCTGCCGAAGTAAAGAGAGTAATGAAGATACCAGAATATAGAGATGCGTATAAAGGATGGAAAGAGAAGTATGGACTATTTGATTGGTTTGTTAAAGTCATGTCGGGGGAGCCATGGAAGAGGCGAAGGACAAAGAAATCTAAAAAATAAAATTTATGGACACATCTTTTTTATCAGATAAAAATTTACAGGAATTTATCAGCGGGCTCAAAATTAGTCCAGAGCAGGAGAGATTTTTGCTTAATGAATTGCCGCAGATGGATACAAAAGAGCGTTTAGAGTTACTTAAAACATTAGCTAACGTTCACGCCCTGAATCAAGAAGAAGATCAGGCAATAAAAAACCTCAAAGCTAATTGGGAGTAATTTTTAAAAGCCTGCCGTTCAAGCGGCAGGCTTTTTGGTTTCTAGTTTCTTTATCAAATCTCTTATTTCTGCGGCCCTTTCAAAGTCTAGGTTTTTGGCGGCTATTTTCATTTCTTTCTCCAGGAGTTTCTGGTCATGAATTGCAAAGAATTCTTCTGAAATACTTTCCTGTCCTGAGCCCGTCGAAGGATTAGAAAACCCCCAGTCTCTTATATCGCTGACAATTGTTTTTGGCGTTATTTTATTTTTTTTGTTGTACGTCTGTTGAATTTTTCTTCTTCTGTTTATTTCGTCTATAGCTGACTGCATAGAAAAAGTTGTTTTGTCTGCGTATAAAATTACCCTGCCTTGCACGTGCCTGGCGGCCCTGCCCATTGTTTGTATTAAGGTTGTTTTGTTTCTTAAAAAACCCTCTTTGTCAGCGTCTAAAATTGCCACCAAAGAAACTTCTGGTAAATCAATCCCCTCTCTTAAAAGATTAATGCCCACTAAAACATCATATTTTCCTTCCCTTAAATTTTTTAAAATTTCCGGCCTTTCTAATGTTTTAACTTCTGAGTGCAGATATTGAGTTTTAATTCCTTTCTCAATTAAATAATCAGATATTTCTTCAGCCAATCTTTTTGTTAAAGTCAAAACTAACGTTCGTTGTTTTTTTGCAACCTGTTTTTTGATTTCTTCTATCAAGTCTTTAATCTGGTTTTGAGTTTTTTTAATTTCAATTGCCGGCTCCAATAATCCTGTCGGCCTGACCAGCTGTTCTACGACATTTTTGCCTGCCTTTTTAGTTTCAAAGTCAGCAGGGGTGGCAGAAACATAAACTGTTTGTTTTTGGCGTTTTTCAAACTCTGCAAAAGTTAAGGGTCTATTATCAATGGCTGAAGGCAAGCGGAACCCAAAATCAATTAAGGTTTGCTTTCTTATTCTGTCTTGCACAGACATTGCCCGTATCTGAGAAACAGAAATATGCGACTCATCAATAAACATTAAAGAACCGTCAGGATTAAAGTAATTAAAATAATCAACCAAAGAAAATGGCGCTTGTCCGGGTTTTCTAAATTCCAAATGGCTTGAGTAATTTTCAACTCCGTGGCACCAGCCGGTTTCTTCTAGCATTTCTAAATCATAATTTGTTTTTTGTTCCAATCTTTCAGCTTCCAGTAGCTTGCCTTGCTTTTTAAGTTCCCTTAATCTCTGTTCAAGTTCTAATCTTATATTATTCATTGCAATATTAACCTTGTCTTGAGGAGTTACCCAGAAATGGGCGGGAAAAAGCTTGTAGCTGGTAGCTTGTAGCTGGTAGCTTGAATTTAATCCTGGTTTTGATTCTGAGATTTTTGAGATTTTGTCAGCGTCGAATTCTATGCGCAAGATTTTTTCGCCCGTGACAATATATATTTCAATAATTTCTCCACGCACGCGGAAGGTGCCTGGCTTAAAGTCGATATCGTTTCTTTGATATTGCAAATTAGTTAAAAGCAACAAAAAATCTTTGCGCTTGGTGCCTTGTTTTAGTTTTATTTCTAAGGAAATGTTTTCGTAGTTTTCTGGCGAGCCGATATTGTAAATGCAAGAAACAGAGGCCACCACAATTACGTCTTTTCTTGTGGTTACGTCTTGCACGGCCGCGTGCCTTAGCCGGTCAATTTCTTCATTTATTTTTGCATCTTTTTCTATATATGTATCTGACTGGGGTATATATGCCTCGGGCTGGTAATAATCGTAGTAAGAAACAAAATAGTGCACTGCGTTGTTTGGGAAGAATTCTTTAAATTCCTGATAAAGCTGGGCAGCTAAAGTTTTATTAGGAGAAATAACAAGCGTGGGCTTTTGTATTTTTTGTATAACATTTGCAAGAGTAAATGTTTTACCAGAGCCCGTAACGCCTAAAAGCACCTGGTCTTTTACCCCAGACTTTAAATTTTTTGTCAGTTGGGCGATTGCCTTGGGCTGATCCCCCGTCGGCTTGAATTTTGATTTTAGTTCAAATTTCATTATAATTATCTAATGATAGCATTTTTAGACGGGAAAATTATATTAAAGAAAGGTAAGTTTGTGATTTTGGAGGTCAACAATGTTGGCTACAAAGTTTTTTTGTCCCAGTTGAGCATATCTAAACTACCAGAAATTGGAGAAAATCTCAAATTATTTACATATCAAAATGTTAAAGAGGAAGCATTAGATTTATACGGATTTTTTAGCTACGAAGAGCTGGAATTTTTTGAAATGTTAATGGATATACGAGGCGTGGGGCCGAAAGCTGCTTTGGAAATTTCTGCAGTGGG
>Ga0268276_1002677_pt1 | contig 14826 bp, 15 predicted proteins | sample saktaG_4_FD_190145 | JGI IMG/M metagenome (GOLD analysis project Ga0268276, IMG submission 190145) | Saline water microbial communities from Sakinaw Lake, British Columbia, Canada - sak_2010_1_5_45m | ecosystem: Environmental > Aquatic > Non-marine Saline and Alkaline > Saline ...
CTATGAACGCCGCCTCCTATCTCAAGGAGAAATAAGAATTAATAATAAAATTAAATAAAAGTTTTGCATAAACTTACAAGTTCACAACGTTGTGCGAAACAGTTACACAAATTCGGATTACATATAGAAAATGAATAAAATAAAAGTTCTTATCCAAGGATATGCGAGATCAACAAAGGATTGTGAATTTGCTTCTTGTTCAACTGTCCTTATAAAAGAGGGTAAACTGAACATCATCATTGATCCTGGGATGAACAAACCACTTTTAATAAATTCCTTGAGAAAAGAAAAATTAAAACCCGAAAAAGTAAATTATGTTATTTTAACACATTATCATCTAGATCATTCTTTATTAACTGGCTTTTTCAACAATGCCTTAGTTTTAGATGATAGCTCTATTTATTCATTTAATGGAAAAATCTCAGATCATGAAGGAAAAGTTCCAGGAACAAACATAAAATTAATAAAAACACCAGGTCATGACCCCTTTCATTGTGCTGTTTTGATTAAAACCATAAAATCGGGGAATATTGTAATTTCAGGGGATGTATTCTGGTGGCCAGATTCAGAAGAGAATAAAATAAAAAAAGATGCCAAATCTTTAATTAATCTAAAAGACCCCTACATGAAAGATAAAAAACAGTTAACAGATTCAAGGAAGAAAATTCTCAAGATTGCAGATTACATAATCCCCGGGCATGGGAAGATGTTCAAGGTAAGCTAAATTTTTAACTGTTTAAGTGTAATTGGCTTAGCTTTTTTCCATAAATCCCAAAATACCTTGGTTAATGCAACCAATAGGGCCTTATTTTTACCAAGAACCATTGTTCTTTCTTCTTCGCCACGTTCATTCACGCCAACTAGAAATTCTGAAGAATCCTTTATCAATAAGGCTAAAATATCTGTATTTATTTTTCTAACTTCACCACCATTTTCAAGGCAAAGTTTTATTTTCTTTTTATTTGCGGGGGTAATTCTTTTTACAATTATTTTTTCTTTGATTCCCCTATGTAAAGCCCTTTGATGACTTAAATCACTAATGGTGGTAGAACCAAAAGCAGGTGCTATTTGTAGCAATTCCCTTTTAGCAGATTCTCTTAGAAAAGCCGCCACCTCTATATGCTCTTTTCTACCTAAAAAAATACGTACAGAAGTTTCTTTTTCATCTAAAATTTCTTTTGGTTTTGTTTGAATTTCTTTTGTTTTATTAATTTTCTCATCAATTTCCTCTCTTTTTTTATGAAGATAATTTTTTAATGCGATTTTAATATCACTAATTTTGTACTTCTTTGGTGAAGTGGGCATAATTTCTATAATTTGGTCATTTTTTAATTGATTAAGAACAGAGTAAATTCTTCCTTGTGGAACTTTTGTATTTTTGTATATCTGATTTGCAGTTGCAGAATTTACAGAAGAAAGAAACAAAATTATGTCTTTTTCATATTTATTGAATTTTAATTGATCTAGGAATTGTAATAATATCATTTTGCTATGTCATAAACTTTTAAAAGTTGTTTTATCTATTTAAAAGTTTCTATAGGCTTATTTAGCATGGCAGAAGTCAAGATTTTGGTTGAAGGCATTCATAACCAAATTAGAGAAGAAAAATTTGATATTGGATGTACAACTATTTTAATAAAAAGTAACAAGAATATAATCGTAGATCCAGGTGCTTTTAGAAATAAAAATAGATTATTAGAAGCACTAAAGAAGGAGAATCTTTCACCCGAAGCTATAGATGCAATTATTCTAACACATTTGCATCTAGACCATATACTCAATGTTTCTCTTTTTCCCAAAGCAAAGATATTTCTCAGATTTATTACAGGAAAATATCCTGGAATGTTTCAAAGAATAGATAAGGGTTATTTGGAGAGATACGATTTATTGAATGAAGAGATCGCAAAAGATATAGAGATAATAGACACCCCAGGGCATAGTGATGACCATATTTCTGTTTTAGTAAAAACAAAACAAGGCAATGTGGTTATAGCTGGCGATGCTATTGCAAATCAAGATTTTTTAAATCTGGAAAAATGCCCCCCAGAATTTGTGATTTATAACCAAGAAAAATTTAACAATTCAAGGAAGAAAATTCTCAAGATTGCAGATTACATAATCCCCGGGCATGGGAAGATGTTCAAGGTAGAAAAATAATAACGGACTCGACAGGAGTTGAACCTGCAACCTAAGGCTTAGGATGCCTTCGCTCTATCCAGTTGAGCTACGAGTCCATATAAGCTTCTTGGTATTGTCTATTTAAATATTTAAAGAAAGGGAAAAATGCGTCGGCCGGGTTTCGAACCCGGGTCGTCTGCTTTCTTCCCCTAATTTTTTCAGGGGTTCATGAAGGGGATATCCCCTCATTTGGAAGGCAGACATACTAACCACTATACTACCAACGCACAATTTCCTCAAACCATTTTAATTTAAAAACCTTTTCTAGTGTTAAAAAGGTTTTTAAACGCTATAGCATAGGGTTTAAAATGGAAGAAAACAATGACGAGGCCAAGGTTGATGATACCCCTCAAAATCAACCAAAAGAAGAGACAAAAGTAGAAGAAGTAAAAGATAAACCTCCAGTTGAGGATAAAAAAGAAGAAAGACCAGAGATAAAGGAAGAAAAGCCAAAAATAGAAGAAAAAAAAGAAGAAAAACCAAAAGAAAAGAAGAATTATGTGCTTCCCTTTATCACTTCTGAAAAATATGATAAGAATTATAAAAAATTTCTTATTGTCTGGGTTATAATCTGTTTATTAATTATAGCTAACTTAGTTTACATGTATTCCACTACTGGTGATATAATGAACAAAGATGTTTCTTTGACTGGTGGTACAACCATCAGTATTTATGGGGACAAGATGCCGAATGTCAATGAACTTTCTAATTTCTTGTCTAATAAAATCTCAGAAGATGTTTTTGTAAGGACCTTAACCGATATAACCACGGGAAAACAAGTTGCAGTAATTGTTGAAACAAAAGCAGATGCTAATCTAACTAGAACAGTAATGGAAGAATTTCTCGGCTATTCACTAACTTCAGATAACTCAACAACAGAAGTTTCTGGTTCAAACTTAAGCAAATCTTTCTACAAGCAATTAATAATAGCCTTGCTTTTATCTTTTCTTTTTATGGGCATTGTTGTTTTTATTCTATTCAAAGCACCAATTCCTTCACTAGCTGTTATTCAATGCGGATTATTTGATGTTCTTGGGGCATTAGTAATAGCGAATATTGCAGGTATAAGGATTTCAACAGCAGGAATTGCCGCACTCTTAATGTTAATGGGTTATTCAGTAGACACTGATATTTTATTGACAACAAAAGTACTAAAAAGAAGAGGGGAGAATACACTAAACTCAAGAATCAAGGGTTCTTTTAAAACAGGGATTATGATGACTTTGACTTCATTAATTGCAGTTGTCTGTGCTTATTTCATTGTAACTGCTCCTGTCTTAAAACAAATATTTTTCATACTTTCAGCAGGCCTGATAATGGACTTATTAGGAACCTGGATAGGAAACGCAGCTATACTTAAATGGTATTGTGAGAAAAAAGGATATAACTAAACTTGGAGGAAAAAACATAAATTTAAGTGTTAAGAAATAAAATTTGGTTCTGCAACGTTGTGCGGAAGCATCAGAACCACTAAATAAATTCAATTATCCACTTACAGACATAATATCACACAAAAATGGCAAAAATATCAATGAGGATAATAATTTTGATTATAGCTTTATCCCTATCAATAATTGCAATCATCAATTTTAATGCTTTTTCAGGAGGCGTTCAAGTAAGTGATGTAGCATTCAACTCTTCAGCATCTTTAGCAGGAATTTCAAGGGGCGAGATTATAAAACAAGTTAATGGTCAGACAATCAATTCTGTTATTTCTTTTTATGATGAAGTCTCTAAAATTCAGATACTTCCAGTAGAGATGAAAATTCAGACAGATGAAGGACTTTTTACATATTCCTCCACTGTTCTAGATTTTTCCTTAGATAAGGATAATACTATTATCTACCTATCCAATGTTTCTGAAAAAGCTGGTTTAAAACTCAATATGACGGTGGATTGGATTAATAATTATTCTTTAGAAGATTATTCTTTTGCTGAGATCAAAGAGAAGATAGAACCAAAACAAAGAGTAGAGATTATCACAAATCAAGATGATTATACCTTCTTGACAGGCGAAAATCTGGGATTATCTGTAATTGCCTTGTCTAAGACAAACATCAAAACAGGACTTGACATCCAAGGAGGAGCTCGAGCATTGATAAAACCAGAGAAAAAATTAGATGCTAATGAGATGTCTGACTTAAGATCAGTTATTGAGCAAAGACTTAATACCTATGGCTTGAAAGACGTAGTTATAAGAGAAGCATCTAATCCATTTACTGGAGAACAATATTTAATTATTGAATTAGCTGGTGCATCTCCAAAAGAACTAGAAGAATTGATTGCAAAACAAGGCAAGTTTGAAGCTAAGATAGGGAATGAAACTATCTTTATAGGGGGCAAGGGAGATATAACCTATGTCTGTAAAGATGACGCATCCTGCGCTGGAATTGCACAATGTTCAAAAATAGAACAAGGATATTCTTGCAGATTTAGTTTTGAATTAGATCTTTCACCCAAAGCAGCTAGAAAACAAGCGGATATCACTGCAGGACTTTCAGAAAATATCAGTAATGGTGAGTCTTATCTAAATGAGACATTAGACCTTTATCTAGATGATAAGTTAATAGACTCGTTATTTATATCTTCTGACTTAAAAGGAAAAGAGACAACAAAAGTAACTGTTTCTGGCCCTGGTTTTGGTAATTCTAAAAACGATGCTATTCAAAATACTCAAGAAAGCATGAAAAAACTTCAGACTGTCTTGATCACAGGTTCTTTGCCCTTTAAATTGACGATAGAAAAATTAGATACTATTTCACCAACAGTTGGAAAAGAATTCTCAAGGGGTGTTTTAATTGCGGGATTGGTTGCATTTTTAGTAGTATGTCTAGTAATTTATTTAAGATTCAGAAAACCAAAATTTTTCATTCCGGTAGTTATAACTATCATTTCAGAAGTTATTTTAACTTTAGGGGTAGCAGCATTGATAAAATGGAATCTAGACTTGCCTTCAATAGCCGGAATAATCGCAGCAATCGGAACAGGTGTTGATGATCAGATTGTCATGCTCGATGAATCAGAAGTTTCAAAATCCTACACGATAAAAGAAAGAATCAAAAGAGCTTTCTTCATAATCTTTTCAGCATATGCTGTTGCTCTTGTCTCTTTATTCCCCCTCTGGTTTGCGGGTGCAGGACTTTTAAGGGGTTTTGCTTTGACAACAGCGATAGGTATTACCGTGGGGGTCTTTATAACCAGGCCAGCTTTCGCAGATATTCTAAGCAAAATTTCCAAGGATTAAAGATTTATTCCAAATAAATAATAAACAAAAACTTAAAAAATGAAATCTTGGGGAGAAGAAATCTGGGAAGAAAAGATTAAAAGTCAAGGCGAAGTGGGGGTTATCTGCGGTTCTGTTGGATCGCTTAAATATGTTCATGAAAGAACAAGAAGGACCATGGCTATGATGGATTCACAGATAATTCCTTTAATAAAAAAACAAGGCAAGGTTTTAGATTTGGGGGTTGGGCCAATGGCCCGGCTTTCTATAGCGTTCGCAAAAAGAGGATTTAAGGTTACTGGATTAGATATTTCACCAAAGACTCTTGAATTTGCTAAAAGGTATGTCGAGAATTCAGGACTGAAGAATATTTCATTGATTAAAGACGATTTGATTGGATTAAATAAAACAAAAGGCAAATTTGATTTTATTTTTTGCATTGAAACTCTTGAACATATTCCCAAGCATCTTTCTTTACTGGCTTTTAAGAGTTTTAATAAACATTTGAACAAGAAAGGCTTTTGTTTTGTAGAGTTTGCTATAATCAATGAAATAAAAATCAAAACTCTCACACATAACCTGATATATTGGATGGGTCATAAAATAAAGAAAAAAATAGCAAAAAGAAAGGCCTTTTCAGTTACATGTTATACCTACACTCTTGATGAAACCAGAGATATATTCAAGAGAACGGGATTTAAAGAAATAAAGAAAGTAGGAAATTCATTTTTATTGCAAAAAGTTTCTGAATGTAAACTATAACTAAAAAATGCTCCCCATTGTCCATATAATCATTTCTGCTATTTTTTCGTTTCTTGCCTTATTTTTTTACAATGATTATCTATTTTGGGCTTTATTTTTTCTTTCAGCAGTTTTAATTGATTTTGATCATTATCTATACTATGTTTATAAAAAAAGAGATCTTAGTCTGCCAAGGGCATATGAATATCACAAATACATACTAGAGATAGAGTTAGACAAAGGTGGTCAAAAAGAGATACTGATGATATTCCATACAATCGAATTTTTTATTGTCCTTCTTATTCTCTCAATATTATTCTCTTTTTTATGGCCTATTTTCTTTGGCTGTTTGTTTCATGAAGCGATAGATCTGGGTTACGGAACAACTCAAAAAGACAAGAAATATAAACGAGCTTTTTCTTTGATTCATTATGTGATTAAGTCAAGAGGTAAGTGATTGTAATTAATATCCTCGCTTATTTCGAGATTACTAATGCATAACCCGAACAATGTATTTTGAAAACCTTAAAATAAATAAAATCAATAATATATAACCAGATTATAGTTCAAAATGCAAAAACAAAAACAAATAACTGCAAGGGGGGTGGTAAGAAACACTTTTTTTAATCTTTTAACAGCGATTTTTGCAAAAATAGGCGGCTTGATTTTCACAATAATCGCTGCTAGAATGCTTTTACCAGAGCTATTTGGAATCTATAGTATAGCCTTAACTGTTGTTTTGACTATCTGTACTTTTACTGATTTGGGCATCAATTCAACATTAATTCGTTACTTGGCAGATTCATTAAAGAAAAAATCCAAAAAATTAGAAGTAGAAGCCCGTTCAAGAATTTCTTTTTTATTTAAACTCAAAATCATAGTGACAGCTATTGTTGCTATCGCTCTTTTTTTATTATCTGAAACAATTTCAGTATATGTTTTTAATAAGCCCCTTCTAGAAGTCCCCTTGAAAATAGGTGCGCTCTATCTCCTATTAGCTTCTTTACAAGGATTCCTAAATTCAATCTTTTATGCACTTCAAAAAGTCAAGTACACCACAATTTCCGAGATAATCTTTCAAGTTGGAAGAATAGGCCTAGTTCTCATTTTACTATATCTTTCCAAGACTGCAGAGTCTGTATTCACTGCGTTGAGTTTCGGGTTATTTCTCTCATTTTTATTTTTATATGGGATTATTATAAAAAAATATTCTTTTTTACTCCAAGGCGAGAAAAAAGAACTTGATAAAAATGAAAAATCTAAACTACTTTCTTTCTTTGGCTGGCTTACCATATCTTCAATTTCCTTAGTATTCTTCATGCATGTTGACACTTTCATGTTAGGGATGTTCATGCCTGCAGAATTTGCAGGTTATTACAATAGCTTGATTAGTTTTGTCAGTGCAGCTGTAGCAATAGTCAGTTTCGGGGCTGTTCTACTGCCTGTATTTACTCAATTAGAGAAAGGCCGCTTAGAATCGGGATTTAAAAAAGCAGTCAAATACACTTTGTTCATAGCAGTTCCAGCAACAGTTCTTTTAGCATTTTTTTCAGTTCCAGCAGTAGAGATAATCTTTGGAAAAGCATATGTTCCTGATCAGTACAAGACTTCTTTGATAATAACTTCTGTTTTGCTTAGTTTATTGATTGTAGAAAATGCCTTGACTTCTATTTTTTCAACTCTTTTTCAAGCAAGAGAAAAACCAAAAATTCCTTCTTTATTAGTCTTATTTTCAACTATCTCCAATATAATCCTGAATTATCTGTTTTTGAAGATAGGATTATCCATCTCACTAGAGTTTGGTTTGATTGCTGTAGCTTTGGCAACAGCGATTGTGAGATACAGCAATTTAGTTATCTTAGCAATACTGACGAAAAAAGAACTGAATATCAAGTCGGGTTGGAGTATGCTGATTAAACCAGTGATAGGCTCAATTGTTTTGATAGTCTTTTTATTGATCTTTAACCTTTTATTCAAGACCTCATGGATAACAGTGATTATAGCCCTCGTATTGGGGGTCATTGTTTATATGGGGATAATGTTCCTGATAAAAGGCATAACTAAAGAGGATATTAATACAATCAAATCACTAAAATAAAAATGAAAGCAATAGTATTGTGCGCAGGGAAAGGAGAAAGGCTTAGGCCTTTGACAGAAACTACCCCCAAGCCCATGATACCAATAGATAACAAACCAGTTCTAGAGTATATTATCCATCTTTTGAAAAAATATGGCATAAGAGAAATAGCAATAAATACTTCCTATCTCCCTGAAAAAATAAAAGAATATTTTGGAGATGGAGAAAAGTTTGGTGTTGATATAATTTATTCATTTGAACCAGAAATGCTTGGCACATCAGGAGCATTGAATAATTTCAGAGATTTTTTAAATACAAATGAGCCATTCCTGGTTTTTTATGGGGATAATATCACAGATATTGACCTGAATAAGATGTTGGAATTTCATAAACAAAAAAAATCTGTTGGAACACTTGCTTTAAGAAAAAAGCCAGTTACAAAGAAACCGGCAAGTCTTGTCTTTATGGATGAAAATCTTAGAATAACAAAGTTAGTTGAAAAACCCTCTGATGAATTGTTTGCTGAACTTTGCAAAGATTATTATTTTTCAAATTCTGGCATTTATATTCTTGAGCCAGAAATACTCAAGTTCATTCCAAAAGGATTTTCAGATTTTGCTTATGACATTTTTCCTAAATTGCTCAAAGAGAATCTTAATCTTTATGGGTTTATGATGGATGAGTATTATTTCAGAGAAATAGGCAAAATTGAAAAATATGAATTAGCTAAGAATGAGATTGAATCAGGCAAGATTAAATTAAATTTATAAAATAAAGAAACAGATAAACATATGGCAAAAAATAAAGCTATTTTCATTGATAGAGATGGAGTGATAAATGAAAATCTCTACGAGCCAGATGGTCAGATAATGGCCCCAGCGAATCTAGAACAACTTAAGATAAAGCCTTTTGTTAAAGAAGGTATCCAAGCCATGAAAAATGCTGGTTTTAAAGTAATTTCAATAACTAACCAGCCAGGAGTAGTTTTTGGTTATTTATTGCCAGAAAAATTAAATCAGATAAATGATTTTTTAAAAAAAGAATTGGGAATAGACGAAATCTATGTTTGTCCGCATCATCCCAGAACGCAGAAATGTGATTGCAGAAAGCCCCAAATAGGATTGATAAAAAAAGCTGAAAAAGATTTTAATCTAGATGTTAAAAATTCTTACATGGTAGGAGATAGTTTGAGTGATATTCAGACAGGGAATAATGCTAAAGTCAAAAAAACATTCTTGATAGGCATAGTAAGAGAAGATATTCTAGAAATCCAACATCAAAAAAACATTTTTCCTGACTTTACCCTGCCTAATCTGATTGAAGTCGCGAATAAGATAATAGAATTAGAGAAATAAGCTTGATGAACTTTGTTTAAATACTTAACTTCGCCAATGCGAGTTATGTTGCAATAGATCATGCACAGTCAGTTCTAAATCTTCAGAAACTTCTTCGAAAACAGGAATCGAGAACCAAATTAAGATAATTTACACCTATAGCTGGCGAAGTTAAGTTAAATAGCAAGATTTATTAACTACTTTTTAATTAAGAAAATATGCAAACTGAAAAGCCCTTTGTTGTCATTGCTACAGGCATTTCTGGTGTTGGAAAAACAAAAGCAATCAACGAGTTTTGTAAAAAAAATAAAATCTACAGATTAGATAAAGATTCTCTTAACAGACCATTCTGGATAATCAACCCCACCACGCAAGGTGCATTGATGCCTTTAGAGCAATATATCCCTGATATGACTGCATTAGGTCAGGCAAAACCATTTATTTTTTATAATGGAAAACAAATGTTCCAGGTTCCATTTCCATCTGGAAAACCAGAAGAAAAACAACTAGGCGAATTTTATGGCAGGCATGGTGGATTGTTCCCAACTTATCTCAGTTTTGTTAATACAGCAAAAGATAATCTGGAATTGGGGATTTCAACAGCAATAGACTGTTTTCCTGTAGGCAGGGTCAATGACAATACTCTGGCTGGCGTGATGTCAGGAGTAAATCCCATAATTAATTTAAATGAAGATAAGTATCATCCTAAAAATCTATTAAACAAAGTTTATAGCCCCAATCTAAGAGAAACCCCAGTTATTTTAGTCCATTTTTACTGCAGACCGATGGTTTTACGCGAAAGGATAATGTCTAGAGCTGAAAAAGACCCTGTTGCAAAAGAAAGGAATAGGGGAATAGTTGATTTTGATAAATCATTTGAAGAAGATGCGCTTTTTACAAAACATCTAACAAGACAACCCTTAATTTGGCCAGAAATGCAATTCTACAGCCATCTTCAATTAGATACTTCAGATAGAAATCCAGATGAACTAGGTAATATAATAGAACAATATGTTGAAACAAGAATAAAACAGCATGATGAATTATTATATCGCGTAGATGAAAATGGGAAAATACTTGGTGCAGTGAATTATCTAATTGCGCATCCCAGCGAGATATCTCAAAAAGGAGTTAGGCATATTGCTGTAAATGCATTTATTTTTGAAGATTCTGATAGAAAAACACTTCTTGTTGCGCAAAGAAATGACAAGGGAACAATAGGCAATTCTTGTGGGAGACATTTGGTTTACGGAGAGATGCCTCTTGAAGGCATATGTGATGAAGCTAAAGAAGAATTGTTTAATGGAGGAGACTTGCCCGAAGCAATGAGATTCACAAAAGTAAGAACTTTTGCAAAAGTCGCCCTAGCTATATTTATTTCAGAAACAGTCTCCTTACTTCTTGGATAATGAAATCCATAATGATGCCTTAGGTGATTTATTGTAGATGCTCCTGTGAATATATTGTTTGCTCTGTCAAAAAGTGTAATTTCAAAATCTTTTGCAAGTTCAATAGCTGCAGAACATCCGAAAATTCCTGCGCCGATTATTCCTATCTTCTTCATTTTATTATCTGTTTTGCTTATCTTATAAATTTTATTGTATTTCAGGATTATCTTTTATTTCTTAGCTTTTTGATATTCTCCTAAAATTATATCTTGCAATCTTAGATTTTCAAGAATTTCTTCTTGATTAGCTAGAGGGGACCCATTGCCTTTTATTGCTTCAGTGAATCTTCTGATTGAGACGGTAAATGGGTCTTCTATCTTGAATTCTCTTCCATCACAGACAAATTTTTGTTGGTAATTCTCATCAACTACTCGGACAAATTTCTTGTCATTTATTGAGAAAATGACATTTTTTGGCTTTTTTTCTTTATATCTAAATACATATCTGACTTCACATGAATTCTGTTTATTTGAATAATTGAATTCCACAACAACAATCTCTTCTTTCATCTCAGTGAATCTTATATTTTTTGCATTTCCATTTGGTAGAAGTCTTATCAGCATGCTGTTTTTATGAGCCAGATGTTCAGAAAGCAGCTCCATTCCTTTCACCCCAGGTTCTGTTTCCATATAAAAGTTAGTTATTTTTTCAGGAATGTATTCTTTGATGACAGGAAAAATAGAAAGCCATTGAGTATTTACAGTAAGTATTTTTTTTCTATCCTCTGCAAGATTAAACAAGTCCTTGGCAATTAAATGACTTTTTAGATTGAGGTCATAGACTAATGGCTTTTCACTAAGGACATTAAAGTTTTTTTCTAGACATTTCTTAATAAAATCTGCATGTAAAGACATCGGAGTACAAATGGAGATGCCATCAAACTCATTTTCTTCACAAAATTTATCAAATTCATGATATGGCTTGGTTTTTATATTAAAAGAATTAAGAAGCATTTCAGCTGTCTGTTCGGAGTTTTCTTTTGTTGGGCCTAAAATTCCCTTGACTTCGCATCCAAGATTGTTGTATTCCCTGACATGAAATTTCCCAACTCCCCCTGCACCTATTATGCCGATTTTAAGTTTATCCATAAAAATCAATAATTATGGGGAATATAAATTTTTATATACCCCCTTCATCAATAAAACAATATGATAGAATTGAAAAATCCAACATTAATACTTGGCGTAGGAAATTCAGCATGCGGCAAAACAACAAATCTTTTAGAAGTCACTAAACTAGTGAAAAATTCATTTTGGATAGACAAGGATACAATTGAAGACACTTTCTTGCTTAAAATGGATAATTCTACGGAGAATATTGAAAAATATAATAAAATTTTTGGGAATCATCCAAGAAAAGAAGCTCACCATCTGATCAATGTTGAATTGCAAGCGTATCTATTAATGCTTTTGGAAGCCAAAAATAATCTTTTGTTAGGCAAACATCCAATTTTAGACGGTAATTATCTAAGAGAGATTAGAAAAGATTATATAAAAAAGGTAATACTCCCTATTTTTTCTGGTATCAATTTCAAGTTAAAGATAATTTATTTCTATTGTTCTGAAGAGACAATGAAAAAAAGGATAATTGAAAGAAATAATTCCCGGGATTATAAAAAAATTAAAGATGAAAGTGTCTGGAAAAAATTCTTAGAAGATGAACCAATTATGATTAAAGAAATAGAAGAATTTGATCATATAAAGATAGATAGTTCTGAAAAATTAGAAGATAACACAAATAAAATATTAGAATACTTGAAAAAAGAAAATTAATTTACCTAACTTAACAATCTGCTTAACCCCTCAGCAAATCTTGTGCAGTCTTGCTCTAAAATAGTATGATTATATCCTTCATTCTTCAGTTTTTCAACTAAATCTTGAGTTGCATTTGACGGGCAAACAACATGATAATTCGGATATTTATTGGCGATATAGTCCACAAGTCTTATATCATTTCTTGTATCACAGCAGACAAAGAATTTGGTATTCTGCGGAACATTTACTCTAGAAAGAAGTTTTTCTACCCCCTCTTCCTTCCTGAAAACATCTTCATTATCATCTAATCTAGGATAAAAGTCAATAGCATCTTTCCATCTTTCTAATTTTCCTACCTGTTTCCAAGAAGCAAACCTTCTGTTTAAATGATCTACAGTGCATTCATAAACTTCTTTAAAAATTGGTTCTAATGCATTTAGATTATCGCCTTTATATCCAATAGGAGTTTTATAAGTTTCTTTAACATCATTGTCTTGTTGCCATAAAGGAATTAAACATTTTGGAAGTTTTATTTCTCTTTTTATAGTTCTTCCACCATAATCTTTGGGAGACAGACTTCCTGTTTTTTCTTGCATTAAAATAATTCTCGGAAATAAAGCAAATCCCCTAGAATAAAAGAAGCATTCTGCATTTTTATCAAAAAAAGAGGCTTTTATCTCCTTGAAAAGTGCTGGTGCTTCTGAAATTGCATTGTAGATAATTTTTCTATCTGCAGATTCGACATAAAGCCCATCTTCATATACTCCTCCAAGAGGAAAAACATGATAAATTTCTGTTGGTTTCAGTGCACCATATCGCATTGCTAATCTAACTAGAGACCTGGGCCTGCCTGTTGCGAATAATAATAAATTTTCCTTATCAGAAGATAATTTTCTTAAGTAATCTATATTAGTTCTAGTTACATGTGGGAAAAGCGGCGTTTTCCAGCCCAATGTGTTATCCAAGTCAAAAACAAATATATTTTTCATGTATACAAGAAAATAAGTGCTTTTGTACTATATATAAATGTTTCGCCACAATCTTTATATACTCGAACTTCATCTGCTTTTATTAAAAAATGAGAGTTAAAGGGGAAAAATGATTGTCACCAGAGCACCATTGAGGATAAGTTTGGGCGGAGGAGGTACTGACTTGCCGTTTTATTCTTCAAAATTTGGCGGTTCTTTAGTGACTGCTGCGATAAATAAATATGTTTATATCATTGTAGAAAAAAGAGATTTTTATGATGAATTTCTGATTAAGTATTCTCAAGTAGAAGTGACTAAGAAAAGGGAGGACATAAAACATACAAGAATAAAAGCAGCATTAGAACTTCTAGATATAAACGAACCAATAGAGATAACTGCAATCGCAGATGTTCCAGCAGGAACAGGACTTGGCTCTTCTAGCACATTTTTAGTTGCTTTGTTAAAAGCTCTTCATACATATAAAAGAGAAGAAGTCTCTGCCCAGAAACTAGCTGAAGAAGCTGCTCACATTGAGATGAATGTTTTAGGTGAACCAATCGGAAAACAAGACCAATATGCTTCTGCATTTGGTGGCATTCTTCATATGAACATAGCAAAGAACGGCGGAGTAATAACCAGCCCATTGAATCTTTCTTACTCGACTATAGAAGAGCTAGAGAATAACCTTTTATTGTTCAGCACAGGGGTTATACATTCCACCGTTGATGTAATTTCAGATCAGAAAAAAAATGCAGAGAGTGATGAAGAGAAGATGAACCAGATGCATCTGATTAAAGAGATGGGATTAGAGATAAAGAAGGATTTAGAAAAAGGAAACACGACCAAATTCGGAAAATGGCTTGATGTCCATTGGGAAGCAAAAAAGAAATTCAGCAAGAAGATGTCTTCAAGTGAGATAGACAAGTATTATGAACTTGGTCTTAAAAATGGAGCTATTGGGGGGAAATTAGTCGGTGCAGGTGGCGGCGGATTTCTAATGTTTTATTGTGAAAACAGAAAAAAACAATTAAGAGAAGCGATGTTAAACGCAGGATTAAAAGAATTGCCTTTTAAATTTGATAGAGAAGGCTGTAAAGTCATTT
>Ga0268276_1002679_pt1 | contig 14811 bp, 16 predicted proteins | sample saktaG_4_FD_190145 | JGI IMG/M metagenome (GOLD analysis project Ga0268276, IMG submission 190145) | Saline water microbial communities from Sakinaw Lake, British Columbia, Canada - sak_2010_1_5_45m | ecosystem: Environmental > Aquatic > Non-marine Saline and Alkaline > Saline ...
GGGATGGGCTTGCAATAATGCAGACAATCTACCAGACCTCAAGGCTTAGGGGAGAGGATTTTGCCCAAATCCTCCGTCACGACGTAGAGGAGAATTTGCACGACAGAGAAAAATATTGAGCGCTTACGTATTGTGCAGAACAGATAAAAAAGATACGCCTGGCATAGTTAGCCTGCGTGCTGTTTTTATAGGCTTGCGGAGAATTGATATCATGGCACTATTTGGAACCAACGGCGTGCGCGGCAAGCTTGACGTACTCTCGCCGCAGCTTGCATTTGACTTGTGCGCCTCCTTTGCTTCCTGGTGCAAGGGGCAGGAAATAGTGCTTGCGCGCGACATGCGCATTACCTCCCCCATGCTGCACGCTGCAGCGCAGTCAGGCATCCTCTCATCAGGCAAGGACGTTCTTGATATCGGGCTTGCCTCCTCGCCTGTTGCCGAGTTCACTCTTTCCCGCCAGAAAGCATCAGGGCTGGTGATAATCACGGCCTCCCACAATGCTCCTGAGTGGAACGCGCTGAAGTTCGTGGATGAAAAAGGCGTGGCAGTCTCGCACGAGCGCGGAGCGCTCATTGAGCAGACGGCACTCGCCAAAACATATTCTCAAGCAGATTGGCAGTCGGTCGGCCATCAGCAGCAATTCCTCGGGGCAGCAGGCGCGCACGCAAAGGAGGCAATCTCATCTGTGAAGGCAGCAAGGATAAAGAAGCGCAAGCTCAAAATTGCCCTTGACTTTGGCAACGGAACCTCCTCACTTTCACGCCAGATGTTCAACTCCCTAGGCTGCGAGGTGGTTGCGCTCAACGAGGAAATCGACGGCACCTTCCCAGGAAGGGCATCAGAGCCGTCAGAGGCAAACGTGCAGCAGCTTCTCAAGGCAGTGAAGAATGAGGGCTGCGACTTTGGCGTTGCTTGGGACGGCGACTCTGACCGCGTTGTTTTCGTTGATGAAAAAGGCAGCTGGATAGTGGGTGACAAGGGATTTGCCATCTCAGCCGTGCAGGCGTGCAAAGAGGCGAAAAAGCAGAAGGAAAAAGCCATAGTCACAACTGTTGCCACCAGCCGCTGCGTTGAGGAGGCATGCGCCGCGCTTGGCGCAAAAACAATCTACACAGCAGTCGGAGCCCCTTACCTATCGGAGAAGATGTCCCAGCTTGGCGACCGCGCAGTTTCCGGCGGGGAGGAAGTGGGCGGCATAATCTGGCCGCGCTTCTCGCTTGCCAAGGACGGCATATTCGCAGCAGCAAAGATATGCGAAATGGTCTGCGACACGCCTCTTTCCGAGCTGGTGTCAGAACTGCCTGTTTACTTCAACAGCAAGACGCGCATAGAGGCAAAAGGCACAGAGGCAAAAGCAGCAGGCATCAATGCGGCAGTCGCGCATGCAAAAAAAAGCAACGCCCGCCTCACGCGGGTGGATGGCGTGCGGGTTGACTTTGACGACGGATGGGTGATTGCGCGCGCGAGCGGCACCGAGGACTACATGCGCGTGTTTGCAGAAGGGAAGACGAAAAAGCGCGCTGATGCCCTCATGAAAGAATACGAGGAAATAGTGCGCGCAGCCGTTGCCTCTAGCAAAACCCGCTTCTAAAAGTAGTGAAATCCTCGAACTTCGCCCTTTTTCCCTGCTGCGGCACAATCATGCTGGGATAACACTGGCTCTCTATTTCCGCCTTTTCAGCAGCCGCCTTGGTTGCCTGGCCCTGTTCGAAAATAGTCACGAACATCAAGGGGCGTCTTCCCATGTTGCGCCCCTCCTGCTATGCTTTCCACAAGCACACGTGTTTTCTCAATGGCTGCCGCGGCATCTTGGTTCCCTCTCACGCACATGACAAGCCTTTTGCCGATTGCCAGAAGCTTCCTGCCAATGTCCCTTGCTGACTCGATTTTTTGTTTGATTTTCATAAATATCACCACGTTGGTGCAGCAAAGTCAGCAAAACCCGCTGGTGAACATGGGCCCAAACTTTCCATTCACCGGCTCCTGTGCGCTCACTACCATCTCAGGCACCTTAGGCTCGCGCTTCACTATACTTTCCGCCAGCACAGGCTTTTGCTCAACTGCCGCAGCAGTCCTCAGGTCTCCTTTCATACACATGACAAGCCTTTTGCCTACTGCCAGAAGCCTCATGCTAAAATTTCTCGCCTTGCTGCCCTTGCCCGCAGCCGGAATCTCGTTTTTGATTTTCATCATAACAACCACACTCTGCCATTCACAGCTCTCTTATGATCATGAACCTTTTTAAACATTTTTGTGCAATATTGTACATATGCTCCAATACCTTGAAGAATACTTCGCCGGGCAGCGCGCCAAGCTTCGAGTAGTTTCCACTCTGCTTCGCCTGGGAATACGGGTGGATGGCAAGGGAAAGCTCTACTGCGACCAAATAGAGCTTGCGCCTGCGAAAATGAGCAGGGCAATCGGCGTGGACAGGCGCGTGGTGATAGAGACTGCGCGCGACATTGCAGCAGACCCCAAGCTTCTTGCTATTTTCTCATCGCTTCTTCCCATCGCAAACGTTTCCAGGGCTGCAAAATACTTTGGCCACGACGTGATTGAGATTGACGCAGACCCAAACACGCTTGGGCTCACGGCAAAAGTGACTGCTATTCTTGCGCGCCACAAGGTGGGAATACGCCAAATCATTGCAGACGACCCTGACTTGTACCCAGAGCCGAAAATGATGGTGGTGGTGGAAGGCAAGCTTCCCCGCAAGGCAGTGGAAGAGCTTCGCGCGCTTCACGTGCAGTCAATCTCATTCAGGTAATTTTCACAAGGAGGGATAAACATGAAAGCAATAGTACTATGCGGCGGAAAAGGCACAAGGCTTCGCCCCTACACCTACACAATACCAAAGCCCATGCTGCCGCTTGGCAAAAAGCCCATACTGCAATACGTGCTGGCTTCTCTCAAGCGCGCAGGCGTGGATGAGGCATATCTCGCAGTGGGCTACCTCCACGAGCAGATAAAGGACTACTTCAAGGACGGAAAGCAGCTAGGCATGAAGATCAACTACTCCATTGAGAAAAGCGAGATGGGCACCGCAGGCTCCATCCTCCCGCTTGCTGGCAAGATGGACGGGGCCTTCGTGGTGATGATGGGCGACCACCTCTCCAGCCTAGACATAGCCGCAGTGATAGCCGCGCACAAGAAAAGCGGGAACATTGCCACAATTGCGCTGAACAAGAAAGGCGTGCCGCTTGAATACGGGGTTGCCGACTTGGACGCAAACGGCAACATCGCGCGCTTCCGCGAAAAGCCCATTGTTGAAAACCACGTGAACACCGGCGTCTATGTCTTTGAGCCCGAAATATTCAAGTACATCAAGCCCGGCGAGGATTTTGCAAACAATGTTTTCCCGCGCCTTCTCGAGTCGAAAAAGAAGATAGGCGGCTTTGTCTTCACCGACTACTGGCTGGACATCGGGCGCACAACAGACTACGAGCACATAAACCAGTACATAAGCGTGATAGACCTGGCGCTTGGGATGAAGTAGGGCGCAGCATCAGTTTTGCGCGCTGCACCTTATCATAAGTGGCTTGCCAACCTGCTTTTTTGTTATTGTCTGCCCATTTACGGTCACGCGGTACTCAAAGCCAAACTCAGGGGTAATCAGGTAGCCGTATGGCACAGTGGCAGAGCAGAGCGATTTTGCGTAAAGCTGGTTGTTGTCTACTGCTGGAGACGAGCGAAACCAAAACCCGTGGCAATTTACAATTCCTGCAAAACCCCCCGAGTAATTTGTGTTGTAGCCGAAACACGCTTCCTCTCCGGGCGCAAGCACATAATCATCGCTAAGGTTTGCACCAGTTCTTGATATGCTGTAGGTTCCTGACCACAGCTTCACAATCGTGATTCTATCCATCCCACTGTTCCTTATCCTAAGATAAGGCATCGCGCCGTCTGAATATGCCTTTGCGCCCCACTCCGTAATCGCGATTGGGGTTGCACTCTGCCAGTATGCCTTGCTCTGCGTTTCCTGCGCGTCGGACGCCATCCCCGGGAAGAAGCCAAGGAGCGCAACGGAAACAAGCGCGACAATCAGCACGACTGCAAGCAAAACCAAGTATTCGGTCGCCCCCTGTCCAAGGGGGCGGGCAATCGTGCCCGAGCACGATTCAATTGCCCCTTGCCCGAGCATGGGGCAATAAGTTGCGCCCAAGCGCAACTGTGTGGCACCTTGCCCTGCAAGGTGCCTGCAGCCGAGTAGTGCACTGTTCGACTCAATCGCACCCTGCCCCCCACACATCAAATCAATTACCTCTTCATCCTAAAAATCGACCTGCCGCCCTCGCGCGCCTCCAGTATCTCGCGCAGCCCCTGGGAAAGCGCAAGGCGCGGCGAATAGCCAATCTTCTTTTTCGCAAGCTTGATGTCAGCCACGCTGCGCGCGATTTCGCCCTTTCTCCCAGCTATATACTCGGGGGCAAAGTCCACCCCTAAAATGCCGCACATGGTCTCAAGAAGCTCGTGCACAGAGGTTTCCACGCCAGACGCAATGTTAAGTGGCAAGTCGCATCCCCTGCCCTCCACTGCGCGCACAAACGCATCGCACACGTCATCCACATGCACAAAGTCGCGCGTCTGCTCGCCATCTCCGTAAATAATGGGCCGTTTTCCCTCGGCAATGGCGGTTGCAAACTTGGTTATCACGCCGGAATAAGGGCTGAGGGGGTTCTGCCCTTCGCCGTAGACGTTGAAAAGGCGCAGCGCTGAGTTTTCCATTCCATAAAGAGAGTTGTAAAGAAGCACATACTTTTCAGCAGCAAGCTTTGCAGCGCCATAGGGGGAAAGCGGGGCAGTTGGGTGGTCCTCATCCACAGGCAGCCTCACAGGCTCGCCATACACTGCTGCTGACGAGGCAAATGCCAATTTTTTCACGCCTGCATGCCTTGCCGCCTCAAGCACATTGATTGTGCCTGCTGCATTCACTGAAAAGTCAGCATAAGGGTCTGCGACAGATGAGGCAACGTCGATTAGCGCTGCAAGGTGCACCACTCCCTCGGCACCTGTCAGCAGCTTTGTGAGCCGCGCGGCATCAAGCACTGATGCGCGCACAAACTCTGCCTTAATGCCCATTTTGGGGGGCACAATGTCAATTATCCTCACGCTGTGGCCAGCGTCAATAAGGTGCTCGCACAGGTGCGTGCCTATGAATCCGGAGCCGCCAGTTACAACAATCACGCCATCATCCTCATGCGGGTGCCTCAGGGGAAGATATTCCTTCCATAAAGGAGAATCGCAAGCAAAGCAAATAACCCTTCTGCTGCAATGAACAGCAGCGCCAGCCCCTTCTCGCTTATGCCGCCCGACAGCTTCATCACAAGCTGCGCAAGGCCGCGCACCCTTCCGCCAAGCGGGCGCAGCTTCCCCTTGGAATTGCAGTCGCCCCACCATCTCGTGCTTGGGAACCTGTTGTAAGCCTTTATTGCAAAGTCTGCAAGGTAGGGGATTACCAGTATTGCGCCGACCGACTCAAAGCTGCCGATTATCACTGAGATTGCCAGTGCGCCGCCAATCAAAAGAGTGCCAATGTCGCCCATGAACACCTTTGCGGGATACCAGTTGAAGCGCAGGAACGCTGCAAGCGCTCCCAGCATTGCAATTGCAATCAATGCGGCTTCCATTGAGCCGTTTGCCACAGCAATTATTGCAACCGCTGCAAACATCACGCTGCCCATGCCTGCCTCAATGCCGTTGAAGCCTGCAAGCATGTTGGTGAGGTTTGCGGCAACCGTGACGCCAAGCGGTATGAGCACCACGATGTAAATTATGCCAAAGTCCACGGGGCCCAAAAAAGGCAGGGAAATAACTGTGCTTCCTGCCGCAGCAAGCGCCACCATGGGAAGCGCTGCAATCATGGGCAAAAGCGTTTTGATGTCCTTTCTCATGTCAAACAGGTCGTCAAAAATGCCAATAAGGGCAATTATGGTCATGGTGAGCATTGCAGCCATTATCTCATTGAGGCCGAATGAGTAGCCAAAGAACGTGCGAAGCGCAATTGCAAGCAAAAGCGCACCCACAACGCCAACCACGATTGTCAGGCCGCCCATCTCGGCAACTTCAGGCTTGCCTGGCTTGTTCACGTCGTTCCCTACAATGCCTGCCACCTTCATTTTCCTGATTATCACAGGCATGGCAAAAAACGTAAGGCAAAACGCGGTAACAAGCACTGCTGCCAAAATCGCCAGGTCAATCATCAATTCACCCTGTAGACGGAAACGTCGTCAAACTCCTTCAAAAGCGTTGCGCTTGTGTCAGCGCCTGAATAGATGCCTGCCACCTTTGGCGGCAAGCTCCCCTCTTCCAGCACCAGCAACCTGTTGCTCTTGTCGCTGTAGGGCTTTGAGCCGGAAAGCATCACCATGCGCGGCACTGTCACTGGCGCATAATACCTGCCGAAGCTATCCAGGGCAGCCCCGTCCTTCAGGGCAAAGCTGCCGCCAGAGGCGATTTCGCGCGAAACCAGCCTTCCCTGACTCGACACGAAAAGCGCAAAAGTTACATCAGCATTGGTGTAATTCTGCGCATAATAGTAAACCTCAAACCCTCCTTTTTCAGACAAGGTCTCAAGCGAGGGTAATGAGAGCAGGAGAATGGTGCCTGGCTCAAGGCTTTCATTGCCTGATGATAGGAACTTCTCAAGCTTGTTCTTGTTCCCAATGGAGGCGGAAGGCAGGTAAAAGCCTATGGCATCTATTCTGTCAAGCGTGGCAAGCCCTGGTGCTCCTTCTTCTGACAAATACTCAAGCGCCTCTGATAGCCCTGGTGAGGTGTAAAGCGGGAATCCCTGTTTCACAGGTGGCAGCTGAACAAAGGCTGCAAAGAAAACAGACAGCAGCAAAATCGAGGCGCCAGCAACTGCGAAAAAGCCGCGCGCATTGTAGTCGTAAAGGTGGAGCGTGAGCGGTGCCAGAAGCCCGAGCATTGCCCCTGCCGCCATTGCGGGGTAAGGGCCTGCCTGCGGGTAAATAATGCCTGCAACCACGAAAAACGCGCACAGGAAAGCGGCTGTCAGTTTGGCTCCCTTTGAAGCATTGCCAACCACCTTTGTTATGCCCTCAGCAACAGGGAGCACTAGAAGCATTGCGCCTGCAAGCGGCGAAAAGCCAAACAGCGCAGCTCCGAAAAGCACAAGCGCCAGAAACTCAGAGTCGTGCGTGCCAAAGAAAAACAGGCCAATGCAGATTGCTGAAGCTGAAAACAAGTTAGGTGCACCGGTGGCAATCTCCGCAAGGCTTTCCTGGGAGAACCAAAGCATGGACGTGTCTGCCGACAGGAAGATGGCTGCTGCAAGCACAAGCGCGAGTGCCCCAAGCATTGCCAAGTAGTTTTTCTCCTCCTTCTTTTTGTGGTGCGCAAAAGCAAATGCCACGACAGCAGCAATTCCTGCCAGAGCAAATACAGCATTCACATAGCCTGCTGCAAACCCAAGCACTGCGGCTGCGCCAAGCATTTCAATCCTTGACGGTTTGTGGACAAAGGCTGCAAAAGGCACAAGGAACGCCGCAAACAGCAAGGCAGCAAGCTGCCCGCTTCCATAAACGCCCGGCAGGAAGGAAAGGAAGGCGGTGAGCGAAAGTGAAAACAGCAGCGCGGCAAAAGCAGACGGCGCCTTTGAGTACTGAAGCTGCCTGCAGGCAAAATAAAGCATCACTGAGGACAGCGCCAGCAGCAGTGGCGGGAAAATGAGCAAAAAGCCCACAATCGCCTGCGGGGTGGCTGTGCCCAGCCCCATAATTGAAGCATAAGCCCCTTCCAAGGCAGCAGCGACAGCAATGTGCGGTTGCGCATCTGCGCCTGCAAGCGCGCTTCTTATCTGCAGCGCTGCGCCATATCCAGGCAGCGTGCTTTTTGTGACAAACTGCCCCATGCCAAGCGGCAGCAGAAAAACAACCAGTATCGCGAAAATTTCCCTTGCCTCGAATTTCATGGAATGCACCTATGTTTTTTCCTTCTTCATGGAAGACAGCAGCCCAGCCGCCTTCTTCGCAGAAATGTCCTTTTTCCCAATCATCTTCGCAGCAACCAAGTCGGCCTCCCCGGCCGATGCGCCTGCTGCAATCGCCAAATTTTTCGCATGCAGCTCCATATGCCCCTTCTGTATCCCTTCGCCTGAAAGCGCGCGCAATGCAGCGAAATTCTGTGCAAGCCCCACTGACGCCATCACGCATGCCAATTCCTGTGCGCTTTTCGCCCCCAGTATGGCAAGCGCAGCCTGCGCGGATGGGAGCGAGCGCGTAGCGCCTCCCACAGTGCCAACAGCAAGGGGCAGCTCAATCTCCCCCTCCAAGTCGCCGTTTGGCAGTTTCTTGAAGCGCGTGAGCGAGCGGTACCTTGCGCCGGATGCAGCAAACGCATGCGCACCAGCCTCAACCGCGCGCCAGTCATTGCCAGTGGCCACTGCAACAGCGTCAATGCCGTTCATTATCCCCTTGTTGTGCGTGCACGCGCGGTAAATGTCAGCATCTGCAAAAGCCCAGCCGTCAAGCACGCCCTCCACTGCATCAGCGCCTATGGCATCGCGCTTCCAGACAGCCTTTGCCCTCGCCAGCCTTTTCACGGCCAGGTTGCTCAGTATCCTCAGGCGGGCTTTTCCACCTGTTATTTCCTCAATTTTGGGCGCCACGCCCTCAAGTATTGTGTTAATTGTATTTGCGCCCATGGAGTCGCGCACGTCAACGTCAAACTCGGCAATCACCATCTCTCCTCTCTCAGTGGGCAATGTCCGTGCAGCAAAACCCCTAATGCCTCCTCCGTACTTTGCAATGCCGGCAGCAAAAGGTTCTGCAGCCTTGATTATCTCAGTCTTCTTAGAATTCAGTTCCCTCACAGCCTTTGCAGGCTCCTTCAAGCCCACCACTTGAATCTGCCCCACCATTATCGGAGCATCCGCAACCGCGAAAAAGCCGCCAGTATCCCTGCAAAGCTTTGCGCCATTGCTTGCCGCAGCCACCACAGAGGGCTCCTCGATTGCCATGGGCACTAGCACTTCCCTATTGTTAACAATGAAGTTGGTAGCAACGCAAAGCGGCAGCGCATGCAGGCCTAAAGCGTTTTCCGCCATCCTGTCTGCCACTTCAAAGCCAAGCGGCAAGTCATTTGCCAGCTGCTTTTTCTGCTCGTCTGTAAGCGAGGCAAATTCCGCCACCTTGCTAATTCTCTCGCTCCTTGCAAGCTTGTAAAAGCCAGATATTGCCGAAGTTTTTCCATCCGCCATTTCCTCACTTCCTGCCCTCTTCCATGTAGCAGATCAATTTGTAAACCAGCCTTGCAGCCAAGAAATCACTCACATTCTGCACAGGTATTGGCGCAAGCTCCACCACGTCAAATCCAATGACGTGCCTTTCCTTGCACACCTTCCTCAGAAGCGAAATCACCTGATTCCACTTAAGGCCGCCGGGCTCAGGCGTGCCAACGGCAGGGCATTCAGAGGGGTCAAACGCATCCAGGTCAATTGAAATGTAAACATCCTTGCGCAGCTTCTTCACAACGGCTGCCTCATCAAACTCCACGCCGAAAACATCGCACTTCTGCCTCTTTATCTCATCAGCCTCTTCCTTTGAGTAGCTTCTCACGCCAACCGAGACAGCATGCAGCTTTTCGCGGCAGCGCCTCATTGCGCAGGCATGATTGTGCCGTGTCCCCTCATACTCCTCCCTCATGTCAGCATGCGCATCAAAATGAAGAACTGAAACATCCTTTGCATCAAAGTGCTCTGCAACCGCATTGAAAGCGCCCACAGAGACAGAATGTTCCCCGCCAAGCAAAATGGGCACCTTGCCTGCCTTGAAAACGGCTTCCACTGCCTCTTGCACGTACTGGCAGTTCTTCTCAGGGGAAGCATGGCTTACCTCAAGCTCGTCCTCAGTGCGTATGCCGCACTCCCAGCAGTCGGCGCCAAGCTCAACATCATAGCTTTCAACCTGGCGCGATGCCTCTATTATCGCGTTCGGGCCGCGCTTGGTGCCAGTGCCGTATGACACCGTTCCCTCGTAAGGCGAGGAAAGCACGACGTACCGCGCCTTCTTCTCTCCCTCCTGCACGCCAAGGAACGCCCTAGGCAAACCTTTGTGGAAAATATCCATAACCTCTCACGTGAAAGAGATGGAAAATACACCTTTTAAACCTCCCCTTCAGAACCATTTCCATGAATGCCTATCTCAGGCTTTTCCGCATTGAGCACGCGCTAATGCTAGCTGTGGCAGTGCTTCTGGGAGAGCTTCTCTCAGGCGCGCTTCCCGCGCTCCCGCTCCTCATCTGCTCCCTTGCCGTGCCCGTATTCATAGAAATGGGCTCATTCGCGCTCAACGACTACTTTGACGTGAAAACAGACAAGGCAAACAAGCGCACAGACAGGCCAATAGCAGCAGGCGAAATCCCTTCCAACCGCGCCCTCATTGCAGCCGCTCTTTGCTACGTAATCGGCATTGCAGCTGCGCTTCCCCTCCCATCAGCCGCGCTTTACATCACCCTTCTCTTCGCATTCCTCTCAATTGCCTACAATTTCCGTCTCAAGGAACTTCCCCTCATAGGCAACCTTTACATCGCAGCCTCAATGGCAATTCCCTTCCTCTTTGGCAACCTAGTAGTCGCGCCTGGCATCTACCTGCACATCTGGGCAGTCGCTCTCGTGGCATTTGCCGCAGGCTTGGGGCGCGAAATCATCAAGTCAGCAGAGGACATGGAAGGCGACGTGAAGCACAGAAACGCGCGCACCCTTCCAGTCGTTATAGGCAAGAAAAACGCCCTCACCCTCGCCGCGCTTCTCTACGCGCTTCTAGTGCCGCTCTCCCTCTCGCCATTCGCGCTAGGCTTGCACGCAAACATCCTCTCGCTAGGCCTCATTATCCTCACCGCGCTCTCCTTTGCCGCAATGGCATACTTGGCGGCAACTGATGAAAGCAAAGGCAACCTCATCGCGCTCCGAAAGGCCTCCCTCCTAGCGCTTGGCGTGGGGCTCGCAGGCTATGCGGCGAGCCTCATCTGATTTTTAAATAAAAGCCATCTCAATTAGCCCGCAGGGATGGCGGAGCCAGGTTTAACGCGCCAGACTCAAGATCCCGCGCGTTTGCGCGGCATGCGTTATCTGGTGACTTAGGTCTTCGGGAGTTCGAATCTCCCTCCCTGCATTTCGCTTCGCTCAATGCAGGTCGGTTTCGACCTGCGGTCGAAATCCCGCCAGCAAAGCTGGCGGTCCCCCTCCCTGCATTTTTCCGCAGGAAAATGCGGGGCGCAGTCGAACCGAAGTTCGAGTCGCGCCCTGCACCTCTATATTTTACAGCGCAAGCGCTATTCTTATAATCCTATACTATTATAGAATTCATATAATACTCACGAGGTGCATCTCATGGAAAAAATCAAAATCGAACCGGCAGACGGCAAGCTAGGAATCCTGCTTCCCGGCTTGGGCGCGGTTTCCACCACATTCATCGCAGGCGTGATGCTTGCGCGCAAGAAAAAGCTCTTGCCCATTGGCAGCATCACTCAGATGCAGAAAATAAGGCTGGGGAAGCGCGACGAGAACCGCGCGCCGCTTATCAAGGATTTCGTGCCCCTTGCTCAATTGGGCGACATTGAGTTTGCCGCATGGGACATTTTCCCTGACAATGCCTATGAGGCTGCACTCAAGGCAGGCGTGCTAACGCTGGAGCACATTGACACAGTGAAAGACGAGCTTGAGAAAATAAAGCCAATGAAAGCGGTGTTTGACAAGGCGTTTATCAAAAATATAGACGGCCCCAACGTAAAGAGCGGGAAAAGCAAGCTTGACTTGGCAAACCAGCTGCGCGAGGACATAAAAAACTTCAAAAAAGAGAAAAACCTCTCAAGAATGGTAATAGTCTGGTGCGCAAGCACTGAAACCTACATGGAAAAGCAGCCGGTGCACGATTCCATCGAGGCATTCGAAGCCGGGCTTGCAAACAGCGACCCCTCCATCTCCCCCTCAATGATTTACGCCTATGCTGCAATAATGGAAGGCGTCCCATATGCCAATGGCTCGCCGCAGCTCACGCTCGACATCCCAGCGCTCACACAGCTTGCGCGAAACAAAGGAGTGCCAATAGCAGGCAAGGACTTCAAGACAGGGCAAACTTTGGTGAAAACAGCGATTGCGCCCATGTTCAAAGCCAGAATGCTGGGCGTGCGCGGATGGTTTTCCACAAACATACTTGGCAACCGCGACGGATTGGTGCTTGACGACGCAGGCTCCTTCAAGAGCAAGGAAATGAGCAAAAAATCCTCTCTTGAGTACATTTTCCAGCCTAACATGTACCCTGACTTGTACAAGGGCATGTACCACAAGGTAAGGATCGAGTATTACCCGCCGAAAAACGACGACAAGGAAGGCTGGGACAACATAGACATCTATGGCTGGATGGGATATCCAATGCAGATAAAGATAAACTTCCTTTGCAAGGACAGCATACTCGCAGCGCCCATTGTGCTTGACCTGGCGCTTTTCATGGACCTTGCCTCCCGCGCGCATATGTCAGGAATGCAGGAGTGGCTTTCCTTTTACTTCAAGGCGCCCATGCACGCCCCCTCGCTTTACCCCGAGCACGACCTGTTCATACAGCACATGAAGCTGAAAAACACGCTGCGCTACCTCATGGGTGAGGACATGATAACGCACCTTGGCATAGAGTATTATGACTACTGGGGAGAAAAAAAGTAAGCTTGAAGAATTTATCGTTAGGAAGGTATAACATGCCTGAGAACAAGAGGATAAGCAAAAGCACGCTTCGACTGAAATTCAAAAATAAAGCGGATTTCACCAAAGCCGATGTTTTGTGGATGGACAAGCACGACTGGCATCCTGTTGACGAGTTGCCGCTTAAGAAAAGCTTCGTAAAAAGCGTGTTGAAGTCGCGCTCCGAAAAGACCACGCCCACAAGCATTGAAGCGCTTTTTGGAAAACATAAAAAGGGGAGCAAATGCCTCTGAAAACAACTTCCCTTGGCGTCTCCTTCCAGAAAGCGTCAGGCAAGCTCTTCGCGCACCTGCCTCTCTCAGCCAACCAAATCACCCTCTGCGCGCTCCTGCTCGCTTTAGTAGGTTTCTATTTCGCCTATGCGCAGCAGCCCCTTCTCTCTCTCCTTTTTTTCATCCTCTCCGGCGCTGCCGACGCCATTGACGGCGCGGTTGCGCGCGCAAGGAAGCAAGTGTCCGCGCGCGGCGCATACATAGACGGCATGATTGACCGCCTCGTGGAGTTCCTGTTCATCTGCTCATTTTTCTTCTACGCGCTCCCCCCATTCATCCTGCCAGCCGGGGCTTGGCTCATCGCTTACCTGTTCTTCGGCTCGTGCATGACAGGCTTTGCCACTGCGTATGCCGACCACCGCAAAGCCGCAGGCGCGCGCAAGCTCGCATCCCAGCCCGGCATTCTCCCGCGCGCAGAGCGGCTCATCCTCCTCTTTGCTGCACTCGCGCTCGTTCCCTTCTGCCCCGAATGCGCTTCCGCGCTCCTCGCAGCAGGCGCAGCGCTAGCGGCAATAACATTCGCGCAGCGGTTCGGGTATTTCGCGCGGTAAAAACGGGGAAAAAGAAGATTAGCCATAGCTGAAGAAGCCGCCGTCTTTGCCGTGGGGGTCCATTTTGTTTACAATGCGCTCGGCCTTCTTTTCTTCTTCATCTTGCCACCGATCAGCCAACCGGTCTGATATCTTTGTTTGTTCTACATCTGTGCCGGGATCACCCTGGGCAGCACCGGATTTCTTGAGCTGATCCGAAAGCTGCTTGATAAGCGTATCAAGGAGGGAGTTTTTTATTCCATACTTATCTCTCATGTCAAGTGCAATATCATGTAGGTCTTGATTAGTTTTGGCGTTGTTAATTTTTTGTTGTATTTCGTTGCCTTGTTGGGGTGTAATTGTCTTATTTTCTACTGCTTTCGCGGCAATATCTATCAATCCCTTTTTTATTTGTATATTCATATCACTCTCTGTTTGATTACGTTCTTGTGCAGTCGCCGCCCATTTCATTTGATATATGAACATTCCATCACCTAATCTATCGGATCCATTTCTCCAGTTATTAATCCCTGTTCATCCAAATAAAAACCAAGCTTTTTTTTGCTCGCATCTCCAGGATCAAATAAAATGACATCCTTGCCATTTACTTTTGTTTTTATGAAACTTGGTTTATTGACCTTTTTGATAAAAAGCATGGTGGTGGTCAGATCAAGTTCTCCCTCTTGCCCACGGATTTCCCCAACCAATCCAATATCTTCAGCCACTAGTATGGATAAAGAGTCACTAAGAAAAACCAGCGGCTTACATATCTCGCTTTTTGGCTCAACTACTACCATGTGGATTGCTCCACACTTTCGATCCTTAAATTTAGGTTCCATGATTTGAAGAATTCCCTTCCAGTCTGGGTGCAAGAGATAATGAACATATCCATATTCTTGCGATTTCAATACGATTCTTATCTCATTCCCATCAAATTTTTCTGCCCCGAGAGATTTCCACTGGCTGTCATTCAAATAAACTGGGTCGGGGCTTCCATCTCCTCTAATCACGATGCCATCAACATCAATGAAAGCATAGTGTCTCATTGTTATTGTCTTTGTTCCAATCTCAGGAATCACATCGCTAGGGGTCATCTTATCTAAAATTTCATATCCATCTTTAGTTAATTTCGGTTTTTTCGGGTCTGGCTCAATCTTCTTCCCGCTTCTCATTGCGTCCAGAATGCGCGCGTCCCTGTCAGGCGATGTCCTATCGTTTCGTGCGAGGCTGTCCGGCTTGGCGCCGTATGTGTTCGCGGGCACCACGTTTTCGTTCGACGCGACGTACCTAACTT
>Ga0268276_1002681_pt1 | contig 14807 bp, 12 predicted proteins | sample saktaG_4_FD_190145 | JGI IMG/M metagenome (GOLD analysis project Ga0268276, IMG submission 190145) | Saline water microbial communities from Sakinaw Lake, British Columbia, Canada - sak_2010_1_5_45m | ecosystem: Environmental > Aquatic > Non-marine Saline and Alkaline > Saline ...
TTTCAGTTCAGCTAAGTCATTATTTATTTCCTGATAATATCTTTGTGTTTTAGGTTTTAATGATTCATACAATTTTGAACTAAATTCATTGATTGCATTTTTTACAGTTAAATAGTCAAAACGATGATCTTCATCTAACTTAAAATTCTTGATTGCCTCTTCAACCGCGTTAATAAATACTTTCGGATCTACCTGGCTACGAATAAAAGGATGTCTTAACATTCCTTTCTTTACAAATTCATCAGCAATATGAATATAGATCATCGTTGATTTTATATCCTTATGACCTAAAACCAACTGAACCAGTCCGAGATCTTTTGTGGCTAAATATAAATTCGTTCCATACGTGTGACGGAAAAGATGAGGATGAACCCGTTTTGTAACGCCAGCCAGTTGAGCGGCGTAACGCAAATCTTTGCTGAAATCTTGAGCGTAAAGTTTCTTTCCCCGAAGATTGGTAAAAACAAAGTCTGTTTTTTCTTTTCCCTCTATTAGCTTTTGAAGTCGAGTCGTTAGGGGAGTTGTAATATAAAGGTTTCTACTTGTACCATTTTTTGTATGGTCCAAAACTACTTTTCCATTGGCGATATCAAGATTTTTTACCGGTAAAGAAGCTGCTTCCTCATACCGGCAACCGGTATATGCAAGAAACATTCGAAAGGTTTTTAAAACAAATTGGTGCCATTCCAAACGATCACTACGACTTTTCTTTAAAGTGTTGGTATTTATGATTTTTTCTACTTCTTCTTGTGTAAGGATAAAAATAGGTGGTCGATATTTCTTGAAAGATTTGAACCCATCGAAAAAATCATTTACGACTCCCCTATCTTTAAGATAATTATGATATTGCCGGAGGGCGAAAACATAAGTATTGAGAGTATTATTATTTCTTCCCTGTTGTTTTAAATCATAAAAAAATTCTTCTGCTGACTCTTTGTTTAATTCCTTATTATGACTTTTTAACCAAAGTAAAAATATTTTATGACGACTAAGACAATGCCTTATACTATTCTTTGATAAGGAAGTTTTAGTAGATATGTATCGCTCAAAGTCTTGGTTTTCCATAGATTAGGAACAACCTATAGCCGTTTGTAATGCTCCGTACAATTAATAAATAATTGTAAGAAAACTATTAATTTAAATCATAATCCCAAAAATATCGCTTGACAATGGTTATTAACTTTGCGTACAATAAAAATTGTCAATGGTAAAGTGTACCTTTAAAGTAGTTTAAGCAAGATCTAATATTTAAGAAGTTAAGCTCACTTTTTCCTTAGGAAAGTAGGAATATCAAATTCGCCTTCTTCTTCAAGAAGATCGTCTTCCGGTAATTCCTCTTTTTTTTCTTTACCCGCCGTAGCTTTGGCGAAGGTGGACACCTTTTGCTTATCAGATTGACCTGGTTTATTCTTCATTTTAAAAAGCCGCAACCTGCCTTCATCAAATTTAGTCGCAATCAAAGTCAATCTTACCTGATCCATCATTTTTTGATCAATAACCGCTCCAAAGATTATATCGGCATCCGGGTCAACGGTTTTAGCAATAATTGAAGCGGCCTCATTGATTTCAAGCATTGACAAATCCGGACCACCAACAATATTAAAAAGTACTCCCTTGGCACCTTCAATTGAAATATCCAAAAGCGGAGAAGAAATTGCCTGTTTTATGGCCATTAAGGCCCTTTTATCACCACTACCTGTTCCTATACCCATCAGAGCTGTTCCGGCATTCGTCATAACTGTTCTTACATCGGCAAAATCAACATTAATTAGACCGGGCATAGTAATAAGTTCGGCAATTCCTTTTACCCCCTGGTGTAAAATTGAGTCAATTTTATTAAATGCTTCAAGAATACTTACTTTATTATCAATAATTTCTAAAACCCTTTGATTGGGTATAACAATTAAAGTATCAACTTTTTCTCTTAATTTTTGAATTCCTTCTTCCGCTACTAATTTTCTCCTCGTGCCTTCAAAATCAAAAGGTTTTGTCACAACCGCTACCGTAAGCGCCCCTGTTTCTTTTCCAATCTCAGCGACTATCGGTGATGCTCCTGTTCCGGTTCCCCCACCTTCACCACAGGTAATAAAAATCATATCTGCTCCCATCAAGTGTTCTTTTATTTTTTCTTTTGATTCTTCCGCCGCTTTTAAACCTATTTCCGGATCACCCCCCGAACCTAAACCCCTGGTTAAGTCTTCGCCAATTTCAACTTTAACATCGGCCTTGTGGTTAAGAAGAGCTTGAAGATCAGTATTTAAGGCAATAAATTCCACTCCGGCAATATCTTCTCCCGTAATCATGGAAGCAACCGCATTGCCTCCCCCTCCCCCAATACCAACAACTTTTATTTTTGCCGGTTGACCTGCTTTTGGTTTTATTAACATAGTTTTTTAGTTTAATTAGTTAATAATTATAACTAAAATTACGGCATAAATGATTTAAACAAATCAGCCACCCTTTTAAAAGAACCTTTAAAAGAAAAATCTCTGAATATTGAACGAAAATCTTTTAAAGAACTTTTTTCATTTTTTATAAGATAATTTTTCCCATATAAAATAATACCAACAACCGTAGCATATTGCGGATACAAAACTTCATCTACTAAACCAACAACTCCCTGAGGAATGGCAATTCTTGCGGATAAATCAGTAATTCTACGAGCTGATTCCACTGCCCCAACTGTTAAAGCTCCTCCGCCCGTGACCACTAAACCTGATGGAATCATCGTTGAAAAGCCACTTTTTTGAATCTCTTCATAAACCTTTTCAAAAATCTCATCAAGCCGTGGTCTTATAATACCATTGACCACCGTCTTATAAGAAATAGATGTTAATCCCTCAGCTAAATTAAGTTCTTTTACATCCACTTCATCCGCCCCACTACCTTTTTTATTACGACTCAACTTTTCCATAAGAAACAGCTTTATCTGTTCAGCCGAAGCAAGAGAAATTCGAAGGCCAACGGCTATATCATTAGTAATGTGTCTTGCTCCTATTGCAATTGAAGAGGAATAAGAAAGAGCGCCGTCAACATATATACATACGTCGGTTTTTCCGCCGCCAATATCTACCAAAGCGGCACCTAATTCTTTTTCTGTTTCAGAAAGTGTCGCCAAAGACGAGGCTAATCCAGAAAAAACATAGGCTTCTTTTTCTATCCCCAAATCTGAAAGGCTTCTTTCAATATTTCTTAAATTAGTTAAACTGGCGGTAATAATATGAGTATTAATTTCAAGCCGTACCCCGGTCATTCCCAATGCGTTTTTAATTCCCGATTGACCATCCACAACGTATTCTCTTGGGACTACCTCAATTACTTCCCGAGCGGAAGAAATTGAAATTGCTTTAGCCGCTTCCGTTGCTCTTGCAACATCCCCATCACCAATCTCAACTTCTGGTTGACTAACAGCCACTACTCCATGAGAATTCAAAGAAGCAATATGCGGCCCCCCAACGGAAACAAAAGCTCTTTCAACCCTTGTTGCCGCCATCCTCTCTACCTTCTCAATACATTCTTCGATCGCACTGGTTACCTGATTAATATCAACAATTTGTCCTTTTCTGACACCTTTCGAATTCACACTGTCAAAACCCATAACTCGAGGCTCTTCCTCATTCTCTGAAATCTTAGCAACAATTGCCGCTATCTTGCTTGTTCCAATATCAATACCGGTTATGGTTTGGTCAGCCATGTTAAAATATCAAATATTAAATATAAAAAATCAAATATACATATCAAAAATTAAAAATATTTGATATTTAATATGTATATTTTATATTTACTATTTGATTTTTGATATTATCTAAGTTTTATAATTGGTTTCTCAAATCTCAAATCAATGCTTTCATGCTCGGTTTTCTCTATGTTAAATCTTTCGATAATAGTTTTAAATTCTTGATACTGCAATTCCTTCTTTTTATTAGTGGTAAAAAGATACTTTTTATCTCCTGATTTAAATATTAACATATCTAAACTATTAATATCAATGTTATTAATTTTTATTCCTAAGTAATTAAATTTGTCAACAAAAAATAGACTAAACAATATATCTTTATATTGTAATTTATCTCCTGTGTTGTATTCGTCAAAATGAAATTTTTGATAATAGTTAATAACGGGTAAATTATCTTTTCGTTCTGCTTTTTTTTCTAAAATTCTTCCATCCTCTGATAAGAAAAAAAAACCTTTGTCAACCTCAAAAATCGCTCTGGCCGTATATTTTTCAACACTCACATGAATTTTATTGGGATACATTTTAACCAAACTAGCCGACTTAACTCCCGGATTTAAATCATATAATCGTTTCTCTGATTCTTTAGGAAAAACAAGAAAGATAAGTTGTCCTCTAAAAGTTTCTAAGCCTTTTATATCTTTGGTACCGGAAATTTCAATTATTGAAACGGAGAATATAATTTTGATAATAAAAAAAACAAGCAAAAATACAAAGAAAAATATAAAAAATATAATTAAATTATTAATCTTTCGCCAGAATATAGTTAACGATTTTTTGAGCTGCATTTTCTTTGTAATAATCTTCCAAATGGATAAAATTTCTTTGGTATTTGGCTAAATTATCGGCCATATTTATAATTAATTTGTAGAGACGACCCGACGGGTCGTCTCTATTATTGCCTTTACCGTTATTTTGGTAAAGTATTTCTGCCACTCCATTTGCTTTTAAAAACTTAGCCTGAGCTTTTTGTTCTCCGGAAGCTGACCAAGGAAGAGGAATTAGTACGGCCGGTTTTCGCAAGGCGATTAATTCAAAAGTAGTATTGGCCCCTGCTCGACAAATAATCAAATCGGCCAATGAGTATATAAAGCCTATTTCAGTATCATAAAAATGCCGCCTAACAAAATAATGCTTGTTTTTTATCTTTGACAATCTGTCAAAATCTTGATATTCCTCCGTGTCTCCTGTCTGATGAATGATAACAAATTTGTCTAAAAGTCGATTTAAGATACGCTCAATAAGAACATTTAGACTATGAGCGCCTAAAGAACCGCCGGTAATGTAGATTATCTTTTTATTATGTTGGGAAATTGCATAAACTTTTTTTATTGTCTGAAAAATAGACACTCTTAAGGGATTGCCTGTGAGGATAGTTTTGCTTTTTTTAAAATATTTCTTCGTTTCCGGAAAAGAAACAAAAACTTTTTTGGCAAAAAGGGAAATAGCTCTGTTGGTTAAACCCGGAATTAAAGTCTGTTCGTGAATAAAAATAGGTATTTTAACCAACCTGCCGACAACAGCAATTGGCAAAGCCAAATATCCTCCAAAAGAAATAATAATGTCTGGTTTTTCTTTATTTAAAATCTGAGAGGCATGATAAAATCCAAAAGGGAAGCGCAAAAAGTTGATTATACTTCGCCAAGAGAGAATTCTTGTCAGACGACCGGTCTTAAGCTCAATAAATTTTAGACCAAGATTTTTTATTGATTGGTATTCAAAAGAAAGAGTTTTTTCAAAATCAAGGGCGTATTTCTTGCCAACAAAAACAATCTCTATATTTTTATGCTTTCTTAACTCATCAATCACCGCTAACGCCGGCGTCACGTGCCCACCGGTAATTAGAATCTTCATTCAAACATTATATCAATTCTTGTCATCTCTTCCCAATATTAATCAAAATCCCCATTAACGCAAAAAAGAGTAAAAGACTTGAGCCACCATAGGAAATAAATGGTAAAGGTATACCGGTCAAAGGAAGTAAGTTAACCATACCGCCCAAATTAATAATAAGATGCAATGCAATGAGAGAAAAAATACTTCCGGCCAGAAGTTGACCAAATCGATCTTTAGCATTTTGGGCTACTTTGAAAGTTTTATAAATTAAAAAAAATAATAAACCGATCAAAATAACACCTCCTAAAAATCCAAGCTCTTCCCCGATGATGGCAAAAATAGAGTCCGTGTGAGCTTCCGGGAGGAATTGATACTTCTGTCGTGATTCCGAAAAACCACGACCAAAAAGACCACCGGACGACAGAGAAATAAGAATTTGATTTGCGTGATATGTAATTCCTAAAGGATCAAGCTGGGGAGATAAGAATGCCAAAAACCTCCTCATCCTATAAGGAGAAAGTTTAATTAGTAAAAAAAAAGCAATTAATGACGTTGGAATAATAAACAATAAGTAATGCAATTCAAAACCGGCCATAAAATAAACAATCACGAATAAAGCAAAAACAATAATCGCTGTCCCCATGTTAGGTTGTAACATGATTAGAAAAATAAGAAAAGACAAAAGCAAAACAAATGAAAAAAACCTTTTTCTTTCTTTATATAAAAACCAGGAGCAAAGATATAAAATCACTGAAAATTTAGCCAATTCTGTCGGTTGAAAATTGATAATACCCAAATCAATCCAGCGCCGAGCTCCCGAAACAGAATGCCCAATCCCAGGAATTAAAACTATGATTAATAAAATAATACTTACTAAAAGTGCCGGAAAGGAAAGATAATACAATTTACGATAATCAAAAAGTGAAAAAAAAACCATCACCGCAACTCCGATAATAAACCATAACGATTGAAATTTAAGATAATAGAAGCTATCGTTAAAATTTCTAAAGGCAGAAATAGAAGAAGCTTCAAAGATAAAATAAAGCCCAATAATAGTTAAAATGATTGGTAAAACAAATATAATCGTCAGGTTTTCTTTTTTCTCTTTTTTCTTAATCGCCATAATTTATTTCTAATTACAAATTACAAATTACTTAATTATTTCTTCAACTATTCTATTAAATTCCTGCCCTCGGTGAAACTCATTATTAAACATGGCGAAAGAAGTGGCTGCCGGCGAAAAAAGGACGTAAACACCAAAACTGTCATTCCCGCGTAGGCGGGAATCTATTTTGTCTGGATTCCTGATTAAATCAGGAATGACAAGTTGTTTAGTTAACCGATAAGCTTCTTTTACCGCCTTTTCTAGATCATCAAAAACCGGTGTAATTTTCTCTGAATATTTTTCTTTAAGAATCGGCAAAATCTCATCAGTAAACGAACCAGCCAATAAAACAATTTTTTCTGTTTTAATTAATCGATTAATTAAGTCATTAAACGGCAGATTTTTAGAATTGCCACCTAAAATTAAAACTATACTACGATCTTGAAAGGTTTCAATCGCCCGAATCGTAGCAATAGGTGTAGTAGATGTTGTATCGTTAATAAAAATAACATTGTTTTTTTTACCAACAACTTGTTGACGAAAAGGAAGACCGACAAACTCGGAAATAATTTTAAGGGATTTTTTATGATCTAAGTTCAATATTTTTGCCACAGACAATGCCGCGGCCGCATTTTCCTTATTGTGTTCTCCGTTTAAATATTTTAATGGATAAGAAAAATCCTTCGCGCTGTATCTAATCATCTTTGATTTCGATACATTAATATCTCGGGACAGCGACTGATGAATGATTAAATAGTCGTTTGAGGTTTGATAAAGATAGATTGCTTTTTTATCGTATAGATAATCGTCTATTTTTTTGTAAAAATTTAAGTGATCGGGGTAGAAATTAGTAAACACAGCAATATGAGGACTAATTTTCTTTTGATGAAAACCTGAAAGATCCCAAGATGAAAGTTCTAGAACGATAAAATCAGAAGGTTTTGTTTTTTTTAATAAATGAATTGTGGAAATTCCTGGTAAAACCAGCCTTTTTAATCACTTGATAAACTAAATTCGTTGTCGTTGACTTTCCTCTTGTTCCTGTAATTCCAATTATTTTTGAAGGACAATGGGAAGCAAAAAAGGATAATTCCATCTCTATCGGAATTCCTTTTTTTTGCGCTGCCACAATCTCTGGCAAATCCCAGGGAACAGACGGACCTTTTAAAATAATATCTGCCTTTACAAAATCCTCAAGTCTATGTCCACCTAAATGAAATTTAACCGGTAATTGTTTCAATTGATTAATCGATTGAAACAATTGAGCTTTATTTTTTTTATCGGTAACAGTAACCTTTGCTCCAAGTTCGCAAAAGAATTTTACCAAACCAACTCCCCCACCCAAAAGCCCTAAACCCACAATAAGAACTTTTTTACCTGCAAAATTTTTTTTTAATTCCATAAATACATCTATTATTTCATAAACGCCACCATCAATCCAAAAACAGCAAGCATTACCGAAATGAGCCAAGCTCTCATGACAATTTTTGGTTCTTCCCAACCACGAAGCTGAAGCCAAAGATGAAATGGAGCGACGGCAAAGGCTTTTTTCTTTAAAAATTTCTTGCTTAAAAGTTGAATAAGGGAAGTAAAAATCTCAATCACAAAAATACCGCCAATTATCGGCAAGGAAAAATTTTTCCCCAAAAGAAGTCCTATTACCGCGAGCGTCGCTCCAAAAGATAGGGCACCCGTATCGCCTAAAAACAATCTGGCCGGATAAATATTAAAGTACAAAAAAGCAATCAGTCCTCCCAACCAAACAGCAATAAATACCAACAGAGGAGTATCTAAAATCGCTCTTGATATCACCCAAAAACTCAACAAAGCAATCATTAAAACCCCGGTTGCCAACCCATCTAAACCATCAGTAATATTGACCGCATTAGCAAAAGCAATAATTATAAAAGTAGAAAAAAGAATATAAAAAAATGAAATTTTATATACTCCAAAAAAGGGAATGTTTATAATATCCACTTTAAGCTCTCTATAAATCCAAAAAGAAATAATTAAGGCTAACAACGACTCAATAATTAACTTATGTCTTAGTCGCAGACCAAAAAAAGAATCGTCTTTCCACAAAAAAATTTTACTTAAATCATCATAAAGTCCCAAAAAGGCAAAAGAAACAAAGGTAAATAATAAAATTTTTACTTCCGAGATAATGGATTGATAATTAGAAGTGATTTCCTTACCCAAAACAACGAATAAAAACAGAAAAAAAACAAACATAAAAAGAGTTGTTAATATGAGTAGAATACCCCCTCCAACCGGTATCCCTACTTTCTTTTTATGGAAACGGTCAAAGATTAGTGTTCGTTTATCAAAAGCGTCTCTTGTTATTTGAGACGCTCTTTGAAATTTCAGTTGGTAAAGAAGGTTGATAAAAGGAATAATTAAAGTGAAATTAAAAACAAATGATGTAAAAAGCGCAAATAGATAAATGGCCATATTATTTTCAAGTTAAAACAGTACTTACGCACTCGCTTGTCATCCTGAGCGTTAGCGAAGGATCTAGTCCCGACATTACGTCGGGACGTAATACGCTTACGCTAGATTCTTCACTTCGCTACGCTCCGTTCAGAATGATAGTGCGTAAGTCTAGTTAAAAATTAAAAGTATTTTAGGGACAAAAATAATAATTGCGATTACAAAAGAACCAAAAGCAAAAATCAACATAGCCGCGGCGGAAACATCTTTAGCCGTCTTAATATCCTGCCGCCATCTTGTATCAATCGCGTCTGTGGTCACCTCAAGAGCGGTATTAATTGTTTCAATAACCAATCCCATTGTTATTAGTATAGCAATTGTTAACCATTCAACATAAACTAACCGGTAATAAATCCCTCCGATAATTACTAATAAAGAAATAACTAAATGTATTTTATAATTCGGTTGTGTTTGTAATACCCATATTAGTCCGGTAAAGGCATTTTTAAAAGAGATCGTATGACGCTTTAAAATATGTTTCATATTTTTACTATTTTCCAAATTATCTCACCAACTTTGTCTGGATCGTGGCGAAGAATACTCCTAAATAACTTATCGGCCTTAGATTTATTATAAGTTGTTTTAGAAATCAAATCCAGACGCATTACTTTTCTGCTGTTTGATAAACCCCGATTAAAACGGGGTAAATCATCCTCCACCGGCATTTCCTTAAATTGTCGGTAGTATGATAATATTTTTGGTGGAATGGAAGCTTGGTTTAACATAATAAAATCAATTTTTCTCCCTAAATATTTTTCTAAATCAAAAACATGATCTGAAACTTTATAATTCGTTGCTTGACCCCTTTTGGTCATTAAATTCATTATGTTGATAATTTTCGCTTTTGATTTTTTGATGGCGCTGTTTACCCCGTTAACAATTAAATTGGGAATAAGACTCGTATATAAATCTCCCGGACCAATAATTATGTAATCCGCCTGCGAAATAGCTTCTATCACGTTTGTGTTTGATTTTGCTTTTGGTTTTAAATAGGCTTTTTTTATTTTTGAGGTTTTATAATTCGCTGTGTCAATTTTTCCCTCTGTTTCAATAATCTCCCCGTCTTCGTATTCAACGCAAAGATGGACCTTGTCAAATGTCACGGGCATTACTCTTCCCTTTGTTTTCAAAATAAATGAAGCGGTGTCAACTACTTCCTGATAATTCAACGAGTTTTTTTCCAGGGCGGAAATAAAAATATTGCCAAAATTATGTCCTTTCAAATCACCCGCCTCAAATCGGTAAAGAAATAGTTTACGCCAAAGTTGAGATGTCTCAGACAATGCTACTAAACATTGTCTCAAATCACCAGGCGGCAGAACACCTAGTTGATCACGCAACCGACCGGTACTACCACCGCTGTCCATCATGGAAACAATGACAGAGACATCTACCGGATATTTTTTTAATCCTGATAAAACCACAAATGTTCCTACTCCGCCGCCAATAACCACAATTTTTTTCATGATTAATTTTAGTTTTAAGGTCTGTCCTTATTTAAGGACAGACCTTTTTATATCCTTCAACACTATTGAATTAGGCATAACAATTGAGTTCGCGACTATTTTTATACCGGGCATTAACGAAGAGTTAACCCCGATTTTAACATTTGATCCGATAATTGCTCCTAGTTTATTTCTTTGACAGTTTATCATGTCTCCATTCACTGATGAATGTATTTCTTTCTCGTCAAACCGAAAATTAGCGCAAACTGCCCCGGCGCCAAACAAAACATTATTCTCAATTACCGAATCGCCCAAATAGTTTCGGTGTAAATAAACTTTATTTCCTAAATAACTTCTCGTTACCTCTGAATATCCACCAATTAAACAATTCTCTCCAATCATGCTCTCTTTGATAAGAGAATAATTCCCAACAATAGTATTTTTACCAATATAGCATGGTCCAACAATTTTAGAATGTTCATAAATTTTTACTCCGTCTTCTAAATAAACATCGCCTTCTATTTTTGCCGTTTTATCAAGGAAAACATTTTTTCCTACATGTTTTTTTACCTGTGATAAAAAGAAATATTTCAGCGAAAGAACATGCCAAGGGTATTTTAGAAAATACCAATAATCTTGGTAATTAATAAAAATCGCCTTAACTTTTTTAAGATAAATATTTAAGCCTTCCTCAAAAGCACCGTCTTTTGCAGGATTTTTTAGACTTTTTAGAACATCAATAAATTCACTAAAGTTAGCAAAATAATCAACCACTAAACTTACCATATTTGAAGGTCTTTTTTCAGGTTTTGGTTTCTCTATTAATTCTAAAACTTGATTTTTTTTATATCTTAAATAACCTCCGGGAAAATATTTTTTCATTTCTTTGGCGGTTAAAATAAGTTCGTATTTATCTCTCTGCTTAAAAATTTGGGTGAAAATCACCTTCTCGTTGAAAACATCAATATTATTGACGACTAAAGTTTCACCAAGAGCTTCATCATTAACCGATAACAATGCCGACGCTTGTCCATCACCTTTCTGCAATATTATGTGAATATTCTGGAATGAGCTGACGGCTTTTGTTATTGAGTCAATATTTTTTTTACTTACAATGATCAATACTTTTTTTGTGTACGGTTTAAGTTTCTCAATCTGATAAAGAAGCAGTGGCTTTCCCAGAAATTTAACCATGTTTTTATCATCCAACGGCCAAAATCTAGTACTTCTTCCGGCGGCTAAAATAATTATATTTTCAAATTTTTTCATAAAGTCACACTTTTTTAATTTTTAATCCCAAAATTTTTAATTTTTTATCAATCTCCTCGTAACCGCGCTCGATCACCGACGCTCCGTAAATCACCGACTCTCCGGAAGCAAGAGAAGCAGCAATCAATAAACTTGCTCCAGCGCGCAGATCGGCAACATTGAGAACGCCGTTATGAAACCCGGCTTTACCAAAAATTTTAATCGCTTGAGGTGATTTTGGTCGTTTTGGCGGCCAATTAAATTGATAATATTTTTCTGGCTTTTCTACTTCTGGTTGAAAATACTCAATCTTTGCTCCAAGTTTTTTAAGTTCCTCAACATACAAAAATCTATTTTCAAAAATTGTTTCATGGATTGTCGAAATACCCTTCACCTGCGTCATAAGAACAGCCCAGGGAGCTTGCCAATCAGTCATAAACCCCGGATAAGGTTTAGTAACAATATGCGACGCTTTTAATTCTTGATCGTAATAAAACCTTATTTTATTTTCCTCTAAAGTTATTTTCCCACCCATTTCTCGGGTTTTTTTAATAAAACTATCAATAATAGCTGGCTCTATCCCTAAAAGAGTTACATCCCCTTTTGTTGCCAAGCCAAAAATAGCGTAAGTAACGGCTTCGTTTCTATCGTTTTTGATCGAGTATTCTCTTCTTGAAATTAATTTATTAACCCCCAAGATATATATTTTATTTCCGCTTCTTTTTATTTTCGCCCCCGCTCCGTTTAAAAAAAGAATTAGATCATCAATTTCGGGCTCTTGCGATGCATTTTCTATTATTGTTTCTCCATCAGCGAGACATCCTAACATAATCCCAAATTCTGTTCCTGTGTGTGATGGTTTTTCAAAAATATAACGATTCCCCTTAATTTTTGTACCATTTAATTTGGCTTTATAATAACCATCTTTAGAATTGTAATCTACACTCATGCCTAAGCTTTTCATCAATTTTATTTGCCGATCTATGGGGCGTAATCCAATTCGACAACCACCTGGATTAGGAACCTTGGCATAACCAAACAAATTAAGAAGTGGCGCAAACAACATAAATGATACTCTTATTTTTGAGGCATGAAGAAAATCAAATGTCGCTTTATTAATCCCCCGACTATCAATGATGACTTTATTTTTGTCAATAAACTTCGCCGTACCTCCTAAATTTTTTATTAAAAGCAACAGTTCTTCTATGTCTTTAATTTTAGGGATGTTGGATAAATAAACTTCGCTTTTGAATAACAACGAAGCAATAATTACCTTTAAAGCCACGTTTTTGGCGCCGGAAAGCTGCACCTCACCTTTTAATGGATTTCCTCCTCGAACGATATAAGCATCCTCCATAAATTTAGTTGAAACTAGTTAAAATTTATTGAATTAGTTAGAATTGGCTTTTGGTTATTGCTAATTACAACTAACTATGACTAACTATTGACCAATTCTAACTAATCATTATCACTTCCTCTTCCAGCCTCACGCCAAATTTCGTCTTTACCTTTTCTTTAATTAATTTAACTAATCTTAGCAAATCCTCACTTTTCCCATTTCCGCGATTTATAATAAAGTTGGCATGTTTTTCGGAAACATAAAAATCACCGGCAGAATATCCTTTAAGGCCGCATTGATCTATTAAATACCCGGCTGATTTCCCGTTAATGTTTTTAAAAAAACAGCCCGAGGAAAAAACTCCCAAAGGCTGAGTTTTTTTTCGGTAGTTTAAGACTTTTTGTGCTCGTTTCTCTAAGATATTTTTATTTTCTCTCTTTAATAAAAACGTTGCGGTTAGCAATATTTCCTTGGTTTTTTGTAAAATACTAAAATCATAGGCAAATTGAAAATAATTTTTATCAACTATTTTTATTTTGCCTTTCCCGTCAGTAATTTCCGCCGATAATAAATTATCGCCAATATAGGAAGCCGGCTTTATCCATTTGGAATTCATACATATAGCTCCTCCTAAGGTTCCTGGAAGTCCCAAATGATACTCAAATCCAGAAAATCCTTCGTCAATGGTATCTTTAACCAACTTATTCATAGGATAACCCGAAGAAACCTGCAACCAAACATCTTTGTTTCTCTTCTCTATAATTTTTTTCTCTACGTAAAGATTTCTTACTACCAGACCTTCTATTTTTTTATCGGTAATGATTGTATTTGAACCACCAGCGAGAAGTAAAAAGGGTAAATTTAGTTTCTTGGCAATTTGATAAGCTTTGATTAAATCATCTTTATTATATGCCTCAAAATAAAATTCAGCCCACCCACCCATTTTAAAAGTGGTATAAGAAGCAAGAATAAGATTCTTTTTAATTCGTCCTTTACCTAAGCTCTTTTCGAACTGCTTAAATTGGTCAATAACCATATAACAATTTAACAATGAAACCGCGTCATGACGCGGTGAAACAATTAAACAATTTTTTTCATCACCTCAATTATATCATCTTTTAGCTTATAAACATCACCCGCACCCATAGTAAAAATAACATCGCCTTTCTCTATTGTTGATGATAATTGACTCATTAATCCTTTACTTGACCTAACCGTCTTTAACAGGGTCGGACCCTTATGAATTGCAACAACATGCTCTGAGGTGATTTGAAACGCTTTCGGGTCCTCGCGAGCCGATGGAAATATTGGTAAAATAAAAGACACATCTGCCAAGGATAGACTATGAGCGAATTCTTTTAATAGAGCTCTCGTTCTTGAATAGGTATGGGGCTGAAAGATAATTATTACTCTTCTTTTAGGAAATCGTTCTCTGGCAACATTAATTGTTGTTTCAATTTCTTTTGGATGATGGGCATAATCATCAAAAAGATAAATATCGTTAATATAAGCATTTTTTTCAAAACGGCGTTTGGCGCCGATGAAATTGGCAATCGCTTTTTTTATTTTTTCAGGAGAATACCCAAGATATAATAATAAACTTACAACGCC
>Ga0268276_1002682_pt1 | contig 14806 bp, 20 predicted proteins | sample saktaG_4_FD_190145 | JGI IMG/M metagenome (GOLD analysis project Ga0268276, IMG submission 190145) | Saline water microbial communities from Sakinaw Lake, British Columbia, Canada - sak_2010_1_5_45m | ecosystem: Environmental > Aquatic > Non-marine Saline and Alkaline > Saline ...
TGTCTCATCCGCCTCGACCGCATCCTCAACCGAAACCTGCTTCAACCGCCGAGTCTTCGGATTCATCGTCGTCGACCACAACTGCTCATCATTCATCTCACCCAAACCTTTGAACCGACTAACCTCGCCTTTTCCAATCTCAACCATCTTCTTCTTTAACTCATCACTCGAATAAACATAATATTCTTTCATCCCTTTTTTAATTTTATAAAACGGCGCAACCGCAACAAAAATATGCCCACCCTCAATCAACTGCGGAACATAACGATAAAACAGCGTCAACAACAATGCCTTGATATGCTGCCCGTCTACATCCGCATCCGTCATAATTATAATTTTGTTATAACGAAGTTTAGAAATATCAAACGAGTCCCCCACGCCAGTCCCAATCGCCGTAATCAAATTCGAAATCTGCTCCGACCCTAATGCCTTCACCGGATTAGATTTCTCAACATTCAAAACTTTCCCACGCAACGGCAAAATCGCTTGCGTCTCTCTATCTCGCCCGCCCTTCGCGGTCCCGCCAGCCGAATCCCCCTCGACAACATAAAGCTCCGTCGTCTCCCGCTTCTTGCTCGAACAATCTGCCAACTTCCCCGGCAACCCCGAACCAACACTCAACGCATTCTTCCGACGAACCAGCTCCTTCGCTTTCTTCGCCGCCTCTCTCGCTTTCAACGCCGAACTCGCCTTCGCCAAAATCACCTTCGCGACAGCCGGATTCTCCTCAAGAAAATCACCCAGCGCCAAACTCGCCATCGAATCAACAATTCCTTTAATCTCACCATTCCCCAACTTCGTCTTCGTCTGCCCCTCGAACTGCGGCTCCGACATCTTCAACGAAATCACAGCCGTAATCCCCTCGCGAACATCCTCACCCGACAACTTCTGCCCACCCTTGAAAATTCCCTTCTTCGCCCCATAATCATTTATCGCTCTCGTCAACGCCGTCTTCAAACCAGCGACATGAGTCCCGCCCTCAATCGTATTAATCGTATTCACAAACCCCTGAATATTTTCATTATAAGAATCCGAATACTGAATCGCAACCTCGACAACCGTCTTCCCCTCATTCTTCTTAAAATAAATCGGCTTCGAATGAATCGGCTTCCTCGTCTTATTCAACCAATCGACAAACTCAACCAACCCCCCATTATAACAAAAAGAACTTGCCTTCTCACCCTCTCTAAAATCACTAAACACAATCTTCAACCCCGCATTCAAAAAACATGTTTCCCTGAACCTCGTCGCCAAAGTCTTGTAATCAAAATCAATCGTCGAAAAAATAGCACCATCAGGAATAAAAATTACCTTCGTCCCGTGCTTCCCCACATCTGCTTTCCCAACAACCTCAACATCTTTCTTCGGTTTCCCAGCAACATACTCCTGCGCATAAACTTTCCCATCTTTCGTTACCTCAACTCTCATAAATTTCGACAACGCTGAAACGACAGAAATACCGACACCATGCAATCCCCCACTAACCGCATACGCCTTGTTGTCAAACTTTCCACCCGCGTGCAACTTCGTAACAATAATTTCCATCGCTGACTTCTTGTAAATTGGATGCTCATCAACCGGCATCCCACGCCCATCATCCTCGACGACAACCGAACCATCCTTGTTTAAACTAACATTTATCGTCGTCGCAGCCCCCGCCATGTGCTCGTCAACCGAATTATCTACAACCTCGTAAACCAAATGATGCAACCCATACTTATCAGTAGAACCAATATACATCCCCGGCCTCTTCCGAACCGCATCAAGCCCCTCAAGAACCGTAATATCTTTCGCAGAGTAATCATCACCAGCCATCATTTCAACACAAAAAACCAAACTCACTTTATAAACATTTGCCCGCCAAAAATCAATTTTACCGACGACAAATCAAAAATAACTAATTCTTCTTCGCCTTCGTAACCCACTTGACTTTCTTGCTCACCCGCCCCATCTCAAAATTCTTCCTACACTTCGAACCACAAAAATACTTCACACTCCCATCTTTCTGCACAACCGTCACACCCCGCGGAAACTCATACCCTTTCTTACAAAAACTACAAACCGGCATTTACACCCCTCCCTCAGATAACCGACCAACGAAAAGCGAAAAGCGAAAAGCGAAAATGCTTCGCATTTTAATCCCTTCCCCCAAATTTATTCTTCCCAATCCATCTCGCTTCAATCTCCGTCTCCCTCAACATCAAAATATCTCTCTTGCTCACCGGCCCTCTCACATTCCGCCTCATCGACTTCCCCCGATTCTTACCTTGCAAAATCTTACACTTAACCTGGGTAATCTCACCACGCGTCCCACCCCGCCCCAAAGTCGCCTCGACAATCGCCGGCACAACACCCCCCTCAGTCAACCTCTCAGAACCCCTCGACCCCGCACTCTTCTTCTCCTGCTTATTCTCTTGCTTCTTATCCTGCTTCTTATCCTGTTTTTTAACCATCTTACTTTAAAGAATCAATTTTAGCTTCCCCAACTTCAATAACTGCAACCGCCGACGCTGGCCTATTAATCCCAACACAAATCCCCAACTTCTCACGCGAATCAGCCTCGACAAACTTAATTTTTTTCTCCTCACAAAGAATAGGCAAATGCTGCGTCAACTCCTTCGGCTCAACATCACTCGCAACAACAACCAACTTCGCAACCCCCCGCTCAACCGCCTTTGTCACCTCATTCACACCCTTGTCTACCTTCCCGGTCTTCGCCGCCTTCTCAACCACATCATAAACACTATTTACCATTTCAAATCCAAGAATAACCCTCAGGGAATCCTTCATTGGTAAAAACATTTCGAAAATTCAGTTTATAAAACTATTGGTAAAAAATAACTAATCAAAAGGCGCCGGAGCATACTCTCTACTCATCACATGTTTAGCAACAACATCTACAGAAACTCTCGAATCTTTAATATACAAATCCAGTCTTCTTATATCTCGAGACCTTGGTAACACTCTAACTTTTTCATAACGCTCCTGCAATTTAATAACACTATCCGCAACATCATCTGGCGTAGAACTACCAGCCCACACAAACCCATCTCTTTCCTGTTCTCGCTGCCGTCGTGAACGATGAATATAATAATACCTACCCTGACTTAAACAAAACAAAAAATTAAAATCATTATAATCAAGATACGACACTCCCATAAAAATCAAACAAAAAATAACTTTATAAAAATTATTATACTAAACTATCCACTTCCAACCCACCTCAACCCGTAATTTTGATTCATGGCAGGAAATTTCGATGCGTAAAAATTTTCGCCGTGTATAAACATACATAAGAAAATTTTTACCAAGAAATTACCGCCAAGAATCACAAATTACATCATCCGTCCTCTCTCTGGGAAAAATATCTAAATCCTCACAAGAAATCCCTAACCCCACCTTGAACATTTTAAGTCCAAGATACCCAATCATCCCCGCATTATCAACCAACAAATCCCTCGGCGGAACAAATAGTCTTACACCCTCTTTAGTTGCAAAATCCTCTTTAGGCGAAGCCGTCTCTTTAGAAAATTTCTCCGAAATTTTCGTTTCTTTAGCAAAGCGTTTCTTTAGCAAAGCACTCCCTCCCCTCTCCTCACACATAATCCTACACATCTCTTGCAACCGCGAATTACAAGCAACCCCGCCACCCAACAACAACTCTTTCTTCCCAGTATGCGCCAACGCCCTCTCCGCCACCTCAACCAACATCCCAAAAACAACCTCCTGCATCGAATACGCAATCCACTTCTTATCAACACCTTTCTCAATCAAATTCCTAATCTTCGTCTGCATCCCACTAAAAGACACGTCCATACCTTTGACAGAATAAGAGAGGTCAATTAATTCTGGCTGACACCTGACACCTGACACCTGACACCTCGACGAAGTCGCGTCCATCCCCTTCACTGAATAAGAAAGTTCCAACAAGTCGGCGACCTGCGACCTGCGACCTGCGACCTGCGCGTATTCAGACGCCATCTTCTCAATCTTAGGTCCAGCAGGAAACCCAAGTCCCATAAATCTCCCGACGGTATCAATAAAATTCCCAACACCTAAATCCAGCGTCTCGCCGAAAACCCGATACTTCCCTGCCTCGTAAGCAATCACCTGAGTATTCGCCCCCGAAGCATAAAGCATAACTGGGTCCCTCGCCCCAACCGTCTCTCCAATCTCCAAATGCGCAACACAATGATTAACACAAACAACTGGTATACCAAGCCGCCCCGCAATTTTTTTCACAAACTCCATTCCCTCCAATAAACAAGGAGCCAACCCCGGCGCATTCGAAAAAGCAACAGCGTCGATATCTTTCTCCAAAACCCCCGCCTCATCCAAAGCCTTCTTATACAAATCATCAGCAACATTTTTATGATGTTCCCGAACTTCCAACGGAATCATCCCGCCGCCATCAGTGGTATACGAGTCCTTCACATTCGACAAAATCTCCCCACATCCATCCACAACCGCAACACCAAAAGTATGCGCCGTCGACTCAATTCCCAAAATTACCATCCCAACCAAATAAACCTAATTTTATAAAATTAACCACTAAACATATAAATAGAAGTAAATCCATTTTAACTCATGGCAATAGAAAAAGAAAAAACATTTCTGGATTTCATAAAACTTGTCTCACCCGGAACACCGCTAAGAATCGTAATCGACGACCTAATCCGCTCAGACCTCGGCGGCACAATCGTATTCAACAACCCAGAACTTTATTCTCAAAACATCGTCGAAGGTGGCTTCAGAATCAACTGCCGTTTCACGCCCCAAAAACTTTTCGAACTCTGCAAAATGGACGCCGCCGTGATAATATCCCCCGACATAAAAAGAATCCTTCAGGCAAATGTAATGCTAACTCCCGACGCGTCAATTCACACAACCGAAACCGGCACACGACACAAATCGGCCGAACGAACTGCGAAACAAGCTCACACATTCGTCGTCGCAATTTCCGAACGACGAAAAAAAACAACCCTCTATTACGGCGCATCCAGATACTATCTCAAATCCACCGACGAACTAATCAGGAACATCAGTTCAACCCTTCAACTCCTGGAAAAACAAAGAGAAATCCTAAACGAAAATATCGCAAATCTCAATCTCCTCGAAATGTCAGAACTCGTCTCCATCAGCGACATTTGCCAACTCATCCAAAGAACCGAAATGATTCAAAAAATATCAAACTCCATCAAACGAAATTTCACCGAGCTCGGAAAAGAAGGCAACATCATGCACATGCGATACCGAGAACTCTTGAAAGACGTCGAAAAAACCGAAAACGACATACTAAGAGATTATTCAACCCTGCCATTAAAACGCTCCAAAACTCTCCTATCAAACCTAACCTTCGACGGACTTCAGGACATCGACTCAATCGCAAGATTAATCATAGATAAACCCCTCGAAGAAACCATCGCCCCAAAAGGATTCAGATTCCTGTCTCATCTCACCCTCTCAGAAAAAGAAATCTCTCAAATAATAAAACAACACAACAACATAGACAAAATAATAAAACTAGAACCAGCCCACCTCGAACCGATTCTAAAAAATCGCGCCAGCACAATTCATAACGAAATTCACAACCTCCGAGAACAAGTTCTAAACGGAAAAACAATTTGTTAAATCAAAAAGTATAAAATCTCCTCAAATCTCCCCCTCACATGCTAACCAAAATCCAACTCAACGAAATTAAAAACCACCTGGAAAATTCACAAAATCCCCTCTTCTTTTTTGACAACGATGTCGACGGACTCTGCGCATTTTTAATTCTCAGGCGAGCAATCAACCGTGGCAAAGGCATAGCAATAAAATCATTCCCAGAACTAAAAAAACAATACCTAAAAAAAATCGAAGAATTAAACCCCGACGCAATATTCATCCTCGATAAAGCCGAAGTCAGCGAAGAATTCATAAACGAAACAAACCAAAAAAACATCCCACTAATCTGGATCGACCATCACGAAACAAAAACATCAAAGGAAACAATCAAAAAAACTTTTTACTATAATTCACTCCCATCCGCCGAACCAACAACCTACATCGCACAAAAAATTTTCAACCAACAAGAAGACCTCTGGCTCGCAATCATCGGATGCATCGGCGACGCCTATATGCCGGACTTCGCAAACCAATTCGCAGAACAAAACCCAGAATTACTAAACCCAAAACTCGAACCGCTCGACGCACTCCATTCAACGGAAATCGGCAAAATAATCCGACTGCTAAATTTCGGACTCATGGACACGACGACAAACACCGTCACTCTAATCAAATATCTATTCAAAGCAAAAAGCGCCCACGACATCCTCGAAGAAAATCGCGAAACAAAACAACTCTACAAAAGATATAACGAACTCAATAAAATCTTCAACAAACAAATCGAAAAAGCCGAATCAAACTTCGACCCAAAATCAAAAACTCTATTCTTCTCCTACGCTGGCAACACATCAATGTCATCCGAAATCGCAAACAAACTTTATTACAACCACAAAGACAAACTAATCGTCGTCGCATTCAAACGCCCAGAAAAAATCAACATCTCAATCCGCGGAAACAATGCACTCAAAATAACAAAAGAAATAATCGCAGACATCGAAGACGCAACCGGAGGCGGACACGAAAAAGCGACCGGCGCAATGATTCCCGTCGACGCTTTCGAAAAATTCAAACAAAATATATCTAACTACTTCAAAGAAAAATAAAGCCAGAGAAACATCGGTTTTCTAGGCGAAACATAAATAAACTAACAAAAAATTAATTTACCAGCATGAACGAAATAAAACCGATAAAGCTAAAACAAAATATGAAAGTAACCGAACTAATCGAACAAATGAAAAACACAGGATTCGGCGCAAGAAAAATAGGAATAGCATCAGACATCGCAAAAAAAATGTTCTCGGAAAAAAACTGCAAAATCTTCTTGGGACTCGCAGGTGCAATGGTCCCAGCCGGAATGAAACAAATAATAATCGATTTAATCGACGACAAAAAAATAAACATTCTCGTAACAACCGGCGCAAACTTGACACACGATTTAATCGAAGCCATCGGCGACAAGCACTACCACTGCGACACATGGAACGACGACGAATTCAACAAAAAAGGTTACGACCGAATCTATAACGTCCTTATGAAAAACGACGTATACGAAAAACTCGAAGACTTCTTCGAACAAAACTGGGGCAAACTATCAAAATCAAAAAACATAAAAGAACTTCTGGAAACAATCGGAAACATCCTCCCAGAAAATTCAAACAGCATTCTAAAAACTTGCTCAAAAAATAAAATTCCAATCTATTGCCCAGCACTCGCCGATTCCGGAATCGGACTAATGATTTGGGGACGACTCGTATCCGGCAAAAAAATATCAATCGACGCCTTCGACGACATGAACAAAATCATCGACACCGCTTGGACATCAGAAAAAAAAGGAGTAATCTACATCGGCGGCGGAACACCAAAAAATTTCATACAACAAGCACTGCAATTCTCATCCGGAGCGAACTACGGAATTCAAATAACAACCGACACAGCAGAAGGTGGCGGCTCATCTGGCGCTCCATTAGAAGAAGGAAAATCTTGGGGCAAACTCAAAACAGACGCACTCTACGTCGACGTCAAATGCGACGCAACAATCGCCCTCCCACTAATCTTCGCCAATTAAACTATTCACTTCTTACTAACCAGTCTATCCTGAATACAAAAAGCCCGACGAGCAATTTCACCAGCACAATCCTTACGACCCTCAAGCTCAAAAAAAATCTCTCGAGCTCGCTCTACCTTATCCATCTGTCCTCCAATTTTAATTAAAATTTTCTCAATCATTCAACTTCACCCCTCTCTTCTCTAAAAAACTCATCACCGCTTTATCAACAAAATTTCTCTTCGACGGAAACTCAATCTTGACTTTCCTATCCGAAATATACTTCTCAATCTCTTTGTCCAACCATTTACTAACCCGAATCGCCGTATCATTCCGCTCAACAATCTTCATTACCATAAGAATACAAATGGTAACCAACACTATATAAATATTTCGAAAACAAAATCACTTACCGCACGAAGCTCAGGACGACAAAGCCGCCGTAAATCCGAGAACCGAAGGTTCTCTAAAATGTTCCCTCTCCAAAATGTCCCCTCCCAAAACACCGACGAGCGAAAAGCGAAAAGCGACCAGCGCGAACAATCGCTACCAAGCGATTGTTCGCGGCTCCCGCCGCACATATTGAAAATCTCCCTGCAACTCATAAACCTCAATCGAACTCTCAATCTGGTCATCAAAATACCGAACCTGATATTCCCGCTCATTCTCAGAATTATAACACTCAATAATAATCTCGTTCGTATCCTTATGCTTCATAAACAAATATTGCTTATCGACAATCATCTCACTCCCATTAATCCAAACCTTGTCGCCCTCTTTCAAATCACCAATCGCCTTCGACTGTTTCTCAATCTCCACCATAAAAACAAAACACCAAAACAATTTATAAAATTATCTCAAACTTGACAACTTTGCATAATGCTCCATAATTACTCAATCCCGAGTATTAAGACACCAATATTTTACTCATTACTAGAATTACTAAAAAATAGGTTTTAATTTATAACTTTCAGTTCCATCAAAAGGATAGCTAATAAAAGTGATATATATAATTGATTCTACTTCATAAAAAACACATCCCTCAATTGTTCTATTAATTTGTCCATTCATGTTAGGATTTTCTTCAGCAACTTTGTCTAATTCATCATATTTTCTTAAACAAATAATATTTTTATAAGAATAGTTAATTGTTTTTTCGGACTTTAATGGAAGTGTTAAATTTGAATAAGTAATTGAGCGTCTAATATCTACAATACATCCATCTGTTTTCATATCTTCATCGCTATATATTGTTTTAATCTGAGTAAATGGGTCCATCCTGTATCTTATATAAAATTCTCCGTTGTCGTTTTTTAGCATATTTTCAACATTCCCAACTTTATTTTCTGGTTCTGAAAAAGAATAATGTGTATAAACTTTACTTTTCTGTTTATATGTGGCTTTTGCTCCTTCCCTTATAGAATCTGAAATTAGTTCATTATTATCTATATCTCTTGGATAACCTCCCTCAAAACTACTTATCTGTTTCCCAACTAAACTATTTTGAGAGAGATAATTCCCACTTGAGAAAAGGAAATAATAATTATCTATCATACATTTCTGAGGAATAAAATTTGTTTCATTTATAGTTAATATAAAAATATCCGGAACTAAATTACTTTCACTAATTGGACTTATTTTAAAACTAGACCCAGATACATCTGCTTTTACAGGAATATTATAATAATAATCTCTATCTCCTCCAGTTACTCTCAAACCAACTATCATTACATAGAGAGGATTAAATAAACTAAATAAAATCAATATCAAAACGATTATGGAAAAGATTAAAGTTAATATAGATAACCACCTCCCCCTCAGATTATATTTTTTTATTTGAATCAACGAAATAATTGAAAGTATAATTACAATCACAAGAAACACCACGGATATACTCAACTTAAAAAACATATCAAAAAAATCTTGATACTCTGGAATAAAACTCCAAATCCAAACGTTTAAAATTATATCAAGCAATAACATCAAAACAGAAGCTACGCCCAACTTACTAAAACTAACCATAAAAAAGTTAAGCCCTTCTTTCTTTTAAATCTTTTTAAAATCCAAGTTTAGTTAAGATTATAGACTAACACCAATTTAACTCTTTCTCTAAATACTTGACCATTTAATTATACGCCCTAAAAAATACTTAACTAAAAAACTCATTAATTATTCGATTTATAAAAAACTCAATCTTAAAACCATCCTAATAACTCTTCCCCGCATAAACAACACACTCAGCCTTCTTCCCGCAAAAAGGACACTTCCCCAACTTCTTCCCTGAAATCTGACACCTGACACCTAACATCTCACTCTCGTCGGAGACGAGAGTGCCCATTATTCTCGCCTGCAATTCCTTCTCGACAAACTCCGCGCATTTCTCCCCGTCCTTATCGCAAGAACAAAAACTAAACTTCGCAATCTTCCCAGAATCCAAAGCTTTCTTAATCTCGACCTTCGACGAACAATCTACAATCCTCGACGCGAAAAACTCATCAGCCCGCGCAATCAACCTCTCGTCATACTCCGCACCTAAATCCTTAATCGTCTCCGCCAAATCCTTAATCTTAACCAAAATCTTCTCCCTCGTATCACGCACAAACAAAGTAACTTCCTCGTCCCCCAACTCCTTCTTCCCAACCTCGATCCTAAACGGCACACCCTTCATCTCCCAATAAAAAAACTTCTCACCCACCCGCTTATCCGAATCATCAATCAAAACATCAACATACTCCTTCATCAAATCCGCCCTCAATTTTTCAACAACATCGCCGACCTGCGACCTGCGACCTGCGACCTGCGCATCATTCCCAATTGGAACAATCACAACCTGAACCGGCGCAATTGTGTAAGGCAAAACCAAACCATTATCGTCACCATGAACTGAAATCACCGACGCCAAAATCCTCGACATCGCCGGTCCATAACAAGTCAGCCACGGCATCTTATCTTTTTCCTTATCATCCTTAAAACTCAAATCAAACGCCTTCACAAAATGCTGGCTAATCAAATGCGTCGACGGTTGCTGAATAATTCTTCCGTCAGGCAAAATCGAATCAGACCCAATCGTATACTCCGCCCCAGGAAACTTATCCCACTCCGGCCTCTTCATCGCCAAAAACGGAACCCCAAAAATCTTATGCATAACTTCCTCCGTCATATTAATATCGTCCTGAACCTGTGCCTCCGCCTCTTTCTTCGTCGAAAAAGCATCATGTGATTCAATCCAATAAAATTCCCTCGAACGAATCAATGGCCGCGTCGCCTTCGTCTCGTTCCGAAAAACATTAGCTCTCTGATACAACCTCATCGGCAAATCCCGATAACTCCTAATCCACAATTTATACAAATCATAAAACGCCGTCTCGCTCGTCGGACGCAACGCCAACCTATCCTCGCCCTGCTTTTTCTCCAACCAAAAAACATCCGGCGCAAATCCCTCGACATGAGAACTCTCTTTCTTAAAATTCCCCTCCGGAATCACCGACGGAAAAATCACCGGCGAATGTTCCGTCGCCCGCAACGCCGACTCATAAATCCGATACATCTTATCAATAATCCTCGCACCCCACGGTCGAATCACAACAAACCCTTTAACCCCATAACGCAAATCCGTCACCTCCGCCCGCACCAAAATCTCCGAATACCACTCGCTAAAATTTTCCACCTTCGAAATATTAAAAGTCACTTTCTTCCCCATCAAAATCAATAACCATCACAATATTTAAAACCACCGCCCAGAACTCACACACACCACGCGGGGCGGCGAAGCCGCCAAGATATGAGAACCGAAAGTTCTCTAAAATCCCCTCCCTGTTTCCCAAAATCCCATCTCATCTAACTCCTAACAACTAAGCAAAGGCACTTCATAATTAACAAAACAAATCGCAACCAACGCCGTCCCGAATTTTTTCTTCGGCTCAACCGTCGACGAATTAACAACAACATCTCTCAACTCAAACTTCTCATCGAATCCATTAACATAAAGCTCATTTAAACTCGCCCTCAACTCCGCCTCAGCCTCGGAAACACTCTTCGACCCATTATATTCACAAACCAACCCCCCATATTTCTCTCCCGTCTCTCTATCATAAAGCCAACCAAAAATAATTCCAGCCGTCGCCCACTCACCCCTCCCACAATTCGCAACCGCCGAAATCGTCTCCATCACCGAACCATGAACAATAGAACTGGGCCGCGGCACTTCCCTTGCAATCCTTGGCAAAATCGAAGAGTAAGTCATAATATTACACATCTCAATTCCCGCGTCCTTCAAAGCCAAATGATAAGAACCCGCATGCACCGCAATATCACTTTCACCGACGCCCTTCGCAACAAAAAAATCCCTCGGCACTCTTTTCCCAATAACAATATTCTCTCCCACTACCGACACCCCCAAACATTACAATTCATCCTAACACCAATCAACATCATCACTATTTTTAAAATTATCTACGAGCCCAGGAAGAATTGAACTCCCATCAACAGGGCCGAAACCTGTTATTCTATCCATTAAACTATGGGCTCTACTTTTCAAACTCAAAACAAATTTATAAGATTATCTATCAAAAGAAACTTTTATTAACGAGAAACAACTAAATCCAAAATGGAGATAATTTTATTTCTGGCAATAATATTCTTGCTAACTTACCTAATCGGCCGACTCCTCGAAAAAATCAGAATCCCCTGGATTTTCGCACCACTCCTAATCGGTCTCGGACTATCCGCATACAACCCATTCGCAACCATAACATCGTCGACAACCTTCATCTTTCTCGCCCAACTCGGAATGTATTTCCTCCTCTTCTCAATCGGCTTCGAACTCGATTTGAGAAAAATGTTAAAAAGCAAAAAATTCATAATCCAAACAACTTTCGTAATAATCCTCTCCGAAGCCATCATCGCATCAATACTTCTGCATTACATCTTCAACCTATCATGGATAATTTCCTTCTTATTATCCCTATCTTTCGCAACCGTCGGAGAAGCAATCCTTCTTCCAATCCTCGACGAATTCAAACTCACAAAAACAAAATTCGGACAAACCATCCTATCAATAGGAGTTACCGACGACATATTTGAAGTCATAACAATAATAGCAGTAACGATATTATTCGGCTACTCCCTCGGAAATTCCTCGTCCTATATTGAAAAAAACATTCTCGTCCTCATCGCACTCTTCGCCCTAACCTTCCTCATAATCAAATACAGAAAAAAAATCCAACCTGCAAAATACAAAAACAACTCCCTAATCTTCCTCGCCGTCATGTTTCTTTTCCTTTTATTCATAGGAATCGGCAACATCATCAGTGCCGCCGCACTCGGAGCATTACTATCCGGAATGGCGTCCAAAAAAATCATCCCCGCAAAATCTCTCGAAACAATTCACTCCCAAATAAAAATAATAACCTACGGACTCTTCGCTCCAATCTTTTTCCTCTGGGTTGGCATCGACGTCAACATAAATTATTTAATAAAATATCCATTACTAATCATTCTTTTCACAACTACAACCTATCTCGTCAAAGCCACCACCAGCTTCTTCATGACAAAATCTCAACTTGGAAACAAAAAGGCATTCCTCCTCGGAATCGGCCTCTGCGTCCGCCTCAGTACAAGTATTGTAATCCTAAAACTTCTCCTTGAAGAAAATCTAATCACATCAGAAATTTATTCAATCTTAATCGGAACCCAACTCGTCTTCAAATTCATAATCCCAATCGCCCTCTCTTACTTCATAATAAAATGGAAAATTTCATAAACCAAAAATTTCAATCAAATTTTTTCAAAAAATCGGCAGTTAAAACTGATACTAAATCTGAAGTTTTAAATTTTTTCGGCTCGACGCCTTCGGCGTCATAACGAACCGCCCTAACATCGCCGCGCGAATCCGACAACACGACACCACCCGCACACCAGCAACCACCGACACTGAGGCCAGCCCTGAAAAATCCGTTTTCCCCAATAGATATAAAACTATATTCTGATACGGAAGTTAAATCTTTTTGTTCGACCCCTTTATTTAATTTAAAAACTAAACCCAAATCTGCATCTGCATTTAATACTAACTGCGAGAAATTTGGCACTCATATTTCTTTAGAACTTATCCCTCTAGTTTTATAATCTTCTAAAAGCGCTTCTGCTTGAGCGGGGTTTGTAATTGGGCTTCCATTTGCCTGAACTCCAAACTCAATACGGATTTGAACCAACAAACTCTCCGTCCTTATTTTTATTAGGAACATATAATTTTGATGCCACGTCTCTTGTCCAATTTCTTCCAAGTGAAGAATTATCTAGTAAAAATTTTCAACTCTCTCGGCATAAACTGGTGCAAATTCTTTAGCATTTAAAGTTGAAGCTACTCCTTCTTTCCTTTCAACTTTTTTTACATCTTTTACTCTCATAATAATTTTAGAAATAAATAATTTATAAGCTTTTCTATTATGTTACTTTTATTAAAAGGTGACATTTATACCCTAAACTTTATATACCCCTCTTCCCAAAAAACCACATAAGGAACAGAGCAACTAAATGACATTTCTAATATTAAATTAATCAGGAGGAAACAATGAAGTTATATGTAGGAAATCTACCATGGAGCATCGACCAAGACGGGCTAAAAAAACTCTTCTCAAAATTCAAAGTAGAAGAAGCAACCCTAATCACCGATAAATACTCAGGTAGATCAAAAGGTTTCGGTTTTGTAACAATCGCAGATGACAAGGCAGCCCAAAAAGCGCTTTCAGAAATGCACCAAAAAGAAATAGATGGACGACCGCTAACAGTTAGCGAAGCACGACCAATGGTTCAAAGAGATGATTCTTCACGGACATCATCAAACAATTTCGGCTCAAAAAAAGCTCAAATGGCAAATCCATCAGAGATAGAAGACTCGGAAGAAGATTCTATCGAAGAAGAAGACTCGCCAGAAATAATCGACAACGACACTGACGACGAAGATTAATCTTAAACCAAATTTTTATTTTATTTTAATATTTTCACCCTCTCTATCTGCCCAAAAACAAACATAAACAAAAATAAATCACAACACAAAAAAATAAAAATATTTCACCAGACCCTACTCAAAATCGTCTTCGTCGTCGTCAATATCCTTATCGCCATCGCCATCATCCCAATCAGCACACATATTTTTTC
>Ga0268276_1002690_pt1 | contig 14767 bp, 11 predicted proteins | sample saktaG_4_FD_190145 | JGI IMG/M metagenome (GOLD analysis project Ga0268276, IMG submission 190145) | Saline water microbial communities from Sakinaw Lake, British Columbia, Canada - sak_2010_1_5_45m | ecosystem: Environmental > Aquatic > Non-marine Saline and Alkaline > Saline ...
CCCGAGAGAGATTGAGCGTATATACAGAGGTCAAATCGACTTGGTCATAGATGGCGGTGTTTTCTTTCCACAACCCTCAACGGTGATAAGTCTTCTTGATGGCCCTCCTATGGTAATTAGAGAAGGCAAAGGAGATGTCACGCCTTTCCTTCAGGACTTATAATATCGAACAACATCCGTGCTACGGTTTTTGCGCTCCCGGAATGTCCGGCCAATTCTTCAAGTCCCAGTCTACCCATTGCCGCTGAATGTTTCATGTCATCCAAAGATTCAGCAACCAAATTGAATAGTTCTTCCCCATTTGATGTCTCAACGGCAGCTCCGACCTTTAATAGCAAATCACGAGCGTCACGGAAATCTTCCATTGACGGACCAAACAGCACTTTTTTCCCCCATGCGACCGGCTCCAATATGTTTTGTCCACCTTTAGGCACAAGTGACCCACCAACAAAAACAACCGAAGCCACAGAATAGAATTTAAGTAGTTCGCCGGTGGTATCCAGAATAACAATGTTTTGTGACTGTCTTCGTTGACCGGAATCAAAGGAACTTCTCATAAATGGCGTTTCAAGACCTCTTTCATTTATAGCCAACAATATTGAAGAAATTGTCTCGGTATGCCGGGGGGCTATGATTAGAACCAGCTCCGGATAAATCTTTACAAGCCTCTGGAAAGAATCGAGCACAATTTCATGCTCGCCAGGGTGAGTGCTTCCCGCTATCCAAACTTTATCAGATTCTTTCAAGTTCAGAATGGATCGTGCTTGCTTTTCGACGTCTTTTGAAACACTTCGAAGAGCTGCGTCAAATTTTGTATTTCCCACCACACTAATCCTGTTCACGGGGGCTCCCATTCTACAAATGCGATCTTTGTCAGTTTCAGAAGCCATTAGAAACATGTCAATGAGCTCCAATACCTTGGCAACGAAAGGCTGTATCTTCATATATCTTGGAAATGAACGATCAGATATCCTCCCGTTGGCAAGAACTATTTTGGAGCCATTCTTTCTGAGGCTGTAAAGTAAATTGGGCCAGATTTCGGTTTCCATCAATACGAATAGATCCGGTCTTATTCGATCGATGACCCGATTCACAAATATTGGGAGATCGATTGGCATGAAGATAAAAGAATCTATTCCAGTCATTATTGCTTGGGCGTTTTGCTGTCCAGTTTCCGTTCCGGTTGAAACGATCATAGTACAATTTGGCGCAAGTTTTCTGAACTGGCGCGTCACCGGGGCTAGCGCTACCGTTTCCCCGACCGAAACCGCATGGAACCAGACAATAGGTTTCTGCATGGCTATTTTGGGGAAACCATCAGGCAGTCGCCCCACTTTTCCACCCAGAGACTTGCGATATTTCCCCGAAAAAATGATTTTCGGTAAATAATAACCGACTAGAATTGGAACTCCGAATGTATGAGCCAAGAAGTTATAAATGAAACGGACCATTTTTTGAGGTATCGCCAAACATTACCGGCAGGTCTCGGTTTTGACCGAAAAAGTAGTTTCTATTTGAAAATTCTTTTCTAAGAGGAAAGGATTTGGCTCAATCTTGGAAATCTTCGCAATGGTACGCCATCCTCCAACCGGAGAAGCAACTTCAAATCTAGCAGGTAGCCAACCGTTTTCACCCTGCTTGAAATCACCAAAATCAGCAGTGAGATCAATGTCTCCTCGAGGATTAATTCTGACCAGTCGTACCAGATTAAGACTGCGAGCATCAAGCGTAGCTCCCCAAACTCTTCCCTGAAAAGTCATTCGGATCACTACTTTCTCTTGATCTCTTGACAAAACTCTATCGAAACGGACGTCTCGCCACTGAAGCAAAACCATTGGTATGAGGCCTTCGATTTCCGCAACATCGGGAAATCTTCGGGCAAAGCAATCTCTGTCTCCTTTGATTATCTTGCCTTCCTGAGGAACATAAAGTTCAAACGTGGTAGATTTCATCACAAGCTCGAAAAGGGTAGCGCCTCCAGAGCCCAATCCTTGAAACCGAAAATCACTGGGGCGCCTATATAGTAGAAACCCCCTTATTTCCTGACGTGATTTATCCATTTCATTCATGGTCGTCACGTTCATCACAGCCTTAAACGCAGAGAGATTTTTTCCCCTGTCATAAAGCAACTTTGGAATTTCTTCCGGTTTGGCTGGAACTTCAGCTTGTGAAGATCCTATCGACACAAGAAAGACGACAAGAAACGATGAACAGGCCTTTCTAAGAACACACATGAGATTTGGGTTTAGCATGTCGAGGAATTCACCGCCTATTCGGCGCTATCTTTAGTCCATGATCGATTCTCATAGCAGACTGGATCTTGCGATGCAACAGCTGCGCAAACTTAACATCTGCGAATAATAAAAAGCGAGGCTGCCCCTTGGGAGGCTTCTGCGGGGCTTTGAGCGGCTCATTCCTGAATGGCGCTAAACAATTCAACATACAGGGCAAGAAAACCATCCGTTTTCTGCGGTTTCCAAATCTAGTCGCCACACGGACTATTCAGATGCCGGAGCAAAAATAACCACTATCTCCGTCTTCTCTTATTCGGCATCGCTTTGCGAGGATAAACGATGATCCTGCGGAGCGGCCCTTCGCCGTAACTCTTGGTGTAAACCTCTTTGTCCTCAGAAAGGATCATATGAATGATCCGTCTTTCATTGGCGGGCATTGGATTTAGAGCAGCGGGCTTAAGGGATTTCTTTGCTTTCTGGCTCATTCTCAAGGCCATGTCGCGAAGAATTTCCTGTTTTCGTCTTCGATAGTCCTCTGTGTCAACGATTATCTCTGTCTTTTCTTCAAGAGGAGTTTCCCTATTTATAGACTTGTTGAGAATATATTGTAATGCATCCAGCGTTTGGCCCCGCTTGCCTATTAAGAGTCCGCTGCGATCTCCGGTAATCTCAAGTTCTATAGAGCCATTCACCACGGAGACTTCTACAGCCGCCTCTACCGGAATTCTGCATAGTATTCCTTCAAGAAATTCTTTGGCCTGAGAAACAATTTCTGATTTGTCAATATTTTCTGACAGTGCGCCCTCTTGAGTTATTTTCCCATCTTCCAAGCCTGATTTAGAAAAAGATTCAATCTCAGAGAACTCCTGGGGTTTTATATTGGTGTAGCGAGAGTCTGGCCTTTCGACCTCTAAGACTTCTTTCAGGATATTACGTTTACGCACTCTGACTCTTGCGTTTCGATGACCTACTAATCCAAGAAAACCCCGAGCGCTTTCTTCGAGTACCTCAACCTCCAGAAGCGCCTCATCAACTTCCAGTTCTTCACAGGCTTTAGCAATTGCGTCTCTTACGGTTTTTCCAGTAAATTCCATATGACTCATCCCTAAATTCCTAACCTTAGCGGCTTAATCTGTTTGTGAGAAGTTGCTGTCCAATGGACAGAACATTGCTTACAAGCCAGTACAGGACCAAGCCCGCAGGAAAGCTCAGAAACATGTAAGTGAATACTACCGGCATCAAAAGCATCATTTTCTTTTGCATCGGGTCCCCGGCCGAAGGAGTCATCCACTGCTGCAATACCATTGTGCCTCCCATCAGTATGGGGGTCACATAATAAGGGTCCGGGGCTGAAAGATCCTGAATACAAAGATATATTGACGGAATGCACACGAATGGAGCGTGCCTCAGTTCAATTGCATAGGATAGAGCCTGATAAAGCGCAATAAACACTGGAATTTGAAGAAACATTGGCCAACAACTACCTAAGGGGTTAACTTTGTTGTCCCTGAACAATTCCATGGTAGCCTTGTTGAGCGCCGACTTGTCATCCTTAAATTTCTCTTTGAGTTTTGCTATTTGAGGCTGAAGATCCTGCATCCTTTTCATTGACTTCATGCTCTTATGAGTCAAAGGAATGAACAGGATTTTTATCAGCAAGGTCAGAATAATTATGTCAATACCGTAATTTCCTGTCCCGGGAATCTTCACTCCCATAACCGAAAAACCCGAATTGATGAACCTCAGAAAATGCATGAGGTACACGGACATTATGTTGAGCACTTGGTAATTGCTATAGACCAAGGCCCTCCCCAAATTTCCTCCGGCGGCATTGAGATCGTCTGCTTGCCTCGGACCTAGATAAAGCCCTACTCGGGTTTCGGTGGATCTTCCTCCAACAGGTATTTCTATCGATCCATATCGGACAAGTATCTCGGCAATATCAATCTTGGAAGGTTTCAGCAATGTCACTTTTGCCGCCGGGCGTTGAGCAAAAATCAAAGCCTTGAGGAAATGAGCCTCACCTAGTCCAGCCCACTCCACGACCCCAGAAAGTTCTTCATCGCCTTTAATATCTCTGAAATAATAGTCCTTCAACACTCCGTCCAGCAAAACTTCGACGCTGTTCCAACTGAATTGCTGAGAATCATCTGAAAAGTGCTTCCTCAGAGGAAAGGTTACCAGATAGTCCCTAGGGTGATTTGAAGAGTTCTCGAAAACATATGACAGGTCAACTCGGTATTTTTCAGCATGGAATGTAAACTTCTTTATTACTATCAATCCACCCTGGCAGGCGCCTCTAAAAATTATCGTTTTCTGATCATCAGGCTTGCTCAGACTGATGACGGTATCCTTAGTTTCTAATGAATACGCCAAATTGGCGTCCGAGAATACTTCATCTGACCCAGTCAACCTTATCGACGGAGCAGCAGTGTCCCCGCTTTCAGGGGAAACAAGATTCACCAGCTCAGGTCCATTAATCGTTTTCGTAAAGTTTTTGAGCTTGAAAGAAACTATCTTTCCTCCGATATTAGTTACGATAGCTTCGTAAATCGGGCTTTCTATCTTAATCTTTGATTCTTCAACAGGTTCGGCGGCGGAAAGGGATTTTCCGTCCTTCGTCGCTGTATTCCCTGTTGATATAATTTCAGATTCGCTCTTGGTAGTTTCTCTTGCAGTTTGGGCCCTTTCAACAGTAGGAGGGACATCCTTTGTGGCTTTTTGAAGCTGCTCAGTTTTTGATGGCGCGTTGACTGGAGTAGGCGTAGTAAATGATTGAAAGAAATATTGAAAACCTACAATTATCAACACCGACAAAACGATGGCTAAAAGTAAATTTCGATCCATTATTGGATTTCCCGCCTTACATGATCCATTGAGTAAGCATTTAACTCAATAATGTTATAAGTTATGGTACCGGATCGTAGCCGGCCGGGCCAAACGGTCTGCAGCGTGACAAACGAAGCGCCGCAAGGTAGGCCCCTTTAAGCGCCCCATGCCTTAGTACAGCCTCTAATGCATATTCAGAGCAAGAAGGAACGAAACGACAGGACGAAGGGAAAACGGGCGACAGGAATATCTGATAAGACCTTATTATTGCTATGATAATCTTACCGGTCAAATTTAAAACCTTTGACCCAAAGCTCTATTGAGCTCTTCAAAGATGTCACAAGTCTTCAGGTCCGACGAGCCATTGGTGGCAATTATGACCACGTCAATGCCTGAAGGTAGCTTACATTTATTGTGTCTGAAATATTCCCTCAATCTTCTCTTCACCCGATTGCGAGCACAAGAGTTTCCGACCTTCTTGCTTACTGTGAGTCCTAGTCGCGTTGTGCCCAGCCCATTAAGACACCACCGAACAACAAAATGAGGCGCCCTAAGCTTACGCCCCTCCGCCATGACCTTTCGAAAATCTCCAGATCGGCGTATTCGGTCCGCTTTATGCAACTTCCTATCGCAATTGTTAGACAGCAAGCCTCTTGCGGCCTTTGGCTCTTCTTCTTTGCAGGACAAGGCGTCCATTTTTGGTGCTCATGCGAACTCTAAAACCATGAGTTCTTTTTCGAGACAGATTGCTCGGTTGAAATGTCCGTTTCACTGTTCAATCACCAACCTTAAGACTTATTTCCAAAAGAGTAATTGAATCAGATGTGAACAGCTAAGTCAAGCCCTGTTTTTTGAGTTGTTTTTTGTTGGCCGTTTTCAACACGATTTCCAGCAGAGAGATTTACGTAACATGGCGTATTAGTGAAAAATCTCACCGTAACGTGAATGTGGTGCGAAAAAAATTCACAAGGGATTGATCGCCGTTTTGGCATCTCAAAAATGTATTGGCGCATAATAGGCCAAGATTATCCTGGAAAAACATTACCTTATACTCTGTCAAAAAAAAAGCCCTCAAAGGGGCTTTAATAGGTATGGTTTGATTTCTTCTGTGGTAATTATTTTATGCAATACACATGCCAACCCTGCCGGACATTTACCCAACCTTATTTAGAGATTTTTTATAAAACCAGATTAAATTAAATGAATCATAATATCAATTTATTATATTACTTTAATAAATTATTTTATTGAATATTGTTGCATTTATCTCTTTGTAATGATAATTCCGACAATCAATACACATGAGGTGCTGCCCGTGACACTCCAGATTATCTTCTCCATTGTCCAACTCGCATCCCTAGCAGCCTTTCTTATACTCTGGCGGATGTGGATTCGAAAAAAACTGGCGTCATCCTTTCTCATTGAAGACGAAGACAGATTCCTCTTCCCCTTCCGTTATCTGTCATGGATCCTTGGTGGTGTTGTCCTGATAACCGGTCTGGCCCAGGCGCACTTTCTTTATGTATCCATCAATGATCGTAGAGAAACCGCCAAGCTTAAAACCCTGTACACCAAGGTGGATGAACAGGGGCGCAACATCGATGAAATGAAGAGAATTGTAGAAAAACTTGGTCGTGACGTAGAACTCAACTTCAAGGCGCTGAAGGTGTTTGGAAAAGACCAGTTCAACCAGATGAAATCGAACAAACTCACCAACGATCTTAAAATGCATCATGGTGACCCCGCCTCTAAGGAATCCTCCTCAACGAAACCAGGGACTATCAAATCCGCCTCGTTGCAAAATGGTTTTGCTCAGGAAGCCAAAGCTTCTTCAGGTTCAGCGCCGGAGGATACAAAAGACAAGGATACTCAGGTAACAGATAATTCATCTATGCATTTGAGTCGAAAAGGGAAGTCTATTGCTGACCACCTGCGCGTGAGAAGATACCCAAACGAAGAAGCTCCGGTCGTCGAAAGATTGATGTCAGGCCAGCCGATAAAGGTAACGGAAAAAAAGGTCTCGGGCGACAAAATCTGGTTCAGGGTGATCACTCCATCTGGAAAAGCTGGTTGGGTGGAATATACATTTGTGAAACTTGAAGGAGCGGTTTAAGGATCTATTAAGCGTTTTTAGCCTAAACTCAAAGGGCCTTTGCAGTAGAGCCAATAAACGAAAAATCAGCAACGCGCGCAAACAGTTTGGAAATTCTTTTTAGAAGCGCTAGTCTGTTTTGTCTTATGTCCGGGTCTTCCGCCATCACTAGCACTGAATCAAAAAAAGTGTCTATTGGGTCCCTCAGTTCGGTCATAGTCTCCAATACCTCGAAATAATTTCCTTTCCCTAGGGCTGCCTCGCATCTTGATTCGACAGACTTCAGGGCCTCGTTCAGAACCAACTCGGATGGATCCTGCAGTAGTTCTGAAATCAGTTCTTCAACCTTTTGGCCCTTCAAAATATTCATCACTCTCTTGAATGCGACTAGTATGGATTCAAAATCTTGTCGTCTTTCCCACTCGGATAGCGCTTCTAATCGTAACCTGGCATCAACAACATCTGAAAAATCCGCACGTACTACCGCCTCAACAAGATCGAGAGAAAACCCCTTACCTGAATGGAAGTTGACAAATCTCGTCTTGAAAAATTCAAGAATGTCGGATTCTATATCGTGCCTCGGCCTAGACATCTTTGGCTCAATAAGTCCTACTGACTGCCCGACCAACCAGGGCAGGTCGGCTTTCCATTGATGGCTGATCAGAATCTGAATGATAGACAAGGCATGCCTTCTCAAAGCGTAAGGGTCCGCAGCTCCGGAGGGGATCAAACCAACACCGAAACACCCGCAGATTGTGTCAAGACGATCTGCAACCGAAAGCAGAGCTCCCACGGCGCCGCTCGGCAAATCATCTCCCGCACGCGTAGGCAGATAGTGTTCTCTAATGGCTGTAGCGACCTCATCCGACTCACCATCCATGCGGGCGTAATAACTGCCTATGATGCCCTGAAGTTCTGGAAATTCGTAAACTATTCCAGTTTCGAGGTCACACTTGCATAACAGGGAAGCCCTCTCAATAACAGCCTTGATTTCAGGCGCCCATAGATCTCCCAGGGCCATGGCAATCGTGGTGAACCGTTCAACCTTCTCGAACGCGGTCCCAAGCTTTGAATGAAAAACCACTCCTTTCAACGCATCCAGCCTGCTAAACAGAGGTTTTTTCCTGTCTTCTCTAAAATAGAATCTAGCGTCTTCCAGTCTCGCCTTCAGAACGCGTTGATGACCCTTTCTGGATACGTCCTCGTCTCTTACCGGCGTGTTATTTACAGCAATAAATCTGTTTGTTATTCTTCCCCCACGATCCTGCAGGCAAAAATATCTCTGGTGTTTTTTCATGCACGTAGTAAGGATCGAAGCTGGAAGCTCCAGAAAGTCATCAGAAAAGGTTCCCATGATTGGGTAAGGACTTTCAACGAGAAACGAAATCTCCTCCAATAGAGCCTCGTCTTCGAATGGAGTCAGGTTTTCCGTCTCAGCCATTTTTCTGACTTGGTTCCTTATCATGGCTGAGCGTTTTTCGAAGTCGATTTCAATTGCCTGATCAGCCAATGTATTCCGCAGATCGCTAAAACATTTTACTTCGAAACTTTCGGGGCTAATAAACCTGTGGCCAAAACTTCTAGATCCGCTTGAAATATTTCCAAATTTAAATGGCGCTACTAAGCCGTCCAGGATTGCGACGATCCAGTGAATCGGACGGACGAATCTCACGTCAAGATCCATCCACTTCATAGTCTTGGGGAAATAGATTTTTTCTAGAATTTCAGGTATGGCTTCGGACAGAATTTCAATAGTTGGTCTGCCCGGTTGTCTTCGTACAATTCCAACTACCTCACCCTTGGGAGTCTGGATTTTCAAAAGTTCATTTACGGAAACGCCCTGACTCCTGGCAAAGCCTTCTGCGGCCTTTGTCGGAACCCCTAAATGGTCATACGCTGAAGTGACTGGTGGTCCTGTTTTCTCAATAGTTCTTGAATCCGACGCCGGCGTCACATCTAGGATGGTCATTATCAAACGCCGCGGAGTTGCGAATGTCTCTATGGGGCCGTGGGCGATTAAAGAGTTTTCCAAAAAACGAGAAAAGATCTCCGAAAGTGATCTTAGCGCAGGCTTGATATAACTAGCTGGAATCTCTTCTATTCCTATCTCAAGTAAGAACTCGCCTCTCATGTCACGACCCTTCATGTCGGAAACCGGATGTCTTCCGCAGCAACGGAAATCCCATGGATTCCCTCTGGTTTAGGTAAGCTTGGGCTACTTTTCTGGCCAGATTTCTGACTCTATGAATATAGGAAGTCCTTTCCGCAACGCTGATTGCGCCTCTTGCGTCAAGTATATTGAAAGCATGGGAGCATTTAAGACAATAATCATATCCTGGTAGAGCAAGAGGGTCTTCGCAGTCCAACAGAGCTTCGGCTTCTCCCTCGTACATGTCAAAAAGTTTGATCAACATTCCAGCGTCAGCTCGTTCGAAGTTGTAGAAGGACCCCTCTACTTCAGATCTGTGATGGACATCTCCATAGGTAATATTTTGTGTCCATTTCAGATCATAAACACTTTCCACTCCCTGGATAAACATGCATATTCGCTCGAGCCCATAGGTCAATTCCACAGATACCGGCGTCAAATCGAAACTTCCAGCCTGCTGGAAATATGTAAACTGGGTGATCTCCATCCCATCCAACCAAACCTCCCATCCAACTCCCCAGGCCCCTAGCGTTGGAGACTCCCAATCGTCTTCAACAAACCTGATGTCGTGGCTAAGAGGATCGATCCCTAAAGAAGCCAAAGACTCAATGTATAGTTCCTGCACTTCCAATGGCGAAGGTTTCAGAATCACCTGATACTGATAATAATGTTGAAGCCGGTTTGGGTTTTCTCCGTATCGGCCATCCGTAGGTCTCCTGGATGGTTCAACATAAGCTACATTCCAAGGCTCCGGACCCAAGACTCTCAAAAAGGTGGCCGGATTCATTGTTCCAGCCCCTTTTTCAACGTCATACGGCTGCTGAATCACACAACCATGATTTGCCCAGAACTTTTCCAGACCGAAGATCAACTCTTGAAACGTAAGCATTGAAGCCGCCTTCTTGATCTTAATTATGGCTCACTCCATTTTTCTGGAGCGCACAGAAATTCAGTTGCGTTTTTAGGTAACACCGATTCTTTCAGCAAGTCAAGATCCCGTTGATAATTGATTAATCGTGTTGTTCCACGTATAATCAAAGAAATCTGTCTCATCAAAAATTTTAACGGAAAGGATTCTATGCGAAAATTTGGCGCATCAAGTTTGATCATTTTCCTAACGTTGGCCTATGTCGTGTTGTCATTGAGCAATCCTGTCTTCGGACAAGAGAACAACCTTGACCCAACAGAGGCCAATTACTATTTGAAAAGAGGTTTGGCCCTTTTGGACAATGGCCGTTTTTACGAAGCTATACCTGAACTCACGTCTGCCTTAGAAATTAAGCCGAATTCAGTGACGGCATTAGCGCAAAGATGCAAGGCTTACCTATTGACGGGCCAAACTTCCAAAGCATTGGAAGACATCAACAACGCGATCTATCTATCTACTTCTAATTCGGAACTCTACAAACTGAGGGCCGACACTCTGGCCACTCTCGCGGATTACAAAAGCGCAGTAGTGGATTATAACCGTTCCATCAGCCTTGCGCCATACGTTGCCAGCGCCTACAACAACCGTGCTGTGGCCCTTTCCATCCTGAACAAAAATAAAGAAGCCGTTGAAGATCTGAATGCTGCAATGGAGATTTCTGTGGCTTCTCCTAATTCATCGCCTCCCTCATTGTTTGAGGGGTCGAAGTGGTAATAGTCTCTGAATCGTTCCAATTCCTGAGATTTAGAAATGAGAGGTTTCCAGTCTTATGTTAAGAACTGATGAGAGAAAGATAATGATTGTAGGCGGCGGACTCGCCGGATTGGCGGTTGGAAAGTTGCTCTCAGATAATCGCATCCCTTTTGTCTTGGTTGAAAAAACAGACAAATTGGGAGGTCACAGTAAGAGTTGGGCTTGCATGGCTACCAAGGGTTGCTTGAGTTGCCACGGTTGCCTCGTTTACGACTATGACGATGAAGTCTCTTCGTCCCAAATAGGTCAGATATATCTTGGTCATGAACTGTCGCATGTCGAACGGTCCTCTAAAGGTAACCAGAAGGTAAGAATTAGAAACATTCAAAATGGAGACGAAACTGAACTGGAGGTTTACTCCATCGTCATAGCAGTGGGTTTTGATGTCTTTGACCCAACGGAAAAATCTTTCTGGGGTTATGGGCGAATCGATGGAGTGATGACATCGGCGGACGTCAACACCATGATTCGGCTTGACGAAACAGAAAAACTCAATCCAAGCCAAAAAGATTCTGTGGATATGGCCTTCTTTCAATGCGTGGGATCGCGTGACAAATCCATAGGATGTAATTATTGTTCGCAATATTGCTGTGGAGCGGCTATTAGGGCCACTCTGAAACTAATTCACGAACGGCCCGAGTTCCATTTTACAATATTTTACATTGACCTTCAGTTACCTGGGAAGACTCTGCCCGCGCTCATGCAGGAAGCTCGAGCCAAAGGTGTCAGTTTTTTGCAGGGGGTCCCCGGTGAAATCTCGCAGGCTGAAGACGGTAAGCTTCAAGTGCTTTTGGAGGTCGATGGAATCAACGTCGCAAAGGAGTTCGATCGCATAATTCTCTCAGTTGGCCAACAGCCGCCATCTTCAGCCGCGCTCCTTTCGCATATTACAGGAGCCCCTCTGAACGAATTCGGTTTTTTCGACACTGGAACATTGGCTGACCCTGCGCGATCGGCAGTTGAAGGCATCTATGTTGTGGGAAGTTGTTCTGGTCCGGCAACCATGGAGGACTCGGTATTGAGCGCCGGCAGAGTTGTATCAGCCATAATTGCCGACATGAATGAGGCAAGGTGAGGTTTATATGCTTAATTACGAACTTCAAACCGAGAATATTGATTATGGGACCAAGAAGCTGTCGGTCCTGGTAGTGGGTAAAGGCTTAACGGCTTGTATTGTAACGTCGGCCATAGAGGCTTTAGGTCTATGCGCAGTCAATACTGACAACATTACACCTTATCCTGGACTCTTCCATAGCTGTGACCAGACATCTCTGCAGAGTATACTGGAGCCTCTGTCAAAAGCTTCTTTCTTGTCGCGGACGAACTTGAACGCTACGCCACTAGAAATAGTCCAAAATGACGATGGGTTTTCGGTGACTTTTGACAATGGGCCCCAAAGGACCTTTGCATGCGTCTTCTTGGCCGTGGACACATTGCCGGCCCCGATTCCTGAAGGCATTCCCAAAGAAGCCAAAGTGTTTAAACCGGAAATGAAAAACAGTCTTTCATGGCAGTCAATTTGTTTCTTGCTCGACAACAAAGAAATAACTGATCCCGCCATTGGACTAAGCTCGATTAGAGCAGCTCTGGATAACCAACTTGCTGGAGGTGAGTCTGTTGTTATTCTCCAACATACGCCAGTAAAAGGTTTGTTCGGAGAATCGCTATATGAATCAGCAAGAATAGCCGGCGTCAAATTCATCAGATTTGGTGATCATCCACCGAAAATATTTTCGGTCAGCGATTCAAAGGATCCGGCTTTCCGTTTTAGGATAGAAGTTAAAGACATCATACAGAACGGAGATAACATTATTGTTGAGTGTCATGAAGTCTTTCTGGCTATTAACCCCATTTCGAACAATGTTCCGGCAGCTTTCAAGAAACTTCTGTCAGATGAAACCGACACAAAGGGGAGCTTAATTCAAGACAGTGTTCACTGCGTTGCGGGCAAGTCATTTCGCAGGGGCATTTATTGCGTCGGTCCAGCATCCGGGTGCGTCGATCTCATGCAGACACTTAATGCGTCGGCTACCAATGCAGTGGATGCCAAATTTTGGGTCGAAAAAATTGTTCATAACATGAGCGAAGATAAAATGACAGTCTCTGATCAATGTGTCAGATGTCTTACCTGTCTGCGTCTTTGCCCGCATATGGCCATTTCATTGAAAGCCGAAACATCGCGGTCAAACGTGATAGTTTCAGGCTCCAGATGCCTAGAGTGCGGAATATGCGTGGCCGAGTGTCCGATGACCGCTCTCGATCTGAACGCCTTCTCGGAGGGCTTATTCATAAAACTATTACAGAGGTTGCAAAACGAAGGCGCCGGCAAACATGTTGTAGTCTTTGGATGTTATCGCTCGGCTGGACGCGCCATGTCAGTTGTGCGACTGCATGAAGAAGCCATTTTTTTTCCGGTTTCGTGTGCTGGCCGCCTGTCTGAGTCTATCCTGTCCGCTACGGTTCTCGCCGGCGCTCGGGGGGTACTTGTTCTTGGCTGTCATCACGGTAACTGTCGGTCCAACAACGGAACAGATTGGGCCAAAGCACGGGTGGAATCAATTTGCAGCAGGTTGAATTCTGTTTTATCCAATTCTGTAATTGTATCCTACCAAACTTTGGCGGCAAATGAACCAGCCAGGATGGCTAAAATTATCAATGAATTTGTAGGATATACCAAACAGACATGTGATTGATCGTTTTCGCGCCGCGCGTTCGCATCTGGATTTGACCAATCAAGGGAGATAGCAATGAAATCGGAGTCCGTTACAGATTTGTCATCAACTTCAAATACGAACACTAAAGCAACCAACTTTGATGATCTCAATATGTGTTTCACCTGTGGTCAATGTGTCTCAAGATGCTTTCTCAACCAAAGTTATCCAGAAATTAATCCTCGAAAAATCATTCGGAAAATTTTCTTCGGAGAGGAACAGGAGATTATAGATTCAGAATTTATCTGGGCTTGTACCATTTGTGCGAGGTGCACTACTGATTGTCCGAAGGAACTCTCCATGGACACTATCATTCGAAGAATTCGTGGAATGGCATGGGCCCAGGGTAAAGCCCCTGTTCGGCTTAGTGAAGGTGTAGAAAAAATAAGAGAGTTTGGAAACAACGTTGGCATGGATTCAGAAGAGTTTCAGGAGACAGTCCAATGGGTAGCCGAGGAATGTGAGGAAGAACTTGAAGAAATACTGGAGGACTCATCTAAGGTTCCTTTCGATGTTGAAGGGGCTGAAATTCTTTATGTGCCAAATCCAAGAGAGTACACGTCCAACCCTGGATTGCTTGAGACCTACCTGAAATTTTTTGCTCACATTAACGTGAGATGGACCATGTCGTCCAAGGTGTATGACATAACGAGCTGGCCCTATTACCTGGGCGCCCATGATGATGCTGTGGCTCTGGTTAGGGCCATGGTAGATGAAACTCGTAGACTCAAGGCCGGAATACTCCTTTCAACCGAGTGTGGGCACGGCTTCAAAATACTGAAGAAAGACGCAGAGGCTTGGCTGGGGGAAAAAATAGATTTCGAAATCATGTCTATCGTCCAACTGGCTCACAAACTCTTTAAAGAAGGAAGGCTGAGGATCAAAAGAGGGGCAATCAAACAATCAGTGACATATCATGACCCGTGCAATGTGGGCAGAAAAGTTGGGATATTCGAGGAGCCACGGGAACTCCTTAAATATGTGTGTGAAGATTTTGTTGAAATGTGGCCAAACAGAAAATACTCGATATGTTGTGGAGGCGGTGGCAGTGTAATGCAAAACTCCGACATG
>Ga0268276_1002693_pt1 | contig 14753 bp, 9 predicted proteins | sample saktaG_4_FD_190145 | JGI IMG/M metagenome (GOLD analysis project Ga0268276, IMG submission 190145) | Saline water microbial communities from Sakinaw Lake, British Columbia, Canada - sak_2010_1_5_45m | ecosystem: Environmental > Aquatic > Non-marine Saline and Alkaline > Saline ...
GGGCCGCGGGTTCGAATCCCGCCCTCTCCGCCATTGACATCCTCATCCGGCGAGCTTCCTTTTTGAGGTTCATCACGGCCGACGCTCAGCCTGACGCGTTGGCCGGCGGCGAAAGGGGCCCCGGCCTTGGCTGTTCTGGAGAAACCGGCAGGACCCGGAAGTCCGGGGATTGACTTTGCGGCCCCGTTCCCTTAAATTTGGGGCCGTATGTTTTTATTCCTAAGCCCATTCCGGCCCGACGCCGCATTCCCGCAGGAGCGCGAGGGGGACATTCCATGAAAATGTACCGTCGAAATCCGGCCTTGACCGTTCTCGCGTTAGCCCTTGCCCTCGCGGTCGCCGGGTCCGCTTGCGCCAAGAAGCCCGTGTCCGAGTCCTACGACGGGATCCTCCGGCTGTTCGCCGACCCGCCGGCCGAATACCGGAGCGCTCCTCTCTGGGTCTGGAACGACCTGATGACCCGCGACGAGATCAAGCGCCAGCTCGAGGAATTCAAGGCGCGCGGCATCGGCGGCGCTTTCATTCATCCCCGGCCCGGCCTGATCACGCCGTACCTCACGGACGAATGGTTCTCGCTCTGCGCCTACGCGGTAGAGACGGGCAAGGTCCTCGGCCTCAGGATCTGGCTCTACGACGAGAATTCCTATCCGTCCGGGTTCGCCGGGGGTCACGTGCCCGCGGAGATGCCCGACGCCGCCCGCTCGGGGCTCCGAATGAGACGCTTCGCGGGCCCGCCCCGGCCGTCCGCCGACGGGCCCCTCATCGTCCTTCGCAGGACCTTGACCGGCTTCGAGGACGTGACGGGCAAGGTCCAAACCGGGAGAGAGGACGCCACGGCCTATTACGTCTTCGATGTCGTCCGCGCCGATCCTTCGCCCTGGCACGGCGGATTCACCTATGTGGACATCATGCGAAAGGACGTCACCGAAAAATTCCTCGACCTGACGCTCAACGGTTACAAACGGTCCATCGGCAAGGAGTTCGGTCTGACCGTGCCCGGGGTCTTTCAGGATGAAGCGGAGATTTCCCCTGCCGGCGGCCGGGAAGCCGTGAACTACACGCCGGCCCTCTTCCAAACGTTCCAGACGCGCTGGAACTACGACCTCCGGCCGAACCTCGTTTCCCTTTTCGAAGAGGTCGGCAACTGGCGCCGCGTCCGTCACGATTATTATTCGACACTTCTCGACCTGTTCATCGAGAACTGGGCTAAGCCCTATTACACCTACGCCACGGACAACAACCTCATCTTCACCGGGCACTATTGGGAGCACGAATGGCCGGCGCCCCGTGTCTCCCCGGACAACCTGGCCATGGGCGCCTATGCCCACATGCCCGGGATCGATATGTTGATGAACGACTGGGAAACCGGTCCGCACGCCCAGTTCGGCAATGCGCGTTCGGTCCGCGAGATCCGGAGCGTCGCCAATCAAATGGGACGGTCGAGGACGCTATCGGAGACGTACGGAGCCAGCGGCTGGGACCTGACCTTCGCCGACCAGAAGCGGATCGGCGATTGGGAGTACGCCTTGGGCGTGAACTTCCTCAATCAGCACCTGTCCTACGCCACGATCAAGGGCGCTCGCAAACGCGACCACCCGCTGTCGTTCTCCGACCACGAACCCTGGTGGCCGTGCTACAACACCCTGGCCGACTATTTCGGGCGGCTTTCGGTCGTCATGAGCCTGGGCCGGCAGGTCAATAGGATCCTCGTCGTCGAACCGACGACGACCGCCTGGATGTATTACTCTCCGGCTGCGGAGTCGGAGGACTTCCGGACGGTCGGCGCCGATTTCCAGGCCTTCGTCCACATCCTCGAGGCCGCACAGGTCGAGTATGACCTCGTCAGCGAAAAAACCCTCCAGGAGTTCGCCTCGGTCAGCCACGCCAAACTCAACATCGGCTCACGCTCCTACAACCTGGTCGTTTTTCCGCCGGGGCTGCGCAACCTCGAGGACTCGACCGTGGCCCTTGTCCGCGACTACCTCATCCGCGACGGCAAGATCGTCTCTTGGGTCGCGCCGCCCGACTTCATCAACGGCATCGTCACCGAGGATCTGCGACTCCTGCAGGATTCCTTCGGCGATCGTTGGATCAACTCCGGGCCGGACGGAGGCTTGGACAAGGTCCGGATGATGAGCCCGCCGGCCATCGTCTTCGGAGGCCCGGCGGCGACGCGTCTCTTCCACCAGCGGCGGGAGTTCGATGGCGGTCAGTTTCTGTTCCTGGCCAACGCCGACGGCGCGGAAAAGGCTTCGGGAACGATGATCCTGGCGGGCGGGACGGCCGAAGAATGGGACCCGTTCACGGGCAAGGTCAGGCCTTATCCATTCGTTCGTCAAGGCGGCAAAATGGACGTCGCCTTCTCGCTCCCGCCGGGCGGGAGCCTTCTGCTCTGCATCAGGGATGAGCGGACGAAGCCGGTCGCCGCTCCTCCGGACGTCATCTGGCAGGAACTCGCTCCCGAGGGAGATCTCGCTGTCGAAGCCCTGTCCCCGAACGTCCTGACTTTGGACTACTGCGACCTCGTCCTCGGCGGCCGGACCGACAAGGACCTGTATTTTTATGACGCCCAGAGAAAAACGTTCGAGGCCCACGGCCTCAAGCGGAACCCCTGGGACAGCGCCGTCCAGTACGAGACGAACATCGTCGATCTCGACAAGTTCCCGGCGAATTCCGGCTTCGAGGCGGTTTTCTGGTTCCGCGCGGTCAAGGGGGATGCCCGGGACTTCGCGGACCTGAATGCCGTCGTGGAACGCCCCGGACTCTTCCGCGTCTTCATCAACGATAAGGAGGTCAAGGCCTTGCCGGGAGAATGGTGGCTCGACAGGGCTTTCGGTGTTTTTCCCGTCGGCCCCCACATCGTCTCCGGCAGGAACAAGATCACGGTCAAGGCCAGGCCGTTCACTATCCACTCCGAGCTCGAACCGGTCACCCTCCTCGGGGATTTCCGCCTCGCCGCCGCCGCCCGCGGCTTCGAGCTCCGCCCGCCGGCGCCCCTTGAGCCCGGCTCCTGGAAGGCCCAAGGCTGGCCCTTTTACGGGGCGGCGGTCCGCTACCGGAAAACGTATGACGTTTCCCGGGACGAGCCCCGGTCCACCTTCCGGCTCCGGCTCGGTTCCTGGCTCGGGGCCACGGCTGAGGTCTTCGTCGGCGACAAGCGCGTCGGCACGGCCGCTTTCGCTCCCTACGAAGTGGACCTGACGGACGCCCTCGCCCCCGGTCCCAACGAGGTTTCCGTCGTCGTCTACGGCACCCTCAGGAATACGCTCGGACCTTTCCATAACAACCCGCCCCTCGGCCGAGCCTGGCCCGGGGCCTTCCAGCAAGGGGCCAAGGGGGGATTGCCTCCCGGCTCGGAATACAGCTCCGTCGATTACGGGCTTTTCGACGATTTCAAGGTGCTGAAGGGCACCAAGCGCTAGATCCCAATACGGAAGGGCTGGAACATAAGATGAACCACGCGACGGGCTTCGACAACGACTATTACCTCCAGGAACAGAAAAAGGCCATCCTTGACCGGATGGTCCGCTTTCCCAACAAGCTCTACCTCGAATTCGGCGGCAAGCTGTTCTTCGACTATCACGCCGCCCGGGTCCTGCCCGGCTATGACCCGAACGTCAAGATGAAGCTCCTCCGGGAGCTCCGCAGCCAGGCGGACTTCCTGCTCTGCATCTATGCGGGGGACATCGAACGGAAGAAGATGCGGGCCGATTTCGGCCACACGTACGACGTCGACGCCATGAAGCTCATCGATGACCTCAGGGAGTGGGGCATCCAGATCCGGGCCGTGGTCATCACCCGGTTCGACAACCAGCCCTCCGCCCGCGTCTTCAAGAACAAACTCGAGCGGCAGGGCATCCGCGTGTACACCCACCGTTTCACCAAGGGCTATCCCACGGACGTCGACGTCATCGTCAGCGACGAGGGCTATGGGGCCAATGATTACATCGAGACCGAGCATCCTCTCGTCATCGTCACCGGCCCGGGGCCGGGCAGCGGCAAGCTGGCCACCTGCCTGTCCCAGATCTACCACGAATACCGGAGGGGCTTGGCCTCGGGTTACGCCAAGTTCGAGACCTTTCCCATCTGGAACCTGCCCCTCAAGCATCCGGTCAACGTCGCCTACGAGGCGGCCACGGCCGACCTCGGAGACTTCAACCTCGTCGACCCCTTCCATCTCGAGGCCTACGGCAAGGTCGCGGTCAACTACAACCGCGATGTCGAGGTCTTCCCGGTCTTGAGGCGGATCATCGAGAAGATCACCGGCGGCCCATCCTTCTATAAGTCCCCCACGGACATGGGCTGCAACTCCGCGGGCTTCGGCATCAAGGACGACGGTGTCGTCCGCGACGCGGCCAAGCAAGAGCTCATCCGGCGTTATTTCCGTTACTCCTGCGAGTACACGCTGGGCTTCGTCGAAAAGGAGACGGTCCAACGGGCCGAGCTCCTGATGAAGGAGCTCGGGGTCAAGCTCGAAGACCGGAGCGTCGTCGAACCGGCCCGCCGGGCGGCCGCGGAGGCCGAAGCGGCGGGCAAGGGGCACAAGGGGATTTTTGTCGGCGCGGCCATGGAGCTCCGGGACGGGTCCATCGTCACGGGCAAGAATTCGCCCCTCATGCACGCCTCGTCCGCCCTGGTCCTCAACGCGGTCAAGAAGCTGGCCGAGATCCCGGACAGGATCCATCTCCTCTCGCCCTCGATCATCGAGTCCGTGGCCGCCCTCAAGAAGAACGTCTTCGGGGCCAAGTCGGTCAGCCTCGACCTGTCCGAAGTCCTGATCTGCCTGAGCATCAACGCCGCCACCAACCCCATGGCCCAGTTGGCCCTGGAAAAAATGAAGGAGCTGCAGGGGTGCGAAGTCCACATCACGCACATCCCGACGCCGGGGGACGAGGCCGGTCTGCGGCGGTTCGGGACGAACCTGACCACCGACCCCACTTTTTCGAGCAAGCACCTGTTCGTGGGCTGAGGGAGGACGACATGGCGAACGCGCTCTTCAAGCCCGGGCAGGCCATGCAGGGGCTCATCGGAGCCCGCCATCCGGCCCGCCGCGCCCTCCTGCGCCTTGGCGGCGTGGGCGTGCTCTATACCGCCGCCGCGGCCATCCTGGGCTTCACCGGGGCCGTGCCGACGGCTCCGGTCTGCGCGGGCATCGCCCCCGACAACTACTATTTCTGGCAGATGATCTTCATCCTGCCCGGGATCTTGGCGGCCTGGCTCGTCTCCGCGGGGAGCATGAGACTCCTGGGACGCCGCGAGAGCGGAGGGCCGGGTTTCGGCGCGACCGCGGCACTCGCCGGCCTCGCCCTGGGCTGGCCGCTTGTGCTGGCCTGGGTTCCTTCGGCCGTCGAGGCCGCGTTCCTGGCCTTGGGCATGGGCCAGGGTGAGTGGGTGGGCATCCTGTCCAGACCTGGGCCCTGGCAGACGGCCTACCTTGCCGTATACGCAGCCGCGGCGGCGCTGGTCCTCCGCAATTTTATCCTCGCCGCCCGGATCCTCCGGAAACGGTCATGGCTGGCTGCCCTCCTGGCGGGAATCTTTGCGGCGGCCGTGGTCCTCGCTGCCTTCGTCGTGTTCGTCCGCTGACGGCGGCGGGCCGGCCCCTTTCCGCGGCATCAGCCGTGGCGGAATCCCTATGGTCATTCGTGTCGGAGGTTGTCGACGGTATTCATCCTTGCCGCCCGGACGGCTTGAAGACTGACCGTGGCCAGGGTCAAAACGGCCACGGCTGCACCGCCGGCCACGAACATCCACGGGCCGAGGGCGATCCTGTAGGGATATCCCGCCAGGATCCTATGCGCGGCAAAGAAGGCGGCCGGCCAGGCGAGAAGGCTGGCCGCCGCGGCCATCCGAACGAATTCACTGCCCAACAACCCGATGATCTGAGGAGTCGAAGCGCCCAACACCTTGCGGATGCCGATCTCCTTTGTCTTGCGGACGGAGCTCTGGAAGGCCAGGGCGAAAACTCCCGAACAGGCGATGAGGACGGCAAAGAGGGAGACAATGCTGATCATGAGGCTCCAGCGCGCCTCCTTCTCATACTGGCGGGCCACATCCTCGTCGAGGAATGAGAAAAGGAAGGGATGCCCCGGGGCGACGGCCTTGAATTCCTTCTCGATCATGTCCAGCGCTTGATGGAGATTCTTCCCATCCAAGCGGATGTAGGCCCACCGGACGTCGTTCGCCCCCAGGCTTATCATGGCCGGCTGGATCGTCTGTCGCAGAGATTCGTAGTGAAAGTCCCGGACGACTCCGATGATCTTGGCGGAGGCTTTATATTTGAATAACTCGGACAGGCCCTTGCCGACCGGCTGAGACGGGGTGAAGGTCCGTGCGAATGCTTCGTTGACAACAACGGCGTCGGTTTCATCCGAGGGAAATTCGGCGGAAAACCAGCGGCCTTCGGTCAGCCGAAGGCCGAGGGTGTCCAGGAAATCGGGGTCGACCTGATTTAACCGAACGATTTCCACTTTCTGGGACGCGACGCCTTTCACGAACCGGGCCGACCATTGGGCCATTCCACTGTCGGCGGCGCTCATGGATTTGACCTCCGGATGCCCCAACAAACGGGATTTCAGGACCGGCAGGAAACGGGCGGCGATTTGGAATTCGGGCGTGAGCTGCCGCAGGTCGAGGACGACGATCTGCTCGGTGTTATACCCCAAGTTGGCCTGGAGAAGATAACGGTGCTGCCGGTAGACGAATCCGGTGGTGATGATGAGGAAGATGGAAATGCCGAACTGGAACAGCAGGAGAACGCGGCTGAAACCTCTCCGCCGGCCGAGGAGGAAATTGCCCCGGAAAAGGTCCGTTGGCCGCAGGCGAGAGAGAAACCAGCCGGGATAGCTGCCGGTCGCCGCGCCCAGGAAAACGGCAAGAAAAACAAGGGCGAACAAGGGCCATCCGGGCCCAATAAGATCGAGGCGGAGACTCTTGCCGGCGAAGCGGTTGAAGACGGGCAGAACGGCCGAGGCGATGCCCACTCCTCCCGCCAGGGCGGCCAGGCTCATCACGATTCCCTCGAGGCGGAATTGATGGAACAAGTTTTTTTGCTCCGCGCCCAGAACTTTGCGCATGCCTATTTCCTTAATACGCTCGGCCGCCGCCGCCCCGACGCTCAGGTTCATGAAATTGAACCCGGCGATGAGGAGGACGAGGAGCGCGATGGACGTCAGCAGGTAGGAGTAGACGGGAGAGCTGCGCGGCTTCAGAATAACGGAATACGAATAGTCCCGGACGCCCCGATGATATTCGGCGAACGGGAAGAGATAATGACTGCCCTTGTAGCCGCCCATCCCGAGATGCTTGTCAAGCGTATCCGGGAATTTAGCCGCCAGGCTTTCCGCGTCCACCCCTTCTCTGAGCCGTATGAAACAGGCCGCGTCCAAGGCCGAATCGCCGGATTCGGCCTTCCATTGGTCGATCATCGGCCCCTTGACCCGAAGAATGGGAAGAAGAACATCAAAGGTCAGGCTCGAGTTGGCCGGGATCTCTTCGGCGATGCCCGCGACCTTATAAGGAGCGGTGTCGTTTCCGATCTTGATGGAAATCGTCTGGCCCATGGGATCGGAGGACCCAAAACACAACTGCGCCGTCTTTTTACTGAGAACGACGGAATTGGGCGTGCCCAGCGCGGAAGCCGCGTCGCCCCGCGTCAAGGGAAAGCTGAAAACGTTAAAGAAAGAGGGGTCTGCCCCCAATCCGGCTTGCAGAAAGACCTTTTCTCCTGCCTGGACGACGACATCGATCTTGGCCAGCCGGGTCGCCGCCTCGACCTCCGGATAATCCGCGGCGAGCGTCGGGCCCACCGGTCCCTGTGTCTCCAAGGAGATCAGAGAACCCTCGTCTCGCCAGATCTTGGACTTGACCTCGTAGATACGATCGATATGAGTATGGAAGCGGTCGAAGGAATATTCATCGCGGATGAAAAAAAAGGCCAGGATGCAGCAGGCCAGACCGACGGACAGCCCGCCGATGTTGACGACCGTGAATCCCGGGCGGCGCCTCATATTGCGTAACGTCAGCTTTAGATAGTTCCTGATCATCGTGATCCTCCAATGGATTTCCGTGAAAACGAAATGCGGGGTCGATTTCAGGACCTGCCGCCAATACCACGCTACCGCCTTCCCGGCCCCGTCCTTGGCCAGGATCCTCCGATACAACTCTTCAAAGTCTCCGGAGGCGGTGGGTTTCAAGGGAACGGGAAGGATCCGAGAGAGGATCCAACGACCCAGGCGCGGCGGCCGGCCCGGCCCGTCCGGAAGGGAAACGCCTATTTTGTTCGCGCCCATGCGACACCTTGCCACATGATGTCCTGGGCTTGGCGGGCGGCGGATAAAGCTTCGATCCCCGATCCGGTGATCCGGTAGTATCGCCGGCTTTTCCCGCCTCGCTCGGAAGTCGGATCTCCCAAGATTGACGTCAGCAAGCCTTTTTCTTCAAGTCTTTGCAGGGGAAAATAGATCGCCCCGAGCGTCCAGGATGCCCCCGTGGCTTTCCCGATCTCGTCGAAAATAGAAACGGGATAAGCGTTGTCTCCGAGCTTGAGGACGGCCAGGATCAAGAACTCTTCCGCGCGCGTCAATATTCTATCCATGACATGCTCCCACCCGGATCTATGCAAGATTCATGCCTTAATATTTAAGGAATATCGTTGACGATCAAGATTCCCGACATCCGGCATTTTCAGCCTGATCAGTCGTCGGCAAGAGCGGTCCGCCTGTGAAAAATGGGAAAAGCCGATCCCTATGGCCGGAGCCAGGTCTTGCCGGGCCGTCCGTTTTCGGGATATCCTTGTCCGAAAACGGACGGACTCTGTTCCCGCTTTTCCGGGCATATTCCATCCCTTTTACGGGATGGCGCGGGCTCGAGTCCGTAGAGCTTCGGTCCGGCCTTTCCTGTGAGATCGCCCCGTGCTAAAATGAATCTTTGGTCATGGAAGATTCGGGAGTCGAGAATGGGAGATGCGATGGCAAAAAGACTAGGCCCGGACGAGGTCCGGAAAAGGGATTTCCGCATCGAGGATTATGACAGGGTCATGGAACTCTGGGCCGAGGGCGGCCTGCCGCTGAAACCGCAGGGCCGGGACAGCCGCGAGCAAATCGCCCGGCAGATCGAGATGCCCAACGTCCTCTTTCTCGTGGCCGAGGAAGGGGAGGGGGGGCGGGTCATCGGTACCGTGCTCGCGACCCACGACGGCCGTAAGGGTTGGATCAACCGGCTGGCCGTGGACGCGGCGCTGCGGAAACGGGGGATAGGCGCCCTTCTTGTCCGCGCGGCCGAAGGCTGGCTCGAATCCCTGGGGATGGACATCCTGGCCTGCCTCATCGAGGACGACAACGCCGTCTCCATGGCCGTCTTCGAGAAGCTGGGATACAAGAAGCACCCGGAGATCATCTACTTCGCCAAGCGGAAATATCCGGGCGTGTGAGCGCTTTATTTTTCTGGCCAAATACTATAAAATAAGTAGGAATTAGTCGTTATCTACGAGGAGAATTGTGCTCATGAAACCCAGAGAGATCGTGCCCGGCGTCCTGGCCGTGGGGGCCCAGGATTTCGACAGGAGACTTTTCGACGCCCTCATCCCGCTTCCCGACGGGACGAGCTATAACGCCTATCTTGTCCGGGGCCGGGACAAGACCGCCCTTATCGATACGGTCGAGCCGGCGATGCTCCATGTGCTCCAGGCCCGCATGAAAGATGTCACCCGGGTCGATTATCTCATCTCCAACCATACCGAACAGGACCATTCGGGGTCCATTCCCTGGGTTCTCGAGCGCTATCCCGGAGTCCAACTCCTGTCGTCTGAGCTGGCCAAACCCATGCTCATCGGCCACCTCGGGCTCGATCCCGCCCGGATCCGGACGGTGGCCGACGGGGAAAGGCTCGATCTGGGAGGAAAGACCCTGCGCTTCATCGCCACGCCATGGGTCCACTGGCCGGAAACGATGTCGACCTACCTCGAGGAGGACAAGGTCCTTTTTAGCTGTGACTGGTTCGGCGCCCACATCGCCTCGACCGACCTTTTCGTCGACGGTGCCGATAGCATCCTGGCCGAAGCGAAACGGTATTACGCCGAGATCATGATGCCATTCCGCAAGATCGTCCAAAAGAACCTGGAGAAGATCCGTGACCTCGATATCCGGATGATCGCTCCGAGCCATGGCCCGGTCCACCGCGATCCCGGGTCCATCATCCGGGCCTACAGGGATTGGACCGATGACACGCCCCATAACACCGTCGTCATTCCCTGGGTCACGATGCACGGTTCGACCGCCCTTCTGGTCGAGCGTCTCATCGGAGCTCTGTCCGAGCGGGGCATCACCGTCTTTCCTTTTAACTTGGCCACGGCCGACATCGGCCAGCTGGCTATGAGCCTCGTCGACGCGGCGACGCTCATCGTGGCCAGTCCGACGGTCCACGTCGGGCCCCACCCGATGGCCCTCTACGCCGTCGTCCTGGCCAACGCCCTTCGGCCGAAGGTCCGGTTCGCCTCGATCGTCGGCTCCTATGGTTGGGCCGGGAAAATGGCCGACGTCGTCAAGGCCTCCATGCCCAACCTCAAGGTCGAGCTGCTGCCTCCGGTCATCTGCAAGGGTTTGCCCAAGCCGTCCGACATGGAAGCCGTCGATCAGTTGGCCGAAGCGGTGGCAGCGAAGCACCGGGAAATAGGCTTGCTCTAAAAAAAGGTCCGTCTCCCGATTCTCGGCCGTTGTCGCAAGGCGATTTGGCGATGGATATCACCCTGTGACCGCCCGGCCCTATGCGTTTTTCCGGCGGGCCAGGAAATCGACGATCTTTACGCTCCCCGAGGGCAGGGGATATTTCCGGATGGATGTCAGGGTGACCCAGCGGCGCCGGGGCCCCGGCCTGAAGTCCTGATCGCGGATCCTGCACGCGTAGGCGTGGAGCGTGACCTGGAAACGGGTGTAGGCGTGGCGGACGGTCGTCAGGCACCGGACGTCTTCAACTTCGACTCCGAGTTCCTCGCGGATCTCGCGCCTCAGCGAGGCCGTCAGGCTCTCTCCCGGCTCGACCTTCCCTCCCGGGAATTCCCAGAGGTCGGCCAGCAATCCCCCGGCGGGCCGCTTCTGGATGAGGATGCGGCCGTCCTTCTCGATGACCGCGATCGCCGCTTCGATCTTCTCGAGCCTCAGTTTCCGAGGCCGGGGAATGATCTCCTGCGTCCCTTCTCGCGCCGCCCGGCAGAACTCCCGCACCGGACAGGCGAGGCATTGAGGGTTCCGGCTCCGGCAGACGAGCGCCCCGAGCTCCATCATGGCCTGGTTGAACTCTCCGGGCGAATCCTTGGAAAAGACCTTCTCGAGGAAGGCGTGGAGCGTTTTGTCGGTCCTTGCTACGGCCGTCCCGCGGAGTCCGAGGACCCGCATGAGGACCCGCCGGACGTTGGCGTCGATGACGGGCAACGGCTTACCGTAGGCAAGACTTAGCACGGCTGCCGTGGTATAGGGCCCGAAACCCGGCAGGTTCCGGAGCACGTTCTCGTCGTCGGGCACTTTTCCGTTGTGCTCGCGAACGATCGTCTTGGCCGTTCGATGGAGATTTCCGGCCCTTTGGTAATAACCGAGCCCCTGCCATTCTCTCAGGACCTTCCGGAGGGGGGCCCTGGCCAAGCTTAGTATATCCGGAAAGACTCCTAGCCAGCGTTCATAATAGGGGATGACGGCCTGGACGGTCGTCTGCTGGAGCATGACCTCGGAGACCCAGATCTTGTAAGGATCCCGGCTCCGTCGCCACGGCAGTTTTCGCCTCTGGACCCGGTACCAGGCGAGAAGCCGCTCGCTGAATCTATTTTTTATCGGTCTTGCCCTCTTCCGGTTTGGGCGGTTCGGTCTTCCAGTCCTTCTTTTCCTTGGGGATATCCTGAAGAAAGCCCGAGTCGACGAGGAAGAGAAAGTCGAACTGGGCGTTCTTGACGATGACCTGCTTTTTCTCCGCGTCTTCCTTTCCGATGAGAAGGACCGTCTCCTTGACCTTGCCTTGGGCGTCCTTCGTCCGGACCCGGACCTCCGTCCCGCCGACAAGACCATAAGCGGCCGGCGGTCCGGGGTTGTCGATGAAGGAGGCGGCTTCAAGGCCTTCGATCTTGCGCAGGAACTCCTCGACCTTGGTCCGGTCGGCCTCTTCCTTGGCCGCCGGGTCGAGGAGCCACTTGTCTTCCTCGCCCACTTTTTCCTTGACCGCGGAGAGCTCGAAGCCGCCCTTCTTGAGGACGACCTTGTCCGCCTCCCAGGAATAGAAATCGGCGACCGTCGTCTCCCTCATCGCGTCGACCTTGCGGTCGAGATCGGCCAGGAGAGCACCCTCGAAGGCGATGATCTTGGCCGAAAGGGAAGTCGTCGCATAGAAGGCCTCGCCCTCCTGGTGCAGCGAGAAGACGATCTCCTGGCTGGACGCGGGGAGGGACAGGATGACCTCGTATTCGGGTTTCTCGAGGCCGAATTTCTTGAGGACCTCGGCATTCTTAGCCTCGGCGACGAACGCCTTGGCCCGGAGCCCCGATAAGGAATCGAGGAGGGAGTCGACCTTGCCCTTGGCGGCCGGGTCGGCGACGGGATTTTTTAGGAACCAGCCGGCCTCTTCACGCTGGGCCTGCCAGGTGACGGTTTTCGCCCGGACACGGACGGTCTTGACGTCGTCGACGCTGAACTTGAAGACGTCTTTCTGCCGGAAGTCGAAGATCTTTTTGTCGAGCGCTGTCTTGAGCGTCGAGGCCAGGAGGACGACCCGCGGGTCGTCCTCCCGCTTGGCGAAGAAGGTCTTGTCGAGGGGATTCTCCATGCCGACGAGGAGCCGGACGGGCGCGTCCTCACCCTTGACCCAGAGGGAGATCTCTATTTTAGGGATCTCGTAAGCGGCCAGCTCCTTGGCCTCCTTTTCGACGACGCGCTCGATGCGCAGGGGAGCGAGTGAGCCGACGAAGCTGGTGACTTCGGCGTCATCGGCCGCCGCTTGGAGCGGCGAGGTCAGCCGCCACGGCCCCGTCTCATCACGCTCGAAGGTCAGGGTCACGCCGTCCCGGACGAGGCTCGCTTTTCTGACGTCGGCGGAATTGATGCTGATGAGCGTGCTCGCTTTTTCCTCGGAGGTCCTTTTCTTTTCTCCCTTGGATTCGAAGAACGCAACGATGCCCAAAAGGACAACGAAAACCGCGAACAGGAGCAGGGTCCTCCGGAATTTCACAGCGACCTCCTCCGAAGCCAGACGGAAAGCCCGAGGAGAAGCACGGCTAGGGGGAGAATGACGACGCTGACGAGGAATAGCAGCCGCCCCTGTGACGGGGTGAGTTGGATCGTCCGCGGCATCTGCGTCTTGGGCTGGATGGCGATGAGGTCGGCTTCCTCGGTCAGCCAGTTGGCGATGTTGAGGAAGAAGTTACCGTTGCCCGACACGCCGTAGTAGCGGTTCTTGGCGAAGTCGGAGTCGCCGACGACGGCGATGCGGGCCTCCTTTTCGGCCGCATCGGGCGTGGCTTCGGAGGGCGCGGGGGAGGGCTCGGCGGCCTTGGCCTTGAAGCTCGATACGGCGGCGAGGGTGATCGGCCCCTGCTTGTCCTTGTCCGGCGTGAACTTGACCTCTTTCTGGTCGAGCTGCCTCTCCGACCACGAATTCGGGCTGGTTTTGGCCAGGGCCGTGAGCGTCGCCCCTTCGGGCTTGGTTTCGCCGATCTCGACGGACCGGGCAAAGGGGAAGAACGTCGCGTAACCGAACTTGTCGGTGATGGCGTGCGTCTCGTACTCGCTGACGACGGGCATGAAGTAGTCGCCGCCGAGAAGCCGCGAGACGGTGTCGACGACGATGTCGTTCTCGAGCTTGAAGCCGTAATCGGCCAGGAAGAGCGGTAGCAGCGTGGACGTTTCGGGGTCGACCATGAAAAGGCAACGGCCGCCGTCCTTGATGTAGATCCGGATCGTCTCGTATTCGTTCGGCAGGAGGTCTTTCTGCGGCCCGGGGACGACGAGGAGGGCGCAGTCCTTGGGGAACCTGTCGGCCAGGGCCAGGGCCTGTTTCTTCACTTCGTAGCCGAGCTTTTCGAGCTCGGTCTTGACGGTCGAGTAGCCGTTGTCCCCGGCTTCTTCGACGGACTCCTCGCCGTGGCCTTCGAGGAAATAGATGACCTTTTTCGTGGCCCGGGTGGCCTTGATCAGGGCGTTGGTGACCTCCTCTTCGGAGGTCGTGGTGATCCGGCTCTCCTTGTCGCCGGCCTCGATGACCGTCGTCCCGTCCTGGGTGACGTCGTAGCGTTTGACCAGGCCGGGGTTCTTATCCGGGTCGATGAACTCATAGGTGATCTTGGCCGAATGATAGGCGTAGATCTTGAGCAGGTTCTCCATGGCCGCCCGGCCATAGTTGCCTTCCCGGAAAAAGCATTTGAAGGCGATGTCGGTCTTGAGGTTATTGAGGACGGAAACGGATTGGCCGGACAGGCTGTGGATCTTGGCCGCGGTGAAGTCCATCCGGTAATGGTTCTTGGAAAGGAAATAATTCAGGAGACCGACGATGCCCAGGACGAGCACGACGACGAGGAGGAGGTTCCCCGAATAGATGAAGGACTTGCGCCGGAAGCTCTGCTTGAGGGATTTCAAGTTGAAAGCGATATGCGCGGCCAGGGCCAGGAGACCGAGAGCGCCGATCGTGAAGACCAGGGTCTTTTTTTGGGGCCAGACGATCCCGATGACGACGGTCGCGGTGATGAGGGCCAGGGCGATGGTATTGAGGTATTTCTTGAACGT
>Ga0268276_1002694_pt1 | contig 14749 bp, 12 predicted proteins | sample saktaG_4_FD_190145 | JGI IMG/M metagenome (GOLD analysis project Ga0268276, IMG submission 190145) | Saline water microbial communities from Sakinaw Lake, British Columbia, Canada - sak_2010_1_5_45m | ecosystem: Environmental > Aquatic > Non-marine Saline and Alkaline > Saline ...
GAAGAATTTTTCCAGATTAATCATACCGGGAATGGTAGATCGTTTAGGTGATTGAAACAATTTCAACTGATTAAATAAATCAAGGAAGGTATTGTTTAGTGGTGTGGCTGAAACAAGCACTACTTTTTTTCCATAGGTTATTTCCGCGATTTTTTCAAATCCTTGTGTGTATTCATTACGAAAACGGTGTGCTTCATCAATGAATATGGTCTCGTACTTATCTATGTCTCTTTTAAGAATTCTGTCCAATTTGCCCAGAGATTCCACTTCATACTTTTTTACCCCAAACTCGAAAAATGTTTCTTTCCAATAATCCACCAATACCGGCGGGCAAATGATTAGTTTCCCACCACCCAACTGCTGTGCAAGCATGGCAGAAATAAAGGTTTTTCCTAAACCCACAACATCAGCAAGGAATACACCTTGATAAGCTTCAAGTATTTTTTTAGCGGATACGATTGCTTGTTTCTGATATTGAAGGTCCATAAAACCTTCCGGCATGTCAATCTCTATTTCCTGATCAAGATTTATGTCCTCTTTCAGATACTCATACAGCATTTTCAGATATAATTCATAAGGCGATATATCTTCATTTAACCATGTTTTTGTACGTACGGTGTCTACATATTTTTCAGATATATCAACGCCATTTTTCCACAGTTCTTCAAATTGGCCTAATGCGAAATCAACATCTCCGCGGTCTTTCAGCTCAACATTGAACTCCCGGTTCGCAATTAAGCCACTCTCCGAAAAATTGCTTGATCCCGTTATGACAGAACCAAAAGAAACCTGATCCTCTTTATATCTTGATATATAAACCTTGGCGTGGATATTTGCGCTGGGATAGGCTCGGAATTCAAGTTTTTTTCCATTGCCACCGTTTTCTACATCTTCTTCAACATCCGTACAGTCAGTGGTAAGAAATTCGATAAACTTTTTTATTCCAATTTCAGTGGTATAATCATCACTTGAAGCATCCAATTCAGTGACAACCGCTTCCATCGCGGCATGACGTGTATCCTTATGAGAATTGAAATCAAGATTTGTTTGGTTCTTAACCGTATCAATAACCTGAAATGTTCTTTGATCAACATTTAAACCAACAAGAATACGGATTTTATCTACACTTTCCAGGCTTTCAGCAAGCCTATAGAAACCGCTTGTACGGAAATATCCAACTAATACATCAAAAAACTTAACTGCACGAAGAGTACGCTTAAAGCGGTCAGCTAATGCTGCCCCAGGCTCATTGGTAAAAAATGTTAAATCAGTGCTCAAAGTATTCTGCCTATTTAAGTGAATTCACAAGTTATTCTATAGTTTTCCATATACTATTTAGGTTACAATGTTTCTCATTGACTCGCAAGGATAGATAATATAAAGAAACTGGAAAACTTCATATGCTTGGTGTACCTGGTCAAATTTCAAAATCGTAAGCAAATTCTTTCGTTACAATAAAACGAAAGGAGCATCCCATGAATCAACACCAGCTTGACGAAAAGCGGGATTGGATCAAAGGCAGGTTTATTGTTGGCCGTAGGATCGCTGGTTTAAAAGTGTCTGCAAGCAGGTAAATCTCTGGGTTGTTTTAAATGTAAAAGTAGGTGATTGTCAGCAGTTGATTATAATTATCTGAGTAATCGTTCCTGGAGTAAATCTTCTAAATCTCTACGTCCATCTAAAACACGGTGAACATATACATTAGGCTCAATTATTTGATAGATTATTCTATATGGTTTGAAATGTATTTCACGATATTCGTAAATACCAATACGTTCTAATTCGGGTGGTGTATGTCCACGATTTGCCAACTCAGATAATCCGTATATTTTCTCTTCTATATTCTGAAGTAGTGAATCCGCTTTTTGGAAAGAATCATTATTGGCGGCATATTTACAGATTCCGAAAATATCATCTTCAGCATCAGCAATAATACAGACGTGATATTTCATCAGATATTGCTTTGATTTATCCGATTACGAATAGAACCGAATGATTCAGAAACGGGCTTATAGTCTTTATCTTTTAGACTTTTACTACTCAAGGCAAGTATTTTCAAGAGTGCCAGGCTGTCCTGAATCTGTTCATATTTTTTAATATCCTGAAGGATTGCTTTTGCTTCGCCATTTTGAGTAATAACGAGAGTTTTATTCGTATTGATAATATCTCTGATTATTTCCGAAGCGTGAGCTTTAAGATAACTGATTGGTTTTACTGCTTCACTTGTCTTCATGATTCAATCTCCATAAATGCTGACTAAATATAGTCTATATTACGGTCTAATGCAATATCTTCATTTACCCTGCTAACGATGTCTATGCTACATCATAGATATTTGTCATTTTCAAAATCGTAAGCATGAAATGAACGTCACAACTCTATCGGGGTTCTTGAACTCTGGATTGATACCGACAGAGACGTCGTTGCAAATTCTTATTTGTTAGCTGTTTCCAAACACTTTTTGAAACCTTGTGAGTATCAGACTTGTACACGAGTAATTTGTAGAATAAACAACAAGTTGATTAAAATGCAGATAGCCCTATATTTTGCATTGGATATCAAGTACCGTTCGAATGATGTCCCTTCTTGAAATAATCCCAACCACTTTGTCTCCTTCAACAATCGGAACTCTTCTAAATCTGTTGTGTCCAATAGATAATGCGATAGTATCCACATTTGTCTCTGGCGAAAAACTCACTACTTTTTTTGTCATTATTTCTTCAACCTTGGTATTTTTCAGATTTCCACTGAAAATAAAGTTAAGTACATCCTTCTCTGTAATAATTCCAATCATCTTTTCTTCCTCATCCACAACAGGCATTCCACTGATTTCCTTACAGACCAAAAGCTCAATCGCTTCAAACAATGTTTTTCCCGCATGAATAGTGGTTATGGTTCTCGACATGACATCTTTTGCCTTTAGCATAACGCCCTCCTTTTTTTAATGTTGATTGTCTATACCATCCTCGTTTTAACCATAACAAAGATAACAAGTTATTCTATAGTTTTCCATATACTATATTAGGTTACATTTTTTTTTCATTGACTCGCAAGGAAATTTTTACTAATTCTATCTTATGCTAACTGTATAACATTACAAGCAGGATAATATAAAGAAACCGGAAAACTTCATATGCTTGATGTACCTGGTCAAATTTCAAAATCGTAAGCGCGAAAGGAACATCACAACTCTATCGGGGTTCTTGAACCCTGGATTGATTTCGACGACTCGTTGTATCAATTCTTATTTGTTAGCGTTTTTGATATACACAAAGCATAAAATCATAACTACCACACAATAATTTTACTAAAGTTCTATCATCAGCGATATTTTCTTTCCCTAAGCTTTATTTTACATCGATTTTATTCTTCATCTTTTTATAAATGCTATCGCCAATGCCTTTCACGTTCTTTATTTCAGCTTTAGTTTTAAAATCTCCTACTTCCTCTCTGTATTTAATAATTGCCTGTGCTTTCTTCTCACCAACGCCCGGCAAATTAGTAAGTTCATTTAAAGAGGCAGTATTGATATTTATCTTTGAAGTAATTGCCTTTTCTCCTTCCGAACTTAGAGAAGATTTTACTTCGGTTGAATCTCCTATTATTTCCAGATAGGGTCTTATTTTTACCAAAGTCGCTTCACCGATTCCCTTTACTTTGGTGATTTCGTTTATAGATTCAAATTCTCCAATGTTCTTACGGTATTCTATAATCGCCTGTGCTTTTACAGGACCGATTCCGGGAAGATTAACCAGGGTTTCAAGACCCGCTGTGTTAATATTGACTTTTTTGAACGCTTTACTTTGCCCTTCTATCATACTCATCTTTTTCTGAAGTTCTTTTCCATTTTGCGGTGTTTGCATCAGATTGTTAACAACTAATATTAAGATTCCAATCACAATAATAGAAATCAGTACAATAATTACTACTTTCGACTTTTTTGTAATACTCATTTTTTATCTCCTTTTTATACGCTGACGATAGCTACGTTACATCATAGATATTTATCATTTTCAAAATTGTAAGAACGATTGGAAAGCAATAAAGCCTGGTTTTGCGTAGATGCAGAGATGTTGAGATTGACCGCAACGTATTAATAACAGCATACACCCGCAAAGGACAAACATAGTGCCAAACCGGATTTTTACCATATCTCACAAATAACCAGCCTGAACGCATACTTTTATTTGTATCCAAACGGTGTTTGTCGACGAGCAATCCAAAAAAGACTGCTTTCCCTTCTCATGGCTTCGCCTCCCTCACTTACATTCCCTTTTTTTGTCAAAAAAGAAATGAAACTGCGGAGATATGTCGAACATTGCCCAATTTGAAGAAAATTACCTCATTTCGCTCTAATGTTAAAGTAAATGTTATTTATAGACAACTATTTTTTTAAGTATTGAACAGATGGACGTTAATTAGAATAAACGTTACTACTCAGCCGCAAACAGCTCGAGTTTTATAATTTCCTTTTGGCAGCAGGGCTTTGCTCTGTAGCCCTTCTACATTACAGCCCCGAAGCAAAATTATGCCATAGGCATGCCTTTCCAAAGGTCACTTAGGACTCTTCGGAGAATCTTCGATCGGCATAAACATTAACCACTCAATTTATTGAGTGGATTTGATGCTCCCGGCAACACAAACCGAATTTATTCGGTGAGTTCCCCGACTAAAGTCAGGACGACAGGTAGAAGCCATTCTATCCCATCGAATAAATTCGATGGTTAATGTTTTTCTGCCGCCGAGCTAATTGCCGTTCCGCAGCGCCCGCCCGACCTTTCAGGCGGGGAGCCCCGGAACAAGAATAAAACGTACTCACTTTATATGGCTGAGTAGTTGCGAATAAACGATGAAACAAAATCAGATATTGAGCATATGACTTACTTTAATTATCAGGACATTATCTCCGTCGGTATTGAACAGGGTCCGGGCATCTCTGCCAAATCCAAAGGGCTGAAGCTCTTCATAGTCAGTAAATCCCTGTGACCAGACCAGAAACAGTGCTGAACCAGTCATGTATTCCCAGCGCAGAACCAGATTTGACCGAAATTGTTTTTCCGCAGAATTTTCAATACCCTATTTTCTAAGATATGCAGGTATAAATTTAGGCGAGCGGTGTTCCAATTAGGTCGGCGCTCCAGTAAACTGGATCAATGCACAATGGCTGTCCTGACGCCTCGGGACGATCACCTTTACCCGATATTTGGACTCGGGACTCACCGCTCACCATAAATTATTTCAAATATTGTAAGTTCTTTCATCATGTTAATACTCTCTTGCTAAAGATAATAACTGAAACCTTATATTTCCATATATTTTTTATTTGAAGGAAAAATTCATTTTTTAGTGAGTCCGGCGGTTTTTAAGAGTGAGGTAGTCAAGGTAATAAAGAACCTTAACTGATAGGCTGTTAACCTGCGGAGAATCGATGGTATCAGATAAATTCCGGCCAAAAGTTCTGTCAACCCATTCATTTTCCGCATCGATCGTATTTTTATAAATCAGCAAAAGTTCGCTGCCCGGGGCAAAATTCCAGGTAAAAACCATGTCAACATTGAACGCATTGTAATTAATATCATGATTCTCGGTGTAACTGTCGAGTGGTTCGACATATCCGGATTCCAGTAAACGGAAATATTGGTTATAATCCGCTTTGGATAAATAGTGGCGCAGGCGAAATTCCAGTGCCATTGTGCTGGTGAAAATATATTCAAAGTCAATTTCCGTTTCGAAAGTTTGAACGGTTCGTTTTCCAAAATAAATCCGGCTATCATCGTCTTCTCGATCTACATACCCGATTTCATTGTAGCTGTTTGAATAATAGATACCGGTTTCCAGAATAAAGTTAGTATTGAACTGAAATCGTGGTTCAAAATGGAGCCAGTAGGAAAAACGATTGTATGAATCGTTATAGGGTCTATTGAGTCCGCCGAATAGTTCAATCGACACGGGTTTTTTTCGATCGGTCTGAAACCCGCCGCAGTTATGAAATAGCGGTGGCGCCCGAAATACACGACCATTGACCCGGGATTCGAAGTAATCCCTATATTCCTCAGGTCTCCAGGAAGCGTGCATCTCGGCATACCAGTTGTTGGTGAAGTTTGTATTGATAGCATAGTCAATGTTATATCCACGAAATTTTCGGGGTACATAAAGCGATGAATGGGAGAATGACAATTGCTGATACAATTCGAGGAATCTGCCAAAAGGCTTGAAGATGTTATACTCGATCGATGCGAAGTGTTCAAATTTATTGTTTTGCTGGATATAGCCGAGATCATTAGGATCATAGTCATCGCTTTCAACGGAAAACTGGTAGTTATACTGGAAATTACCGGAGACTTTTCCAAAGTAAATATAATTTTTGAATCCTTTTTTGAATGTTGTATCCGTATCGAATTTCTGGTTGACGGCAAGTTGTGACCAGAGATTATACATATTCTCTTTGTCGGCAAAGCGGAATTCCGTGCCGCTGACATTGGCAGTATAAGTGCCACGTCTGACATTGGTATTAATTACACTGGCATAGGAATATTTTCGGAATGTCTGATCCAGAACAAGTATGTTATAGTTTGTGAAAGGCTGAGTGACAAATGATCGTTCGGTCCCGGTCAGAGTATCCTTGATTGTTGCCGATGTTTTCGCAGTCATGGCATTGAACACGCCGATACCGAGTCCCTTTCGGTTTCGCCCGGAGACTTTTGTAGCGTTGATCAGCTGGGTTTCGGTTGAATTATCAATGACTTTCTCATTGGCAGCCAGGTCATCTTCAACATTATCATAAAACACCGGTCTGGCGCCAACCCGGCGAGAATAGAAGATGCCGGCTTTCTGAAACATCTCAGTCCCTTCAATAAAGAACTGACGTTTTTCATCATAACGAATTTCATATGGGGACAAATTCAGTTCCCGGTCATCGGACTGAACATGACCAAAATCCGGAATCAACGTCAGGTCCAGGGTGTAACTTTCATTGATTCCATATTTCATGTCCAGGCCACCATTGTATGAATAACCCCACTGGTTTGTGGTATTATTTTCCAAATAACCCGACAGATAGGGAACAAAGGATAAGCGCAAAGGTGGTTGTAAGTTTTCCAGTCCGGTCAGTTCACCCATGTGCGTGTACCACTGACCACTTTCCCGGTCGATAAAACTCCACGTGGACCACTCATTGTACCGTTTAATGTGGCGCATGACGTTGAAACCCCAGTCCTGCACCTTTTTATCAGAAAAGCGGATTGCTGAATAAGGAATTCGGATTTCGACGGACCAGCCATCATTGTTAATTTTGGTACTGCTTTCCCAGACGGCGTTCCAGCTGTCGTCTTCACCATTGGATGAAATCAGTATATCGGTCTGGGCCCCGGATACGGCAACGATAAAAAAACAGGCATTCATACGGTCATTGTATGGACTTATGTGAATACCGAAAAGGTCAGAATTAATTTCATCACCACTGTCTCGTTTGCCCAGCGCCCGGGCGATACTATCGGGATCATCATAGCACACCGCTGCGATATAGAGCGCATCGTCATCATAGACAATCCAGGCCTCGGTGGGACGGGAACCGGGCCGGTCATTATGGGGATAAAACCCGTAAAAATTGTCCAAAACCGGCAGGTTTTTCCAGATCTGTTCATCAATGACTCCGTCAATTTTTGGTGTTTCAGAAATTCGGATTGCGCCGACTTTTTTAACCGGGGCTTGCGCCAGGGCTAGAGAAGACAACAAAACTATGACTGAGATTGGTAAAATTTTTCTCATGCTGCTGAGTGCTTTCATAGATAGATCAAGTGTAAATAATATACATTTACAATCGAATTTTTAAAATGTTATTAACTTCATTGTCAACGGAATTTCCTTCAATGGCATTTATGATCAATTTATTTGTTTTTAGTTGTCGCAAAGTCCGGTTGTTTTAATCTCGGTTTACTTTTGACATATTTTTAAAACGAGCGACCTTGTTTCTTTTTACAATCAAAAAAAATGGTAACTACTCAGCCGCAAACATGTCAGGTTTTATAATTTCCTTTTGGCAACAGGGCTTTACTCTGTAACCCTTCCATACCACAACCCCGAAGCGAAATTATGCCATAGGTCCATGGGACTCCCGGTGGAGCATACCTTTCCAAAGGTCACAACGGACTCCCTCGGAGAATCCTTCGTGATCGGCATAAACATTAACCGCTCCTGTGTATCGACCAGACTGGCAATTTATTGAGTGGATTTGATGCTTCCGGCAACATTGTTTTTCTGAGGATTATCCAGAAAATAATGTTTCCGGCGAGCGGATAATTTCGCGGAACCTGTTAAAAAACAATCCGGCGTGATATCCGTCTGCCAGGGCATGATGACATTGCAGGGAATAAGGCAATTTTACTGATTCTTCTTCGATAATGTATTTGCCCCAGGCCAGCCGGGGGACCGAATCCACGGGATGCAAATTGATAGGATGCATGACTCCGGTAAAAGAAATCCAGGGAATGCAGGTGATATAAACCCGGCTGTCCTGACTGGAATCGCTCTGAATAAACGGATTATCTTTTACGGCCTGGATGGCCTGTTCGGCATTCCGGAAAAATTGATGAATGTTCACATCGAAATCAGCATTGCAGAAGCTGAACTGATCATTTTCTACGCTGACTGTAAACGACGGGTGGACAACGGCATGTTCAACAACGCTGTTTTCCCGGATACGGCATCGAAATTCCGGTATACTGTTAATCGTTTTTAAACTGACAAATAAAATTGTTTTAAACAATGAAATGCTGTAGTTTTTTGTATAGTGGTAGGCTTCGGCGATATCGATGTTTGTGCTGATATTAAAATGAGGATAGTCGTAATTTTTAAAAAATTCAAATTGGCGTCGTCGGGACCAATTTTCCAAATTAATTTCGCGAATCATGATAAAATATCCTTTCTGATTGCCGGGAAATTACCCCGATATTCGAAAAAGTCCAAGAAGCGAATTTGATAAATGATATCAATAGGCCTGTTTGATCGTTAAAAATATATTGAAAAAAACGTTTTCTGTGTTAAACTAACTGCTTAACGTTTTCCTTTTGGAGGATAGATGAAAAAAATAGTAGTTCTGGCAAAACAGGTACCCGATACCGCCAATGTCACCGGCGACGCCATGAAAGCGGATGGTACCGTCAACCGGGCAGCATTGCCGGCGATTTTTAATCCTGAGGATTTGAATGCCCTTGAAATGGCACTAATGATTAAAGATAAAATTGGTGGCGAAGTGATCGTCATTAGCATGGGGCCGCCTAAAGCCGTTGAAATATTAAAACATTCGTTATATATGGGCGCTGATCGTGTCATGCTGATTACCGACCGCAAATTTGCTGCCGCCGATACACTGGCGACTTCTTATGTGCTGGCGGAAGCCATTAAAAATATCGGCAATGTCGACCTGGTGCTTGCCGGACGTCAGGCAATCGATGGTGATACTGCCCAGGTGGGTCCGCAGGTCGCTGATAAAATTGGCTATAACCAGGTCACTTATGTCTCAAAATTGAAAGAATTTACCGATGATTACCTGATTGTTGAACGGGACGGCGAGGTCCAGACTGAAGTTATTAAAACCGTTTACCCCGTATTATTAACAGTAACGGCCGAAGCCAATACGCCTCGTTATCCCAACTGCCGTAAAATGCTGCAATATTTCCGGGTAGATCTGAAAGATAATTTCAGTGAGGATGAATTTTCGGTTGCCGAAGAAAACGACTGGATTCTTCCGACCTGTTCTATGGACGATCTGGGTCTTGAGGAAGATCGCTGTGGTCTGAAAGGAAGTCCGACAAAAGTGCACAAGATCAAGAGCATTATGCTGAAAGGCGGCGACCTGAAAATGTACGGAACCGAAACAACGGATATCCGGCAATTGGTGCGGGACATAATGAAAGATTACGTAGGGGTTAATTGATGAAATCTGTTGTATTTATAGAAAAGAACCCGATCAACAATCAACTCCGCAATGTCAGTCTTGAACTGACCCATAAAGCCTATACGTTATCCACTCCGCTGGGTGGTGAGGTCGTGGGAATTTTTACCGGAGATTCACTGCCGGAGAACTGCGATGAACTGTTTCAATTTGGAATGAGTCGGCTGGTGTATTTTACAGATGAGCGCCTGGCGCATTTGCATTCAATTGCATATAAACATATCCTCGAAACAATGATAAATTCTGAGTCACCGGACATTGTGTTGTTCGGAGCAACCCATACCGGTCGGGATGTGGCGCCGTTGATTGCCTCGTCGCTGAAAACAGGTATGACTGCGGATTGCACCCAGCTTTACATTGATGATTATAAAGATAAAGGTAAAATACTGTATCAGATGCGCCCGGCCTTTGGCGGGAATATTCTGGCGACGATTATCACACCCGATCATCGTCCCATGATGGCGACTGTTCGCGAAGGCGTCATGCTGCTGCCGGATGAACGTCTGAATTTTCCGGTGAAAACCGAAGTCTTCCCAATTGATTTTAATGAACTCTGGATAAAAAGTGAGTTTTTGGAAATTGTCCCAAAAGTGAAGAAGGTGGATTTCAATTCGGCGAATATTGTTGTTTCCGGTGGCGCCGGGGTCGGCAGCGGGGAAAATTTCCGCCTGATTCGTGAACTGGCAAGAGCACTTGGCGGCGAGGTGGGCGCCAGCCGGGCAGCCGTGGATTTTGGTTTTGTGGAAAAGGATCACCAGGTGGGTCAGACCGGTTCGGTTGTGCGCCCGAAACTCTATATCGCCTGCGGAATTTCGGGACAGATTCAGCATCGCGCCGGAATGGAAGAATCCCAGAAAATTATTGCCATCAATAAAGATCCCGATGCACCGATTTTCAATATCGCCCACATGGGAATTGTCGGTGACCTGAACGAGATTATCCCGGTTATGCTGCGCTACCTGAAGGAGGAAGGTTAATGGAAAACTTCTATAGTGAGAATCGAAAATTCTATCTGAATAACCTGGATTTGAAAGAAATCGTCAGCGATCTGGAAAACGGTTATCAGGATAATGGGGCAGAAGCGCTGCATTCCTACGAAGAAGCCCATGAATGGTATGAAATGTCCCTGAATAATGCCGGGGAAATTTGTGCCGATTTTATCGCACCCCGGGCCGAAGCTGTCGATGAACAGGGACCGACTTATCGGGATGGTCTGGTCAGTTGGGCGCCGGAAACCCAGGAAAATATGAAAGTGCTTTCCGATGCCGGATATCTGGGCGGAATGCTGCCGCGCAAGTACGGCGGACTGAATCTACCGGTGACGGTGAATACGGTTATTGTGGAGATGGTTTCCCAGGCGGACGCCAGCCTGATGAATCTCTTTGGGCTTCAGGATATTGCGGTGACTGTCAATAAATTTGGCGATGAAGAGCAGAAGGATAGAGTGTTGCCAAAATTCTGCAAAGGGGAAGTCAGCGGTTCCATGGCGCTCACCGAACCCGACGCCGGAAGCGATTTGCAGTCGGTGGCGTTGCGGGCAATTGAAAAAGACGGTGAGTGGTATCTCGACGGTGTGAAGCGGTTTATAACGAACGGCAACGGTGAGGTATCGCTGGTGTTGGCGCGATCCGAAGAGGGGTCAAAAGGCGGCCGCGGCCTGAGTATGTTTCTCTACGAGCGCTATCGTGACGATCATATGTTTGTGCGGCGCATTGAAAGTAAGCACGGTATTCACGGATCGCCAACCTGTGAAATGCAATTCAATATGGCGAAAGCCGAACTGGTGGGTAAACGTAAATTTGGTTTGATCAAGTACGTCATGAGCCTGATGAACGGCGCGCGCTTGGCCGTATCAGCGCAGGCGCTGGGAATTGCCCAGGCGGCATTTGAAGAAGCGGTGAAATACGCCAATGAGCGGGAGCAATTTGGCCGGTCGATTGTCCATTTTCCGGCGGTTTACCAGATGCTGAAGAAGATGCAGGCGGAGATTGAAACCACCCGTATACTGCTTTATAAAACATCCCAGGCGGTGGATCATGAAGATATATATGAGCGGAAATCCAAGCGTGGCGAAGATGTCAAAACCGAACTGAAATACGCTGTGTCAATGGCGGGTTTCCTGACGCCGTTGACGAAATTTACGGCCACTGAAATGGCCAATAAGGTCGCTTACGACGCGGTGCAGATTCACGGCGGCTGCGGCTACATGAAAGATTTTCCCGTGGAACGCCTAGCCCGGGACGCCCGCATCACCAATATCTACGAGGGAACGACACAGTTGCAGGTAGTTGCTGCTATCGGTGGTGTGATCAATAATGTCCTGGAATCGGAATGGAAAAAGGTACAAGAATTAAAAATTCAAGAATTAAGCGCTGATAAGATCAGAGTTCTCAGATTTGTGAAGCAACTCCAGGAAATTGTAGCAGATGTTACCGAGCTTAGAAATAAAGATTTTCAGGATTATGTGGCCAATTACCTGGTGGAAATATCCTCAATTGCCTATCGCTGCGCTCTTTTTCTGCCGGTTGCTGAGGAACATGCTGAGAAGCGTGATCTGTTTGGATTTTTCATGAATGAGTCCGCAACCCGGATCGATTACCTGGTGAAGGAAATCAACATGTTGAAAGACCGATATGGAGAATTGATTGTGGATTTGAAAGCGGATTTTGTCATAAAGTAGCGTTGCTGAACCTTCCGAAGCTTGTCACACGGTTGTATAGACGGAAAATGTAGGATAGCAAGTTTAAGACCGTCTGCAAATAGGTATATCTCTGTTTAGTGCAAATAATTGTTGTTTTTTCAAAAGGATGTGATGTGTTAGATTTATTTTAGGATTTCATTAGCTGTTTTAAATAAATATTCCCCGATTTTAATCGCATTATTACACATACTTTTATCCGGATTAAAATCAGGAATTACGCTTGCAACAGGGTATTTTGAGGGCAGATAAACTGAATCAAAAAAATCACAATCATCTTCGGATAAATTTATCCGGATACCAATTGAATCAACAATATTTTTCAATTCATTTATGCTATGCGTACGTTTTAGAGGATAATTTCTTTCTATTAAGACTGCTTTAAGAGTCTTTTCAACACATTGTTGTAGGTTTTGCAAACAGGGGTTAAACAGATTATTCTCCAAAAGTAGTATTGCGGAATCAAGATTATCCCTTGCATAATTTAACCAGAGAGATGTTTCATTTTTCATATATCAATTCTCCGGTTTCAATTGCCTGTAAGAATACGGAGTTCCTTTTATTACTCATGATTGGTAATATATCAAGAGGGACTCGTTTTGAAATTGATCTTGTTAATTTTCGATATTTTAACGCAAGAGTTAAATAAGATTGATCACTATTTTGAAATATTGCAACATCAATGTCATTAACTTCATTAGTAGTGAGAAAAGAGCCAAAAATTACAATTTTATCAATTTCCTTTTCTTGCTTAAGGCTTTCTCTTAAATCGTGCTTTATTTCGTTTTTGATGTTTTTCGTTAATTTCACAAACTATTCTCTATCTTTTATATAGGTTAATATAAAATTCATGCTTGTGCAATAATTTTCTAAAAATTTACCTGCTAACTGTAAATGCTTACCAACGACGGGTGATTATCAGAATAATTCAAAGCCGTACAAATTCCAGATAGATGGCTTTGCTTCCTATAGGGACTTCGCTGGAGCGATTACTGCTTGTTTCGAAGAGATGTCTTTAGCACATACTGATGCCGAATAAAAGATTTTAGGTTATTGGTTTTTTTTATGGCGTCAGGTGCGAAGATTCGTTAGGATATTATTATCGGCTAAGGACTTCTACTCTTTATATCACGATAATATGGGGCCCAATATTTAGCCTGCTTATAGGCAATTGAAGCCTGGTCCATATTCTCTAATGCTTCCCAACATCGTCCCAACCAATAATATGCTTCTCCAAACGTGGAATCTTCTTTAATACAGAGTGTAATCTGCTCCTTAGCTTCATTATATCCTTCAAATCGAAATAAAAACTGCCCGTACGCTAAGAAAATTCGTTTACAATCTGAAGAACATTGAGATATTATTGTAGTATAATGAAATTTTGTAGAATCATATTTTTCATCTAATTCGAGAACTATACCAACCCAGATCTGACCATATAGCCAATCTATCTCTGTCAATTTTTCGATGTGTTCCAATGCGATAGTACGATCGCCCCCGAGTAAACTTGGAGATAACAAATAATATTTTATTAAACCGATACGAGCTTCGACATGGGTTGAATCGAGCAATATTGCTGTTGAAAAGGCCGTCTTCATTCTTTTGATGAGGGAGAGTACTTTAAAGGGATGTTTCGATATAGCCATTCCGCATGTTTCTCCCACCCAATAATTATAATCTGCAACATCTGGTGATAATTTTAAAGCATATTGAAAATGGATAAGAGCACTATCGAATTCTCCCAAATAATAAAAACTACGCCCAAGGTACCAATGTCCTTTGTGATTCTTATAGTTCTGTGATAAAATATCTTTTGATTCCAGTAGAGCTGTTTCATACAGACCTTGTTCAAATAATTGTGGGATTTCAAATATAATTTCCGAAGATGACTTAACATCATCAGAATCACAATATAAATTTGAAGAACATGTAATAATACCTAACAATAAAATCACTATGATATTCAAATATTTATAATTAGGGTTTCCTGAAAAAGTTATTATCAAGCACCAGCTACCATGATACCTTGATTATTGTATTTTAATTCCCAATCGAACCAAGTTTTCAACCAATTCCTGACCTTAATATAAAGAGAAAAT